>Ga0207416_1000405_pt1 | contig 76675 bp, 72 predicted proteins | sample PaiPotPPM11metaG_FD_184107 | JGI IMG/M metagenome (GOLD analysis project Ga0207416, IMG submission 184107) | Iron sulfur acid spring bacterial and archeal communities from Banff, Canada, to study Microbial Dark Matter (Phase II) - Paint Pots PPM... ... | reverse complement strand
TCGGCGTGCTGCGCCCACGCGCTCACGATCTGGCTGAGGCGCACAAACCGGCGGCGATCACCAAGCAGGCTGGTCGGCGACAAGACCGGGGCGGCGACGGCCATGGTGTTTGGCCTCCTGACGGTGGGCGCAGCTCCGGCGCCGCCGTGCCCCCACTGTTACACAATCTGGGTAACGATGAGCCCTGTGGGGAGGGGACAGCCGAGCGTTTACGCGAGGCAGGGGTAGGCCGCGCTCATGGGATCACGCTTGCCTCTTTCAGGGCGATGATGCGATCCCAGTCCAGCCCCAGCTCCAGCAGCACCTCTTCGGTGTGCTGGCCCAGCTCGGGCGCCGGGCCCCGCGGTTGCCAGGGGGTGCCGTAGAAGTCGGCGGGCGTCGCCACCATCTTCGCCGTCCCGTCTGGCACGGGCACGTCCACGAAGGCGCCGGCCGCGGCCATCACCGGGTCGGCGATGGCCTCCTGCGGAGTTTGTACGGGCGCAAACCAGACGTTTTCGCGGTCGAAGACTGCGCTCCACTCGTCCAACGTCTTTTCTGCCATCACCGCCTCGATCGCCCGCACCAACGGCTCAGCGTTCGTCGCGCGGCCCACGATCGTCGTGAAGCGCGGATCCTCCATCCACTCTTCGTGGGCGATCGCGCGGCAGAAGTCCGGCCAGTGACGATCGCCTTGCAGCATCAGCAACCAGAGCGATCGGCCTTCGGCGCAGCGATAGGGCAGGATCAGCGGATTGGGAAAGGCGTTACGCTGGGCGGCCTCGATGGGCACGCCCAGCCGCAGCGCCATATTGAGATCCCAACCGATCGTGTAGGCGCCGGTGCGGGCGAGCGACACGGCCACCTTCTGCCCTTGGCCCGTCTTTTCGCGTCGGAAGAGCGCGGCCGAGATCGCACCCGCCGCCTGAGCGCCGGCGTTATGATCGCCCATGCCGCCGCGCTGCAACGGATAGTCGTGGCCCGGCGTCGTCAGCAGGCTGGCGATGCCGGCGCGCGACCAGAAGGCGCCGACGTCGTACGCGGCGCGGTCTCGCTCCTCGCCGTCGGGACCGTAGCCGGTGACCTGGCAGTAGATCAGGCGCGGATTGCGCTCCCGCAGGCGCTCGTAGTCCAGTTCCAGGCGCGCCAGCGCGCCCGGCCGGTAGTTGCTGACGAAGACATCGGCCTGCTCGATGAGCTGCAGCGCCAGCTCGCGGCCTGCCCCCGAACGGAGATCCAGGCAGACGCTGCGTTTGCCACGGTTGTCCAGCTCGAAGATCGGGTTGATCGGTACCGCGCCGCCGAGCAGCGACAGGATGCCGCGCATCGGATCGCCTTCCACCGGCTCGATCTTGATCACGTCGGCGCCCCAGTCGCACAGCACGCCGGACGCCGCCGGCCCCGCAACCCAGACCGCCATTTCCACAACCTTGACGCCCTCCATTGGACCGGTTGGCCCCGCTGGACCGGCCATCTCGCACTCCTCCCGCGCGACGCGCACCTGGCCCCAGCTTAGCGAGATTGAGCGATCCGCGCTCAGCCCGGCGCCGGTGAACCGCCGCAGGGGCTCCGGACGACGCGGCAGCTCAGCGCTTCGCCAGCGCGTCCGTCAGTTTGTAGAGCCGGTCGTATACGGGGCGGGCGGCGACGCCGGCGACGGGCTCCGGGCGAAAATCGGTGCGGTTGATGATCGCCGGATAGACCTCGATGCCGGTTACGCCGGACGCATCGAGCCGCACGCGCAGGATCACCGAGAGCACACTGGGCAGGCCGTACTGCGCGAGGTCGGCTTCGTCGAGGTCGAAGACGAAATTGCCCAGGCTGTAGGCGATCAGCCCGCCGTGGTAGAACTCCAATCCTTGCAGCACGTGCGGATGCGCGCCCAGCACCAGCGCGGCGCCGGCATCGATGGCGGCGTGTGCCAGATCCGTCTGGGTACTGTTCGGCTGCGCCGTGTACTCGAAACCGGCGTGCAGGGCGACGACGACGAGATCGGCGTTCTTGTGCGCGTTCGCCACGTCGCGGGCAATGGCTGCCGCCGTACCCCAGGCGACGCCCGGCTTGCCGGGTCCGGCTTCGAGGCTGTGCGCCGGAAAGCCGGTGATGCTGTCGTCGGGGACGTTGGCGTAGGCCAGCCAGGCCACGCGCAGGCCATTGACCTGCACGACCACGGGCGTGCGTGCGGTTTCGCCGTCCACGCCGGCGCCGGCGTGGGCGATGCCGGCGTTGGCGATCGCCGCGATCGTATCGGTCAGCCCCTGTTCGCCATAGTCGAGGACATGGTTGTTCGCCAGGCCGACGACGTTGATGCCGGCGCTCGTCAGGCAGGCGACTTCGGACGGCGGCGCGCGAAACGTGTAGTCCTTGCGCGCCTGCGTGCCGCGGTCCGTCAGCGAGAACTCGAGGTTGGCATAGCGCAGATCGGCTGAGCGCAGCCGGTCGCTCACCGCGCCCAGCGGCCAGCTTGGGCCATTCTGCTGCACCTTCGTCGCCACGCCGCGTGCCAGCATCAGATCGCCCATCGCATCGATCGTCACGCTGCCGGCGCGCGGCGGCGTGAGGCGCGCGGCCAGCACGCCGCCGAGCTGACCGCTGAGCTGGGTCGCCTCGCGGCGCAGGGGCAACGCCACCATCCGTACTGTCAGCGGATACTGCGCTTCGTCGGGAAAATGGCCGTCGATACGCAGCGCCTTGCTGTGCAACCACGGGCCGGTCCAGGGCACGACCACAGCTTCGTCGAGGCCGCTGTCGGTTTCTGCGAGCAGCGTGGCCGCATCGGCGACACGCGCGGCGGCGAGGGGCGCGCCCGGCCTGCCGGCGAGCGCCCCGACATCAACGAGCTGTCCGCCGGGGGTGAAGCCAAGCCTGACGGGACGGGCAACACCGCCGAGACTGGCCCAGTCGGAGACAGTGCCGGTCAGCAGGTTGACAGCGTCGACCAGCGAGAGATCGTCGGGCGAGAGCGTCAGCGGCAGGACGATGGCGAGGGGCTGCGTCTGCACGACGGTGCTGCCCGCCGGCAGCGGCTCGCCGGGCAGCACCGTCGTCAGCGCGAGGTCGGCGCCCGAGCGATCGGCCGCCTCTCCGGCCTGCAACGGCGTCAGCGAGAGCTTCAGCTTCGGGAACTCCGCGCCGACCTGCTGCAGCGCGGGTCCGACGGCGGTGGCGACCAATGCGGTGGCCGCGATCTTGAAGGTGCCATTCACGGTGATCGTCGGCGCTGCCCCCGGCGTGGGCTCCACGGAGAAAGGCGCGGAGGCAACCGGCGGATTGGCCGGGGCGATCGCGGGCGTGGCCGTGGCGCTGCCCACGACGATGATGCGGACCTGCGGCGCGCCGCCGTGACCGCAGGCCAGTACACACATGCTGAAGACGAGCATGGCCAGCAGCGGCCAGCCCGGCCGAAGACGCCGCAACGCCCTGCCCCTCCGTCGCTCCGCCCCCGCCACGCGCGGCACTCGTGGCGGAGTGTAGCATACGCGGCCGTTGCCGCCGGGAGCGCCGCGCCAGCCGCGGGTCGCCGCCGATCGGGAAGCCGCGCCGGCGTCGGGTGTCAGGCGGCTGTCACGTTTGGCTGTTCGCCGCGTGGCTCCCCGTAGAGGGCGAGGCCGAGCACGTCGTCCACATGCTCGGCAAAGCGCACGTCCAGGGCGTCGCGCACCTCTTCCGGCACGTCCTTGAAGTCCGGCTCGTTGTCCTTCGGCAGGCAGACGATCTTGCAGCCGGCGCGGTGGGCCGCGAGCACCTTCTGTTTGATCGCGCCCACGGGCATGACGCGGCCGCGCAGCGTGATCTCGCCCGTCATCGCGACGCTCTTGTGCACGGGGCGGCGCGTGATCGCGGAGACGATCGCCGTCGCCATCGTCACGCCGGCCGAGGGGCCGTCCTTGGGTGTCGCTCCGGCCGGCACATGGATGTGCAGATCGTGTTTCTCGAAAAAATCGTCGGCCACGCCCAGCGTCGCGGCGCGCGAGCGGGCGTAGGTCAGCGCCGCCCGCGCCGACTCCTGCATCACGTCGCCCAGCTTGCCGGTGAGCGTGAGGTTGCCTTTGCCCGGAATGGCGGATGCCTCGATGAAGAGCACGTCGCCGCCCGCGCCGGTCGCGGCGAGGCCCGTAACCACCCCAACCTCATCGGGCTCGTTCGCCAGCTCCTCGAAGAAGCGCGGCCGTCCCATGATCTCCGGCAGTTCGTTCGGCGTGATCACGTCCCGCGTCGATGTGCCGGCGGCGACTTTGCGGGCAACGTGGCGGCAGAGCGCGCCCAGCAGCCGTTCGAGGTTGCGCACGCCGGCCTCACGGGTGAAGCCGTCGATCAGCTCCTCGAGCGTCGCATCGGGCACCTCGATCTGCTCGGGTTGCAGGCCGTTCTCCGCGATCTGGCGCGGCAGCAGGTAACGCCGGGCGATCTCGCGCTTCTCCTTTTCGGTGTAGCCTGCCAGCTCGATGATCTCCATGCGGTCGAGCAGCGGGCCGGGAATCGTGTCCAGCACGTTCGCCGTGGTGATGAACATCGTGTGCGAGAGGTCGAACGGTACGTCCAAATAGTGGTCGGTAAAGGTGTTGTTCTGCGCCGGGTCGAGCACTTCCAGCAGGGCCGAAGACGGATCACCGCGGTAGTCGCTGCCGAGCTTGTCGACCTCGTCGAACATCATCAGCGGGTTGTTGACGCCGGCGCGGCGGATCTCCTGGATGATACGGCCCGGCAGGGCGCCAACGTAGGTGCGGCGGTGGCCGCGAATCTCGGCCTCATCGCGCACGCCGCCGAGCGAAAGGCGCACGAACTTGCGCCCCGTGGCCCGCGCGATCGACTGGCCGAGGCTGGTCTTGCCCACACCGGGCGGACCGACGAAGCAGAGGATCGGGCCGCGCGTGTCCTGACGCAACGTCCGCACCGCCAGGTAGTCGAGGATGCGCTGCTTGACCTTCTCCAGCCCGTAGTGGTCCGCGTCCAGAATGCGTTGCGCCTCGTTGATGTCGAGCTGGTCTGCGCTGCGCTTGTCCCAGGGCAGATCGGCCAGCCATTCGAGATAGGTGCGCGCGACGTTGTAGTCGGCGGCGGCCGGCGTCATCGTTGCGAGCCGTTCCAGCTCGCGGTCGGCCTGCTTGCGCGCCTCTTCCGGCAGATGGGCGGCATCGAGCTTCTGGCGTAGCTCCCCGATCTCGGGATGCGCCTCGTCGTCGCCCAACTCGCGCTGGATCGCGCGGAGCTGCTCGCGCAGGATGAACTCGCGCTGGCGCTTGTCCATATCGCCGCGCACCTGTGTCTGGATCTGGCTGCTGACCTCCAGGATCTCCAGTTCGCGGTTGAGTGCGGCGCTGAGCACGCGCAGCCGCTCGGTCACGTTCGCTTCGGTGAGCACTGCCTGGCGGTCTTCCGGCTTGAGCCCGGCGTTGGCCGCGATGAAGTCCGCCAGGTTGCCCGGATTGGTGATCTGGCTGACGGCGCCGCCCAGTTCGCCGGGAATCTGGTCGCTGAGCGCCACGATTTTCTGGAAGATTGAGATCGCGCTGCGGGTCAACGCCTCAAGCTCAGTGCTGGGCTCCAGGGTCTCGCCGATCCGCTCGACGCGGACGCGCAGCCAGGGTTCGCGCTGCTCGATCGCCGTAATGCGCACGCGCGCCACGCCCTGGATCAGCGCTTGCAGCGTGCCGTTCGGCGCCTTGGCCATGCGCACGACCTGTGCGGCCGTGCCGATCGCCTGAATGTCTCCATCGTAGGCGCCGTCGCTGCTCTGCTGCTGCGCCACCACGGCCACCAGCCGCTCGGGCGTCGTGATGGCATCGTCTACGGCGCGCACATCGGCTTCGTCCGAAGTCACGAGCGGCACGACAATGGCCGGATAGAGCACGCTGGCGCCCGTGCGCAGCACGGGCAGCACCTCGGGGATGCGGCTCTGCCCACTGGCCTCGGACTCCGCGTCACCGGCGTTGGGCGCCGGCGGTTCAGCCGATGCTGCCGCTTCGCCGCCGCCGCTGGCCGCCGCCGTGAGCGCGGGCGTCGGGCGTGTGCGCCGGCGCGGCGTCGCGGCAGGCAGGTTGGCATCACCGTCGTTCGGCGGTATGACCGGCGCATCCGCTTCGGCGTCGGGCTTTTTTCTGGGCATAGCATCCGATCCCGATGAAGTATCGGCAGTGGAGAGCGAGCGCTCAGCGAACCGTGATACGCACCCGCCGTTCCGGCTGAACCGCGCGCTTCGGCAAGGTGATCTGCAGCAGGCCGTCATCGTATTGCACGGTGACGCTCTCGGTGTCGACGTCGGCGGGCAACAGGACGGCGCGCTGGAAGGGGCCGTAGTGGATCTCGACCGTGTTGTAGACCCGGCCCGGATGGTGGCTGCGCCGGTCGCGCTTCTCGCCGCGCACCGTCATGCTCCGGCCATCGAGCTGGATCTCGACCTCCTGATCGCGCATCCCCGCAACTTCCATCAACACGACGATCTCGCCGTCGGTCTGATAGATATCCGTGGGCGGCTCGATCACGGCCGGCACGAAGCGTGGACCACCCGGCAGACCGGGTCCGCGGCTGACCAGCTGGTCCCACATCTGCTCCAGATGCTCGGCCACGTGTTCGAACTCGGATGACATGCGCGAGCGCTGAGCCATGACGCTGGACTCCTCCGCTGGCGAGCCGGCCACCCCCACACTGTAACAGGGGCACGGCCGTTGGGCACTGGCGCGGCGCACGCGCCGGCTCGATGCCCCGCCCGCATCGCGGCGCCCCGAGCCACCGCCGTGCAGGCATGCAGGCACAGCAGACCGCTGCATCCGACCAGCGTCCAGCCGGGCATCATCATCGTCGCCGCGAAACGAAGCAGTCCGGTCGGGCGGCGCGTGCAGCTACCGGGCTGCGGCGACAGATCCCATCCAACCAGACGCAGCGCGGCGGGGTGTGGGAAGATCGTTCCCCACACCCCGCCGCGCGCCGGGTTGCTGCCCCTGATTGATCAGCGGTCGGGAGCCGGCTTCGCCTGTTGCTTGCGCGCGAGCAGATAGGCAGCGCGCTGCGCGTAGCGCTGTGAGCGGAACTGGCTCTCCTTTTCGTTGACGAAGGCGGCGGCGTAATACTCGGCGATGAACATGACGGTCTCTCCTGGGCAGCCGCGCCTCGCGGCCAAAATTGTGCTCTCTGTCACAATTATACCGCAGGTAAAGATGTGGCGCGACGTTCGGAGAATCCCCTAAAGACGCGAAGACGCCACGCGCCGGCAGATCGCGCGCTCATCCAGCTCCCGTAGGTTCCTCCAGCGTTCCGCGTGGCGTCGATGCTTGCCGTTCGGGGGCAGCCGGAGACTATGATGCGCTGAACGGCGGCGGGCCGCGGGCTCGGCCGCGCTGCCTGGAGCGGAGCGCGAATGCGGAGTTGCCGGCGCACGGGAACACTGGGTTTGATCGTGGCCTGCCTCGCGCTGCTGGCTGGACGGATCGGCGTGGCCCGCGCCAATACAATCACCTATTCGGCGGGCTATCATCTGGTGGCCGGTCCTGAGGGCACGGTCTTTCGAGGTGTGGCCGGCGACCTGTACACCCTCGACCCGGCAAGCGGTCAATACGTGGCCTATCCGGCGGACACCGGCGTGCATGCAGGCGTCGGCTACTTCGCCTACTTCTCCGGTCTGATCGCGGTGCGCATGGGCCCGGATCAACACCAGCCTGTCTCCGAGCCGCTGGCGGCGGGCGCCTGGACGCTGGTCGGCAACCCGTCGGCCTTCAGCGCGGCCGTCGTCTCCGGGGCCGACGTGGTCTACGTCTACGATCAGCAGGGCGGCTATCTCGAAGAGAGCTCGCTGCCGCCCGGTGCAGGCGCAATCGTGTACAGCGCCGCGGGCGGTACGGCCGTGATCCAACCGATCCCCGGCGGCATCGACGAGACGCTGTCGATGGCCGAGGACAAGCTGGTCGATCTCAGCATCCAGCCGCAAGACGTGCCGGCGCCGTTCGTGCTGACGCGCGCCGACACCAACGGCGGCCAGAATGCCAACATCCCCGTGACTTTCGTCGAGGAGTTCCGGCCGCGCACCGCGCCCAGGGCCGGCGACCCGCAGCAGTCGACCTTCATTCAGATCAACATCCAGCAATGCAAAGACGGCGATTTCGCCGCCGTGCTGCTGAACAATACGACGGCCGGCCAGGTGCAGCAGGCGTTCGGCCAGAACGCGAAGCGCGTCGATGCGGCCGCTCCGCCCGGCGTCGGCGACGCGGCCCATGCCTTTCATGTCCAGGTCGTGAGCGGCAGCAATCAGGCCGGCTCGTACGTGCTGTTGTTCCGGCGCGGCGTCGTATTCGTCACGATGCGCATCGACGCGCCGTACGGCAAAGAAGACACGGCGCTGCTGAATGCGCTGGCCGCAACGCTGGACCAGCGCATTCAGGCCGCGAGGTTCTGAGTCAAACAGGAGGTACGCCATGCGTTCACGCGCCGCGGTGCTCGCCGAGCACGGCAAGCCGCTCCTCGTCGAAGAGGTCGAGTATCCCGCGCCGGGGCCGAGCCAGGTGCTGGTGCGGCTCTACGCCAGCGGCATCTGCCACTCGCAGCTTCACCAGATCCACAACCCGGAGCAGCCGCGCCCGGCCCTGCTCGGCCATGAGGCGACCGGCCACGTCGAGGCCAAAGGAGCGAATGTCAGCCACGTCAGGGAAGGCGACCGCGTGATGGTCACCTGGGTGCCGCGCCACCCGCGGCCGGCGCCGGTCGAACCCGCGCAGGTGATCTGGCGCGGACAGAACATCGGCTCGCGCAACGTCTTTACCTGGTCCGAGCACGCCTTTTGCGATGAGGCGTTCGTCGTGCCGCTCGCCGACGGCGTGCCGATGGACGTGACCGCGCCGATCGGCTGCGCCGTGATTACCGGCTGCGGCGCCGTCACCAACACGGCGAACGTACAGCCGGGCGAAACTGTCGCCGTCTTCGGTGCTGGCGGTGTGGGTCTGTGCGCCATTCAGGCCGCGGCGAACGTGGGCGCCGGCATGGTGATCGCCGTCGATCTCGATGCCGCCAAGCTGGAGTTTGCCCGCGCCTTCGGCGCCACGCATTTCGTGAACGCGCGCGAAAGCAATGCCGTGGACGAGGTGCGGCGGCTCTCGGGCGGCGGCGTGGACTATGCCTTCGACGCGATCGGCGTGGCGGAGACGATGAGCCAAATAGCGCTGGCCACGCGGCCGAACGAGTGGGGCGTGCGTCCGGGCGGCACTGCCGTGCTGGTAGGCGTGCCGCAGACGCCGGCCACGCTCGATGCCCGCTTCATGCTGATGGGCGAGCGCATCTTTCGCGCCTCGCTGGGCGGCTCCGGCGTGCCCGACCGCGATTTTCCGCAGTACGTGGAGTGGTTCAAGGCGGGCAAGCTGCCGCTGGACAAGCTGGTGACGAAGCGCTACACGCTGGACCAGGTCAACGAGGGCATCCACGCGCTCGAACGCGGGCAGATCGCGGGCCGCAGCATCATGGTCTACGGCAGCGGGCAGTAGGCCGCTCGCGGACGTTCAAACGTAGAAGATCGTCGGGCTGCGCGGCTCGGCCGGCAGCAGGCGCGCGAGCCGCGCTCCGGATCGTGTGAGCTGAAAGCGGCGCTCTGCGAGCATCAGGCCGGTCGGGTCAACACGCTGCACGAGGCCCGCCTGTTCGAGCCCGAGCAACGAAGCGACGACTTCCGCGGGAGCGGCCGCGCGGATCGCCCGCAATTCAGCCTCGATGCGCCGGTAGGTGCAGGCGCCGAAGCGGCCCAGCGTCGCCACGATCCACTGATCGAGGACGTCGAGGTCGAAGAGCCGCGTGGCTCCGCGTCGCGGCAGACAGCTGAAGACGCGTGTGAGCCACGTCGTCATCGTTCGTTGCGGCGGCCGGCGATCCGTCGCCGGCCGCCGTTTCTTCCCCTGTCGCGGATCAGGCGAGCGCTTTGACGGCGTCCAGCATCTTCTGCTGGTCGCGCGCGGTGGGGATCGCGGGGCTGCGGTCGGTGAAGGCGATCTTGCCGTTCTTGTCGATCACCACGGTCAGTCGCTCGGCGAGGCCGAATTGTTCGTTCCAGGTGCCGTACTCGCGGGCGACGGCGCCGTTCATGTCGGCGAGCAGCGAGATTTTCAGCCCCTCCTTCTCCTTGAACGCCTTGTGCGTGTAGCGGCTGTCGCGTGAGATGCCGAAGACCTTCGCCCCCGTCGGCGCGATGTCGAGCGATCGGTCGCGGATTTCGCACATCTCGCCGGTGCAGACCGGGGAAAAATCGAGCGGAAAGAAGACGAGCACGACCGGCTGCCCGTGCAGCTCAGCGAGATGCACCTTCTCGCCGTTCTCGTCCTGAAGCGCGAAGTCCGGAGCCTCCTGACCGACCTTGATCTCTGCCATGATGCCTGCCCTCCCTGGCGCTGGTGCGCTGCTCCGCACATTATGCCTGAGCACCGGCCTGATTGCAGTGCGCGGCAGATGCATCAGCGCCCGCGGCGTGTCAGGATCGCAGCATGAGCGAGCTTTTGCCGGAACTCTCGGCGGCGGCCGGCGCCTTTCGCGCGGCGATCACGCGGGAGGGTGGGGTCGATCTGTTCGACGCGGCTCTGGCGATGGGCCGCATTGCGGATACCAGCCTGGACCTTGCCGCCGCCCGCGCAGCGCTCGATGGGCTGTGCGCGGCGGTCGCCGATGAACTTTCGCGCGACAGCGACCTGGACCGCGTGGCGGCGTTGAACCGCGCGCTGTTCGATCGGCGCGGATTCAGCGGCAATCGCGAGCAGTACGGCGACCCGCGCAACGGCTACCTGCACGAAACCGTGGCGCGCCGCTGCGGGCTGCCGATCACGCTGGCGCTGGTCTACCTCGCGGCCGGGCGGCGATCGGGGCTGACGCTGGAAGGTGTCGGTTTCCCGGGCCACTTTTTGGTCCGCGTCGGTGAGCCGCCGGATCGCTTTCAGTACCTCGATCCGTTCAATGGCGGCAGCGAGATCCCGCGGGAGGCGCTGGCCGGGCTGCTGCGCCGCCAGGGCGGCGATCCCGAGCGCCAACTCGAGATGTTCCTCGCCGCGGTGACACCGCGGCAGATCCTCGCCCGCATGCTGATGAACCTCAAGAGCATGTACCGCGAGCGGCGCGAAATGCAGCGCTGCCGTGACGCGGTCGAGCTGCTGCTGGTGCTGACGCCGTGGGCGGCGGCGGAGTGGCGGGACTTCGGGCTGCTCAGCGGCTATCTTGGCGCCGGCGCGGCCGCGCAGACCGCGCTCTCCCGCTATCTTGAGCTGGCGCCTGACGCCGCCGACGCGGACAGCATCCGCGCGCGGCTGGACGCGTTGAACTCCGCGGACAACGAGGGCGGCGCCTGAATCTGGGCCGCGCGCTGCGCGTACCACGCCCGATCCGTGCAGCCTGATGTGCCCGGGAAGCTTCGTGCGGCGGAGAGATGCTAGGATGTGCCTCAGAGGCTCGCAGGACGAGCCGTGCTGCGTGGAGCGCGTTCAACTCTTGATCACCGGTCCCGAGTCCGGCTCTCCTGTTGTTCCGGCAGCCGTCAGTCAGTCGCCGCACGTCGCCCGCATCGCCCACGGTGCAGGTAATGACCGTCGCGCCCTGAGGAAGGCGATCGACGCGCAGGTCGACTGGATCGAGGTCGATCTCTGGTACGCCTGGGGACGCCTCGTCGCCCGCCACGAGCGCGGCGTCTGGCGCCTGCCCGTCGTCTACGATAAGTGGAACGTGCGCCTGCTGCGTGGACGGCTGCTCGATCTGGATGACCTGATCGAGCAAACCGCGGGCGGTCCGCAGCTCTTTCTCGACCTGAAAGGCACCAGTGCACGCCTGCCGGGCGCGATCGTGCGCACGCTGCAACGCCACGGCGCCTGCGAGCGCGCCGCGGTTTGCGGGCAGTACTGGCCGCCGCTGGACGCCATCGCCGCTGACGAGCCGCGCATTCGCGTCTTCCACTCGCTGGGCCGGCCGGAGCACGTGCGGCAGCATCTGGATCGCCTAGATCGGCAGACCGTCTCGCAGGGCGTCTCCGTTGCGCACTGGCTGTTGACGCCGGAAATCGCCGCACAGTTGCGGCAGGACGGTCGGCAGGTCTTCGCCTGGACCGTGAATGAGCGAACCCGTGCCTCAACCCTGGTTGAGTGGGGCGTGGATGGCGTGATCAGCGACCGGCTCGACGTGCTCGCCGCACTGCCCTGACCCGCCGCCCGGCACAGCGCCGAAATGCTGCGCGTAGAGCACGCCCGCGGCTTCTGCGACGGCAGCGGCAAAACGCGCGTAGCGATCGATCAGATCGACGCCGGCCGGCGTCAGCCGCGAGCGGCCACCGCCCACGCCGCCGACGTCACTCTCGAGCACGGCGATGCCGAGGTTCGCTTCCAGCTCGCGGACTTTGCCCCAGGCGCGCCGATACGAGAGTCCCATGGCGGCGGCGGCCTGCGCCAGCGAACCGGTCTCATGCACGAGCAGCAACAGCCGCGCACGATAATCGCTCAGCGTGACTCTGCCGTCGCATTCGAGCCAGAGCTTGATCCGAGGTTCCACCGCAGCCGCCTCGCTCGTACCTACACGGAGGCCGCCGCCGGCAGCGGAGCGCTGCGCCGGCGGGCGACCGCGATCACGTCGTCGAGTCCGTCCACGAACCGTGCCAACTGCGCGTCGCTCAGTTCGGCCAGCAGACCGCTGATCGCCTCGCGCGCCTGGCGTTCCAGATCGCCGACCGTACGTTCCCCGGCCTCGGTCAGGAAGTTGCGCACCAGGCGGCGGTCGCGCAGATCCTCCTCGCGCCGCACCAGGCCCTGATGCACCAGCCGGTCCACCAGCCCCGTGACCGTAGACGGAGTGACGCCGAGCCGGCTGGCGATCACGCCGGAAGGAGCGCCAGGCTCGGCGCGGATCAGCACGATCACTTTCAGCGTCGGCAGGGTGAGGCCGAGGTCGGTCCAGGCATGCAGGCGAATGGGGTCGAACAGCGTGACGGCGTACGAGAACAGAGCGATCGCGCGTTCGGTTTGGTGATCCCGGTCCACGGTCGCGCCTCCGTCCAATGCTCTTCGGCAGGCACCGTTGAGAGTGCGGCAACGATACGTGATGCCCGCCGGCAGGTCAATGCGTTGTCACTGGCCCCATGCCTGCGACCGGCGATATTCTGCCTTTGATGAGGTTTTCGGTGTCCACTGAATTCCATTCGGCTGCCGGCGGGCTGGATGCTGCCTTCGGTTTCGCAACGGAGAACGCCGTCCTGCGCCAATACGTTACGGCCCAGTTGCGAGAGCGCGGTGTCCTGACCTTCCGCCAGTTCATGCAAATGGCACTCTACCATCCAGACGAGGGCTACTATCGCCGTCGCGATCCGATCGGCGCCCGCGGCGACTATCTCACCAGCCCCGAACTGCACCCGCTGTTCGGCGCCCTGCTGCGCCGCCAGCTTGCCGAGATGTGGGAAGCGCTCGACCGGCCTGCCGCGTTCTCGCTGATCGAGATGGGCGCCGGCTCCGGTACGCTCGCCCGCGCGATCCTTGCGGGGCGCGATTCCGGCGGATTTGACGCGGCGCTGCGCTATACGATCGTCGAGCCGGACGGTCGCCTGCGCGAGACGCAGGCGCGCACCCTCGGCTCGCTCGCGTCCGCCGTTTCCTGGCAGGACGCGCTGGCAACGCAGCCCCCCGATGCTTACGGCTGCCTGCTGAGCAACGAGCTGATCGACAGCTTTCCCGTGCATCGCGTGATCGTGCGCGACGGGCGGCTGCGCGAGCTGCTGGTCGGCATGGAGAACGAGCGCTTCATCGACGTCGAAGGCCAGCTTTCCACCCCGGCGCTTGCTGAGTATTTCGCGCGAATCGGCGTGCTGCCGGGGGAAGGCTGCATCGCCGAGGTCAACCTCGACGCGCTGGAGTGGATGCGCGCCGCGGCGCGAGCGATCGGCCGCGGCTTCGTGCTGACCCTGGACTACGGCCATCCGGCCCGCCAGTTGTACGCGCCCTGGCGGCGGCAGGGCACGCTGCTCTGCTACAGCCGGCACACGGTCCATGCCGATCCGTATGTGCGAATCGGGCAGCAGGATCTCACCGCGCACGTGGACTTCACCGCGCTGGCGCTCGCGGGCGAGGCGGCCGGCTTGCAGACGCTGGGTTTCACCAGCCAGCAGCGCTTTCTCTCCGCACTCGGCATCGCCGAGGCGCTGGCGGGCGGGCCGGGCGGCAACCTGCCGCTGGAAGAGTACCTGGCGCGGCGGCGCGCCGTCGCAGATCTGCTCAATCCCGAGGGGTTGGGCCGTGTGCGCGTGCTGGCGCAGGGCAAAGCCGCGGGCAGCCCCGGCCTGCGCGGCTTTGCGCAGGACAACGAGGTCGAGGCGCTGTGGACGCGCTGACGGTGGGGCAGGCCGCGCCCCCGTTCACGCTGCCCGCACTCGACGGCAGCGCCTCCGTGCCCGATCCGGACGGGCGGCGGCTGGTGCTGATGTTCTTTCAGGAGGCGGGTACTCCGGCGTGCACGACGCAGGTGCAGTCGCTGGCGCAGGAGGCAGAGTTGCTGGGTGAGCTGGACGCGGACGCGCTGTTCGTCAGCACCGATTCCCTCGAACGGCTGCAGGAGTTCGCGCGCGGTCTGGCGCCCGGCACGCGCCTGGCAAGCGACGCCGAGGGCGCGGTGGCGAGAGCCTACGGCGTGTACGATGAGATCAGCCGGCGGGCGCGGCGGGCCGCCTTCGTCGTCGAGGCGGACGGCACGCTCGGCCTCGCCCTGCCGTGGTACAACCCGCTGAACAGTGACCAGCTCGCGCAGATCTTCACGGCGCTGGGCCTCGACGGCGGCGTCTGACAGGAACCCGATCATGGCCGAAGAAGCCTACAGCGAGATCGTTCTCGACCACTTTCAGAACCCGCGCAACGCCGGCACGCTCGAGCACCCCGACGCGGTGGGCGTGACGACCAACCCCGTCTGCGGCGACACGATGAAGCTGATGCTGCGTATCGCGGGCGATGTCATTCAGGAAGCGCGCTGGCAGACAGTCGGCTGTCCCGCCGCGATCGCCACCAGCTCGATTGCGACCGAGCTGATCGTCGGCAAAGGCCTGGCGAGCGTCGAAACACTCAGCCGCGAACAGATCGCCGCGGCCGCGGGCGGCCTGCCCCCGAGCAAGCTGCACTGCTCGGTGCTGGCGCAGGACGCGCTGCGCAAGGCGATCCGCGCCTATCGCGCCGGGGCGGCCGTGTGAACGACGCCGCGCCCGTTGCCGGGGTGCTGCTCGCCGCCGGCCTCTCGACGCGCATGGGCACGCCCAAAGCGCTGCTCGACTGGCAAGGCCGGCCGCTCGTCGCCTACCAGCTCGAACAACTGAAGCTGGCAGGTTGCGATCCGCTGTTGCTGGTCAGCGGGCACGCGAGCGCAGCGATCGAGGCCGCGGCCGCCGGAAGCGGCGCGACGGTCGTGCGCAATCCGGCCTATCGCGATGGTCGCGCCACGTCGGTACGCGCGGCGGCGCAAGCGCTGCCGGAGGGTGTCGGCGCCGTTCTGCTGCTCAATGTCGACCAGCCGCGCCGCGCCGAGACGCTCGCGCGGCTGATCGCGGCGCACCGGCGCGTCGGACGCGCGATCACGGTGCCCGTGTTTGCAGGCAGGCGCGGGCACCCGGCGATCTTCGCAGGCTCGTTGCTGCCCGAACTGCGTGCGGTCGACGACGCCAGCGAAGGGCTGCGGGCCGTCTCGCGGCGCCACGCCGCCGACCGCGAGGAGATCGCCTTTCCGAGCGAAGAAGTGCTTTTGGACTGCAATGATCCGGCGGCCTACGAGCGTGCACTCGCGTTCTGGACGCGCTGATGTGCGCGGCGGCCGTTGGCGAGCAGCGGCTCGTGGTCGCGCGCCGTCTCGTGTCCGGGAGCGCCGGCCGCCGTATCGGCGCTGAGGGCCGCGGCCAACTCGCCAAGGGTGCGCATCAGCTCGCGGCGGCTGCCGGCCGAGAGACGGCGCAGCACTGGCTCGCAGCGCTCGGCAGAGGCCGTACACAGCTCCGCGATCACCTCGCGGCCGGCGTCGCTCAGCACAACCCGCACGACGCGCCGATCGACGCGATCGGCCGTGCGTGTAATCCAGCCACGGCGCTCCAGCCGGTCGAGAATGCCGGTGATGTTTGGCGGCGAAACGGCCATCTGCTCGGCCAGCCAGCTCACGCGCGCGCTGCCGCGCTCGCCCAGGATCAGCAGCACCTTGAGCTGCGGCATCGTCAGGCTTACACGCGCCCAGCGTTCCGAGCCGGCGACCAGCAGATCAAACAGCACGCCGCCCAGCCGCTCAATCAGCTCACGATCGACCCGCGCTTCGCTCATCGCCGGCGCTTTCAGTGGGAACCCGGGCCGCAGGCGGCGACTGGTTTCCCGAGTCTTCGTAGTTCGTGCGGGGATAATGGATCGTTCCAGTATGTACTGAGCGGCGCGCCGCCCCGCCATGCATCGATAGGGCTATTCGCCGCGCCAGGACCGTGTAATCCCGCCTGGCATCGACGGCCTGCTGCCGCGGCATCTCACGGGCACCCCTGAGGCGGGTGTAGACTGAGTATATCAGCGCGGCGGTCTTCGCCGGTCGCGCGGCTCGCTGGTGACGGCGTGGATCCGTTCGATGTCGTAGTAATCGGCGGCGGCTGGGGCGGTTACACCGCCGCGGTCCGGGCGCGGCAGCATGGCCTGTCGGCCGCGCTGGTCGAACGCGACAAGCTCGGCGGCACCTGTCTGCACCGCGGCTGCATTCCCACCAAAGTCCTGCTGCAATCCGCTGAACATCTGGACCTCGCCCGCCGCCTGGTCGAGTTCGGCGTGGAGGTTGGCGAGCCAGCGTTCGTCTACGAGACGGTGCGCACGCGCAAAGACGAGGTCGTCGGTCAGCTCTTCCGCGGCTTGCAGCAACTGGTCAAGGCGAACGGCGTGGAGATCGTGGCCGGCAGCGGCTCGCTGGCGGGCGCGAACGCCGTGCGCGTGCAGCGGGACGGCCAGCAGCGGGAGCTGCACGCCCGCAACCTGATCGTGGCGACGGGATCGCGACCGAAGCGGCTGCCGGGAATCGAAACCGACGGCCGCTGGATTATCGACAGCGATCAGGCGCTCGACCTCGACCATGTGCCGGCCTCGGTGGTGATTCTCGGCGCGGGCGCGGTCGGCACCGAGTTCGCCTCGTTCTACCGCGATGCCGGCGCCGAGGTCACGCTGGTCGAGATGCTGCCGGCCGTCTTGCCGCTGGAGGACAAGGACATCTCGGCGCTGCTGGGGCGCCTGCTGGCCAAACGCGGCGTTCGCGTGCTGACCGACGCGGCGGCAGTACTCGACACGATTCGACCGGCCGAGGGCGGCGTCGAGCTGGACGTACGTACGGGCGACAAGACCGAGCACCTGCGCGCCGAGTGCCTGTTGATCGCCACGGGGCGCGAGCCGCTTACCGCCGGCATCGGCCTGGAAGAGGCCGGCGTGAAGCTGGAGCGCGGCTTCGCAGTCGTGGACGCGGCGATGCGGACGAACGCGCCGGGCGTCTTCGCCGTGGGCGATATCACGGGCAACCTCCTGCTCGCGCATGTCGCGGCCGCGCAGGGAGTACTCGCCGCGGACACGATCGCCGGCGTCGCCGGCGCACCGGTGGACTACCCCCGGCTGCCGCGGGCGACCTACTGCCGGCCGCAGGTCGCAAGCGTCGGCCTCACCGAGCAGCAGGCGACGGAGGCCGGTCGCCGTATCAAGACCGGCCGCGCCCACCTGCGGGCGAATGGCAAGGCGCTGATCCTCGGGGAGCCGGACGGCCTGGTCAAAGTCATCGCGGACGCGGAGAACGACGATCTGCTCGGCCTGCATCTGATCGGCGCCGGCGTGACCGAGATGGTAGCCGAGGGCGCGCTGGCGAAGTTCCTCGACGCCAGCCTGTGGGAGCTGGCGCATTCGGTGCATCCGCACCCCACGCTCTCGGAAGCGATCGGCGAAGCTGCGCAGGCCGCCGGCCGGCCGCCGCGCAAGCTGTAACGGTAGAAAAGCTGACAAGCAGCCGCGTCGGAGGACGCAGATGACGACCGTTGAAGACCCCGGCAAGTCGGCATCGCCGCCGCATCGCGCGGCGCCGCGGGGCGCAGCCGCGCATTTTGGCATCCCCGACGCGCAGCTCGTGCAGATGTACACGCAAATGGTGCAGGCGCGGCGCATTGCCGACCGCATGGTCGTGCTGCAGCGCCAGGGGCGGGCACCATTTGTGATCTCCGGTCAGGGACAGGAAGCCTGCCAGATCGGCGCGGCCAACGCGCTCAAGCGCGGCACGGACTGGCTCTTTCCCTACTACCGCGACCTCGGCATGTGCCTCGCCTTCGGCATGACACCGGCCGAACTGTTCATGAACTTCTTCGCCAAACAGGACGACCCAAACAGCCACGGCGTACAGATGGCCGCGCACTGGAGCCGTGCCGCCTCGCGCATTGTTTCCGGCTCAAGTCCGGTAACGACCCAGCTCCTGCACGCGACCGGCTGCGCCCTGGCGGCCAAGCTGCGTAAAAAGAAGGAGGTCTGTCTCACCAGCCTCGGCGAAGGCTCGACGGCGCAGGGCGACTTCCACGAAGCGCTCAACTTTGCCGCCATTCACAAGCTGCCGGTGATCTTTTATGTCGAGAACAACGGTTATGCGATCTCCGAGCCGACGTGGAAGCAGATGGCCGTGCCCAACGTGGCCGACCGCGCCCCCGCCTACGGCATGCGCGGCCAGGTCGTGGACGGCAACGACGTGCTGGCCGTCTACCAGACGGTGCGCTGGGCGGTGGGCGAGGCGCGACGCGGCCACGGCCCGGCGCTGATCGAGGCGAAGACGTATCGTATCGTGCCGCATTCGAGCGACGACGACGACCGGCGCTACCGCACACGCCAGGAACTGGACGAGTGGATGAAGAAGGATCCGATCGACCGCTTCCGCAAGTACCTGCTCGACGAGGCCGTACTCAGCGCCGCGAAGATTCAGGAGATCCAGGAGACGGTGGACGCGCAGATCGCCGCCGCGATCCGCGAGGCCGAGGCCGCGCCGGATCCCGTGCCCGAGGACGCGCTGCGCCACGTCTACGCAGAGCCGGAGGCGCGCTGATGGCGCTGAAGTCGAACCTCGAAGCGATTCGTGACACGATCGACCAGCTCATGGCGGAAGACGAAAGCGTGATGCTGATGGGCGAGGACGTCGAGGAGGGCGGCGTCTTCCGCGCGACCGAAGGGTTGCTGAAGAAGTATGGCCCGCAACGCATCATGGACACGCCGCTGGCCGAGTCGAGCATCGTCGGCGTCTCGATCGGCGCCTCGCTGAACGGCATGCGGCCGATCGCGGAGATCCAGTTCGCCGACTTCATTCTGCCGGCGGTGAACCAGATCATCAGCGAGGCGGCGAAGTTCCGTTACCGCTCGGCGGGCGACTGGAGCTGCCCGCTGGTGATTCGCGCCCCGTACGGCGGCGGCATTCACGGCGGCCTCTATCACTCGCAGTCGCTGGAGCAACTCTTCACGCACCAGCCGGGCCTGAAGGTTGTGGCGCCCTGCACGCCGTACGACATGAAGGGGCTGCTGCGTGCGGCCGTGCGCGACCCCGACCCGGTGATCTACTTCGAGCACAAGCGTACCTACCGCCTGATCCGCGGCGAAGTGCCCGACGAGCCGTACGAGATTCCGATCGGCAAGGCCGAGATCCGCCGCGAGGGCGACGACCTCACCGTCTTCAGCTACGGCCTGGCGATGCACATGTGCCTCGAAGCGGCCGAAGCCGTGGCCAACGAGGACGGCGTGCAGTGTGCGGTTGTGGATCTGCGCACGCTGTTGCCGCTGGACCGGGAAACGATTCTGGAGACGGCGAAGGCGACGGGCAAGGTGCTGATTGTGCACGAGGACAACCTGACCTGCGGTCTGGGCGGCGAGATCGCGGCGCTGATCGCCGAGCACGCCTTTGATTATCTGGACGGCCCGATCATGCGCCTCGGCGGCCCGGACGTGCCCGCCGTGCCCTTCAACCACGTGCTCGAAGAGTTCTATATGCCCAGCCCCGCGAAGATCGCCGCGGCGATACGCACGCTGGCGGCGTACTGAGCGGGTGAATGGAGAGTAGTGAGTGGTGAAGCGTGGGCCGCGGTTGGGCCGCCGTGCGGCGCCCAACCGCGGCTCAGGCATCCAACGCGTTCAGGGCCGTACCGCACAAACCGTCAACCACCCTCTACTCACCATTCACCACTCACCCAGCCAAAGGAGCGCCCGCCGTGGCCGCCGAAGTCCGCATGCCGCAGCTTGGCGAGAGTGTTACCGAGGGCACCGTCGTGCGCTGGCTCAAGCAGCCGGGCGACCGGGTCGCGCTCGACGAGTCGCTGGCCGAGATTGAGACTGAGAAGGTCAACGTTGAGATCCCGTCGCCCTTTGCCGGCACGCTGGCGCAACTGCTGGTACCAGAGGGCGAGACGGTGCAGGTTGGCACGGTGCTCGCCACGATCGAGGAAGCCGGCGCGCCGGTTGCGGCCGCGACAGCGCCATCACAAGCCGCGGCTTCCGCGCCTGCCCAGCCCGCTCCGGCTCGGGCGCAACGCCCGGCGCCAACGTCGCGGCAACCCGCGCCGGCCTTCAGCGCCACGGGACCGCTGGGCCCGGCCAGCACCGCGCATGGCATGTTCTCCACCGGGGAGAGCGCCCCGCCGAGCGACGGTCCGACGATGGCAAGACAGGCGCCGAGCGCGCCGAGTCCGGCGCCCGCCGGCGATCGCAACGGCCAGAGCGAAGATCAGAGCATGGCGGGGAGGTACTCGCCGGCCGTCCTGCGGCTGGCGCGCGAGCACAACATCGAACTGGGCAGGCTGCAGGGCAGCGGCGCCGGCGGCCGCATCACGCGCAAGGACGTGCAAGCGTACGTGGAGGGAATGGGGAACAGGGAGCAGGAGACAGAGGCGGCAGCGCCGGGAAATCTGGGCGAAGAGCGCGCCGTGTTTGCGCCACCGCTGCTGCAGCCACTCGAGCCGCCGCGCGGTCCAGAGACGCAGGAACTGGAGCAGGCGTTCGAGCAGCCGGCCGCCTCTGCGCCGGCGCCGTCGCCCGCGGGCCAGCCGGCGCTCGGACCCGATGAGGAACTGGAGCCGCTCACGCCGACGCGCCGCGCGATCGCGGAGCACATGAGCCGCAGCGTACGCACATCGCCGCACGCCTGGATGATGGTCGAGGTCGACGTCTCGCGGCTCGTCGCTCATCGTGGCGCCGTCAAGGCGGAATTCGCCGCGCGCGAGGGCGTGGATCTGACCTACATGCCCTTCATGATCAAGGCCGCCGTCACGGCGCTGAAGCAGCATCCGCGGCTGAATTCGTCATGGTCGGACGCGGGCGTGATTCTCAAGCGGCAGATTAACATCGGCATCGCTGTGGATACACCGCAGGGGCTGTTAGTGCCCGTGATCCACGGTGCCGACAATTACAGCATCGCGGGGCTGGCGAAACGCGCGCAGGATCTTGCTGCGCGGGCCCGGGCGCGGCGGCTGCGCCTCGAAGAGGTGCAGGGCGGCACGTTCACGATCGACAACGTCGGCCCGATCGGCTCGATCCTGAGCCAGCCGATCATCAACCAGCCGCAGTGCGCGATCGTGACGATGGAGAGCATCGTCAAACGCCCGATCGTGATCGACGACGCCATCGCCGTGCGCTCGCTGATGAACTGCTGCATCAGCTTCGACCACCGCATCGTGGACGGCGGCGACATCGGCCCGTTTATGAAGACGCTGAAGGCGACTCTCGAAGCGATGGGCTCGGAGACGCCGCTCTATTGAAGCAGATCGCCTACCCCTGCCTCGCCTGAAGGCTCGGCTGTGCTTGCACAGTCTCCGACGGTTGCGCTGCGGTCATCTGAAGTCTCCGACGGTTGCGCTGCGCTCTGGCCCACGGGGGAGGGGTTCTCTGAGGACAACCGATAGCCCTCAGACCAACCCTTCCCCCGTGGGGAAGGGAGATTTGGCGTCAGCCAAAGCGGGGTTAGGCGCGGCGCTGCTACACTGAGAGCAGCATTCCCGCGGGAGTGTGCATGGGATCCGAGAAGGGTTATCGCGAACGCGTCGGCATGCCGCGCTGGGCGCGGCCGGCGCTTGGCGCAGTCGGCGCCCTCTGGGTGTTGCGCCGCACACGCAAGCAGGCGCGCGAACGCTCAGCCTGGCGGGCCGCCTTCACACTGGTCAGCAGCACGATGACGGTCTTCACCGTCTTTCGCTTCCTGCGCGGCTTCGGCAAGGTCGCGGTCGAAGTGCGGGGCCCGGACATCCGCGTCGGCCTCGGCCCGTTTGAGCAACGCATTCCGGCCGGGACGGTATGCGATGTGCGCGTGGTCAGCTACAACCCGCTGCGGTATCTGGGCTGGGGCTATCGTGTCGTGCCGGGCGGTCGCCGGGCCTTCAGCCAGATCGGTGTGCGCCGCGGCGTCGAGGTTACGAGCGTCGAAGCTGGCAAGCAGCGGCGCACGTTTATCTCCTCGAACGACCCTGAGACGCTGGCGGGCGCGATCAGCGCCGCAGCCGGCGTGGAAAGCCTCTGATGGAGCTGGGCTTCAGCGCCGAACAGGAGCAACTGCGCCGCACCGTGCGCGACTTTGCCCAGCACGAACTGTTGCCGCGCTACGCCAGTTGGGATCGCAACGGCGCCTTCCCGCTCGACCTCTGGCGGCGCATGGGCGAGCTTGGCCTCACGGGTACGCGCGTACCCGCCGCATACGACGGCCAGGAGATGGCCGCAGTCAGCACGGGCATCGTCGCCGAAGAGGTCGCGCGCGGCGATTTCAACCTCTCCTACGGTGTGCTGATGCCCGCGCTCTGCGGCGAGGTGCTGCGCGAGCACGCGAATGAGCGCGTCAAGCGCGAGTGGCTGGCGCCGATGGCCCGCGGCGAGGCGGTCGTCGGCCTGGCGCTCACCGAGCCGGGCTCCGGTTCAGACGCAAAGGCGATGCGCGCGACCGCGCGGCGTGACGGCGATGAGTGGGTGCTGAGCGGCGAGAAGACCGGTGTCTCGCTGATGATGGCGGCAGATGCGCTCGTGCTCTTCGCCAAAACGGACGCGGCAGCCGGCGCTCGTGGCGTCTCGGCCTTTCTCGTGCCGACCGCGCTGCCAGGTGTCTCGCGCACGCCGCTGGTCGACATGGGCAGCCGCGGCATTCAGCGCGGCAGCATCTTCATGGACGAGGTGCGTCTGCCTGCCGATTACTTGCTGGGCGAGCAGGACAAGGGCTTCTATCAGGTGATGCAGGGCTTCGACTTCAGCCGCAGCATCATCGGCCTGATGTGCCTCGGCGCCGCCGAGGTCACGCTCGACGAGACGATGGCTTATGTGAAGGACCGCCAGGCGTTCGGCCGGCCGCTGGCGCAGTTCGAGGGCGTCTCCTTCCCGATCGCCGAGCACGCGACGCTGATCGAAGCGGCAAAGTGGCTCTGCTACCGCGGTCTCTGGCTCAAAGACGCCGGCCAGCCGCACACCAAAGAGGCGGCGATGGCGAAATATCTTGCACCGAAGGCCGCGGTGGACGCGATCCACGAGTGCCTGCTGCTGCACGGTCACTACGGCTACACACAGGAGCTGCCGATCGAGCAGCGCCTGCGCGACGTGATCGGCCTTGAGATCGGCGACGGCACCGCGCAGGTCTCGAAGATTATCATCGCCCGCGAACTGATGGGCCGCGAGTCGCTGCCATACTGACCACTCCATATCCACGCTATGGCAGCAATACCAGAATGTCTGACTTCTCCTGAGCCAACGCCGCGCTCTTTGCCCACGCGGCTTCGAGCACCTTCATCACGATGGCCCCGGTCGATCGCTCCTGATGCCCATTCAAAAGCAAGCCTCGCATCAGACCGAAGATCGACAGCTTCATCACGGCCTGACGGCGCACCTCCGATGGGAGCAGGTAGCGTCCCTCGGGCTTCTCAGCTACGACATCCGGAGTAAAGAGCAGATCGTCAGGGTGGTCTGAATAGGCCGCAACCGTCACACGGCGCAGCAGCACCGTTTCGGCGATCGGCGCGTAAATCATCCACAGGTCGGCGCCGTGCCAGCGTAGATAGCCCTGCATTCGTTCCTTCTCATGATCGGCCATGAACACACGGATGGTCGAATCCACGAGTTCCGAAACCGGCGACTGAATACGGAGCAAGGATGCTTCTGTATCCATCAAGGCACCTCGAGAGGAATCCACGACCACGGGTACACCTGCAAGAGAATGGCATGGCGTACGACCCATTGGTGCCCGCCGCCACGCCTTCGCGTGCGGCCATCGCTGGCTACCCATTCCGGTACTATTCCAAGGTACAGCACACCCTCAAGCCCGGAAAGCGGCACCGGAATCGTGACCTCAGCATTCTTCTCGGGCAGTGCGAGACGATCAGTGGCCTGCCAGCCAATTCGATAGAGCACGTCAGTCAAATAGACCAGCCCATCCCGCCCAGGCAGGATTCGTCCAGATATGGAGATCTCCTGGGAGGTCGCGCGGCTGGTGTAGTGGTAGAAAATGCCGCCCGCCGGCGGAGGAAAGACGGGCTGAGCTTGCACCATGCTTTGTCCCGGTGAATCCTACTGCGGACGTGACACCACTCGGCCGCCAACGACATTGCGCTCGTCACGCAGCACGTCGGCGCGATTGGCAGAGCCCGCCGCGGTTGCCCTCGTGTTCGGCACGTTTAGGCGCCGAGCAGCTCGACGGTGTTGCCGTCCGGGTCTTGCAGCATCGCGATCCAGACGCCGGGCCGCGCCTCCCGCAGCGGAATCGTGAAGGTGTGGCCTTTCGCCTCCAGCTCCTTCACCACGCCCGGCAAGTCCTTCACGCTGATTGTGAAGTAACGGATGCCAGCCTGCGCCTCGCGCTCGCGCGGACCCGCGGGCGGGGCGCCGTCGTGGTACTGCATCAGCTTGAGCACGGTGTCGCCGATCTGGATACGGTGCATCGTGCGGTTGCCGGGAAAGGGAACCTCGCCGACTTTCGGCAGGCCCAGGTCGTCGCAGTAGAAGCGGACACAGGCCTCGACATTCTGTACCAGCACGCCGAGATCGATGCCGGGTTTCGCGATCTCCATCTCGTCCCTCCAAGCTTTGCGCTGCATCGTGCGCCGTGGCGCCGCCACGGCAGCGCTTCGCCCCGGATCAGGCCGGGCTTCATGCCTGCCGCAGGGTGATGCCGCCGTCAACGGCGATCCACTGGCCGGTAATATTGCGGGCGGCCTCGCTCGCCAGGAACGCGGCCAGCCCGCCGATGTCTGCCGGCGTCTGCTCGCGCCCGAGCGGCACGCCGCGCTTCACAACCTCCAAAAAGATCTGCCGCGGCTCCAACTCGGCAAACTGCGGCGCGCTCTGCTTCATGCCGGTGGCGAGGCCCTCCCAGGCGCGGGTCCAGAGAAAGCCGGGGCAGATCGCGTTGACGCGGATGTTTTGCGGCGCGTAGTCGAGCGCCATGCTCTTGGTGAGCGAGATCACGCCCGCCTTCGCCGCGGCGTACGCCGGCAGCGTGGGCGAGGCGACCAGCCCCGCGATCGAGGCGATGTTGACGATCGCGCCGCCGCCGCGCGTCTTGATCTGCGAAGCCACGGCTTTACTCATCACGAACGTCGTGCGCAGGTTCTGCGCCAACTGTTCGTCCCAGGCGTCGGCCGGCAGATCATCCACCCGGCCGCCTCCGCCGGTCGGCCGGGTGGTCGTCGGGTCGAGCGGGCCGCGGCCGGCGCCGGCGTTGTTGACAAGGATATCGATGCCGCTGAACTGCGCCACGATCTGCTGCACGGCCCGCGCGACTTCCGCCTCCTGCGCCACGTCGCAGGCCAGTCCAAGTGACGGTGTCGGCAGAGCGGCCGCGGTTTTTTCGGCCTGTGCGCCATCGAGGTCGAGCACCGCGAGGCAGGCGCCCTGCCCGGCCATGACCTGGGCGATGCCCGCGCCGATCCCGCGGGCGCCGCCGGTAACTACCGCGATCTTGTCAGTCAGCACGCCTTCGCCTCCATCTGCCGCGTAGTGTAGACGCACGCGTGCGGTGCAACACAAGTCGTGCACCGATGCGGGGCGTTTCGCGCAGGTCGGACGGCGTTGACCCTCCACAGGCAAAGCTCTAGCATCATCCACGCCGCCAATTGTGAGCGAGCGCACAGAATGGCGCAGCGGTTTCCGCCGGCGGGACCGACCGCGCCGCCACACCGTGCCAACGGAGATGGATGAATGCCCTACGACAAGCCGATTCCCGACCCCAGCCCGCACACGCGGCCGTTTTGGGACGGCGCCAGGGCGGGCAAGCTGATGCTGCCGCGCTGCACCAACTGCAATCGCGTGCACTGGTATCCGCGGCTGATCTGTCCCTACTGCCACGCGCGCGAGATCGAGTGGATCGAAGGCAGCGGTGGGGGCCGCATTCACACCTTCGCCGTGCAGCATCGCGCCTTCGGCGGCTGGGCGACGGAGACGCCGTTCGTCACCGCCTACATCGACCTGAACGAAGGCGATCGCATGCTCACGGTGCTGCGCGGCGTCGATCCGACCAAGCCGGAGACCATCCAGATCGGCGCGAAGGTACGGGTGGAGTTCGAGCCGGCCAGCGAGGATGTGCATATCCCGTTCTGGCGGCTGGCATAGCGTCCCGCGGCGAGCTGCCCCAACGAATCTGAGCGCCGGCGCGGCATGCCCGCGTGGTACGAGTCATTCAGCCCGTTATTAGAAGAGGACACGTCATGCCAGGAGAGCTTTCACGCGCCGCGGCGATCGTCGGCGCAACCGAGGCGAACGAGATCGGCTATCCGGAGACGCCGAAGACCTCGCTGCAACTGCACATCGAGGCGATCAAGAACGTCAGCGACCAGACCGGCATTCCCATTTCGCGCATCGACGGCATCTTCTCCGCCGGCTGGTCTTCCGAGCTGGCCGAGCACCTGGGTCTGCACCCGCGCTACATCGACACGACGGCCGTGGGCGGCTGCTCGTTCGAGATGCACGTCCATCACGCGCTGGCGGCGATTCACGCTGGCATCATTGACGTGGCGCTGATCAGCCACGGCGAGGCCGGTTGGTCGGCCCGCGCCAACAAGGGTCGCGGCACCGGCGGCTTCCGCGGCTCGGGCGATCCCTGGTCGCCGGGGGCGCAATTCTCATCGGCGTACGGTCTGTCGGGCGCACCGTCGAACTATGCGCACGCGATGACGCGCCACAACTACCGCTACGGCACGACACCGACGGACTTCGCTCACATCGCCGTGGTAACGCGGCAATGGGCGATGCTGAACCCGCGCGCGATCATGTTCTCGCCCGAGAGCAATCCGGGCGGCGGGCCGATCTCGGTGGAAGACGTGCAGAAGGCACGTCTGATCGCCTGGCCGCTGACGCTGCTGCACTGCTGCCTGGTGACGGACTACGGCGGCGCCGTGCTGGTCGCGAACCCGGAGATCGCCCGCAGTGTCAGGACGAAGCCGGTCTGGATCGCCGGCGCGGGCGAGAGCATGAGCCACTCCAACATGCTGGAGATGGAGGATTTCACCGCGACTTCGGCGGCCGCTTCTTCCGCCACGGCCTACAAGATGGCCGGCATGGGGCCGGAAGAGATGGAAATGGCGATGATCTACGACTCGTTTACGGTCACGGCCGGGATCACCGCCGAAATGCTCGGCCTGGCGCCGCGCGGCGAGGGCTTCCGCCTCTGGCAGAACGGCGATGCCGCGCCCGGCGGCCGGCTGCCGATCAACACCAACGGCGGCGGCCTCTCCTTCAACCACTCCGGCATGTACGGCATGCAACTGCTGGTCGAGGCGTATCGCCAGCTTACCGGCACTGCTGAAGACGGCGTGAACGGCCTGACCGGCAAGCAGACCAGCGCCCGCTCCTGCGTGGTCAACGGCACCGGCGGCAGCCTTTCGACCACCGGCACGCTGGTATTGGTCGCGGATTAGCGCGTCGCACCCACGGGCCATCGCCGGATGGCGGCGGGGTTGGGAGTCGTCGGACTCTCGACTCCCGCCGCTTCGTCTTGACCCCGGCGCGGCCGTCCGCCCTCCGCCGTTTGCAATCGTTACGGCAGCGGCTAGAGTGGAGAACGGCTGTTGCGCGGCGACCGGGACCGATCCGGCAGCATGGCGCCGACGCGGCGATGCGGCCACAAGGACAGGAGCGATGGACTTTCGGCTGAACGCAGAGGACGAGCGGTTTCGCGGTGAGGTGCGGCGGTTCCTCGCGGACCACTGGACCGGCGAGGCGAACGGCTACGAAGCATCGAATGAGGATGCCTTTCACGCCCAGCAACGCTTTCAGCGCACGCTTGCCGAACGCGGCTGGCTGACGCTCGCCTGGCCGCAGGAGTACGGCGGCATGGGCGCGAGCCACCTGCGCCAGCTCGTCTTTCAGGAAGAGGTCGGCCGCGTCGGCGCCCCGGCCACAAACGGCGGCATCAACCTTGTCGGCCCGTGCCTGATCGTGCACGGCACCGAAGCGCAGAAGCAGCGCTTCCTGCCGCCGATCGCGCGTGGCGAGGCGTACTGGTGCCAGGGCTTCAGCGAGCCCGGCTCGGGCTCGGACCTCGCCTCGCTGCAGCTGCGCGCCGTGCGCGACGGCGACGACTTCGTGCTCAACGGCCAGAAGATCTGGACCAGCGGCGCCCAGTACGCCGACTGGATTCACGTGCTGGGACGCACCGACCCGGATGCGCCCAAGCACCGCGGCATCACCTACTTCATGGCCGAGATGTCATCGCCCGGCATCAGCGTGCGCCCGATCGTGCAGATGAACGGCCGCTCCGGCTTCAACGAAACCTTCTTCGAGAACGTGCGCGTGCCGGCCAACCAGGTGATCGGCGAGGTCAACCGCGGCTGGTACGCGGCCACGACGACGCTGGACTTCGAGCGCTCGGGCATCGGCTTCGTCGTCGGCGCCGAGCGCGCGTTGGCGAAGTTGCTCGATTTCGCCGGAAAGGCCGGCGCGAGCGGCGCGCGGGCGGCCGACCGGCCGGGCGTACGGGCGAAGCTGGCGGAGCTGCAGATCGAGGCCGAGGTCGGCCGCTGGCTTGCCTACCGCGTCGCCTGGATGCAGGGCCAGGGGCTGATTCCCAACTACGAATCCTCGATGTCCAAGGTCTATGGCACCGAGCTGAACCAGCGCGTAGCGGCCGCGGGCATCAACCTGCTCGGTCTGTACGGCGGCCTACGCCCCGGTTCGGCATACGCGCCGCTGCGGGGCGATCTCGAAGACATGTATCTCTCCACGGTCTCGTACACGATCGCGGCGGGCACGAGCGAGATCCAGCGCAACATCATCGCCACACGCGGACTCGGCCTGCCGCGCGGCTAGCGCGTCGGCTGCAAACCATGAATTCACCGCGCGGTCGCGCAGGAAGGAACCGGCATGGCTGAGCGGCATCTCGAGGGCAAAGTGGCGATCGTCACCGGCGGCGCCGGCGGCATGGGTAGCCGGGTATCGAAAATCTTTGCGGAGCAGGGCGCGAAGGTCGTCGTCGCCGATACGGGCGCCGATGTCGAAGGCCGCATGGGTATGAATCCGGGCCGGGTTAACGCGGTTGTGGACGAGATTGCCGCCGCCGGCGGCACGGCCAGGGGCTCGATCGGCGACGCCGCGGACATGGATTACGCCGAGCGGCTGGTGCGCGAGACCATCGAAGGCTACGGCGGGCTGGACGTGCTGGTCTGCGCCCACGGCATTCTGCGCGAGCGCATGATCTTCAACATGACCGAGGACGAGTGGGACGGGCTCGTACGTGCCCACCTGAAGGGCTGCTTCGCTCCCACGAAGTTCGCTTCGATCTACTGGCGGGCGACGCGGGCGGGCGGGCGCATCATCTACTTCACCTCGGCGGCGGGGATTCGCGGCGGCGCAGGCCAGCCCAACTACTCGGCGGCGCAGCAGGCCAAGGTCGGCCTGATGCGCTCCAACGCCCAGGCGCTGGCGCGCTACGGCGTCACCGCCAACTGCATCTCGCCCGCCGCCTCGACACGGATGACCGATCGCGGCCGGGCCGCGTCGGAAGCGCAGCGCGAGGGCGCCGAACCGGCGAGCCTCGCGGCCGCGGGCACGGCGCTCGATCCGAGGAACGTCGTGCCGGCGATCGTCTATCTGGCTTCGGATGCCGGCGCCAACGTCACTGGCCGCGTGATCGGCGCCACCGGCCATCGCATCAGCATCTGGCACGAGCCGGAGTGGGAGAACGTGATCTACTCGGAGACGCCGTTCTGGGACATCGACCGGCTGTTCGAGCTGATGCCGACCACGCTTGGCGCAGCCGGCTGGGCACTGCCGCCCATGCAGATCTGACGCGAAACCAGGGCTAACAGATGGTTTCAAAACCTGCTCGTTGCCCCGGGCTCGCTCGTAAGGCTCCGCGCAGGCGCAGGTTTTGAAACCATGTCCAAGGAGGAGACAACATGCCGGGCAGGCATCTTGAGGGCAAGGTCGCGATCGTTACGGGCGGTGCGGGCGGCATGGGCAGTTGGATCTGCAAAGTCTTCGCGGAACAGGGCGCGAAGGTGGTGGTTGCAGATACGGGCGCCGATGTCGAGGGCCGCATGGGCATGGACGCCGGCCGGGTCAACGCCGTCGTCGGTGAGATCACGGCGGCAGGCGGCACGGCGCGCGGCTCGATCGGCGATGTGGCGGACATGGACTATGCCGAACGATTGGTGCGCGAGACGATCGAGGGCTACGGCGGGCTGGACGTGCTGGTCTGCGCCCACGGCATTCTGCGCGAGCGCATGATCTTCAACATGACCGAAGACGAGTGGGACGGGCTCGTCCGGGCGCATCTCAAGGGCTGCTTCGCACCCACCAAGTTTGCTTCGATCTACTGGCGCGCCACCCGCACCGGTGGGCGGCTGATCTACTTCACCTCCGATGCCGGCATCCACGGCTCCGCGGGCCAGCCGAACTACTCGGCCGCGCACGCCGGCAAGCTCGGCCTGATGCGCTCGAACGCTCGCGCCCTGCAACGCTACGGCGTCACCTGCAACTGCATCGCGCCGCTCGCCTCCACGCGCATGACGGACCGCGGCCGCGGTGCCAGCGACGCGCAGCGGGAGGGCGCCGCGCCCGCCAGCCTCGCGGCGGCGGGCACGACGCTCGATCCGAAGAACGTCGTGCCGATCATCGTCTGGCTGGCGTCTGACGAGGGCGGCGCCGTGACGGGACGTATCTTCGGCGCCACGGGTCACCGCATCAGTCTCTTCCGCGAGCCGTATCAGGAGCGCAGCCTCTTCTCGGACACGCCCTTCTTCGACATCGATCGGCTGTTCGAGCAGTGGCCGCGGACGCTCGGCGCCGGCGGCTTCCCGCTCAACCGCATGCAGGGCATGCAAGCGATGGCGCCGCCGGCAGAGGCGCAAGCGCCCGTGCCCGGCTCCTGAGGCCTCCGGGCACGCCTTTGTCATACCCGTTCGAGAATGACAACAGGGATCTCACGGCTGGTCTTCGTCTGGTATTCGTCGTAGCCGGGCCAGATGCTCGTCATGCGTCGCCAGAGCGCCGGCTTCTCGGTCGCGTTGGCCGTGCGGGCGCGGGCCTTGAAGCGCTCGGCGCCCACCTGCACCTGCACTTCCGGTTGCTCGACCAGATTGCGGTACCACTGCGGGTGCCGCGGTGAGCCGCCGCGCGAGGCGACGATCAGGTAGCGGTCGCCGTCCTTGCCGTAGATCAGCGGTGTGAGCCGCGGTTCGCCCGAACGGCGGCCCGTTGTGGTCAGCAGCAGCGTGGGCACTCCGTTCCAGATGTGGCCGTCTTCGCCGTTCGAGGCGATGTAGCGCCGCGCGTGCTCTTCCTGCCAGGTTTCCGTCCTGGCTGCCGTTTCGCCCTGTTCGGTCATGCTCGTCCTCACTCTTCGCCAACGTGCGTGACCGGCGCAGTCTCGCATACTCCGGCGCCCCGCCGCTATACTCGGAGACGTCGCCGCGCCGTGCCTTCCGCAACCGATCGGCGGCCCGATGGTGAGCCATGCTCAGCCCGTACCGAGTGCTCGACCTGACCGACGACCGCGCCGCGCTCGGGCCGCAGATCCTGGCCGATCTCGGCGCCGAAGTGATCACGATCGAGCCGCCCGGCGGCAGCCCCGCGCGGAGCGGCCGCGGCCTGCGCTTCGCAGCCTTCAACCGCAACAAGCGCAGCGTCACGCTGGACCTCGACACCGCCGCAGGCCGCGCGGCCCTGCTCGACCTCGTCGCCGGCGCGGACTTCCTGTTCGAGAACGCGGAGCCCGATGCGATGGCCGCGCGCGGCCTCGGCTTCGACGCCTTGCGCAACGCCAACCCGCGGCTGATCTACGTGGCGATCTCGCCCTTCGGCCAGGACGGCCCCTACCGTGGCTTCCTCGCCAGCGACCTCACACTCTCGGCGCTCAGCGGCCAGATGGCGATGTACGGCGACGCCGACCGCCCGCCGGTGCGCATGTCCGTTCCCCAGGCATGGCTGCACGCGGCCGCCGAGAGCGCGGTCGCGGCGATGGTGGCCCTGCAGCGCCGCACGCAGAGCGACGAGGCGCAGTTCGTCGACGTCTCGGTGCAGGCGGCGCTGATCCTGACCGCCGTGAACGCGACGATCGCCGCCGCCGTGCAGGGCAAGGACTTCGAGCGCAACGGCAGCATCGTGCAGCTTGGGCTGCACAACGCGCCGACGGTCTTCGCCTGCGCCGATGGCTACGCCGTGCTCTTCTCGCAGAATCTTTGGCCGAAGCTGGTGGGCTGGATGGTGGAGGCCGGCAGCCTGCCGGCATCGTGGCTCACCGATGTCGAGTGGTCCACGTTCTTCCCCGACTTCCTCTCGGGCAGGCCGGTGAAGCATTCCTACGATGAGCTGGTGGAGCGGGCGGCGGCGTTCGTGGCAAAGTTCCCGGCGCAAACGCTCTTTCGCCGCGGCCTCGCCGAGGGCGTGTTTATCGCGCCCGTCAATACGCTGGCGGGCGTGCTCGCCTTCGACCAGCTCGCGGCCCGCGGCTACTGGCAGCCGCTGCGCCTGCCGGACGGCCGCGAGCTGCGAACGCCCGGCCCCTTCGTCCGCGCCAGCGCCACACCGATCCGCTACCGTCGCGGCGTGCCCGAGCCGGGCGAAGGCAACGCCGAATTGCTGAATGCCGCGGGCCGGCGCCGGCCGCGACCGCGCGGAGCAACGACCGTGACGAACGACGCGGCGCTGCCGTTCGCCGGACTGCACGTGGCCGACTTCTCCTGGGTCGGCGTTGGGCCGCTGACGGCGAAATACCTGGCGGACCACGGCGCCACCACCGTGCGCGTCGAAACAGCGCAGCCGCCGGATATCCTGCGTGTGAACGGGCCGTTTGCGGACGGCGTGTTCGGCGCCAACCGCTCCCACTTCTTCGGCATGTTCAACTCGTCCAAGCTCTCGATCGCGCTGAATCTCAAGCATCCGGCGGGGCAGGCGGTGGCGCGCCGGCTGATCGCCTGGGCTGACGTGTATCTGGAGTCGTTCACGCCCGGCACGATGGCCGCCCTGGGGCTGGGCTACGCAACGGCGCGGGCGCTCAACCCGGGCATCATCATGGCGAGCACCTGCCTGATGGGGCAGACCGGCCCGGCCGCGCCGCTCGCCGGTTACGGCACACACGCGGCGGCGATCTCGGGTTTCGTCGAGATCACCGGCTGGCCCGACCGGGCGCCGGCCGGTCCGTACGCGGCCTACACTGATCTCATGGCGCCGCGCTTCCTCGCCGCGAGTCTGATGGCAGCGCTCGACCACCGCCGCCGCACCGGCGAAGGGCAGTACATCGAGCAGTCGCAGATGGAGGCAGCGCTGCACTTCCTCGCTCCTGAGCTACTTCAGCATCAGCTCGATGGCACGTTGCCGGCGCGCCGTGGCAACGACTCGCCGGACGCCGCACCACACGGCGTCTACCCATGCCTTGGCGAAGACCAGTGGTGTGCGATCGCCGTGGAAACGGACGCACAGTGGCAGGCGCTCTGCCATGCGCTTGGCGATCCGGCGTGGACGGCCGACCCGTTGCTGGACAGCGCGACCGGTCGCCTCATAGCGCGGGCGACGATCGACCGTGAGCTATCCGCCTGGACACGGCAGCGCGACCGCTACGCCGTCATGGACGAGTTGCAGCGGGCGGGCGTGCCGGCGGGCGTCGTGCAGCGCTCCAGCGACCTGCTTAAGGACCCGCAGCTCGCACACCGCCGCTACTTCCGGCCGCTCGTTCATCCGGAGATGGGCACGGTGCCCTACGAGGGGCACCAGTTCCGCATCAGCGGCTATGACAGCGGACCGCGGTTTCCGGCGCCGTGCCTCGGCGAACACTCGATCGAGGTGCTGCGCGACCTGCTGGGCATGACAGACGACGAAGTCGCCGAGGTCGTGAGCAGCGGCGCTCTGGCCTGATCAATCGGGCAGCCGGTAGGTTTCGCTCTCGCCGAAGCGCTTGTCGCGGACGTACTGACCGGGACTCATGCGCCGGCCCGCCGCCCACGCCGCGAAATATTCCTGCTGGCAGCCGAGACAGAGCGTATAGCGGCCCCAGCGCCGGCAGCCCGCGCCGGGCACCGCCCGCTCGCAGCCGTCACAGTAGAGTTGATCGACGAGCGCGTCGGCGTGTCCGCCCGGCGGCGCTGAGCTGCCCGCCGAGGCGACCGGGGTTCTCGGCATCTGCGGGGTCTGATTGTAGGGCGTCGCCATCGTCCTGCTCCGCACCAGCGTCCGTGACGGGGAGCTAGCCTCAGCGGGCACAGTAGAACCGTTGGCTTAGAATTGCCGTAGAACGGATCAACAAAAGCTGGCGAATTGAAGGCTGGCTGTCGGAGGGCTCAGCGCGCCGGTCTGCGCCAGAGGCGCAGCTCGGTATCGCCCGTCTGCTGTGCGAAGAGGCCGGAAGGCGACGCTGCGGCCAGCAGGTCGCGCAACTCCGTCTCGAATGCACGCAGCCGATTGCCGAACAGGTGCGGAGCCGAGCCTGATGTGGAAAACTGCATCGCCACGATGTCGTCGATGGTTCGCACGATGACCGCACCGCCGCGAATCTGCACGATCTGCGGCTCGGGAAAGCCAGCCCTGCCGAGCACGACCAGCTCGTCGTCGGGGGTGCCGTGACGCAGCACGCCCTGCCCGGCGCGGCGCTCCGGGCCGAGGTAGTGACGAATCAATGCGTCGATCTCCACGCGTGGCGGCGCCGGCTGCGGCAATGGGCCGGGATTCGGGTCGCCGCCCTGCGCCGCGCTGACCTGCACGAAGGCGCCGCCTGGCTCCAGCATCTGGAAGACGGCCGCGGCGACCCGGTCACGGTCCATCCAGTGAAACGACGCGGCGAAGGTTGCCGCGCGAAAGCTGCCCAACCCGGCGGGCAAGTCCTCGGCCAACGCCTGCACCCAGCGCGCGTTGGCGATCCCGTGTTCGGCGGCTCCGCGCTCGGCCTCGGCCAGCATCTCCGCATCGGCGTCCACGCCGACGACCTGCGCGAACAGGTGTGCGAGACGCAGGGCGATGACCCCCGGCCCGCAGCCGACATCGAGCAGGCGGCCGAGCCCATCGAGCTGCAGCGCCGCGGCCAGCACGTCGGCAAGCTGCGGCGGATAGGGCAGCCGGCCCCGCACATAGTAGCGGGCGCTGCCGCGAAAGAGCGTCGGATCCCATTCCCAGCCGCGCGGCATACTGTCCTCGTCGCCATGCCTGTACGGCGCGTGCACTCCGTGGCGCTCGGAGCCGCCGATTCTGCATGGCGTGGCTGGAAGGCTCGCGGTTACTTCGCCGGCACATCCCAGCCGACGAAGGGCCCTTCGGTCTCCAGATCGAGCGCCGCCATGATACGGGCGAGCTGGAAGTAGAGCGTGATCAGCATCGTTACGCCGACGATCTCACCAGGCGTGCGCCCGTCTGCGAAGGCGCTGTAGACCGCGTCATCGGGGCGGCTGGCGATCGCGAGCGCGTCGACGTAGGCCAGCAGCACGCGCTCGGCCGGGGAGAAGCAGGCGGCCTCCTGCCAGGCGCGCACGGCGTTGATCTCGGCCGTGCTGAGCCCCTCGGCGGAGGCGATGCGCACGTGCTGATGCCACTCGTAGGTGCTCTGCTGCGTCGCGGCGCAGCGCAGAATGACGATCTCGCGGGCGCGTGGCTCAAGCCCGCTCGCCTGCCAGACCCGCCGTGCATTGAGCTCGATCGTGGGGTTGGCCATGAACACACGCAGGATATTGAGGATGGGTCCGCGCTGGGCGAGGCGATCCCAGCGCGCCTGCAGCTCGGCGTCCAGCGACTCGCGAGTGGGAAGCGGGATGCGGGCCATGAAGTACACCCTCCGCACGGCAATGCCGGCATTCTAACAGGTAGAGCGGGACAGCGAGCATCCGCGGTCCGCCCGAGCGCGATAAGGCGGACACGGGCCGACGCCTGCATCTGACCAGCGGCCGGCGTGGCTTTGCCGAAGGCGTCGTAGGTGTAGGTCTGCGCCGTCGTGCCGGAGCTATCCACGTTGGCGAGGCCTGCTACACTGGGTTTAACGTGGAGATGGTGATGGAACCTCTGACCTTCGTGCTCCTGGGTATCGGCGGTGCGATTCTGGTCGCGGGAGCCGTGACTCTCCGGCGACGTTGTGGCACTATTAGGGGTTTTCTGGGTTTGTGCTACGGCGCCGTGCCGTCTCCACCCCGGTGGCTCCGAATCATCGGCGAGGGCATATCCCACTGGTCTGGTTAGTAGACGCTTCTACGACCGACGAAGCCCAGATACTAATCAGCTTGCCCCCGATTCGGGTAGTGATTTGGTGAGGCGTGGTTCATAGCCCACGGCCGACGCCTGCATCCCACTGGCGGCCGGTGTGCCGTGCTGGTTAGGGGTTCGTCTGCTGCCCCGCGAAGGTGAACTCGTTGGCAAAGGACATGCCCGGCGTGGCTTTGCCAAACGCGTCGTAGGTGTAGGTCTGCGCCGTGCTGCCGCTGCTGTCCACGATGGCGAGCGTCGAGCCCAGCCCGTCCGCCAGGAAGAAATGCGTCGTGCCGCCACTCAGCGCCACCCGTTCGACGGGCCCGGCGCCCACGCCGTAGATGTACTGGTACGTCCCATCATCGAGGAGACGGGGTAGCCCCCGGCCCACGTCCCAGAGGTACGAGGTGGTCGTGCCGCCGCTGGTGCGGCTGAGGCGCAGGCCATCGCCGTTGTAGGTCATGGTGCTGCTGGTGCCGCCGACGGTCTCGCTGGTCAGGTGATTCTCCACGTCCCAACCGAACGTGTCGCTGGCCCGCGCCGTCTCGTTGTCGTTGGTGTCGTACGTGTTCGTCGTGGTGGGGCTCGTCGTTCCCGTGAGCCGGTCGGCGGCGTCGTAGCTGGAGGTGGTCGTGCTGCCGCCCACGGTCAGCGTCAGGCGGTTGCCGGCCGGGTCGTAGCTGTAGCTATTGGTCCCGTCGCCGGTCAGGCGGTCCAGCAGATCGTAGCTGTAGTTCGTTGCGCCGTTCACCGTGCGGTCGCCCACGGCGTTGAGCGTGTAGCTCGCCGACGCAATCGTGCCGCCCTTGCTGTGCGTGACGCTGGTCAGCAAATTGCGGTTGTTGTAGCCGTAGCTGACTTGATGCGTGCTGCCCGGATAGGTGAGGCTCGTGCGGCGCAGCGCCGCATCGTAGCCGAAGCTCTCGGTTTTGCTGCCTGGGAAGGTGACGGAATCGAGGCGGGTGTTGCTCGTGTAGCTATACGTTGTGGTGCCGCTGCCGTCGGTCATGCTCGTGCGGTTGCCCACGCCGTTGGTGCCGTAGCTGCGCGTCACGGCGCCGCTCACCGCGGTCAGGTCGCCCGCCGTGTTGTAGCCGTAGCTGAAGGCGTTGCTCTTCGGGTCGCTGCGCCCGGTGGTCTGCCCCAGGCTGTTGGGCGTATAGGTCCAGGTATGGTTGAGCCCGTCCTTCGCCGTCTTGAGGTTGCCGGAGGCGTCGTAGCTGAAGGTCTGCACGTGGTGGTTGGGGTCGGTGGCCGTGAGCAGGTCCTCCTGGCTGTCGTAGCTGCAGGACCAGCTGAAGTTGTGGGCGTCCGTCACCGTCGCCAGGTTGTCACTGGTGTCGTAGGTGAACAGGCTCTGGCGGCTGAGCGGGGCGATCAGCGAACTGAGCGTGTTGTCGAAGCCGTAGCTTTGCGAGACGCGGTTGGTGTTGGGGTCGACCACATCGGTCACGCGCAGGGCGCTGTCGAAGTAGACCGTGCTGCTCTTGTTGCGCTGGTCCGTGTAGGTGGTGACGCCGGCCGATGGGCTGGCGTAGGCGACGCTCATGGCGCCGCTGTCGGCGTCCTGCTACCCCGTCACCCGCGCCTGCTGGTCGTACGTATTGCGGATCGGCAGATGGCTGAGCTGGTCTTGCACCTGCGTCAGCCAGTGCTTGCTGGAGGTGAAGCTGGTTGAGCCGGAGAGCACGTCGGTCATCGTCGAGAGGTCGCCGCTGGTGGCGTCGTAGCTGAAGCTCACGCTGCGGCTGGCGCTGTCCGTGACGCTGCTGATGCGGTTGCTGGTGTCGTAGTGCAGCGTCAGCGCCCGGCCGCCGGCGTCGGTCACGGTCGAGAGCCGGTTGCTGCCGTCGTAGGCGAGCGTGGTGGTGGTGCCGTTGCGGTCCACGACGCTGGTCAGGCTGGCCGTCGTCATGCCCGAGAGCACGCTGAAGTGGTAGTCCACCTCCTCGAGGATGCTGTTCAGCGTCCAGTGCGTGCTGTCCTGCTGCGTCACCTCGCCGTTCACCCCGGTTGTGCCCAGATAGGAGCTGGAGCCGCTGTTCCAGTCAAACGTGTAGCCGCCGCCGCCCGGCGTCCACAGCACCACCGTGCTGCCGGCACTCAAGACCTGCAGGCGGTACTGCCAGGTGTGCGACCACTTCGGCCCCAGCGGTCCTTGATTGATGCTACTGCCTGCCGCGACTTCCGTGATCGCCTGATTGGCGTAGGCCCGCGTGAACGTCAGCGGCAGGTAGGCGCTGAGCCCCGACAGCGCGAGGTCGGTTTGCGTGGTTTGATACGCGCCGCTCACCAAATCCACGCCGCCGGGGCTGGTGGCCGAGGCGGGGAAGGGGAACTCGCGCCCCAGCGTGATCCCCAGCCGCGGCACGCCGCGGGCGGAGGGGCCGTCCGCTCGCTCGACGTAGGCGAGGTCGGGATAGGGGCTGGCGCCGGTGAGCACCAGCGTGCCGCTTGCGCCCGCCGTGTTGGGGATCGAGGACAGCTGCTCCAGCCAGGTGCCCGCCGGGTCGCCGGCGCCGGTGCTGCTGGTGAAGACGGTCGTGCTGGTCGTGCCGTTATTGAAGGCAACACTCAGGCCTGAGCCCGAGCTCAGGCGGTAGCCGATGCGGAACCAGTCCACGCTGCCGGTCGAGGCGTAGTCCAGCGCGAAGCTCGAGGAGGTCAGCGAGGCGATCGCCGCCACGTAGGTGGCGCCGGCCGCGGTCGTGGTCAGCGTGGCGCTGCCGCTCCAGGCGGGCACCGTGCCGGAAACGGTGGGGGTGCCGCTGAAGTCGCCGTTGGGCACGTAGCTCGGGATGGCGCCGCTGGCCGTGGCCGCCGGCTGGCTCTGGACGGTGAAGGAGAACCAGGTGGGGTTGAAGCCGGAGCAGTCGGGGCCGTTGCAGGCGGTGACGTTCCACTGATACGTCTGGCCGTACAGGAGCTGCTCCGTGCTCGGCACGCTCGCAGAGAGGCTGGTGGTGGCGGGCAGGTCGGCGAGGAAGCGGCCGCCCCACGACGGACTCGGGTCCCAGAGCGAGACGGTGTAGGTGGTGGTGCCGGGGATGGCGCCGGTCGGTTGGAGCCAGCTCAGCGGCGGCGTCTGGCTCTGGTTGGTGGCGCCGTTTGTGGGCGAACTCTGCGTCACCACGCCCGGCGCGGTGGCCAAGGCGTGCTGGGGACGCGTCAGGGCCGCATAGCCCGCGGTGAGCGCAGCGGCGCTGACGAGGGCGAGGGCAAGCAGAACGAGGGGCTGCCGGCGGCGCCGCATGACGATGCCTCCCTGCCCGACGGCCAGGGGCTGGCGTCGGGGCGTTCGGGTTCTGGGCAGCAGGCGTGTCAGTGTGCGGGGGTCGCGCTGGGCGGCGGCGGGTGCGTATGGGCCATGCTGGGCGGGGTGACGTTGGCCGGTGGCGCGTGCAGGCCGCTACGGCGCAGCGTGTGGTGATGGGCCGCGGCGCTGGTCGAGGCGCGGGGCGTCACCCCCGCCGCACCGATGGGCACGGCAAGCGTCAGGGCCGCAAGGAACAGGCCGAATCCCAGGCGTCGCGAGGGTCGCATGGCCCGCCTCCTCGGTCGCGCCCGCGAGCGCGATCTGCGGGACTCATGCTGGCGCAGTGCGGCTTGCTTGCCCACGCGGAAACCTGCCATCGGCCGGCGTCTTCATGCCACCGGTTTGGCGTTTTCCTGCCAGCGTCCGGTCGCCGAGCAGGCCGAGTTGCGCGGCGCGGACGCCGAGCTGGACCGGGGAGGCGGCCCCGAGTGTGATCGAGAGGGCGCGCACCAGCCGATCCACCGTGCGCAGGCTGACATGCTCGCCGGCGGCGATCTGGTCATGTGTCTGTCCGGCACAGAGCAGAGCAAGCACGCGCCGCTCGCGCTGGGACGGCGCGGCGTCGTAGAAGCTCTGTGCCAACTGATAGCTGCCCACGACGAAGCCGTCCTCCAACAGCGTGAGCACGTGGCGGAACTTCGCCGGGGTGACGTCGCGCCACAGCACGCCGCCTTCGATGCGCAAGGCCGGCAGCCCGGGCAGCACCACCAGTTCGGTTGGGTCGAGCAGCAGCAGGACGCGACTGCCGGGACAGCAGCGGCGCAGCTCGCTGAGCAGGGGGGGAATCGGCTTCCCACCCACCAGACCGGCACTGACGATCAGGTCCAGGCTGAGCGCGGGGATGAGCTGCTGCGCCCGGGCCAGCGCGCGCTTCACCGACGAGCCGCACCTCGGGCCATCCCATGAGCGCCGTGCAGAGGCTCTGCCACGCCGGATTCTCCGAGCGGATGAGGAAGAGGCTGTGCTCGCCCATGTCCGTCTCCTGCCACGCGGCTCACCAGCACTGCATATCGTTTCAGGTATATATCTTCTCAAGAACACTGCGATGTCAATGAAGTATAGCGAGCAGACGAAGGGTATGGGCCATACAAAGCCTGATAGATCGGTTCCAACTCGGTGACGCTGGCGCCGTCGGCCGGTCGCCGCGTACTCCTCACTTCGCATCCTGCGGCCGGGCTCGCCGCCTGCCTGATGCGACCGCCCGCACAGCCCGGCATCCCTGGTCGCGAGACGCGAGGCCACGCCACGAGCGGGGGTGCCATCTCTCCGCCGCTGCGTGGCGTACGATACAGTGAAGGGGCAGCAAGGAGCAGCGTCATGCAGCTCGACGCGGAGAAGCGCCAGGCCTATTCCGCCGCCTACGAACGCTGGCAGCGGGATCTGGCTGCGCTGCACCGCGTGCTGCTCGATGGCGCTGCGCTCGACCCGCCGCATTTCGTGGCGCTGCTGCGGCGCGAAAGTAAGTCGAAGGCGAAGTACGACGACGTCCGCCAGCACGTGCTCGGCCTGCCCGACGCCTCGCCCGACGACGATCCATTCGGCGACGACCCTTCGACCCACGACGACGAGGAGTAGCCCGGCGTGAGCACCGATGGTTTGTTGGGCCCTTTTGTCGCGTTCCTCGCAGGGCTGCTCTCGTTTCTTTCACCCTGTGTGCTGCCGCTGGTGCCCGTTTACATCGCGCAGATGGCCGGCACCGCAACCGCTGGCAACGGCGCTAGCCGGCGTGTCACCTTTATCCATGCCGTCAGCTTCGTGGCTGGGTTCTCGCTGGTGTTCATCGCGCTCGGCGCCTCCGTCGGGCTGATCGGCTACGGGCTGAAGGACCATCAGCGCGAGCTGGCCGTGCTGGCAGGCATCTTTATTATTGTCATGGGTATGCATCTCACCGGCGTGCTGCGCATCCCCGCGCTCTACCGCACCTACGCCGTGCCGGTGGGCGCCGGCGCGGGCGGCGGCACGGTCAGCATGGGCGGCGGCAGCGGCGGAGGACGTGGCGGGCGGCGTTGGGCATCGCTGGGCTACGGCCGCTCGTCGCTGGTGGGTGCGGGCTTCGCCCTGGGCTGGACGCCCTGCATCGGGCCGGTGCTGGGCAGCATCCTGACGCTGGCGCAGGCCGAAGGGACCGTGGGGCGGGCGATCCTGCTGCTGGTCTGTTACTCACTCGGCCTGGGCGTGCCGTTTCTGGTGACCGGCATGGCCATTGGCTCGGTGACGGGCTATCTCAAACGCATCAACCGCTATCTGCCGGCGATCGAGGTCGGCAGCGGTGCTCTGCTGATCTTTGTCGGCGTGCTGCTGATCGCCGGGCGCATGACCATGTTCAACAGCTACTTCGACCATTTCGGCCGCCTCTCCCGCGGGCTCTGACGGCAGCAAAAGCGGTTTGCGCCGGGGCTGGACGGCTCGTAGACTGAGCAGAGAACAGGCCGTGGAGGGTGCTTCCCCCGCAGTGGGACATCGGCCCTCCCAGGGTGGCGTAGCCGCGATGGAGTCGGAGTTCGGGCTCGACCTGCAGGAAGTCCGCAACGTGATCGATACGGCGGACGTGGTGATTGTGCGCTTCCGCATTTTGGAGTCGCGCCTGTTGATCGACGCCCGCAGCAACGGCGGCGACGGGCCGTTGATCCAGCTCGTGCCGCGCGCTCAGTCCGTTGAAGAGCGCTTTCACAGCCTGAAAGAGTTGCGGCCGCACTTCCCGCTGCCGGACAAGATTATGTCGTTTGAGTGGCCGAAGCACATCGCCACGCTGCGCGATTCCGGTGTCTGGCAGCATGTCGAAGAGCGGCTGGGCAACGCGGGCGGCGGTGCGGCGCGGGAGCGGGCGCGCGGCGTGCTGACAGAACTGCTCGCGGCCGAGCGCCGTGAAGAGATCGCCGCGATACGCGGCGGGGACGGCTATCAGACGCTGTGGCAACGGCCCGGTTGAGGCCGTCCGCGAGCGGTGCAGACGCCTGACGGGGGCCGCGAGCCCCCGTTCGTTGTGCCCGGTCCGGCGCCGCGCCGCATAGTTGGAGCCCGATGGAGGAGCGAGATGGACGCCATCGATCTGCGCAGCGACACCGTCACTCTGCCCTCGCCCGCGATGCGCGCGGCCATGGCGAACGCCGATCTCGGCGATGACGTCTACGGCGAAGACCCGACGATCAACCGGCTCGAACGCCGTGCCGCCGAGCTGCTGGGCAAAGAGGCGGCGCTGTTCGTTGCCAGCGGTACGATGAGCAACCTCGTGGCGCTGCTGACCCACTGCGGGCGCGGCGATGAGGCGATCGTCGGCTCGCAGGCCCATATTCTGCACTACGAAGTTGCGGGGGCGGCCGGCCTCGGCGGCATTCAGCTGCGTGCGGCGCAGAACGACGCGCGCGGCCGGCTCGACCCAACCGAGGTGCGCGCCCTGATCCGCGGCAAGAACGTCCACAACCCCAGCACCGTGCTGGTCTGCCTGGAGAATACGCACAACCGCTGCGGCGGCGCCGCGCTCAGCGCCGCGGAGATCGGCGCCGTTGCCAGCGTCGCGCACGAGCACGGCTGCGCCGTGCATATCGACGGCGCCCGCATCTTCAACGCGGCCGTGGCGCTGGGTGTGCCGGCGGCCGCGTTGGTGCGCGGTGCGGACTCGATCGGTTTCTGTCTCTCCAAAGGGCTCTCTGCGCCGGTTGGCTCGCTGCTCTGCGGCAGCGGCGGGTTTATCGAACGCGCACGTAAGACGCGCAAGATGGTCGGGGGCGGCATGCGGCAGGCAGGTGTGCTTGCAGCCGCCGGACTGGTGGCGCTGGACGAGATGAATGACCGTCTGTCCGAGGACCACGCCAACGCCCGCCGTCTGGCCGAAGGGCTGGCGCAACTGCCGGGCATCCGCCTCGATCCGCGCGCGATCGAAACGAACATCGTGATCTTCCAGCTCGACGGCCTGAGCGCGGACGAGTTTCTCGGCGCCATTCGCCGCACGGGCGTGCTTGCCGGCAGCCCCGGTCCGGGCAGCGTGCGCATGGTCACGCACTACGGCATCGGGGCAACGGCGATCGACACGGCGCTGGAGCGCATCGCCGCCGCGCAGCCCGCCACTGTCGTTTCATGAATCGAACCGCGCCGCGTCGCGCCGGCTGGCTGCTGGCGGCGCTGCTGAGTGTGGCGTTCGCGGCAGCCTGCGCATCATCGGACGAGGCGCGGCCGGTGCGCATCGCCCAGCCGCTGCCCGATCAAGAGACGCTGCAATACACGCTGCTGGACCGCAACGGTCAGCAGATCGGCGGCGCCACGCTATCGATTCAGCAGCAGGGCGCCACGCTTACGCTCGGACAGCAGTACACCGACCTTTCCGGTCACACGGATACGCTCAGCACGACCGTCGACGCCGCGACCCTGCTGCCAGTCGCCGCGCAGCGGACGATCGACAGCGGCGACGTGCAATCGACGCTGAAGGTTCAGTACAGTTCAGGCCAGGTGACGGCCGCTGTGACGAGCGGCGGCACAACGCATAACGCCAGCGAGACGATCACGACGAATTCGACCTACGACGATCAGGAGTCGTTCTTCCTGCTGCGCACGCTGCCGTTCACGCCGGGCTATACCACGCAGTTTGTCCTCGTTGTCACCGACGCGACGCACGGCACGATCAGCCGGGCGCTGGCAACGGCGCATGTCGTCGGCATGACGACGGCCAAGGTCGGCAACCGCAACCCGGCAGCGTGGGAGGTGCAGCTCACCGCTGCTGGCGCGACCAACACGGCCTGGTTCGATACCAGTCCTGCGCGGCGGCTCCTGCGCTACGACAACAGCGGCCAGACGCGCATCGAGCTGAAGAATCCCTGAGCCGTGGCTCACTGCTGCTGCGACGGGCTCCAATCGGCCGCCGGCACGCGCAGCATGAGAACGGCGGCCGCCTGCGACACCGTTCCCCCGACGGCCTGAGTCAATGCGGCCACATCCTCGCTGAGATTCCGGTCGGGCGCCCGGAACGCGATCCACGGTTCCTCCGCGTTGATGGCGATGGCGCAACCGGCGCCGGGGCTCGCGGTGGCCTCGGCGGCGCGCAGCAACGCGGCGAGTGCCGCGTCGAGCGTGAAGCGACACGCGCCGCGAGCACGGAGGCGATGGCTTCGTGCGCATCGATCAGACGTAGCACTGGAAACCCGTCCGCGTCATGGCGAGCCGCCGGCGACAACACCCCGGCGATTCGCTACAGTACAGGCGACCGCGCCACGGCCCGGCAACGGCCGTCCCGCCGCCGAAGGAGCGCCCTGCCATGCGCTTTGGCTTCTATCTTCCCACGCGCGGGCCGCAGGCCGCGGGACCGGCCGTCGAAGCGCTGGCCCGTCACGGCGAGGCGTTGGGCTATCACTCCGCCGTGGTTGCCGATCACATCGTCATTCCGGCCAGCTCAGACTCGATCTACCCCTATACCCTCGACGGCAAGCATCCCAGCGAGGGGGATGCGCTGGAACAGCTTGCCGAGATCGCCTTTGTCGCCGGCGTCACGCGTACGTTGCGGCTGATCACCAGCGTGCTGATCGTGCCGCACCGCAATCCGGTGGTGACGGCCAAGACGTTGGCGACGATTGACGTGCTCTCGCGCGGTCGGCTGACCGTCGGCGTCGGCGTCGGCTGGCTGCGGGAGGAGTTCGCGGCGCTGGGAGCGCCCAACTTCGAGCGCCGCGGGGCGGTCACGGATGAGTATATCCGCATCTTCAAGACGCTCTGGACGCAGGCGCCGGCGACGTTTTCTGGCGAGTTCTATCGTTTCGACAGTGTGTGGTCCTTGCCGATGCCCGTGCAGCAGCCGCATCCGCCGATCTGGATCGGCGGCCACAGCCGCGCAGCGCTGCGGCGGGCGGCGCGCCTGGGCGACGGCTGGCACCCGGTCGGCGGCGTGCCCTCCGCGCCGCTGCGTCCGGCCGAGCTGCGCGCGAAGGTTGTGGAGTTGCACCGGCTCTGCGCGGCGGAAGGGCGAGGCCCCGCGGAGCTGACGGTCTCGCTGAAGGCTCCGCTCTACGACGTGCGTGTGACGGGCGCCGCGCTGGATGCTGAGGGCCGCGAGCGACGGCCACTCTCAGGCACGGCGGAGCAGATCGCGGCAGACGTCGACGCCTACGCTGAAGCGGGTGTGAGCGAGCTGATTCTCGACTTCCGCGGCGATGCGCTCGGCGCCAGCCTGGACCGGATGGAGTGGTTCGCGCGCGAAGTCATGCCGCACGCCGGCCCAGCTTCTCAGGCACTCCCCGCCGCCGCGCACTCCCCCAGATGACAGGGCCGACCGCACATGCGTACAATCAGACAAGTTCCATGCCGCCACGCGGGAGTAGCTCAGCGGTAGAGCTCCTGCCTTCCAAGCAGGCTGTCGCGCGTTCGAATCGCGTCTCCCGCTCCACGATCGCCGCTTTTCGTGCTCGCCCGCGGCCGGCGATGACCGCATTTGTCGTCCCGCTCGCATTCAGACAGCCTGCTTTCCGCCGCGGCCGCCGTGCGATCAGCGGCCGAGCGACCCTCGCTGACGCAGCCGAGCGCGGACGCGTCGCGCGAGCAGCTCGTCCCGCGGCCAGGTTCCCTGTATCGCCTGTCGCCGAGCGAGCGACGGCCAGCGCGCCAGCAGCTCGTCGCTCGCTCGGCACAGAGTGGCGGCGTACTGCAGCATCGGCAGCGCCTTGAGCCGCTGGATCTCGGACTGGCGGCGCACGCGAGCGCCCGTTTGCTTGCGCGTGGCGTTCGCCTGGCGCAGCCGCTGTGCCCGTCGACCAAGCTCCGAGACGCGCCGCTCGCCGAAGTCGATGGGCCCGGGCACCTCGATCATCGTGACCCGCGTTTCCGATCCTGACTCACAGTGAATCCACGGCTCGCCACACCGTCACAAACGCCGGTAATTCGACGGCCGAGCCAGGCTCTGCGCCGCCGTCGCACACCTGGCTCGCGGCGGCGCCAGCCATGAGTCGGCTCTCACGTCGTTCGTGCCGCGCATGCTGCTGCGTCGATCATTGCATCGCCGGAGCGCCGGGGCGAAAGCGCCGGGAGAGCGGGATCGGCTCACTGACCAAACATTGTCAGGCGCAAGCCGGGGAGAGTGAGCGAGCCCCAGCGCGGCTGCCAAAGCCGCCGCGGCCTGTGCCGGCTTGAACGCGGTTCAGCGCCTACTGCTGGCAGCGCCGGCAGAAGTTCGTCAAACGCTGCCCCGCGGTGATCTCGCTGATCGGATTGCCGCAGACCGGGCAAGGCTGGCCGCCCTTGCCATGCACGCGCAGATGCGCTCGCCACTCCTCGTAAACGAGGCCGTCACGCATCTGCTCTGCGACGATCGGCGTCGCCCAGGTCATCACAGCGCCCATCGCCTCATGGAGCGTACGAACCTCGCAGTCCGACATCTGCGACCGCTTACGGTAGGGATGAACGCCGGCTGCGAACAGGATTTCGTCGGCGTAGGCGTTGCCGATTCCTGCGACAAAGCGGTGATTGGTGAGAATGCTCTTCACCATGCCGGGATGACGCCGAATACGCCGGGAAAACTCCGCCTCGGTCAGCGACGGGTCGAGTACGTCCGGACCCATCTCCGCGAACTGCGGCACAGATGCCAGCCCGGCCTCATCAACAAGGTAAAGCTTCCCCATCACCTTCGTGTCGACGTAGCGCAACTGGCAGCCGCTGGCGAACTCGACCACGGCGCAGGTCTTCGCGCGCAGCCGCTCGGCCGCGGAGACATACTGGAACCGTCCCGTAAGCATCGGATTGACCGTGAGCACGCGGCCCGTGGCCAGGGCGAACAGCAAGAACTTGCCCCGCCGCTCGATCGTCGCGACGGACGTTCCGATCAACTCGGCGGCGAATGCGTCCCTGGAGAAGCGCGCCACGATCGGCACACGGATCTCGGCGGACCGAATCGGAACGCCGCAGATCCGCGCCGTGAAAAAGGCGCGGATCGCCTCCAGGTCGGGCGCTTCGGGCACGCCGGCTCTCCTGCCCGGATTCGACCCAATTGTAACCAGGCAGCAGAAACCGCCGGGGCACGTTCTGTCACCCCGGCGGTTTCGGTCCGCGCCACGCCGCCTGGCCAGGGCCGAGCAATGCGTCGACCTGTTCGCGTCCGGGCAACTCAACATACGTCGAGCCGACCGAGAGCGCCGGCGTGGAGAAGATCAGCCGCCGCTCCAGCTCGTCGGCCGCATCTTCGTCGATCAGCACATCGCGTACCGTGAAGGCCACGCCGCGTGAGTGCAGATACGTTTTCAGCTCCTCGCAGGCGCCGCACAGCGGCGATGAGTAGACCACGACCGGCCCGATGCTCCTCGCCCCTGTATGAGTGTTCGGCTCAGCCACCGTCTGCTCCCTCTCCGCGGGCAGCGGGCCTGCCGTTTTCGTCCAGGCGATTGTACGCCGCCTTCCACGACGGATCGGGATCCCACACGAAGGGCGTCTGCACCGTTGTGCGCGGGGCACAGGCCGACTCCAGCACGTCAAGCGCGAGGCCGACGATGCTGCGCTGCATCGCGGTGTCGTGCGGCCGGCCGATCGGGTTGCCGAGGGGAAAGTCCGAGAAGACGAAGCGCGGCACACCGCAATGCTCGACGATGTCGCGGGCGCAGCCGATCACGACCGTGGGGATATCATGCGCTTCGAGATGCCGCGCGACCAGACTCACGGTCTGGTGGCAAACCGGTCAAACCGCGGTTAAGACGGCGACATCCACGCCGTCGTCGCGGCAGAGCCGCAAGAGCTCCGGCGCATCGCGTTCGATCGTTTGGCGTTGGCTGCGCAGCGTGGGCACGCCGTAGAAGCGCGGCGGCAGGCTGCCGATCCGCCCCGCGGCGGCGCACTCCTTCAGCCGCGCCAGCGGAAAGTAGGCGTCGATATCGTCGGGCACGGTATTGGCGCGATCGTAACCGATGTGCGAGATGCGCAGATCCGGCGGCGGATCGATCGGATCGGTGTAGACGGCGTGAAACTTCGCGCCGTTATTGTATGGCGCGTGCGGCCCCTGATCACCCTTGTCCGGCTGATAGCGAGCGGCCGTGGTGATCACCGCGACGCGGCTCCGTGTGAGCGGTTTCGTGACGCGCGTGAAGGGCACATCATCGTAGTGCGCCCATTGGTAGGGGTTGTTGAATCCCTGCGCCAGATAATACTCACGCGTACGGTCGATGTAGTCGATGTACGTGCGGCGCGAGAGATCCAGCCGGGCCGGCTCCGGCTTTCGCTCGACGGTGGTCATCGGCGCGTCCTTCCTGCGGCGCGGCCAGCGCGCCGCCGGGTTTCCGGCACAGCGTACCACGCCGTTGCCGCGCGGACGGGGGCCTGGCGGCTGTCTCGGCGGACACCGGCGTGCGTCAACGGCGTCCCGCCGCCGCGGCGACAACGTCCAGCAACCGGTTCCAGATGTCATACCCAACGCTGCGTTTCAGCACATACCAGTTCCCTGGCCCGGCCATCTGATCGGTGCGCGCCGTGAACTGCCGCGCGTCCGCCTGCCGCAAATCAATGTACGTCGCCCCCTGTTCGAGCCGAGCGCCATTCGGCAGCACGGGAATGCGCTTCAACTCCTCGTCGCTGAAAGCATCGCGCAGACGGCGGTGCAGATCCTTGACCTCGTAGGCGCTGGCCGCGCGCTGCTCCGTGCGCGGCCCGGCACTGACTGCGTTCTGGCCGGCCAGCGCCCGCGGACTCGGGTCGGTGCACCCCTCAGCGGGGCGTTTGGCGCCCGCTGCCGGCGTCGTCTTCGCCATCTCAACCTCCCCTGCGGCGGCCGGCGTCCGGGTCGCTGCCGTCGTGGTCAGCGTGCGGGTAGTGTGCTGCGTGTGCCCGAGGCGGCCGGCGATGCGGCCGCTCGGCTGCCGCTTCTTCAACCGTATGGCTGTGGCCATACACGCTGTATACCGAATATGTAGTAGGCTGCCGGACAGAAGACGGAGGCAGCGCGTGCACGGCAGTGACCCGCGCGGCTGAGGCGGCAAGGCTGGAGAACCCAGCGCGCGAGACGAACGACACGCAGCGCTCAGGCGTCGAGCGGCTCGGTGCGCAGCCGCGCGAACAGGCCAAAGTGGTCGGAGGGCCAGACCCCGTCCTCAGCCGCGTCGCAGACCACGCGGCACTCCTCGACCAGCCCGACGCCATCGGGACGCGGCGGGCCGCAGAAGATGTAGTCGATGCGCCGGTCAGCTTCGAGCGCTGCACGGGCGTAGGCGTTGCGGTTTGACCAGGTGGCAGGATCGCCAGTGCCACGCAGGCGCCAGGCATCGAAGAAATGTACGCTGCGCCCTTCGAGCGACTGCAGGCCGGTGAGGTAGCGGATTTCGGCCGATTCCGGCTCGGCGTTGAAGTCGCCGACGAGAATCGGCGGGAAGTCGGTGTCCTGGCGGTACCGCCGCGCGGTTTCGCCCAGCGCGACGGCCTGGCGCTCGCGCACCCAGCCGTGGTGCAGTTTCCAGTTCAGGTGCGTGCAAGAGAGGGGCACCAGGCCGAAAGGCGCATCGATCAGGGCGGTGAGCGCCACGCGCTTCTCGGCGTCGCCCGCATCCGGCAAGGGGCACGCTCCCACCGAGGCGAACGGCCAGCGGCTGGCGATGGCGTTGCCGAACTCGTAGCGGTCGTCTCCCCAAAAGCGGATCGCCGGCGCATAGGCACCGAACGGGTAGCCGAAGCCATCGACCAACTCGACCATTTGGTCGAAGCTCGCGCCGCGCAAGGCTTCCTGAAAGCCGATCACATCGGGCTGCAGCCGCTCGATCCAGCGACGGATCAGCGCCCGCCGCTGCTCATAGGGGCCGGAGTTGTTCCACAGATTGAGCGTGAGCACGCTCAGCGTCATCGTCCGCCTCGCGCCGCGCCGGCTACGTGGCACGCTCCTCAGCGCGGCGCAGCAGTTGGGACAACGCTTTCAGCATGTGGATGGCGATCTCGGGCTGATCGCGCAGCGCATCCAGCAGATCAAGCCGCAGCAGGGCCAGACAGGCGACGTTGTCCACCGCACGCACCGTAGCCATGCGCGGCAGCTCGTTGAGCAGCGCCATCTCGCCGAAGGAGTCGCCGGATTTGAGCTGGTTGATCACCTGCTGGTCGGGGCCGGCGCCGCGCAACACTTCGCAGTGGCCGGTGTTGATCACGAAGAAGGCAATGCCCGGGTCGCCCTCGCGCAGGATCACCTCGCCGGGCGAGTAGTTGCGCTCGCGGCCGGCGCGGGCGAGCCGCCGCAGGTACTCGTCGCTCATGCCTCGAAAGAGAGCGGCCTGGGCCAGGGTCTGGGCAGCGTCCATCGCGTCCTCCTGCGTAGCGCCGGGCGTGGGCTTAGTCTAGCCGCCGGGGGAACAGTGTCAAGATCGCTGCATTTTCTGCTGGCTATTGCGGCTGGCCCGACGAATCTTGGCCGCGGCGCAACTGCTTGTAACGCCATGAGGGCAGCCGCGGCGGCCGTGGCACGCGCGGCTCGGGCAGCAGCCCCTCGATCGGCTCGATCGTGATCGTGCCGGCGTGGAGGTCGATCGCCTGCACAACGTCCTCGATCATCGGCACGAGCACTTCGCCGCGCGGTCCTTCGACGACGAGCACGTCGTTGGCGCCGGTGGGCAGAAACTCCCGCACGCGGCCCAGTTCCTCACCGCCGCTCGTCAGCACGCGCAGACCAATAATGTCGGACTGGAAGTACTCGTCGGCGCTCAAAGCCGCCCGCTCCGCCTGCGGCACCTCCAGGGCGTAGCCGCGCAACGGCGCCACTGCCTCGGGCGTATCGATACCGCGCAGCTTGACGAACACGATGCCGCGCTGCCAGCGGCTATGCTCGACCGTGCGCTCTTCACCCGCGAGCCAAAGCTGTGCACCCGGATCGAAGCGCTGCGCAAAGGCGGTGAGCGGCTCGACCTTGAGATCGCCCTTCAGCCCGAACGATGTCAGCACGACGCCGACCGCGACGAAGCCTTCGCGGACTTCGGGCGCGCGCGCGGACGGCGGGGCGTGCACCGCGGCCCGGCGCGCGTCAGGTGCCTTCATCAGCCGATTTCGAGGACAGCATAGGCATGGTCATGGGCGGCCGGCACCCTCAGCAGGGTGCGGACCGCCTGGGCGATGCGGCCCTGCTTGCCGATCACGCGGCCCATATCGCCCTCGGCCACATGCAGACGCAGCACCACGCGGTCGCCCTGGCGCCACTCGTCCACCGAGACCGCGGCCGGATCGTCCACGAGCTGGCGGGCGATGTACTCGACCAGTTCTTTCATCGTACGTCTCGTCCGCTCACGACTTCGTCGCTGCCGCCGGCTTTTCCAGCACGCCCTGGTTCTGCAGCAGCCGCACCACGGTGTCGGAGGGCTGGGCGCCCTTGCGCAGCCAGTCACGCGCCTTGTCCGCGTCGAGCCGTACGGTCGATGGCTCCGTCAGCGGGTCGTAGGTGCCGATCACCTCGACAAAGGCGCCGTCACGCGGGGCGCGGCTGTCGGCCACGACGATGCGATAGGACGGCGCCTTCTTCTTGCCGACGCGCCGCAGCCTGATTCTGAGCAATGCACACCTCCGGCGCGGAACCGCTCCGCGCTGACTTCTTCTCTCACGCGTCTCTCGCAGCTCGCGCGCTGCGCTACCGGAACAGCCCCGGCAGGAAGCCGCGTCCCTTGGAGTTGGCGAGCGTCTTCATCATCTGCCGCGCGTCCTCGAACTGCTTGAGCAACTGGTTAACTTCCGCGACCGTGGTGCCGGAGCCGGCGGCGATGCGCTTCTTGCGGCTGCCCTTCTCGCTGCCTTTGCTTCTGAGCAGCGTCTCCGGATGGCGCCGTTCGAACGGCGTCATCGATAGGATAATGGCTTCCGTGCGCTTGAAGAAGTCGTCATCCATCTGATCGACGCCGAGCTGATTGCTGATCCGGCCCACCCCCGGAATCATCTTCACCAGGTCGGCGAGCCGGCCCATCTTCTTGACCCGTCCCATCTGCGTCAGGAAGTCCTGCAAATCGAACTGCGCCGTCTTCATGCGCCGTTCGAGGTCTTTGACATCCTCTTCGCCCATCGCCTCCTGGGCGCGTTCCATCAACGTCTGGATGTCGCCCATGCCCAGGATGCGCTGCGCCATGCGGTCGGGGTAGAAGGTCTCCAGTGCGTCCGGCTTTTCGCCGACGCCGACGAACTTCACACCGACGCCGGTCACGGCGCGGATCGAGAGCACGGCGCCGCCGCGGGCGTCGCCATCCATCTTGGAGAGGATCAGACCCGTGGTGCCCACCGCCTTGTGGAACTCTTCGGCCGCGCGCACGGCGTCCTGGCCGGCCATCGCATCGGCGACGAACAGCACTTCCTGCGGCTTGAGCAGATCGCGCAGCTCGGCAATTTCGCCCATCATCGCCTCGTCCACGTGCAGGCGGCCGGCGGTGTCGATGATAATCACGGTGGCGCCGATGCGCTTGCCCTCGTCCAGCGCGTGCCGGCAGATCTGGGCGGGCTTGACGTCCGTGCCCTCGGCGTAGACAGGAATATCCAATTGCCGCCCGAGCGATTGCAGCTGATCGACGGCCGCCGGGCGATAGACGTCGGCGACCACAAGCAAGGGCTTATCGCCGCGCTGGCGCAGGTGCAGGGCGAGCTTAGCGCAGTGTGTGGTCTTGCCCGAACCCTGCAGCCCGACGAGCATGATGATCGTGGGCGGCTGGGCGGCGCGGGCGATATGGCCCGGCTCGTTGCCCAGCAGCGCGATCAATTCGTCGTTGACGATGCCGACAATCTGCTGTGTGGGGGTCAGGCTTTTCAAAATCTCGGCGCCAAGCGCCTGGTCGCGGACTTTGGCGATGAACTCGCGCACGACCTTGTAGTTGACATCGGCTTCGAGCAGCGCCAACCGCACCTCGCGCATCGCATCGTCGAGATCTTTCTCGGTAACCGTGCCGTGACTGTTCAGGCGGCCGAAGATCCCGCCAAGTTTCTCGGTGAGTGACTCGAACATGCTCGTTCCTGAAAGCTGCAGTCGCACGCCGACGTGCGCGTTCGCGGCGGCCACGCGCCAGCGCCCGCGGACGCCGTTGACGTGCTGCGCCCTCGATGCTATGTACATCCTACCTGATTCATCGCGGAGACCGCCGGGTAGACGCCGTGCCTCGGCGCACGAGGGGGTCGCAGCGTGACGGCCGACCGTTCCCGGCTACGCCTGGTCAACGCCCCCAAACCCACGCCCGAAGCGCCGGCGCCTGGTCTGCTCGATGCCGCGCTGCAGCTCGCCGGCAGCGAGCGCGGAGCGATCGTGCGGCGCCTGGCCGGCGGCCAGGCAGACGTGCAGGGCGCGGGCCTCTCACCTGAGGAAGAGGCTGCCTGCGCCAGCCTGGCGCACCGTCTCTGGCAGCAGACGGTCGCCACCGCGCCCCTGGCCAGCAATCTGGGCGGCAGCACGCTCGTCGCCCATCCCCTGTCCCTGACGGCGGATTCGCGCGCGGCGTTCGTGGTCGCACTGGCCGCAGGCGCCAGCCGCGACCCGGCCCGCGTTGCGGCGCTGCAGCAGGTGAGCGCGATGCTTGCCGCGGCGCTGGAGGCCGAGGAGCGCATCCGACCTGTCGAGGCTCAGGCCGCGGCGGAGCGCCGCCGCGCGGAACGGCTGCTGGCGCTGAATCACGCCTTGCAGGCGCTGGCCGACACCGAGGACGTGCGCCAGGCGTGCGACAATCTGCTGGATGACCTGGCGCCGCAGTTTCCCGGCATCGACCTCTGGGCGGTGTGGCTGCTGGAAGCCGAAGGCAGCCGCGTGCGCATGGTCACCGAACGCGGCCAGACGCGCCTGCGCGCCCCGCTGCGCGAACTGCCGATCGACGCGGGCTACGGCATCGACAGCGCGATCAGCTCCGGCCAACTCGTCGTGCTGACGTATGGCAAAGGGCCGGCACGCACGCCCGGCGAGCAACTGGCGAAGCGCATGGGCATCGTCACCCTCGCACACGTGCCGCTGAAGAGCAGGAGCGCCGTCGCGGGCGTCTTGACGCTCGCCGCGCGCACGCCTCGCCCCTTGCCGGAGGATGAGCGCACGTTTCTCGAAACCGTCGGGGCCCAGCTTGGCAGCCAGCTCGATGCGCTGCGCCAGCTCGATCGCGCTGAGGCGGAGAGCGAGCGGCTGCAGGCGCTGATCGAAGCGCTGCCGGTCGGCATCGCCATGTTCGACGCACAGGGCAACGCCACACTCTCAAACCAGGCGATCGCCGATCTCTGGGGCCATCCGCCGTCGGGCAACGGCCGCCGGCCGGGCGGCGGGCATGTGTTGCTCAGCGCCGACGGCCGGCCGCTCTCGCCCGAGGACTCGCCGCTGTGCCGCGTGTTGAATGATGGCGAGGCGCAGCTAGGCCGCGAGCTGGTGGTACGCCGCTCCGACACCGGCCAGGAGGTGCCGGTGCTGGTGAACGCCGCGCCCTTCCGCGACGTGGGCGGCCGCCTGACCGGCGTGGTCACGGTCTACCAGGACATCAGCCGCCTGCGCGAGGTGGACCGGCTTAAAGACGACTTCATCAATACGGTCTCGCACGAGCTGCGCACGCCGACAACCACCGTGCGCGGCGGCGCGCTGACGCTGCTGAAGCGTGGACATCAGCTCGATCCATCGGTGCGCGAGCAACTGCTGCACGACATGGCGGAGGAAGCCGAGCGGCTCTATCATCTCGTGGAGGATCTGCTCGGCATGCAGCGCGTGCAGGCTGGTATGCAGTTGCAGTCCGAGCCGATCATCCCGCATCGCTTCGTCAACGACGTCATCCTCGCGCTGGGCGGCCGCGTCGGCAACCACGCACTCACCGTCGAAGTGCCGTCCGATCTGCCGCTGCTGGACGCGGACCCGACCTATCTGGAGCAGGTGTTCCGCAACCTGCTGGAGAACGCGGTCAAGTTCTCGCCGAAGGGCCGGCGCATCGAGATTACCGCGGCGCTCGATGGCAAGGACGTGCAGTTCAGCGTCCTGGACCGTGGCAGCGGCATTCCCAAAGAGGATATGGACCGCGTCTTCGAGCCGTTCTACAAGACCGCGGACGCGGTGCGGACCGGCTCGCAAGGCGCCGGCCTCGGCCTCGCCGTCTGCCGGCGGCTGATCGAAGTCATGGGCGGCCGTATCTGGGCGCAGGCGCGGCCCGGCGGCGGCACGGCCTTCCGCTTTACACTGCCCGTCCTGCAAGAGGACGGCGCCGGCGAGTAACGCGCCTCACTGACGCAGGCCGGCGTCGCGCTGCATCCGCTCGACTTCGCGCGGTGTGAGCCGGCGATGGGCGCCGGCCGGCAGCTCTTCGAGTGTCAGCGTGCCGAAGCGCGTGCGCACCAGCCGCCGGACCGTCAGGCCGACCGCCTCGCACATCAGCCGCACCTGATGTTTGCGCCCTTCGTGGATCGTCACACCCAGCCACACGCCGCCGCCGTCGGGGTGCAGCCGCTCCACGCGAGCAGGCGCCGTGCGCCTGCCCTCGATCAGCACACCGCGGCGCAGGGCATCGAGCGCGGCCGGCGCAGGCTCGCGATCGACAAGCGCGAGATACTCCTTCTCGACGCCGAAACGCGGATGCGTGAGCCGGGCGGTCAACGCTCCGTCGTTGGTGAAGAGCAGCAGCCCCTCGCTGTCACGGTCGAGGCGGCCAACCGGGTAGATGCGCGCCTTCACATCGCCAAGCAAATCGCGTGCCGCGGCTCGACCGTGCTCGTCGCTGAGCGTGGTGACGTAGCCGGGAGGCTTGTTCAGCAGGTAGTACACGTGCGGCGCCGCCTGCGTCACGCGCTGGCCGGCCACGCGCACGTCGTCCTCGCCGGGGTTTGCCTTCGCGCCCAGTTCGGTGACGATGCGGCCATTGACCGTGACGGCGCCATCAAGCATCAACCGCTCGGCCGCGCGCCGCGAGGCCACGCCGGCGTCGGCGATGATCTTTTGCAAGCGCACGGCTTCGCGGGGGCCGGCTTCGTTCCGGGCTGCAGGCGGTTCGGCTGGCGGTGTTCTCGGTTCGGCCTTGCCGGGCATGCGCGGCGGAGCAGAGGCTCTGGCGGATTTCGCCGCAGCGCGTCCGGGCGGGCGTCGCGGCCCGTTCACGAGCCGCGCTGAACGCGCCGGTAGTAGAGCAACTCCTCGACTACGGCGCCGCTCGCTTCGTCGCGGCGCCGTTGCAGGCTGAGCGGCCCGCGTCCAGCGAGCTGGCGCGCGAGCAGATGCTTCACAACGAGGCGGAGAAGCGTACCGGCGACGATCACCGCGGCGCCCTGCGTGAGCACCGGCAGCGCGGCTTCGCGCAGCGTGGGCGCCACCGGGGCGGACCCGCGGCGCACGACCTCGACGTCGATGATCTCGACCGCCGCGCCGCATTTGCGGCAGTAGTTGTCAACATCGTTCAGGCGGGCGCGGCAAGAGCGGCAGTGCATCGGCGACCTCTCGCGCGGGAATGCAAACAGCGCCGGCCGGAATTGCCGCCCCGACCGCGGCGTCCGCGGCGATTATAGCCAGCCAACGCGGTGGGCAACAATTCACCCGTCGGCTTGCCCTCATCCCCACCGGCCGCGGCACGCTCCCTGCCGGATCGCCCCTGTTCTGCCAAACAGCCCCAACCGACTCGCTGCCTGCAATCCTTTTGGATATGGCTGAGCAGGGACAGGGCACCTCAGGTGACCACTGACGCCCTCAGCTACTCGTGCGCGTCATGGCCTCTGCGAGGATGCCGATGTCGCCGCAGTGTGCTCAAGGACGGCGGCAGTCAGCTCCGCTCAGCAGGCACGTGGCAGGCCGTGGCCCATCCCCGCGATGAGCAAGCGTCGTGCGTCGGGAAGAAAGGTCCGCGAATGTGTCGGGTTAGCAAGCCGGTGTAGGGGCGCATGGCGTGCGCACTTCGCGGCGAGCGCCGCGACCAACGGCGCGCCGGACAACCAGACGCCCTCTCGAACCGTTTCACACAGGATCGCCCATCTCTCCATACGCTCTAGATCGGCGGCAGATCTCTTACCGCCTGTGCATGGGAGAAAGGGGCAAAAGGGGGAGTGAGGGCGCGCTACCCCGCGGCGGCGGCCACCGGCATCTGCCGCGCGAGCGCGGGCAGCACCTCTTCGGTGAAGAGCACGAACGACTGGTGGCTGAGCGGGGCACAGAGCAGGTAGTCGAGCCCGATCTCCTCGCGCAGCCGCAGGATTTGGTCCACCATGCGCGCCGGGCTGCCGTGGATGATTACCTGGTTGACGTAGCGATCGATCGGGTCGACGCTCGGATCGACCGGCGGCGCGCCGGCCGGGCGCAGGTGATTCGCCCGGTTCTGGGCGCGCCGGTTCGGATTCACGTACGCCGAAACGGTCCATTGGGCACCGCGCCGGGCCGTCTCGCGCGCCTCATCGTCCGTCGGTGCGACGGCGATCAGCCGCGCCATCGGGATGCGGCGGCCGGCGTACGCATGCCCGCCGGCGGTCAACGCCGCCTTGTAGTTCGCCAGCTTCGCCCCGATGTCCCTGTGCGGCGAATGCGGGTCCATCAAGATCGAGTAGCCGGAGGAGCCGGCCCAGTTGATCGCCTCGGGTGAAGAGGAGGCCACCCATACCGGCGGATGCGGTTTTTGCAGCGGCTTCGGCAGCACCTCGATGTTCTCAACGTTGGTGAACTGGCCGGCGTAGCTGATCCGCTCCTCGCTCCAGGCGCGGATCACGATCTCCACGTTCTCTCTGAAGCGCGCATAGCTGCTGTCGAGGTCGAGGCCGAAGACGCCGAACTCGGTCGGGTCGTTGCCGCGGCCGGCGCCCCAGTTCACGCGACCGCCCGAGAGCACGTCCAGCAGGGCGACTTCCTCCGCCAATCGCAGCGGATGGTACATCGGCGCCAACGAGACCGCCGTACCGATACGCAGCGTTTTTGTGCGTGCTGCGACCATCATGCCCATCACATGCACGGATGGGCAGACGGAGTACGTATTGAAGTGGTGCTCAGCCAGCCAGACGGCCTCGTAGCCGCCCGAGCGCTCCATCATGTCGATGCGGTCGAGGGCGCGAGCATACACCGTTTCCAGCGGCACGTTGCGGTTCGGCCAGGAAAAAAACTGCAACACGCCGAACTGCAACGGCAGACGGCCGGATTCGTTGCCTGTCGGAGGCGCGCCCGCCGACTGATCGATTGCTGACACCGAATCGTCCTCCTGGCCCGCGGCGCGCCGCTGACCGCGTCGCCGGGGGCATCACTTGCCGTCGCAGTATAGCGCCGTGGCGCTGGAGGGGCGAAAACGCCGCACGGTCAGACCGTCAGGCGCGGTTCAACTCGTGGACGAGGCGCAGCCCCAGGAGGGTGAGGTTGATGTTCACGGCGTCGAAGACATCGGTTTCGCGCGCGATGGTCGCGGCGTAGCCGCCGGTGCCGATCACGCGGGCGCCGCCGCCCAGCTCGCGCTGAAAGCGCTCGACGATGCCCTCCACCAGCCCGACGTAGCCGAACATGATGCCCGACTGCAGCGAGTGAACGTTATTCTTGCCGATTGCGAGCTTCGGCTTCTCCAACTCGACGTGATGGAGCTTCGATGCGCGCTGGAACAGCGCCTCGGCGGCGATGCCGATGCCTGGCGCGATTGCGCCGCCGACGTAGTCCCCTTCGCGCGAGATCGCATCGAACACGGTCGCCGTGCCGCAATCCACGATGATCAGCGGCGGGCCGTAGAGCTTGATCGACGCGACGGCGTCGAGCACGCGGTCCGCGCCCACGTCGCGCGGGTTGTCGTAGAGAATGCGCAGGCCGGTGCGGACGCCGCTGCCCACGACCAGCGGCGTACAACCGAAGTAACGCCGCGTCAGCTCGCAAAACGTGGGCGTCAGTTCCGGCACGGTGCTGCTCAGCACGCACTCGCGCACATCGCCGGGGTTGATGCCGCAGGTGCGCAGCAAGCCGAGCAGCAGAATCGCGTACTCGTCCGGCAGACGCTCGCGGTCTGTGCCCAACCGCCAGCTCGCGCGCAGCTCTTCTCCGACAAAGGTGCCGAAGTGGACGCTGGTGTTGCCGATGTCGATCGCAAGCAGCATGGATTCAGGGTACAGGGTACAAGCTACAGGGTACAGGGAGGACCGAGTCGGGTTTGGAACCGGATGCGCTCGGCCTCGATCGGCCGGCTCAGCCCTCCAGAGCGACGTGGGCGCGGGGCGGTTCGTCCGCATCGCGGTCGCCAGGATCGTCGGGCGCACCATCGCGGTCCGCGGGAGGCGGTCCGCCGAGCTTCAGATGGTACGCGGGCAGGAAGACCAGGCCAAGCACCGTCACGGGCACGATAATCATGGCGTGCGCCACCAGCGCATAGGCCGTGGCCGCGCCTTCGCTCGCGCCGGCGACGACGATCACCTGGCGGGCGAAGAACTCGAACGGGCCGATCCCGCCCTGCGTGGAGGGCGCGGTCAGCGCCAGGTTACCGGCGGCCATCGCCATCATGAACCAACCCAGGTTCAGATGCAGGCCGAACGATTGTCCCACCATCCAGAAGACGCCGGCTTCCATGCCCCATGCCAGCGGCGACGTCACGATGGCCACTGTGAGGGCAGTGGGGTCGCGCAACGCCACCATGCCGGAGAGCAACGACGACGAGAGATCGCGGCCGAGCGGGCGCAGAGGCCGCGGCAGCAAGGCGACGACCCGGTGCGCCAGCGCCTCCGCCCGCGCCGGCCAGCGCAGGATCAGACCGAAGACCGCCAGCGCCACGAGAAAGATCGCGATCGAGATCGCCGCCAGGCCGCGCAGCGCGCCATTGGCGCCAAGCAGGGCGACGGTCAGCAGGAAGAAGAGCAGCAAGGTCAAACCGTCGAACAGCCGCTCGACGAGCACCGTGCCCAACGCCGAAACCTTTTTCAGGCCGTAGCGCTCGCCGAGCACGTAGACGCGCATCAGCTCGCCGGCGCGGGCGGGCAGCAGATTGTTCGCCATGAAGGCGATGCACAGCACGGGGAAGAGCTGGTTCGGCGTGAGGTCGGCGAGATCGCGCACCAGAAAGCGGTAGCGAAACGAGCGCACCCAGATCGAGGCCAGATACAGCCCGAGCGCGGGCAGGAACCACCAGTAATTCGCGCCTTTCAGCGACCTGACGATGTCGCCGGTGGGCGTGCGCCAGAACAGCAGGGCGATGAACGCGGCGCTGACCGCCAGTCCAAGCCAAAAACGAATACTGCGGAGCACACGGACCTCGGCGGCGAGCGGTTACGCAGGCAAGTGTATCCCGCCCGCGCATCTCACGCCCGCATCTGCCGCACGGCGCGACGGCCAGAAGGGGCCTCGCCGCATGCGGCGGCTAGCGCCCGCCAAGCGCCGAGATCGGCAGCCGGATCACTTCGCCGAGCAAGCCGTCGGTAACGGCGATGTTGCCGGCGCCGTCCGCTGCCACGCCGATCGGCTCGCGCAGCGCCGACGGCGCGCCCGGCAGTTGCCGGCCGGAGTAAAGAATATGGCCTTCCCGGTCGAAACGCGTCAGCGCGACATCGTTGGGACGCGCCACCGGGTCCGCGCCCGGGAACGTCGCCAGAATCGTGCCGTCCGGCAGGGCCGCGAGGAACGGCTTGTTGACCTGCGTTTGGTCGGCCGCGCTCACCACCCAGTTCCACTGGTCGCTGCGAATCTCGCGCTGGAAGCCGAAGCTGTGGTCGAAGATCTGGATGCGATTGTTCCAGGTGTCCGCCACGAGGATCGTGCCGTCGGTGGCGATGGCGATGCCCACGGGTTCGTTGAACTGACCCGGCGCACTGCCCTTCGAGCCGAAGGCGCCAAGCGGGTTGCCATTGGCATCGTAATGCACCACGCGCCCGTCGCCGGTATCGGTTACCCAGACGGTGCCATCTTTATCGACGGCGATACCACGTGGGCCGTACAGGTCGAGCGGCCCTGTCGGAACGCCTCCGACCGCGAGCTGGCCCCAGGCTTTCACGAACTGCAGATTCGGATCGAGCTTGACGATGCGATGGTTCCAGGTGTCCGAGACGAAGACATTGCCGACCTGATCCGCCGCCACGCCCCAGGGCTCGTGGAACGGTACCTGGCCCGCCTGCGTGGCCGACGCCACGACGTTGCCCTGCGCGTCGAATTTCTGGATGCGGTTGTTGAGCGAGTCGGCCACGATCAGATCGCCGGCCTGGTCGAAGGCGACGTCGGTCGGGCGGTTGAACTGCCCCAGCTGGCTGCCGAAGGAGCCGATCGTCAGCGTCGAGCCGTTGCTGCGGGCCGTGGTGGCCGGGCCGCTCGCCGCGCCGCTTAACCCTTTGCCCGGCGTCCAATTCGCCGGGAAATAGACATACGAATCGACGGAGCCGAGGTACTCGACGCCCTGCGCGGTGCTGCCGGACACGATCGCCGGCTGGCCGTTTTGGTCCGGCGTCGTGCGCGGGCTGATGTCTGAAGAGGTCACGCCGTAGCCGTCACGGTTCGTGATGTAGCCCCACCAGCGCTTGAACTCGGACCCGTTGCGCAGCCGCGCGAAGAACGATGGCGTCGTCGTGATGCCCTTGTACCCTTCGGGGAACCACCAGCGATGGTGCAGCCGCTCGCCCGCGTCGTACTGCCCGGCAAACTGCGTGACGACGGCCACGTCCTGCGCGTTGACGATCAAGACCTTGCCGGGGTTGAGCGCCGCGGCAGCCGAGGGGTTGTTCGTATAGGTCGCGAGGTCGGGGAAGCCGGTCAGCGGGTAGTTGCGCAGATACCAGGCCCAGGGCCAGGTGAAGGCGTCGTTGGAGTCGACGGTGATCGTGAGCTGATTGCCCATGCCCGATTCACGGGCGAGCTCGTCGATCTTCTTCGCCACTTTGGGGATGTCGGGCGACGACTGCGTGTAGATCAGCAACTCGTCCGGCGTGTCCGGGTGGATCCAGTTGAGGCGGTAGTCGGCGCGCACGGTCAACGCGCCGAAGATGCCGATGAACGCCGCCAGCGCCACGCCGCCCGCCGCCCAGGCCGGCGCGTGGCCGCGTGCCAGCCAGCCCGCGCGCAGCAGCACACGCATCAGTGCCACGCCGAGGACGATCAACGCCGCCACGGCCGCAACCGCTGCCGCAAGGCGCAGACCGTCGCTTGCGCCCTTCCAGGCGAGCACGCAGGCCAACCCGGCGCTCGCGGCCACGGCCGCGGCGATCGCGGCGGCGGCGTAGCCGCGCAGGCGCGGCGCCAGGTCGAGAAACGCGCCCCAAACATCGTTCACGGCCAGCGCGGCGAGCACGGTGAGCGGCAGCGCGAGATGGACGGTCAGCCAGGGCATCTTCTCGCCGGACACGGATAGTGCAAAGAACAGCGCGCCGAAGTAGAAGACCAGCAATTGCCGCAGCGGATCGCCGCGCATCGCGATCGTTGCCGAGGCGAGTGAGACGCACACCAGCGTCCCGGCGAGCAGGTGCCCCGCCCGGCCGTCCGTCATGGCGACCACGGGAATGAGGCCGGCGGAGACAATCAGGAAGAGCAGGTTGTCGTAGCCGCGCCGTGCGGCATGGATAACAAGCCCCACGGCGGCGAGTCCCAGGGTCAAATACTCGTAGGCGCTCAGGGTAAGGCCGTAGTAGAACACCGGCTGCGTGCCGCGCTGCACCGCCTGCTGATCGAGCCAGTACGAGAGCGCGCCCCAGATGCCGCTCGTCCAGCCGTTGCGGTTGGTGATGAACGTCGTGAACAGCAGGAAGTAAGGGATGTAGAAGATGGCGACCGCAATGAACCAGCGGCGCGGATTCCACCACCAACCGACGATCAGCGTCAGCGCCAGCAGCCCGAACACGGTGACGGCACCGACGGCTTCGGTTCTCGTCATGACATGGCCGAACAGCGTGATCGGCGCCGGCTGCGTGATGTCGTAGTGGACCAGCGGCAGCTTCTGCAAGACAACCCGGATCGCCGCGGAGTACTGCGGCGCCGCGAGCAGACCGAGCACGAGCAGCATCGGACCGTCCGCCGGAAAGTCGATCAGCCCCTGCTGCTCGCGCCAATCCTCGGTCAGCGGCCAGATGCAGGCGAGCAGCCAGGCGACCGGCAGCACGGCCACAAAGATGCCAATCCGCGCCAGACGGTCCTTGATCCCACGATGATCGGTGATCTGCTGCGCCAGTTGCGCGGCCACGTTGCCGTTGAGATACAGCAGGATGATGGCCGCGATGATGAACGCCGTCTCCTTGGAGGCGAACTCCAGCATCAGCGTGCCTGCCGCCATATACAGCCAGCGCTCCTTTTGCGTGGCGCGGAAGCGCATCACGCAGGCGATCAGCATCAGCGTGAAGAAGGCTACCCATGACTCGTTGCGGATGAAGCGGCTGTAGTACAGCAACGAGGGAGAGAGCGCGATGAAGACCGCACCCGCCAGCGCGCCAACCCGTCCCAGCCAGGGGCGCAGCAGCAGCGGCACGAGCACCAACGCCGTGCCGAACAGCGCCGGGGCAAAGCGCGAGGTCGCATCGGACGATCCGAACAGCAGATAGACCAGCGCGGTCATATGGAACAGCAGCGGGCCGTGCATCAGCGGGTCGTGCGTATAGCCCTTGCCGGTGGCGAAATACCAGCTGTAGGTCGCGTGCAGGCTCTCGTCGTGGTGCAGGGCGCGGGCGCCGAGGTCGGTGAAGCGCAGCGCGGCGGCCACCAGCACAAGCGCAACGTAGAGCCAGGCCTCGAGGCTAAGGTGCAACTCGGCGGCCAGGATGCGGTCCAGTCCGCGCTGCCAGAATGCGGCGCCGCCGTCTCCGGCGCCGAAGCCGCGTTCACCCGCGATCGTGCTCATCCCTGCCTCCACCCGACTGCCGAACCGCGGCCCCACCGACGCGTCTCATCCGTCTCATCTGTCACATAGACGATGCGCGGCCGGCGCCGCGCCGGATCACCCGTCGCTTCATTGCGAGACGACGAGCTGCTCCCGAACCGCGGCCGTTCCGCTCCACCTCTCGCGAAACACCCACCACCGTACCATGCCGTTTGCGCTCAACGAATCGGGCGCCCAGTGCAGCGAGACGATCGCCGGGTCGCCCGCGGCGCCGAAGCCCGTCGGCGGCTTCGTGCCCGCGGTGATCAGCTTCGCACCGCCGTGTCCGCCGCTGCGCACCGTGTCGCGCAGATACCATGCCAGCGGCAACAAGGCTTCGTCCGTGACCGAGGACACACCGCCGCCGTTCTGCTGCAGCAGCCGCGCCAGCGCAACGCCCTCGCGCGTGGTGCGCTGCCCCGTCAGAAACTCGTCGCCCGTGCCAAACGCCACCGCCGCGCTGCCATGCAGGCTGAACACGAGCCCGGCCAGGACCAGCGCCGCACTGGCAAGCACGGCCGTGCCGGCGCCGTCCTGCTGCCAGCGGTAGACCACGCCGACGAAACAGATGCCGGCCAGCAGCAAGCCAAACCAGAAGCGCTCCACCTGGCCGAAGAGCGCGAGGTTCAACGTGAGCCCGGCCGAGATCAGACAAAACGCAAGCGCGGCGATCAGCCCGACGGCCAACAAGGCGTCGATCAAGTCCGGCCGGCCTTCGACGAAACTGCGCGCCAGCAGGCTCAGGGCCAGGCCACTGAGCAGCGCGAGCGGCAGCAGCGTGAGCAACAGGGTCGATGGCTGGCGGGCGCCCATCAGCAGATCGAGCACGATGCCGCTCGCCAGCCAGACGATCAGCAGCCCGGCGACCGGCCGGCCGCGCCACAGCCGCCCGCGTACCGCCAGCCAGCAACCCGCCGCGCCCAGCAGCAGCAGCGGCAGCTCATAGCCGAGCAGCACATCGAACAGGTAGTGCCATGACCCGCTCACGGGCAGCGGCTTGAACGCCAGCGCCCACTCCGCGGCCGCGCCCGGTTGCAGCCGCTGGAAGCCGAACCCGAAGCGCGACACGGTGAGCAGGAGCGCGGCGACACACAGCGGAGCCGCGCTCGGCAGCCAGATGCGCCAGCGGCGCACGCGCGTCCAGGCGCTCAGCAGCCCCGCATCCGGCGCCCAGGCGCCACGCGCGATCAGCCAGCCGGCCAGCGGCACGACCAAACCGAGGTACACCGCATCCGTGCCGAGCCCGAGCACGACCAGCGCCGCGATGATCGCCACGCGGCGCGTCGAGGGCTGCTCGATGCAGCGCAGCGCGAGCGCTGTGAGCAGGATCGCCAGCGCCGCGCCCAACGACTGACCGCCGCTGGTGCGCGCGGCGACCACGAAGACCGGCGAGACGGTTGCGAGCGCCGCGGCGGCAAATGTGGCGCCGCGGCCAAGATAGGGTCGCAGCAGCCAGAACGAAGCGATCAGCAGCACGCCTGCAACGGCAGGCGCCACGCGCGCGGCCGCGTCGCCAGCGCCGAACAGCTTGAAGATGAAGGCCGTGACCGCATCGACGAGGCCGCCGGGCCAGGCGCTGAAGCCGCCGACGCGCAGTTGCGCGGCGCCCAGCGACTGCAGGGCGCGCGTCCCTTCGGCCTCCGTCAGCGGCACACCGCCCAGCGAGAAGAGCCGCAAGGCCGCGGCCGCGGCGATCAGCACCAGCCACAGCGCCTGTTCGAGCGTCACCCGCCCGGTCGCGGCGAGGCGCGGGCGGCGGGCGCGGGCAGCGGCCGGCGTGCTGTAAATCGGGCGCGTCGCGGCATCGTGCGCCAAATCAGGGGTCGGCGCGGCGCCAGCGTGTTTCGGCGTACGGCCCGCCGCGGCCGCGCCGCGCCCGGGCGAGGATGACGCCGCGGAGATGTCGGCCGCACGCGGCTCGCCGGTCGCGTCGTTGGCTGAGTCCACCCTGGCTCCCATCTGGCCGGTGCGCCGCCCGCTCACGGCACTGCCGCGTAGAGCGGCGGCGGCACGACACGGTAAATCGTGACCGTCGGGCTCTGATAGACCGCATCGCCCATTTGCGCAAACTTCGCCAGCCCGCTGGTGCCGTACGCCGTACGCTCGGGCTGACCGACGACGACATAGCCCACACCATAGGCGGTCAAGAGATCAAACGCGCGACGCACGTCCTGCGTTTGGTAAATCTCCCCCACACTATCGCGGCGCTGCTGGAAGTAGGGCTGCGCATTGCGCTGCTGCTGCTCGTGGAACTCCCAGTCGATCACGCTCGGCAGCCCCGTACGCGAGGCGATGCGTCCATCCACGCTGTACGAGTCGCCGTACGCTTCCAGCACCGTCTTCACGCCCGGCACGTGGCCGTTGAGCCAGGCGGCCGCACCGTACTCGTCTGGATCGCTTTGCTTCAGGAAGGCGAGGCCATCGAGCGTGCGCGCCTGGCCGGCCTCCCCTTTGAACTCGTTCGTGCGGTTGAAGCTGGAGTACGCCGGATAGATCAGCGCGCCGGCGACTACCACCGTACAGAGACCGGCGGCGAAGGGCAGCAGGACACGCGGCGCCGGCGCAACCGGCCGCCACTGTACCAGCGCATAGAGGCCGCCGACCGCGCCGCTGACGCTGAGCAGCGTCCAGGCGCAATACCAGAGTTTGAAGGTGGTATTGGCGCGGGTGAGGCTGCTGTCGCGGATGTAGAAGAGTTCCGGCCCATACACCAGCAGTACCCCGACCGCGATCGCGCCGAGCAAAAAGATCCGGCCGTGATCGCCGGCCGAGTCGTCGTCGCCGACGATTTCGTCGGCCAGCGCCGCCAGCGTGGCCGCCAGCAGCAGGCCGGTTACGACGACGGTGAGCCAGCCCGGGCCGCGAATGTCCAGCTCGGCTCGCAGCCCGCTCGCGCCATGCCGCGCCAGCACGGCGATCGCCCAGGCCAGCGGCAGCACCGCGACGCCGGCGGCGGCGTTGAGGCCGTATCGGCGCACGCCGTTCCAGCCGCGGTTCGCGAGACAGTACCAGACGAAGAGCGCCGAGGGCAGCATCAGCGGCGTCCAGAACAGCAGGAAATGCTGGAACGGCAGAAACATCCCCTCCGCGTTCAAACTCGGAACCTCGGCGGAATGGCGGAAGAAAACCTCCGTAGGCTGGATGAACGGCGACTGCACGCTGCCGCTGGCCGAGAAGTAGTACGGCGCGTAGCAGATCAGGGCGAGCGCCACCAGGCCGCCGGCCTGCAGAGCGCCGGTACGCCAATCGCTGTCGCGCCGGCGAAACCAACGGGCGACCAGCATAAGCACGGCCAACGTCGCGAACACGGGGAAATCCCAGGGGTGCACGATGATCAGCACGCCGATGCTGAGGGCTGCGAGCAGATACAGCGCCAACCCGCCGCGCCAGCGCCCGGGCCGCGGCAGCTCGTCGGCCAGCAGCAGCGCAAAGCCGAACGCCGCCGCGAGCGCCTTGAACGGCAGCGCCAGTACGTGCGGGTGCAGGTCGCCCAGCAGGAAGCTGAACGACGGAAACTCCAAAAAGTTCCAGTCGGAGCCGAGCCGCGTCGGGCGCCAGCTTGAGCCGAAGAAGTTGTCGGGATACCACTTCTGGCTGCGCAGGTTCGGGAGATCCTGCGGACCCAACCCCCTGATATCGAGGTGCGAATAGAAGCTCGCCGGCAGCCAGCCGTGCGCCGCCGTGAACTCAAACACGCCGGCCAGATTGCCGATCACCATCAGCAACACGACGGCCACCAGGCCGGCGCCAAGCGGCCAGCCATCGACCACGGCCGTGTCTGGTCTGAGCATCGCCGCCGCGTTCGCCGCCAGCCCGAAGATGGCGAGCGACACCAGCCCGGCCGTCAGCGCAAGACCGACGTTGAAGGCGTAGCTCGGCGGTGTCGAGGTCAGCTTCGCTACGGCGCCCACGCCCACGTAGCCGCCGTAGTAATAGGCCATCGGCTTGCCGGCGAGCCACGGATCGGTTGGCGCGAAGTTGGCGGCGCGGGTGACGGCGTTGTAGTTGGCGTACTCGAACGGCTTCTCGGTGCCCGCGATCGCCGGCTGATACGATCGCAGCAGCGCCACCAGCGCGATCGCGACGACGAAGATCAGCTCGCACCAGACGACGTAGCTGCCGCGAGCGCGAAACCAGGCGTGGATCGCCTCGCGGTCGCGCGCGTAGAGCCAGACACCGGCGACCGCGAGGGCGCCGGCCGCCAACAGCACTGAGCCGGTCGAAAAAGGCAGCAGCCCCGCCGTGCCGCCGAGCCAAAGCACATAGATCAGCACCACGAGGCCCAGCACGCGGGCGAAGGCATAGCCCCGGTCCGGCAGACGCTGAAACAGGCGAAACGAGAGCGGCAGCGTGATCAGACCGATCACCTCGGCCGCGAGCCACCAGCGCGCCAGGTAAGCCAGCGAGGCCATCGGTCGCTACGCTCCGCCGAGTAGAGAATGCAGGATGCAAGGTCCAGTCGCTGGCACCCAGGAACGGCGGGCAGTGCGTCGCGCACACCAGCCGGCGAGAACTGCCGTCGTCGCGGCGCGCCTGGCCAGCCTGTCACTAGTCACCAGTCACCTGTCACCTGTCACCTGTCCCTATCGATTATTCGGCAAAGAGAGCATCGACGAAGCCTTCAGGATCGAAGGGCGCCATGTCGTCGGCCTTTTCGCCGGTGCCGATGAAGCGCACGGGGATGCCGAGCTGGTCCGCGATGGCGAAGACGATACCGCCTTTCGCCGTGCCGTCGAGCTTGGTCAAAAAGATCGCGGTGACGCCCACGGCCTCGGCGAACGTCTTGGCCTGCGCCAGGCCGTTCTGTCCCGTTACAGCGTCGAGCACGAGCAGCACTTCATGCGGCGCGGTCTCGTCGCTGCGCTGCACCACGCGGTTGATCTTCTTCAGCTCCTCCATCAGGTTCGACTTCGAGTGCAGGCGGCCGGCCGTGTCCACCAGCACGACATCGGTGTTGCGCTTCTTCGCCGCCGCCATCGCGTCGAAGACCACCGCCGAGGCGTCCTGGCCCTGCTGATGCGCGATCACCGGCGCGCCGACGCGCTCGCCCCAGAGCTTGAGCTGCTCGATCGCCGCGGCGCGAAACGTATCGCCGGCGGCCAGGATCACGCGCTCGCCGTCGCGTCGAAACGCACGGGCCAGCTTGGCGATGCTGGTAGTCTTGCCGACGCCGTTGACGCCGACCACGAGAATCACCGCCGGCTGAAAGGCCCGGCCATCGCTGACGCCATCGCCATTCTGACCGCCCCAGAGCTGACCGCGGTCTTCGACCGAACTCAGCACGGCCACCAGTTCGTCTTTGAGCGCGTCGCGTGCTTCGTTGGGTTGCTTCATGCCCACTTTGCGCACGCGCTGACGTACGGCGGTCAGGATCTTGTTCGTCGTTTCGGCGCCGGTATCGGCCAGAATCAGGATCTCTTCCAGCTCGTCCCACAGCTCGTCGTCGATCTGCGACCGCTCGAACACGCCGAACATGCGGCGAAAGAAGCTGCGTTTCGTCGGCCGCAGCGCCTCTTCGGTGCGCTCCTCGAAAGCCTCATCGAAGGCCGGGCCTTCCTCCGGCTCTGCCGGAGCAGCGTCCGCGTCTGGCTGCGCCCCGGCGTCCGCGCGCAGCGCGATGCCCGTCTCGAGAGCGGCCGGCTCGGCGTCTTCGCCCTCAAGCTCGGCTTGATCGAGAGGCGCCTCGACGCCGGGATCGGCGCTATCATCGTCTCGCTGCGTACGGCGAAAGAGTTTGAACAGGGCGCGCCTCCGTGCGCTCGGAACGATCCGGCAGCGCCCCGATCATAACAAGCGTCGCGTCGCAGCTACAACGCGACACCGCGGCCGCGGCACAACGGCGCCTGCCGCAGGCGCTACCGGCATGATGTATTGTTATGCTATAACAGGTACTGCGGGCGGAAGCCGCGGGAGCGACTGGTGTACCTCAAGCGCCTCGAAATTCACGGCTTCAAGAGCTTCGCCGCGCGGACGGCGTTTGACTTCGGTCCCGGCGTAACTGCCGTCGTGGGTCCAAACGGCAGCGGCAAGAGCAACCTCGCCGACGCGCTGCGCTGGGTGCTGGGCGAGCAGAACCCGCGTGCCCTGCGCTCGCGCAAGTCGGAGGAGGTCATCTTCGCCGGCGATCGCAAGCGTCCGCCGGCCGGCTTCGCCGAGGTCAGCATCGCGCTCGACAACAGCGACGGCTGGCTGCCTCTGGACTTTCAGGAGGTCTCGATCAGCCGGCGCCTGCATCGCTCCGGCGAGAGCGAATATCTGGTCAACCGCGCCCGCGTGCGGCTCAAAGACGTCTCCGACCTCTTCGCCCGGGCGCGCGTCGGTCAGAACAGCTACGCGATCATGGGCCAGGGGCTCGTCGATCAGGTGCTCAACCTTAAGCCGGAAGAGCGTCGCAGCCTGATCGAAGAGGCCGCGGACGTGCGCGGACACCGCCTCAAGATCGTCGACGCGGTAGACCGGCTCAATGCCACGCGCGAAAACCTCGATCGGGTGGGACTGCTGATCGGTGAGATCGCGCCGCGCCTGACACAGCTCGAAGCGCAGGCGCGGCAGGCCGGCGAGTACGCCCGCCTGACCGAGCAGCTTGGAACGGCGCTGCAGGCGCTCTACGGCTTGCAGTGGTCCGATCGCGAGGCCGCCCTCGCCGCGGCACGCCGCACCTACGAAGAGCGCATGAATGCGGTGGTGCTGGCGCAGGCGGAGGCAGAGCGGCTCGCAGCCGACCTCGCCTCGATCGGCGCCGATCTCGCGGGCGAACGCGAGCGCGCGGCGACCGGCGAGCAGGGCGTGCGCGAGCTTGACGATCGCCTGCGTCGAGCGGGACAACGCCTCGCGCTGCTCGCCGAGCGCCACGCGATGATCGAGCAGCGTGTTTCGGAAATTGCCCGCGACATCGACACGCTGCGACGCGAGCAGGCGGAGTTTTCCGCCGACGCCGATGGTGCGCCCGACGCGCTGGCTGACGCCGCTGAGGCTGCGGCCGAATTGGCGGCGGTGGAAGCCGAACTGCGCGACGCGCAGGCAGAGCAGGACGCCGCGCTGCGCGAACAGGCCGCTGCGGACGATGTGCTGCGACAGGCTCGTGCGCAAAGCAGCGCGGCCGACGACCGTGCGAGCCGGTTGGAGCGCGAGCTGCGCGGTCTTGAGCGCGAGCAGGCGGAGCAGGCGGGCCGGCGCAACGGCCTGCTGGCGCGGCTGCGCAAGCACGGCGCTGACACGCTGCGGCTGGAAGGCGAGCGGCTGCGAGCGAAGCGCGAGTTCGAGGCGGCCGGCAGCGATCAGGCGACGGCGCGCCGGCAGGCCGCGGCGACCCGCGACGCGCGGCAGGCCGCGGAACGCGCCCACGCCGAGATCATGCGTGAGCGCGAGGCGCTGGAAGCTCGCTACGAGCTGCTTGCCCGCCTGCGCGACGATGCCCGCGGCGGCGACGAGGCGCTGCGCCTGCTGGTCGATGCCGCCCAGCGCAGCGGACCCGATGCGCCGCCGCGCCTGCTGGCGGTGCTTGCCGATCTCCTGCGCGTGCAGCGCGGCTGCGAGGCGGCGATCGAGGCGGCGCTGGGCGATCAGCTTGCCGCCGTGCTGGTGCCCGAGGCCGCCGACGCCCGCGCGGCCGTGGACGTGTTGCTCTCCGAACAGAGCGGCCGAGCGACCATCGTCGCCCTCGCGAGTTTGCGGCCGGCGCGTCCGGTGAACCTGAGCGGCGAGCGCGGCGTGGTCGGCGTGGCGTCACGCCTGGTGAAGTGCGATGGCCGCTACCGCGACGTGGTGGATACGCTGCTTGGCCGGGTGATCGTCGTCGAGGACGGCGCGGCGGCTGAGCGGATGCTGCCCCGCGGGCTGGGCACCGTAGTGACCCTTGACGGGACGTTGTACCGAACCAGCGGCGCCGTCAGCGCCGGCAAAGCCGGCGCGGCCGGCCTTGTTCTCGCCTATCAGCAGGAGCTGGACGAGCTGCCCGGGCGCATCGCGGCGCTGCGCACGCTCGAAGCGGCCAAGGCACGCGAGGCTGAAGAGACGGCCGAGCAGGAGCGCGCGGCGGAGCGGCTGGCGCGAACCGTCGAAGCGCAATGGCAGGCCGCCGAACACGAGCACCGCGCCGCCGAGGATGGGCTGGTCAGAGCCCGCGTGTCGATCGCCGCGTTGAAGGGCGAGGCAGGCTTCCTGCGCGGGGCCGGCGGCGGCTTTGCCGAACGCCGCGTGCGGCTGCGTGACGATCTAACCTCGGCGAATGCGGAGCGCGGCCGCCTGCTGCAGCAGTTCCGCGCCGCGCAGCACGCGGCCGAGCAGATCCGGCAGCGCAGCGACACGCTGCGCGGGCCGGTCAACACGTTGCGCGGCCGGATGGCGTCCGCGCTCGGCGCTCGCCAGGCGCTGGAACAGCAGCACGTCGCGCTTCAACGGCTGCACGACGGCCGGCGGGCCGCGGCCCAGCGGGTCGAGGGGGCGATCGCCTCGCGCGGCGCGGACCTGGCGCAACGCCGCGCGGAGCTGGAGGCGCTGGCCGGCGAGCAACGCGAGGCCGCTTCCGAGGCCGCCCGGCTCCGCGCCGAGCTGGCCGACGCCCGCGCGGCGTTGCAACCGTTGCGCGAGCGCGTGACCGTACTGGCGCGGCGTGAGCGCGAACTGGGCGATGCCCATCTTTCGGGGCGCCGCACCCTGATCGACTACGAGCGGGCATCGATGGAGGCAGAAGCAGCCGTCAGCCGGCGCGCCCAGGCGATCGAGCGGCTGCGCGAGGAGCTGGAAGCCGAGGGGCTGGAACCGCCGCTCGATAATGGCGCCGCCGCTGTGGCCGCGGCCGCAGCGCTGGCCGCGCGCGTGCTGGGCGGCGTGGCGAACGGCAGCGACACCGCGCCGCTGGACCTGGGAACCGAGCCCGAGGCAGGAGCGCCCGCTGCGCAGGCGACGATCGAGCGGCTGCAGAGCCGCGTGCGCTCGCTTCGCGCCAAAGTTCGGCAAATCGGCCCGGTGAACGCGCAGGCGCAGGCCGACTACGACGAGGCGCGCGAGCGGCATGAGTTCCTCAGCTCGCAGGTGGCCGATCTGCGCGTGGCCGAGCAGGACGTGCAGGAAGCGTTGGACGAGCTGCGTCGCATGGTGCGCGAGCGCTTCCGCGAATCCTTTCATGCCGTGAACGCCGATTTCGGCCGCTATTTCAAGACATTCTTTGGCGGCGGCAACGCCCGGCTGGCGCTGACCGAGCCCGAGGATTACGGCGAGAGCGGCGTCGACATCCTTGCTCAGCCGCCCGGCAAGCGCCAGCAGCACCTGCAACTGCTGAGCGGCGGCGAACGCTCGCTTGCGGCCGTGGCGCTGCTCTTTGCGCTGCTGGAAACGAACCCGGCGCCGTTCTGCGTCCTCGACGAAGTCGATGCCGCGCTCGACGAGGCGAACGTCGGCCGCTTCAGCGAAACGCTGGCCACGCTCGCACAGCAGACGCAGTTCGTGCTGATCACGCACAACCGCAGCACCGTGCAGGCTGCCGGAGCGATCTACGGCATCACGATGAGCGGTGACGGCGTGTCCACCGTGCTCTCGCTGCGGCTGGACGAGCACGAGCCGGCCGGCGGGCAGTGAGGCTGCGCTCGTCCGCGGCCATCGGCCCTCATCCTCTCGTCTGCATAGAACGTCGCCGACGGTTGCGCTGCGGTCATGGAACGTCTCCGACGGTTGCGCTGCGCTCTGGCCCCCAGTCCTGGGGGGAAGGAGACGATCCTGGATAGTGCGTTCCATACACGGTGCGGTTAACCCGACGCGCTTACGGATCGCTCCAACCCGGGATCGCCCCTCGCCCAGGATTGGGCGAGGGGACGGGGGTGAGGGCCGGCGGGCGCGGCGTTGCGCCTCTATGCCGGTCCCTGGCCGAAATGGTGTGTCAGGACACGGCCAACTCGTAATAGGCCACGCTGCCATCGGCACGAACGCTGAGCGGCAGCGCGCCCGTCTGCCGCAGCTCGGCAAGCTGGGCGCGCTCGGGCGCCGCGGGCCGTCCCAGTGCCTCCCACGCCGCGAGGCCGTTGGCATGGGAATTAAGCTGGAGGTCAAGCGTTTGTTCGTCGGTGGAAACGCGGGCGTAGCCAATCTGCATACACTGATTATATCAGAACTCGTCCAGCAGTGCAGCAATGAGGACGGTGATTCTGGGGCGGGTTTTCGGACGCCACCGCACGCGTAGAAGCGGGGTTATGCGGTCTCGCTGTCCTCATGTCCGAAAACCGGTCCTTTGTGAGATTTCACCCTGGCTCGTCGCAATGAGATCTTTCGCGGCAGCTCTGCGGTGAAATGACCAGTTGCAAGGATTCATACTGTCTGAGGGCGCTACGTCTCGATAGCTTCGACCATTTTGACGAGGTCTTCTTGGTTCACATCCCATGAACTTAGGAGGCTTACCTTTGGGCCGTCTGGTTCTTCAATTCCAGACAGCCATTGTGTCCACCCATTGCAATACCAGCTACCTTCTATCCGCCTCTCTTCGCGATACCATCTTCTAGCTTCAGGATTAGCGAATTCTGGGGTCAATAGATGCAACAATTCACGAACACGGTTAGCAAAGGCTTGCCAGTGTTCACATAACAGGTCATACGATACTTGTACAGTGTGACCATTTACATTGACCAGCACGAAATCATCGTATTGTACCATCCGCACCGTCGGTCCGTTGTACTCAGGCGCAAAATTAAGTGCCACCCGCTTGAAGATGCGACATTGTCGGAGGCATACCATGCCCCAGCGCGCCGTATAGAGCACGTCGACACGCTGGTGCCAGGGCACCCAGACCCCATCGGATCGATACCGGCCGAGAAGATCAACCTCGCCAATTCGCAAGCGTGTCGGCACGAGCTGCACCGGCCATGCGGGATCGCCGGCATACCCTACCGGTAAATCGCGTGAAGACCATGCGTGCTCCGATGCTTGTGCCCAGCGCTTCGGTAGACGCGGCTCCGCCGTCACGACAAAAGCCTCCTCATCAAATTCGAACAACATGGCGATGCGTCCTGCTGCTCCGTATGCACAGCAACAGTGCTAAGCCGAATCGCTAAAGTTGTGTATATCACGACTATCAGGATAAGCTTTACTCCCCTCATCCAAGATGTTCGATAGAAATTCAGCTAAGGTACCTGCTGAAACACTGAAGCCGAAAGACTCCACTAACGTGAGAGGAACTCCCCACGCCAGCGTAAAATACACGTGACCCGGCTCGATTCGATACTTTCTTGGTAGTTTTCTTGCCACTGCAATTAGCAAATTATCATCTCTGTTTCTTATCCAAGCAGACTGTTTAATACCATCTAATACATCTCTGAATTCACGAGACATTGTTGCAAAGAAACTCGAGCTGAGAGAAACAGTTTCGTCCAAGACAAGTCGTCCCTTATAGCGGACCATAACGGAGGTATAGAACAACGGTGACGTTCCTGGCCAATGCTCCTCCAACTCGTAAGGGTAGATGGCCAGGTCTACTCCTGAGATTGCGTTCTGCATTAATGCCATTCCGGTTTCCTACTTACACGCTGCGGGGAGGCCGGTGAATGGCCCGAGCGGTGGCTGTGGTGGAGCATGAGTGCTCCCGTTCTGTATGACCGTCTGGACTGCACCGCCGGGAAACTGGGAATCTAGCGTGAGGAAAACGCGCGTGTAAGTTCCTTCGTAGAGGCACGCAGGCTCGCCATCTTTGTCGAAGCTCTTTTGCGGGGTGGCATTGTGTATCGCCTCGCAAATGTCATCTGGTGTCGTGTCGCGATCATGCAAGCGCTCGTATCCGTGCTTGGTATAGCCGATCACCGGGCCGCCAAACGGGAAACCTTCTTGCTGTGCCTGGACGGAATACGACAGCGGCGTGAGCGGGGTGCCCGTAAATGCGCATCATTTGTCGCCTTTGTCGGTCGGCAGCGGCACAACAATAGGCTTCGGCTTGCAGGGATCGGATTCGTCCCCTGCTCCCACCTTCGATTTGTCCCCTGCTCCCGCCGATGGGCCCTTCCCTGTTCGAGGCAACGGAGGCGTGATTGGTGGACATGAGGGCGGTGTCGGCGGCGCCTTGTCGCGCTGGAACGCCTGCTGCAGGTAGTAGAAGCAGCCGTGCCATTGTGGGTCGCCCGCCAGGTGCTGGACCACCCCATCGATCGCAATGCCCGAACCGGTGC
>Ga0207416_1000404_pt1 | contig 76763 bp, 71 predicted proteins | sample PaiPotPPM11metaG_FD_184107 | JGI IMG/M metagenome (GOLD analysis project Ga0207416, IMG submission 184107) | Iron sulfur acid spring bacterial and archeal communities from Banff, Canada, to study Microbial Dark Matter (Phase II) - Paint Pots PPM... ... | reverse complement strand
GTTCCAGGGCGGCACGAAATTCAACAGCCAGCCGACCGTGGGTCACAAGCACAAGACCGATCATGGAACTCCCCGCGGGCGCGTCCCGGGTGCACCGCACGAAAGGGTGCATATCATGACCATCCAAAGCCTCGGCGCAAGAGGCATTCTGGGCAAAATCTGCGGGTTGCTGCATTGCACCAGGACAAGATATGTCGTCTAGGCCATTCGCGCTGTGCAGTCTTGGACCATTATGGTTAATCAATCGCCAATCGGCGCGCGGGTCGCCAAATCAATAGGCGCGTTGGATGAGGTGATGAGCGCGAGCACCGCCGGCAAGGCCGCCGTGCCCGGTGCGACGGCAAGTCGCGGTACGTTGATACCTCCAATCTCGATCGTCTGTTGATCCGGCAATCGTTGCGCGTCCGCGGCGTCGAGATCGACGACCAGGCCGACCACCGCGCACGGCTCGTAATCGCGCCGTAAAATGCCGACCCCGCGCAGTTCGATCAGGCCGGCAAGCGTCTGTGCCGGCCGCACCAGAATCCGGCCATTGACGCTTTCCAGATGGACGCGATCGTCGCCAACGAGCCGCGCAAAGCGCAGGCAACCGCTGTGCGCTGCTGCAACGAGTTCGAGAGCGAGACGAGATTTGCCCGCGCCCGACGGCCCGCGGATCAGGACGGCGCGCGCGCCGACCAGGACCGCCGAGGCGTGGATGGTTGCCGATGTCATCCGCCGATCCCCGCACTGGATTGCCGCCGCCACGGCAATGAGCGGACAGGCTTCGGCATCACATCGCCGGCAGGCGCACGATAAAGCGCGCGCCGAGCACTTGCGGCTCGCCGTCCGCGCCGGCCGCGCCGGTTCGGTTCTCGACCCAGATCGATCCGCCATGGGCATCGACGATCTGTTTGGAGATCGACAGACCCAACCCGGAATTCTGGCCAAATCCCTGGTGCGGGCGGTCGGTGTAAAAGCGCTCGAAAATCTTTTCCAGGGCATCGGGACGCACGCCGGGTCCGTCGTCGTCGACGAAAATCTCTATCTGATTGCGCAACCGCCGACAGGTGATACGCACCGTGGCGCCGGGCGGCGAGAACGAACGCGCGTTCTCGATCAAATTATCGACGATCTGTCCGAGCCGGGAATCGTGTCCCGGCATTTGGAACGCGCGCGTGCCGCCGCCTTCGAATTTCAGGGTGACTTTGACGCCGTCGTCACGCTTGACCTCGTTCGCTACGCCAACGAGCGTGCTCAGGAGCTTGGCGAAATCGACCGGCGCGGCCTCTTGGCGCTGCAGCTCGGCGTCGAGCCGGCTGGCGTCGGAAATATCCGAGATCAGCCGATCGAGCCGGCGCACGTCATGCTGGATGATGTTGAGGAGCCGGCTCCGGCTTTCTTCGGTCTTGGCGACCGGCAGCGTTTCCACCGCCGAGCGCAACGAGGTGAGCGGATTTTTCAGTTCATGGGCGACGTCGGCGGCGAAGCTTTCGATCGCTTCGATCCTTGAATAGAGCGCGCTGGTCATGTCGCGCAGCGTGCCGGAGAGATGGCCGATCTCGTCGCGCCGGCGGGTGAAATCGGGGATCTCGACACGGGAGCGGATACGCCGACGGATGCTTTCGGCGGCGGCGGCAAGCCGCCGCACCGGCTCCGCAATCGTGCCGGCGAGCAGGATCGAAAGCACCACCATCACGGCGGCGGCAACCAGGAACACTTTCAGAATGGCGAGCCGCTCGGCTTCGACCATATTGTCGATGTCGGCGCCTTGGGTCGACAGCATCAGCGCGCCGCGCACCGCACGGAAACGCTGCACCGGCACCGCCACCGAAACGATGACGTCGCCGCGCTCGTCGATGCGCACCATGCTGGCATTCTGGCCGTTCAAGGCCTGCGCCACTTCGGCATAGCCTCTGCCGTCGTCGGGGCCGAGTTCGTGGTAGATCGGCAGATCGCCGCGGCCGAGCCACATGCGCACAGCGATAAAGGCGCGTTCGAACAGGCCGGGTTTTTCCGCGGTCGGCGACGGCAGATCGAAGCGCAGCACGTCGCCGCGGCCGAACAGGTTCCGGCTGTCGACCAACAGCACGCCGTCGCGGTCATAGATGCGCGCCCGCGTTTTGGTCGGCGAAACGAGCCGCCGCAGGATCGGCGCCACGCGCTCCGGATTGATCGGAAAATCGATGCCGTAGAGCGCATCTTCATTGGGGCCGTAGCTTTGGCCCGGTTGCAGGTTTTGCAGCTTGTCGGGGTCGAGCGTGATCGAGGAGTCGCTCTCGACCGTCGCCGAAGACGCAATCGCGCCGGCGATGATCTGACCCTGCACCAGAAGGCTCTGGATGCGGGCGTCGATCAGCCCGGCGCGGAATTGCGAAAGAAAGATGATGCCGATGGAGAGCGCGACCAGTCCGGTGAGGTTGAGGACGACGATGCGCCGGGTCAGACTGGAAAAACTCTGCGTGATGAAGAACTGCCAAGCGCGCTGCAACCAGTCGCCGACGCGGGCAAAACCGCGGGGCTGGGGGTGCAGCTCCGCCTCATCGAGGCCAGCGCTCTCGGCTTGGCTCTCGATCGGGTTGTCGATGCGGGGCTCGGCCTCCATCGAGGCTTGAGACTCGGCTCCTGCGCGTTCTGCGATTCGATCGAGCACGTCGTCTGCCGGGGTTTCGATCATGCCCTTCCCCCTCCCTACCCTCCCCCGCTTGCGGGGGAGGGTAGGGAGGGGGCGGACGCCATTACTACCGCACGTCAGCCGCCCAGTCAGCGGTCATGGTTGGCGGTCCAAATACCCAGCGCCCCACGGCCTTTTGCGCGCAACGCGCTAATTATTCCTTGAAACGATAGCCGACGCCGTACAGCGTTTCGATCATATCGAAATCGTTGTCGCTCGCCTTGAACTTTTTGCGCAGCCGCTTGATGTGGCTGTCGATGGTGCGGTCATCGACATAAACCTGATCGTCATAGGCCGCATCCATCAAGGCGTTGCGGCTTTTCACCACGCCGGGGCGGCTCGCCAGCGCCTGCAGGATGAGAAACTCGGTGACGGTCAGAGTGACCGGCTCGTTTTTCCAGGTGCAGGTGTGGCGCTCCGGGTCCATACGCAGCAATCCGCGCTCCAGGACCTTGCTGTCGGCTTCTTTCGGCGTGGTGCCGTCCTTGGGCGTGCCCCGGCGCAACACCGCCTTGACGCGCTCGACCAGAAGGCGCTGCGAAAACGGTTTGCGGATGAAATCGTCCGCGCCCATTTTCAGGCCGAACAATTCGTCGATCTCCTCGTCCTTCGAGGTAAGGAAGATGACCGGCAGATCGGATTTCTGGCGCAGCCGCCGCAACGTTTCCATGCCGTCCATACGCGGCATTTTGATATCGAGAATAGCGAGATCGGGCGGCGCGGTCTTGAAGCCGTCGAGCGCCGAGGCGCCGTCGGTATAGGTCGTGATCCGGTAGCCTTCAGCCTCGAGCGCAATCGACACCGAAGTGAGGATATTGCGGTCGTCGTCGACGAGAGCGATTGTCGGCATGGCGGCCTTCTTTACATGAGTCGGCCGCAAGCTTCACTAGCCCCGGCCCCATCTGCCTTTGAATCCCCATGTGGGGGCGGAAGTGTGACCAGACAAGGCAGAATCGGGGCAATTACTGCGGCTTGGCTTAACCCCACGCGGCATTGACCGGAAAGCCGTCTCCCTAAGGAACCGTCATGGCCGACGCCGATCGCGCCAAAAATAACCAGGCAGAGCGGCCCCTTCCCGGCTTTATGCCCGATCGCCTGCCGGAAAACGCCCCGACAGCGGATTTCGACCCCAAATCGCTCGCCCAGGAGCTGTTGCGGGCAACGCGGGCGGGATCGCTGGCGACCATCGACCGCAATACCGGCCATCCCTTCGCTTCGCTGGTCAATATCGCGACCGACAGTAACGGCTCGCCCGCGATCCTCATTTCGAGGCTGTCGACCCATACCGCCAATTTGGAGGCCGATAGCCGCGCTTCGGTGCTGCTCGCCGCCACCGGCAAGGGCGACCCACTGGCATATCCCCGCCTGACACTGATCGGGAGCTTTATCCGGGTGCCACGCGACGACCCACAGGAGCCGCGCCTGCGCCGCCGCTTTCTTGCCCGGCATCCCAAGTCGGAGCTTTATGCCGGTTTCGCGGATTTCTCGTTTTGGCGCCTCGATGCGGTATCGGCACATCTCAATGGCGGCTTTGCCCGCGCCGCGGATCTTAAGGCTGCCGATGTCCTGACGAACGTCTCCGGCGCGGAGGATTTGATCGAAGCCGAGCCGAGCGCGGTTGCGCATATGAATGCGGACCACGCCGAGGCGGTGCGGCTCTACGCCACAAAACTCCTTGGCGGCGAGGATGGGCCGTGGCGGATCACCGGCTTCGATCCGGACGGCCTCGATCTTGCCTGCGGCGACGCCACGCTGCGGCTCGCGTTTTCGGAGCGCATCACCACCGCCCAGCAATTGCGCAAAGTGGTGGTGGATTTGGCGGCCAAGGCGAGGAGCCGTTAGGCGCGCATATCAATGCTGCTTTGTGCGTGGCGCGCGTGTCTTCGCTGCACTGCAATGCAACGCCGGAATGCCCGCGATATATCCCGATTAACGCTTGAGGACGCTGCGGTCTTGGCAGAAGCTAGGATGCCCGTTATAGGGTCGGCCGCTCGCCGGGAATGAGGAAGAACGCGTCTTGCGGGGTCGCTTTTGCGCCCCGGCGCGGCCGGGTGGGTCACAAGCGGAGGCAAGCGTGCAGGAAACGGGAGTGAGGAACGGCGCTTACGGCGCCGACAAATTCGGCTTTAAAAATCTCGCCGGCTTACATTGGAATTTGCCCGACACGATTTTGGTTGAGCACGCGATCAGGAACGGCGAAGGCGCGCTGGTCCAAGGCGGCGCGTTTTGCGCCGAAACCGGCGTGCACACCGGAAGAAGCCCCAAGGACAAGCATACCGTCGTCGATGCGCTGACCGAGAACACCGTCTGGTGGGACGGCAACCGCAAGCTCAGCCAAGCCAATTTCCAGCTGCTCTACGACGATATGATCGCGCATGCGCGCGGCAAGACATTGTTCGCGCAGGATCTCTATGGCGGCGCCGATCCGAAATACCGGATAAAAACGCGCGTCTATACCGAACTCGCCTGGCATTCGCTTTTCACTCGTCAATTGCTGATCCGCCCCAACGTTTTCGAGCTTGCCGACTTCGTCCCCGAACTGACCATCGTCGACCTGCCGAGCTTCAAGGCCGACCCGGCGCGCCACGGCGTGCGTAGCGACACCGTCATCGCCATCGACTTCACCAAAAAGATCATCCTGATCGGCAACTCGTCTTATGCCGGCGAGATCAAGAAGTCGGTGTTCAGCACGCTGAATTTCTATCTGCCCGCGCAAGGCGTCATGCCGATGCATTGCTCGGCCAATTTCGGCAAGGACGGCGACGTCGCTTTGTTCTTCGGCCTGTCCGGCACCGGCAAGACCACGCTGTCGGCCGACCCGAACCGCACCCTGATCGGCGACGACGAGCACGGCTGGGGCGAACACGGCGTGTTCAATTTCGAGGGCGGCTGCTATGCCAAGTGCATCAAGCTGTCGGAGGAAGCCGAGCCGGAAATCTACGCGGCGACCAACCGCTTCGGCGCCGTACTGGAAAACGTCGTGTTCGATCCCGACACCCGCGTCTGCGATTTCGACAGCGACAAGAAGACGGAAAACACCCGCTCCGCCTATCCGGTCGAGTTCATGCCGCTCGCTTCGCGTACCGGCCGCGCCGGCCAGCCGAAGAACATCATCTTCCTGACCGCCGATGCCTTCGGCGTCATGCCGCCAATCGCCAAGCTGACGCCGGCGCAGGCGATGTATCACTTCCTGTCCGGCTATACCGCCAAGGTCGCCGGCACCGAAAAGGGCCTGGTCGGCGTGCAGCCGGAATTCTCCACCTGCTTCGCGGCGCCGTTTTTGCCGCGGCCGCCGGCGGAATACGGCAATCTGCTGCGCGACCTGATCAAAAAGCACAATGTCGATTGCTGGCTGGTCAATTCCGGCTGGACCGGCGGCATCTACGGTGTCGGCCGCCGCATGCCGATCAAGGCGACCCGGGCTTTGGTCACCGGCGCACTCGATGGCTCGCTCAAGGACGCCAACTACCGCACCGATCCCTATTTTGGCTTCGCGGTGCCGACCTCGGTGCCCGGAGTCGAGCCGCATTTGCTCTATCCAATGAAGACCTGGAAGGACAAAGCAGCCTTCGACGAAACGGCGCGCAAGCTCGTTCGTATGTTCCAGGAGAATTTTACGAAGTACGAGAAACACGTCGATGCCGACGTGCGCGCCGCGGCCCCGGAAGTGCGGCTGGCGGCGGAGTGACGGGCTCACGCATTCCAGGGATTGAGAACGGGAACGCCGGCGCCGGCAATGTCGCGCTCGTTGCGCGTCACCAATGTCATGCCGCGCACCAACGCAGTTGCCGCGAGCAGGCCATCGACGATTGGAAAGATGCGTTTTGCGGCGAGATGCCCCCATGCCTCGGCAATATCGGCATCGATGGCGATCATCCTGTCCGCATAGTGTAATCGTACCTGATCGAGCCACCGGTAATAGACCGCCGCCTGCGCGCGATCGCGCGCGGCGCATTGCGCGGCGCCTTTGGCAATTTCGCCGAGAGTCAAAACACTGATGCAGAGTGCCGCCGGGTCGGCGCGCCTAATCCACGACGATACCCGTGCGTCAGGCCGCTTACGGCGCACCTCGGAAATCACGTTGGTATCAAGCAAGAAAGTCACAGATCGATATCCCGCCCGGTATCCTTCGAGCGGTCATTGATCACAGCGATCGTTTCGTCGTCCCATTTGGGGCCGCTCAGCAGGAATTCGACGAGGCTGGGGCGCGCCGCATTCAGGCGTCGATACTCCTCGACCGAGAGTACGACCGCCGTATCTGCACCGCGATGCGTCACGAGCTGCGGGCCTTCGGATGCCGCCCGCTTCACGACCTCCGCAAATTTCGCCTTCGCCTCCTGCATCTGCCACTTGCGCATAGGACCTTCCGGACTGGTCTGACCGGTCTGAACATTAGGCCATTCGCGACGGCTTTTCAAGCCGGCAAGTTTTCAAGTGGGCAAGTTTGGTATGACCAGCGTGGCCTCATCGATGGGTAGTGTCTCAGTTTGAATTTCAAACTGAGACGCTACCCATCCCCTTTCTCTGAATTCGCGGACGCGCACCCGATGCAAACTCTTCACCTCGGCCGTAACGGTCCCCCGGTCTCGGCCTTCGGGCTCGGCTGCATGGGCATGTCGGGCGGCTACGGGCCGAGCGACGACACGGAATGCATCGCCACCATTCATGCCGCGCTTGAGGCCGGCATCACCATGATCGACACCGCCGACTTCTACGGCATGGGCCACAACGAAATGCTGATCCGCGAGGCGCTCAAGGGCGGCAAGCGCGAGCGCGCCTTCGTTGCGGTGAAGTTCGGCTCGATGCGCGGTCCCGACCTGAAGCATTACGGCGACGATGCGCGGCCGCAGGCGGCGAAGAATTTTCTGGCCTATTCGCTGCGCCGGCTCGGCACTGATTATGTCGATCTGTACCAGCCGTCGCGCGTCGATCCGCGGGTGCCGATCGAGGACACCGTCGGCGCCATCGCCGACATGGTAAAGGCTGGCTACGTGCGCCACATCGGCGTCTCGGAAGCCTCCGCCAAGACGCTGCGGCGCGCGCATGCGGTGCATCCGATCGCGGCGTTGCAAATCGAGTATTCGCTGTTCTCCCGCGGCATCGAGCGCGACATCCTGCCGGCATTGCGCGAACTCGGCATCGCGCTCGTCGCCTACGGCGTGCTGTCCGGTGGCCTGATCAGCAACCGCGCCGAGGCGGCGAAGAACGCCAACAGCGAAATCCGCAGCCGCAAGCCGCGCTTTGCCGCCGAGAATTTCTCCAGGAACGTCGCGCTGGTCGAGGCTTTGAGCAAAATCGCGCGCGAGAAAGGGGCGTCGACCTCCCAACTGGCCTTCGCCTGGGTCAAATCGCGCGGCGACGACATCGTGCCGCTGATCGGCGCCCGCCGCCGCGATCAGCTTGCCGAGGCGCTCGGCGCGCTCGATCTCAAACTCAGCGCCGCCGATCTCGCCCGCATCGAGGCCGCGGTGCCGGCCGCGGCCGTCGCCGGCACGCGTTACCTGCCGGCGGTGCTGGCGCATATGGACAGCGAGTCTTAGGCCTGGGTTGCGCACCAAGCCTGAGGAGTAGTTCTCCCGGATTTTGCTGTGCTCGATCCAGATGACGATTCAGTTCGCCTTGATACCCGCGAAATTGACGACCTTGGCCCACTTGGCGGTTTCGGCGGCGATGAACTTGCCGAAGTCGGCCGGCGAACCGGCGAAAACATTGCAGCCCAAATCGGTGAGACGCGATTTCATCTTGGGATCGGCGAGACCGGCATTGATCTCCTTGTTGAGCGCATCGACGATGTCCGGGGGCGTGGCTTTGGGCGCGACGATGCCGTACCAGCCGTTCGCCTCGTAGCCCGGCAGAAATTCGCCGACGGCCGGCAGGTCCGGCAATACCGCCTGACGCGTCGCGGCGGTCACCGCCAGCGCCCGCAGCTTGCCGGCTTTGATGTAGCCGAGCGACGCAGGCATGACGCCGAACATGACCTGGACCTGTCCGCTCATCAGATCCGGCAGCGCCAGGCCCTCGCCGCGGTAGGGAACGTGAGTCATCTTGGTGCCGGCCATCATGTCGAACAGCTCCGCCGCGACGTGCTGCGGGCTGCCGGTGCCGCCCGACGCCGCGTTGAGCTTGCCCGGATGGGCCTTGGCATAGGCGATGAACTCGGCGACGGATTTGACCGGAAGCGACGGCGTCACCTCCATGACCAGCGGAATTGTCGCGACGCTCGCCACCGGCGCGGTGTCCGCGATGAAGTTGAAATTGACATTCTGGTACAGCGCCGCGTTGATGGCGTTCCCGGACAGCGCCAGCAGCAGCGTGTAGCCGTCGGGCGGCGATCGCACGACGAATTCGGTGCCGATATTGCCGCTGGCCCCGGTGCGGTCCTCGACGACGAACGGTTGTCCGAACCGCTCCGACAACCATTGCCCCACCAAGCGCCCGATGATGTCGGGCGAGCCGCCGGCGGGCGTGGTGACGATGAGATGCACCGGCCGCGCCGGGTAGGCTTGCGCCGCCGCTCCTCTCGGCAACGCCAGAAGGCAAGCCATGCCGAGGGCCGAGTGCAGGACTTCGCGGCGAGGAATTTTCATGGCGATGCTCACGGGTTAGAACAGACTTGCATCGGCTCGCAAAGCCGCGCCTTCTGACGGCCATTCCACCACGGGCGATTGGAGAAATAAATGAAGAATCTCGGCTATCCGGATCTGCATGCGCATATCGCCGAACTGGACCGGCAAGGACTGCTTATCCGCGTGCCGCGACCGATCAACAAGGACACCGAGATGCATCCGCTGGTGCGCTGGCAATTCCGCGGCGGCATTCCGGAAGCCGAGCGCAAAGCCTTTCTGTTCGAGAACGTCGTCGACAGCACGGGGCGAAAATACGACATCCCGGTCGCCGTCGGCATCCTTGCCTCCAATCGCCAGATCTACTCTGTCGGCATCGGCTGCGACGTCGAGAACATCCAGCAGAAATGGGGCCATGCCGAAGAGCATCCCATTGCGCCGGTGCTGATCGAGAATCCGCCGTGCCAGGAAGTCGTGGTGCAGGGCGCGGAATTAACGCAAGGCCAAGGGGTCGACGCGCTGCCGATTCCGATCTCGACGCCCGGCTTCGACAATGCGCCCTATGCCTCTTGCTCGATGTTCATCAGCAAAGATCCCGATACCGGGTTGCAGAACATCGGCAACTACCGCGCCATGGTCAAAAGCCCGACCCGGATGGGCATGAATCCCGAGATCGAGCTCAACCAAGGCATTCACGAGCACTTTCTCAAATACAAGGCGCGCGGCGAAAAAATGCCGGTGGCGCTGATGCTCGGCGCGCCGCCGGCAATCACCTTCACCTCGGTCCATAAGCTGCCGAAGCATCTCGACGAGCTCGCCGTCGCCGGCGGCCTGGTCGGCGCGGCGATCCGCGTCTGCAAGGCGAAAACCGTCGATCTGATCGTGCCGGCGGAAGCCGAAATCGTGGTCGAAGGCTATCTCGATACCGAATGGCTGGAGCCGGAAGGCAGCTTCGGCGAATCGCACGGCTACATGAACTTGAAGGAGTACAATGCCTTCTTCGACGTCACCGCCATCACCCGGCGCAAGGATGCCGTGCTGGTTTCCATCATCAGCCAGGTCACGCCGTCGGAATCGAGCCTGATCAAGCGCGTCGCCTATGAGCCCGCCTTCCTCCACCATTTGCGCCATCACCTGAACATCAGCGGCGTCACCCGCGTCTTCATGCACGAGCCGCTGACCAATTTGCGCAAGCTGATCGTGATCCAGCTGAAATCCGACACGCTCGATGCGGAAATCTGGCGCGCGCTCTACGGCGCCTCGTCCTATTCGTCGTCGGTCGGCAAGATGACGATCGCCGTCAACGAGGACATCGATCCGGAAAATCTGGATATGGTGATGTGGGCGATGGCCTACCGCATGCGGCCGCACCAGGATATGCGCGTTCTCGACCACAAGGATATGGGGCACGGGCCGCGCGCCGGCGCCGAGGACACGCACTACGAGGCCACCGACTCGGCGATGCTGATCAATGCCATGCTCAAGCGCCCGTACCCGCCGATCTCGCTGCCGGCGCGGGAATTCATGGAACAGGCCAAAACGATCTGGGAAGAACTCGGCCTGCCGTCCTTGAAACCGGAAGCGCCGTGGTTCGGCTATTCGCTCGGGCAGTGGCCCGAAGAATTCCAAGTCGAGGCCGCTCGCGCGACGCGCAGCGAATATTGGACCACGGGCGAAGTGATCAAGCAGCGCCGGCGTAACGACAAGCGGCTGAACGATCCCTATTTGTCGCTCTGAACCGAACGCCGAGGCCTTCTCGAGCGGGATGACTTTTCTTCGAATCGTCATCCCGCTCTAGCTATTTGTCGGCCCATGTCCTTTTCGCAAAACCGGTTTCCACCCCCCCCGATCAAGTCCGCGGGCAAGCTTTTGCGGGACATGCTCTAGGCCAGGCGGTGTCTGGCGAGAAACTCCAGCGTCAGGCGAACGCATTCGTTGGGCTTCTCGATCTGCAGCAAGTGGCCGGTGCCTTCGACGAAGCTGTAATCGTAGCCGCCCTCGCTGCCGAGCACTCGATTGGCGACGCCGGTGGCGGGTGCGCCTTGCATGTTGGGATCGCAGCCGACGAGCTTGACCGGGCCGCCGAATGCGCGCGCGTTCGGCCATAGATTCATGGTCATCGCCTGCGCATAGATCGTGGCTTCGTTTTCGGGATCGCACACCAATTCGTAGCCGTCGCCGTCCGGGCTCTTGCGCAGCACCGAGCGCGCCATCAGTTCGTGCTCGCCTTCGACCCAGCGCGCGGTCGCCCGCGATTGCCGGTATTCCTCGGCCAATTCCTCGATCGTGGGAAAGCGGCGGCGCCGCTGGCGCGCCCATTCGCTGAGCTTTTTCTCGAACGCCGCCATCGCGGCGTAAGCCGGATGGCCGGGCGGCGGCACATTGGGCGGATCGAACAGCACGAGCGCGTCCCAACGCCAGCCGATTTCGATGGCATGCTTCATCGCCGTGCGCGCCGACATCGAATGAAACAGGCCGGCGGTCGGTCGCACGCCGAGACGGGAATTTGTTTCTTGCACGACCCGTTCGAGATCGCGGGCGAGCTGTTCATAAGTATGGTGCGGCGGCACCGCCGGCACGTTCTGGCCGTGATTGCGGAAGTCGAAAACCAGGACATCGAACTTATGCAGAAGCTGTTGCCAATACGGATAATACGCGTCGGCGGCAAAGCCGTTGCCATGGGTGAGGAACAGCCGGACCCCGTCCGGATTGCCGTGGCGGCGCATGCGAATTTTGGCGCCGTCCTCGAGCGCAACGTCGAACACCGTGCTGGGAGCGGGAAGTTCGAAATGCATTTGGAAGCCTGCGAATTGTCTGGGGTAAGTTGAAGACAAGTCCCGAGCCGCGTCAGGCCTTCTGCATGTCCCGCCCCGCGCGCCGCGCCCAATTCTCCCAGGCGCGGTTGAGCGTGTAGTCGTTGACCCGCGCGTCGATCTTGTCGACCTCGCCCTCGGTGAGAAATTTGATGTCGCCCATGGCCATGGCCTGCATTTGCAGTTTGGCGCCGAGTTCCAGATAGACCGAGACGAACACGGCGTGGCGGACCGAGCGGCCCACCACGGTCGCGCCATGGCCGCGCATCAACGCGGTCGGCCGCGCGCCGAGCAGTTTCGCCAGATCGCGGCCCATCGCCATGTCGCTGACCAAGAGCGTCGTGTCGCCGAATTGAGCTTGCGAATCCCAGATCGGCACTTCGTGGCCGCACGACGCGCACATATGCAGAAGCGGTTTCAGTTTGGTGCCAGTGACGCCGAACGGGATCACGCTCGGCGAATGGTTGTGCACCACCGCATGCACATCGGGCCGCGCCTCGTAGATCGCGCCGTGAATGAAGCGTTCGAGATAAGGCAGGCGGCCGCGCTCGTCGATCGCGGTGCCATCCAGCGTATATTCGACCACGTCGTCGCGCTCGATGCGCTCCGGCGCGCGGGCGCGGGACAACAGATAATGCTGCGGGTTATCCGGGTGCCGTGCGCTGATATGACCGAAGGAATCGACGATCCCCTCGTTGGCCAGAATGCGGTTAGCGGTCACCAGCTCTTCCAGGACGAAATCGAGTTTGCTCATTACGGCATATCTCCTCTGGTCAGGGTGAGTTGTAGCGGCAGCGCGTCGCGGGACTCAATCGCCAATTTGCGCTATGCTGGATAAATTCAGTGCTGAATTCGGGGGAGTTTCCGCCATGTCGCAACGCCACGTAATTATCGCCGTTTTCGGCGTTATCGCCGCCGCTGCCTTGACGGCAGCGGCGTGGGCCCAGGGTAGTTCGGCGAAATTTCCCGACCATCCGATAAGGGTGATTGTCTCCGTGCCCGCCGGCGGCGGCGTCGACACCGTCACCAGGATCGTCACCGCCAAGATGCAGGCTTTTCTGGGCCAGCCGCTGGTGGTGGAAAACAAATCAGGCGCCGGCGGCAGCGTCGCCGCCGAATATGTTTACGGCTCGGCCCCCGACGGTTACACGCTGCTGGCGTCGCAGCCCTCGCCGATCACAACCAACCCGTTCCTCTACAAATCGCTCAACTACGATCCGGCGCAGCTCAGAGCGGTCGTGATCATGTCGCACGTCCCCAATGTCGTCCTGGTGCGTGAAGGTTTCCCGGCTAAGACTGTGCAGGAGCTGATCGCCTATGCCAAGGCCAATCCCGGCAAGATCAACTACGCCTCGCAGGGCATCGGCACGACCTCACATCTGACCGCCGAGCTGTTCCAGAAGATCACCGGCACCAAGCTCGTCCACGTGCCGTATAAGGGCACCGCGCCGGCGCTCAACGACCTGCTTGCCGGCAATGTCGATATCATGTTCAACGAACTGGCGACCTCCCTGCAACTGCACAACGCCGGCAAGGCGAGAATTCTGGCCGTTACGGTCAAAAACCGCGTCGCGGCGCTTCCGGATATCCCGACGCTGGAAGAAGCCGGTGTTTCCGGTTGCGACTCCGACACCTGGCACGCGCTGACCGCTCCGCCGAAGACACCCGATGACATCGTCGCCAAGCTCAATGCAGCGGCCAATAAGGCCTTGCAGGATCCCGAAATGCTCGCCCGCTTTAAGCAACTCAGCATCGGGCCCGGCGGTGGAACGCCGGCCGAGGCGGCCGCCTTTATCAAGGAAGAAACGCAGCGCTGGGGCGGCGTGATCCGCGATGCCGGCATCAAGCCGGAATGAGCGCGTAAAGGTTTACGCCGGCGCGTAAACCAATCGCAGGACCGGCGGTTGCACGGCGGCGCGGGCCTGCCACAATACGCGCATGAAAGTCATTATCGTCGGCGGCGGCATCGGCGGGCTGACCACCGCGCTCATGTTGCACGCGCGCGGCATCGACTGCGACGTGTTCGAGCAGGCCGATCAGGTGCGCGAGCTCGGCGTCGGCATCAACACGCTGCCGCACGCCATCAAGGAGCTTGCCGGTTTGGGGCTTCTGGCGCGGCTCGATGCCGTCGCCATCCGTACCTATGAGCTCTTCTATACCAATCGTTTCGGCCAAGAGATTTGGCGCGAGCCGCGCGGACTCGATGCCGGCTACGACGTGCCGCAGTTTTCCATTCATCGCGGGCGCTTGCAGGGCGTGATCCACCAGGCCGTCCGCGCCCGGCTTGGCGAATCGCGCATTCACCCCGGGCATCGGCTCGGTGCGTTCCGCGAAGACGAGGCCGGCGTCACCGCCTATTTCTTCGATCGCAGCGGCGCGCACCGCGCGACGGCGCGCGGCGACGTTCTGATCGGCGCCGACGGTATCCACTCCGCGGTGCGCGAAGCGCTCTATCCCGACGAAGGCCCGGCGCGCTGGAACGGCGCCATGCTGTGGCGCGGCGCGCTCGACTGGCCGTGTTTTCTCACCGGCCGCTCCATGATCGTCGCCGGCGGCATGGCGGCGAAGCTCGTCGTCTATCCGATCGCCGAAGGCTCGCGCGAGGACAGACGCCTGACCAATTGGGCCGTGGTCGCCAAGATCGGCGACGGCGCAACCCCGCCGCCGCGCAAGGAGGATTGGTCGCGCCCCGGCCGCATGGAGGATCTGGCGCCGCATATCCACCGCTTCGAGCTCGGCGCTGTCGATGCCCGCGCCCTGATCGAGGCCACGCCGGAATTTTGGGAGTATCCGATGTGCGATCGCGATCCGTTGCCGCGCTGGTCGCACGGCCGGATCACGCTGCTCGGCGACGCCGCGCATCCGATGTATCCGGTCGGCTCCAACGGCGCGTCGCAGGCGATCCTCGATGCCCGCGCGCTCGCCGACCGGCTCGTCGGCGCCGAACATCCGGCTCACGCGTTATGGGCCTACGAGCAGGAGCGGCTGCCGCCCACCGCACAAATCGTGCGCATGAATAGGAGCGGCGGACCCGAAGGCGTCATCGACGCGGTCGAGGCGCGCGCGCCGGACGGTTTTAGCACGATCGACGCCGTGCTCTCCTATGAAGAACGCAAAGCCATCGTGCGCGGCTACGCCGCGACCGCCGGTTTTGCCCGCGAACAGGTGAACCGCGCGCCCGGCAGCCCATAAATCGGCGCCCCGGTCATGCCGTCAAGCGGCGGCAATGCGCCGCTTGTGGCGGCCTTCGCCGACGTTACATAATGACTGAAGGACAAGGCGGTTTCGCGATGGCGGATAATTCGGCAAACAATTCGAATGAACCGGAGCGGCCGCGCGTAGAGCCGGAAATCATCCCACCGAACGATCGCGGCCCGTACGCTCGTGGAGGACGTTGGCCGCCGCCTTATGGTTTCACGCAGATGCGCGGCACGCATCGCGTCTATGTCAGCCGCATCGGACCGTTCGGCTTCGCTCTCATCATGCTGGTCGTCGGGCTCCTGGCCGCCATCATGCTGCTCATTTTGATCGGCGCGGCGCTGATCTGGATCCCGGTCGTCGCGGTGCTGGTCGTCATAGCCGCGATTAGCGGCGTGTTCCGCCGGCTCTGAGGCGGCGAGCGGCGCTCCGACGGCGGCATACACCGCGCGTTAACCATGACCTTTTATGAATTGATTAACCATACCGGAAAGTCTGGCATGGCGGGCCGCATCTACGTTGACTAGGCCTGTGGCGGGCATTTTGCGCCGAAGACCCATAATCGCGGCCGCCTGGCGCTGTCCTGCTACGAGATGCGAACCATTCGAGTGCTGAATGTTCGAAACGCCGCGCCAGATCCGATCGGCAGTCGTCGGCGACGGCAATATTGCCGTCGGCCTGGCTCCGCTTTCGCAAATCGACTTCAACAAAATCCGGTCCGTGCTTTGGCGCGGCCGAACGACGATTCTCATCGCGACAATCGCGGCGCTGGCCTTGGCAGTCCTGTTCGTCATGCTGGTGCCGGACGAATATACCGCGGTCACGCAAATCCTCATCGACCCGAACGACTTGCGCGCGGTCGGCACCCAGACGCAACCCGCGCAAATGACCGACGCGGCGCTCATGCAGGTCGAGAGTCAGGTCAATGTGCTGACCTCGGACGCCGTGCTGGGGCGCGTCGTCGCTTCGGAAGGGCTCGACCACGATCCGGAATTCGCGCGCGGCCCGTCCTTGATCAACGTCCTGTTGGGCAGGGACGCCATTGCCGGCGGCAAGTCGCTGGCCGCCCTGAATGAGCTGAAGCGGCGGGTCAACGTGAAACGCGACCAGCGTACCTTCGTGGTCGAGGTCGACGTCACCAGCCGAGATCCGAACAAGGCGGTACGCCTAGCCAACGCCATCACCCAGGCCTATCTCGTTGAACAAACGCAGGTGCGGGCCGATGCCGCCCGGCAGGTGTCGCAATCCTTGTCCGCTCGCCTGCAGGAGCTCAAGGACCGCGTCCGCGAATCCGAGGAAAAGGCCGAGGCTTTCAAGGCGCGCAACGGTCTTCTTGCCGCAAACGGCCAGCTGGTGACCGACCAGCAGCTCACCGATATGAACAATCAACTCAGCGCGGCGCGCGCCCGCACCGCCGATGCCAAGGCGCGTCTCGACCAGGTCGAACAGGTCCAGCGCAGCAAGGACGAGAACGGCGCCTTCCCGGCAGCGTTGCAATCGCCGACCATCACCGCGCTGCGCAGCCAATATGCCGAGATCATGCGCCGCGAAGCCGAGCAGACGGCAAGCCTTGGCGCGCTGCATCCGGCGGTAATCGATATTCAGGCGCAAGCCGAACGGCTGCATCGCATGATCGACGACGAGATCGACCGTGCCGCGATTGCGGCGCGTACCGAATATGGCAGCGCCAAAGCCAGCGAACAGACGCTCGCCGACAATTTCGCGGCGCTCAAGCAAACCGCGGTCAGCAACGGCGAGGCGATGGTGGGTTTGCGCGAACTCGAACGCGACGCGCAAGCAAGCCGCGACGTCTACCAGGCCGTCCTGGTGCGCGCGCGCGAGACCGGCGCGCAGGAGCAGGTCGACACCAAGAATATCCGCGTGCTCTCCAGGGCCGATCTGCCGCAAAAGCGCAGTTCGCCGCCGCCGAGTCTCGTCGTGGCGCTGGGAGCGATGATGCTCGGCGCCGCCGCAGGCGCCGGCATCGTCTTCATTCGGCCGCCCGCCGAAGCCGGCGCGCGGCAGCGCGGCGCCGGCGAGGCGTTGCGCAAAGCGCTCGCGGCGCTGGGATTCTGGCCCGAAGCCGCATCCGGCATTCCGGTGCTTGCCGTCTTGCCGTCCGCCGACGTCTCGTTCGCCCTCGAGGCGGTCGACGACCCGGCCTCGCCGTTCGGCAGGGAAATGCGCAAAGTCCACGACGAAGTGCGGGCGAGCCACACCGCGCCCGGCAGTCCCAGCGTTCTCGTCATCGCCACCGCCGACGAGGACGATACGGCGATGGTCGCGCTCACGCTCGCAGCGGTCGCGGCCGCGACCCAGCGCGTGCTCGTGATCGACGCCGATCTGCGGCGCCGAACCCTCTCGGCGCTTGACGCCGAAGAAGGCGACGCCGGCTTGGTCGATGTCGCCGTCGGACGGCGCGGCCTATCCGATGCGATCAAGGTCGATCGCGATACCAACATCAACCTCATCGCCTTTGTTACGCCGGAAAGCCGCCGCGACCGCCGCATCTACGACGCCGACATCAAGCGCGTCTTCGAGCAGACCAAGCGCTACGATCTGGTGGTCGTCGCCGCGATGGAGCAGGCCGATCCGAGCCTGCGATTCTTCGCCGGATTGGTCGACCACATTCTGCTGGTCGCCGGCGCCGACACCTTTGATGAAGCGGCGGCCGAACGGTTCATCGCGCAGGCCGGGCTCGACGCCCGCAAGGTGCGCGGCGCGGTGCTCACCGGCGCCGCGACGGCCTAAGCGAGATGGCAGCGCCCGGCTTCCAATCCTCGGCAGGCGCAGCGGCGCAGCCGGCCGTCGATCTCGATACGCTCATCCGCAGCGTGCTGTTCATTGCGGTCTTTCTGGCAGTCTGGATTTCATTTCACCCGTTCAAAGACCTTGCCGTGCCGCCGCCGGCAGTCACCGAGGGGGGCGACCTCGCCAATCAGATCGGTTTTTCGGCCATTTTTCTGATTCTCGCGGCATGGACCTGGTGCAACGAGCCACGCCGGCTGATGCTGCTGTTGCGGCCGGCCTTGATGGCGACGATTGTCTGGTTCGCGTTTTCCGTCCTTACTTCGTGGGAGCCCTCACTTGCCGCCCGTCGCGTCGCCTTCATGCTCGTCATCATGAGCATTTCGGCGATGGTGCTGCTGCTGCCGAAAAATCTGCGACACTTCAGCGATATGTTGGCCGCGGTGGTGCTCATTGTTCTCGCGGCGTGTTACCTCGGGGTCTTACTCGTACCCCAGCTTGCCGTTCATCAGGTAACGGATTTCCTCGAACCCGAACATGCCGGAAATTGGCGCGGGGTCTTCGAACATAAGAACGAAGCCGGCGCGAATATGGTGCTCTTCATATTCGTGGGATTGTTCGTAGCGCGCACGCGGAGTTTCCCGCTCGGCGCCGTGATCGTAGCGCTGTCTTCGGTTTTTCTTGCTTTCACCCAGTCGAAAACCGCGATCGGCTTGCTGGTGCCCGTTTTGATCATGTCGCACGTCATCGCGGGCAGTCGCCGGCCGTTCATAGGGATCCTGCTCGTCGTTGCCGTTCTGGCCGTTTTCAACCTCTTTACTGTCGGCACTGTCGTTTTTCCGCCAATCCGCAACTTGATCGAGTCGATCATGCCGGACGCAACTTTCACTGGACGGACTGAGATCTGGGAATTCGGTTTGGCTCATGTGACAGCGCACCCAATCTTGGGATACGGCTTCAGCGCGTTTTGGGGAACTCCTGAGGTCGTGTACGGAATGAGCGAACATTCAATCTGGGCCAACAATGCCGAGCACGCGCACAATTCTTATCTCAATCTTGCCATCACGGTCGGCATACCCGGCCTGGCGCTGGTGGTCCTGTGGGGTGTCGTCCTGCCGATTCTCGACTTTTATCATCTGCCGCACGACGCGCCTTCCAGACCGCTACAAATCTTGTTCTTGCGCGCGTGCCTGTTTGGGCTTCTGGCCTCTTGTTTGGAGAGCGTGATTTTCCAGGAGCTGGCTGAAGGGTCGTTCCTCTTCCTAACCGGGGTTCTCGGTCTTCGCTACCTGTCGGTCACGGACGTGCGTGTCTGATCACGGTGCGACGACGATCCGGCGTTTGCCGCCCGCGTTGCTGCCGGCTCATCCGCCCTGCCGAGGGATGACGCCGTCTTTGGGGGCGTCGAGCCCCAGCGCACGCATCAGATCCGGATCCGGATTGCGGTCACTCTCATGCACATAGAGGCCGAACGGATCGTCGCGCAGCACATAGGCGGTCCACCCCCAGCCGCGGCGCCCGATGGCCGATGCGGTATCGCGCAGCCAACGCGCGCGCGAGGCCCGGCCGACTTCCACGCCGTCGATCGTCTGTTTCACGGCGCCGAATTCGGTGAACACGATCTGTTCGGGATCGACGCCTTCGCGCCTCTGCCAATCGGCAAGCCGGTTCATCCATTCCTCGATCTGTGCCGATCCCTCCCCCGCGCTGAAATATTTGCCGATTTCTCCCTCAGCCTTCTGCTGTGCCGAAACGAGGTCAAAATCGGCCGACGGCGATATCGACTTGAAACGCGCACGCGTCAGCGACAGGGTTTCCTCTAAACTTCCCGCCGATGCCGGAAACGGAACGCCAATTGTCCCCTTAGTAAAGGGCACGGTCCACCAAGCGCCTTGGTGCGTGAACAGGAACGGATGATAGAAATGCACGCTGACAAAATTGCGCCGGTCGCGAATGAGATCGCTGTCCAGCGTAACGATGCCTTCGATGTCCGACCAGCAGCCCCCGGTCAGGAACAGCGGCAATTGCGCGGAAATGCGCCGGATGCGTTCAACCATGTTTTGCTGATATGCGGTCCAATCGGTGCCGAGATAGACCCGGCATTGCGATTGCGGTTCGTTCATCGGTTCGAGCGCCACCACGCCGGAACTAACGGTGCTCAGCGCCGCGGCGACACGCTCCACCACAGCGGAATAGGCGCGGAATTTCGGGCCGTCGAGCCCATCGAGATAGGTCTGCGGCAATTCATGGTGCAGCGACGGTGGGAATAACGTCACCAGCACGGCAAGGCCGTGGCGATTGATCGCGGACACGACCGCGACGAGCCGGTCGAGAATATCTTTCTGCTCCTGCGCATCGCCCTGCAACAGCGGGCCGACGTCGAGCGGAAGGCGCATATGATCGAAGCCGATCCGATGCAGTTCGTCGAAATCGAACAGCGACAATGCCGATTGCGGATGCGGATAGGCCGGATCGGCGTAAGTCTTGCCGGCGCCGGCGCCGATGGTTTTGGGAAATTCGAAGAATTCGACCAGCGTCGCGCCGCGCTTGAACGCCGGCGCCGCAGCAGCGGCAACCGCCGGCAGGCGCGTAAAGGCCGCGACCACAACGCAAAACGCAAGTGCCGGGGCGGCGAGCCACGCAGGCCGCTTCAAGGCCGAACCTTTTCCGCCGCCGGTTGCAACTCGTGGAGCTCGTTGCGCTCGACCCGCCGCTGCGCTTCAAACAGGCTGAGATAGCTTTCGATCATGCGTTGCCGCGAATATTTGGCGCTTAAGGCGCGGGCGAAAGCCGAAGCGCCGCGCCATGCCGGCGCCGCCGTCGCGAGCGCGCGGCCGATGGCGGAAATCCAACCCTCGACGTCGTCGGGCGCGACGAAGGCGACCGGCTCCGCGCCGTCCGCACGCAAGACTTCGCGAAGCACCGGCAGGTCGGCGACCACCATCGGCAGGCCGGCCATGCCAGCCTCGACGGCGGCGAGCCCGAAAGTTTCCCAGATCGACGGAAATACGAAGAGATCTGCCGCGGCGTAGAGATCGGCAATTTCGCCTGGCGGCAATGCCCCGAGCCTGTGCAGCCTATCGTCAACGCCGAGGGTGGCGGCAAGCGCATGAAACGCCTCGTCCTTCCCGCCTGCTCCGGCGAGTACGAGATGCGCCTGCGGCAGACAGGCCAGCGCGCGAATGAGCACGTCCTGATTTTTTTGCGCGGTCAGGCGGCCGACGTTGAGGAGGATCGGGTGCGACAGAGGCAGACCGAGCCGCCGCCGCGTTGCTTCCCGGCTCGCCGTCGGCACCGGCGCATCGAGCCCGTGTTCGATCATGATCATCGCGCGCCGGTAACGCGCCGGATAGCGCGCGAACTCGGCCCACGTAGCCGCGCTATTGATGATGTTGGCGGAATAAAGCCCGAGCGCACCGGCAAGCTGGTCTAACGCGCGCAGCGGCCGCGGCGTTTGGCTTGGCGGACATGTTTGGTGCACGAGGCGAAGCCGGCAGCCGGACAGCCAGCCGACGATGCCGACCAGAAGGGAAGCCGTCGACTGATACGCGACCAGCGTGTCGAAACCGCCGCGCCAGATCTGTCGCGCCAGGCGCAACGTGTAAACGAGCTTGGCGTAGAGCGGCAGGTCGGGGCGCGGATACAAATATGCGGTTTCGACGGCGAAACGATGGGAGCGAAGACCGTCTTCGATCATGCCGGCCAGGTTTTGCACGCCGCCACGTTCATGGTCGTGAATGATTTGCAGAACACGCATCGGATCGCACTCGCCGCCCGCTCGCTTTGTTGTGTTGTTGATACGCAACTTAACGATACTCCGTGAAACCTCTCGTAGCCGCTTTTCTTCACACCAACAATGACTTATCACGCGGGATGCTTAACACGTCGGGCCTGCTCTATCTGACCGCGCGCGCGGTGTCGGCGGCCGGGAATCTTCTCGCCGTCGCCATCTTCTCGCGCATGGCCGGTCCCGCCGAATACGGCCACTACGTGTTTATCTTTGCCTGGTCGCTGATCGTTTATGGCTTCGGCGCGCAATGGATGCGCTTTGCCTATTTCGGCGTTTACCATCCCGAGCGCTTTGGCGAATACGTGGCCTCGCTGGCGCGGCTGCTTGGCGTCGGTATTGCGATCGTGGCGCTGGTGCTGGCCGCTTTGGGCCTGTTCGGGTTGTTCGAGCGGAGTTTTCTGATCGCGGTCTTTGCGCTGGTGTGCGGCATCGCGGTCTATGAAGCCGCTTTCGAAGTGGCGCGCACGCTGCTCAACGTCCGCGGCGCTTCGTTGTCCATGATCATCCGCACCGTGCTGACGGTCGGATTCGGCAGCGCCAGCCTTTATGCCGGCGGCGGTGCGCGCGGCCTCGCCATAGCGATCGCCGTCGCCCACCTCATCGCCGCCGCGCCGGCGCTCGCGACTTTTTCGAAAGTGCGCCTGTCGGATTTTTCGCGCGCCGCCTCCCTGCATATCGTCAGTTACGGCTGGCCGCTGCTGTTATCGTTCGGCGTCACGGCGGTCGGCCAGAGCATCGACCGGCTGTTGCTCGCCCATTATCTCGGGCTGGCCACGCTGGGGCCGTATGGCGTCGTCGCCGACGTGTTGCGGCAGAGTTTCACCGTGCTCGGCGAGGCCGTCATCCTGTCGCTGGTCACGGTGGCCAAGACGCAATCCAACCGCGGTAACGAAGCCGCCGCCAATAAAACGCTGCAGATGGCGTTCAATGCCTGTCTCGCCGCCGCGAGTTTCGGGGCGGCCTTCTTCATTGTCTTCGGCCACGCCGTGCTGCAAGCGATCCTACGGCCGGAATTCATCGCGCCGACGCATGATCTCATTCCAATCCTGGCCATCGCTTTCGCCTTCGCCACCATGCGCAATTTTTACTTCGCCCAAGTGATCTATTTTACCAATGCCAGCTATCTCGATCTCGTCGTCGCGCTGTTGTTTTTGGCGGTTTCGACGGGGCTCTCGGTCGTCCTGGTGCCGGCCGGCGGCCCGCAGGGTGCGGCCATCGCATTGATGGTGGCCAGCATCGTCGCCTGCCTTGCCTTCATGGTGCTGGGGCGGCGCTGGTACCGCATGCCGATCGATGTCACCGCCCTCGGCGTGCTGCCGTCGCTGGCGATACTCTTCGTTTTCGGGGCGCATATGACGGGCGAGCTGCTACCCGGCCATGCCCTGCCGCTCATTGTCGACGCCGTCATATTCACCTTGTTCGGCGGCTTTGCGATCCATCACTTCGGCTTGTGGAGCCTGCCGTCGGCCGAAATCGTCGGCGAACGCGTAACGGTGCCATAGCCGATGACCGGGTCGCGCGACACCCTCGCTCACTTGGCGGAGGCGGGCATCGCACCGCCGCTCGTTCCTCACCTCGATGACATCAAGCATGCCGAATTTCTCGGCCTGCCGTTTTGTCTGTTGACGCAAGCCGAAGTTGTCGAAGCCCTCACCGCGAACTGCGGAGCGCCCTATCGCTACGTGGTGACGCCGAACGCTTATCACATCGTGGCGGCGCACGATGAGCCGGCGCGGCTGCTGCCGATCTATCGGGACGCTTGGCTGTCGCTGTGCGACAGCCGCATCGTGCGGGCGCTGGCGCGGCTCGACGGGCGGGCGCTGCCGCTTGTCACCGGCAGCGACCTCGTCGCGGCGCTGCTCGCCCGCCTCAATGCGCACGAGCGGCCCGACACGCCGCGGCGCATCCTCGTCGTCGGCCCGCCGCACCGCACAGAAGCGATGCTGCGCGCCGCCTATCCCAACGTGATATTCGAGATCCTGCCGGCGCCGGATGCGCTGGCGCACAATGCGCAGCTGCGGCTCGCGGTCGCGCGCGCCTGCATGACCCGACGCTGGGACTTCGCGCTATTGTGCGTCGGTTGCCCGGCCCAGGAGATGATCGCGCAACAGCTCGCCGGACTGGGCTGCAAATCCGGCGTCGCGCTTTGCGTTGGCGCTGCGATCGATTTCTTGACCGGGGCGCGGACGCGGGCGCCGCGCTGGCTGCAAAAGCTTGGTCTCGAATGGTCCTATCGTCTGGCGCGGGAGCCCGGACGCTTGTGGCGCCGCTATCTGGTTGAATCGCCCAAAATATTGCGCATCTTCATGGCGACACGCTCGCCGCGCCAGCGCTGATATTCGATGTAGCGTCCGTTCTGTTTCTGTAGCCAATCGCCGTCAGCGCGTCGCGGACCGACAGGCACCGCATGTTTTCGGCCTGCACCGCCTCGATTGTCTCGCGCAGCAAATCGGGCGATGAGCCGATCCAGCTCGGCGGCTCCGCCACGTCATGCGTGTAGAAGATCAGCCAGCCATTGCGCGCGCGTGTCTGCCGCAACACCTCCGCGAGCTTGTCGCGTGTGAGAGTGCGATCGTACAGCTCGATCACCCGCAACAGCGCCAGATCGACAATGCCGGCATTGATGCCTTCGTAGATGCCGCGGCAGGTGTCGAAACGTTGTTCGAGCTGGCGCTTGCGCGGCAGCGAGACCCGGCCGAACGGGTAGCAGAAGTTGGTCAGCGCAATGCCGGGACACAGTTCTTGCAAAGCATCCCGGTTGCGCCGGCATTCCTCTTCCACGGCACGCGCGCCGAGCCGATCGACGGCGACGTGAGAGAAAGTATGGCAGCCGATTTCATGGCCGGCGTCGTAAAGCGCGCGGACCCGGGCGCCGTCGATCAAGCGCCAGTGCTCGTCCATAGCGCCGCAGGTGCCGGCGGCAATGTAAAACGTCCCGCGCAGTCCGTAGCGTTCGAGGATGGCGGCGCCGTTGCTATAGGCCGAAGCGGGAACGTCGTCGAAAGTGAAGCTCACCAGCGGCGCCGTGTTGCGCATCGCAAACGGCTTCGACCGCGCGTGCCGCGCGGCCCTACGCAGAATTCCGTTGAACAGCGGTTGCAGCATCGGCGACTTTACGACGCGTTGGCGACGGCGAGCGGACCGTTCGTCCGTGCCGGCAGCGGTTGCAGCTCGGCGACAATTTCAAGGAAACGCTCGGCTGCGCGCGCGGCGGTATAGTGCAGCCCCCGCGCCGTCAACGCGGCGCGATCCGGATCAGCGCGCAACGCCGCCGCGATCGCCGCCGCCATGGCCGCAGCATCGCCGACCGGCGTCAGCGCGCCATAGCGGCCGCCTTGCAGGATTTCGGCCGGACCGTACGGACAATCGGTCGAAACCACGGGCGTGCCGCAGGCCAGCGCCTCGATGATGGCATTGCCGAGGCCCTCGTAGACCGAGGCGCATACCGCAAGCCGCGCCCGCGTCATAAAACCAAACGGATCGGCAACCTCGCCGGTAAAGACGGTGCGATCGGCGACGCCCAGTTCGCGCGCCAATGCTTCCAAGGCGGGACGTTCCGGACCCTCGCCGACAATGGCAAGACGCCAATGTGGCGCCGCCGGCAATATGCTCATGGCGCGGATGAGGGTGCGCTGATCCTTCTCCGGCGACAGCCGGCCGACACAGACGATGAGATCGTTTTCGCGGCCGGCTTCACCGTCCCACTGTTCGATCCGGTTCGCCATCGCCGGCGGCACCACCGCGTTGGTGAGCATTACGGAAATCAATTCGTCGGGAACGGCAAAATTCTTCACTAGGTCCCGCCGCGCTCCCTCGGTGAGCGTCACGATCCGGTCGGCATAGGCGTAAGCGCGGTGCAAAATCCGGTAGGCAACGCGGTTCTGCAGATAGGGATCGCGGTGCTGCGCGATCGATGGACTGCCGACCTCGCGCAAAACAAGCTTTGGCCGTCGCCGCCGCGACAACGTGCGCACCGCAACGAGCGTACAAAGATTGAGGCTCGCTTCCGAACTGATGACGACAGCCGGAGCAGTGTCGCGGATCGTGCGGCGCAAGCCCGGAATGGCGTAACGCAGCCGCCGTCCGGGAACCTGCTCGACACGAATGGAAGGATCGAGAAGACGGCGCAGTGGACCATCGACGCGCAACGCCAAAACGACGATGCGGATGTCTTTGGCGGCGAGCGCGTTACAGAGCAGGATCATATCCCGCTGCGCGCCGCCGCCTGCGAAAGTCCGCAGCACGACCGCGAGAGCGGGAGCAGGATTTAGATCCGGATTTTCAGACCGCGATGCCACGTGGAACGCCGGCTTTCTTATTGGGATTGCAACGGGAATAGTCACGATGCGGGTGGCTGGATCAAGCCTGAAGTCGCGTTTGGCAGCGGCGTTAGATCAACAACCTTAATCGGCGACAGGCGCGCACCTTAATTAACTTTAATGCGCCAGCCATTGATCGCTTTGGCCGTGCGATATAGTTCGCAATCGGTCCATTAGACCCCGCCCGGCTCGCCGGGCCGGATTTGACAATAGGTACGAGTTTGAGGGGTCGCGGAAGCAAGGTATAGCTAGGCTATGAGGGCGTGGATGACCGGGCAAAAATCCCGGCGGATCGTTTATGCGGTCGCAGGCATTGCGGTGGCATCAGTGGCCGCCGCGGTCATTTTTTGGCGTCACGGCAGCACCCAAGCGGCCCAGACCGCCTCGCCCACTGTTCCGGTCGTTGTCACCGAAGCGGCGCAACGGGACGTGCCGATCTATTATGACGCGCTCGGCACCGTCCAAGCTCTCAACACCGTCGCCATCCGCGCCCAGGTCAACGGCCAGATCGTTTCCGTCGATTTTCGTCAGGGCCAGGACGTCCGCAAAGGCGCCGTCCTGGCCAGAATAGACCCGGCGCCGTTCCAGGCCGCGCTCGACCAGGCCCTGGCCAAGAAGAGCGAGGACGAGGCGCAGCTAATCGACAACGAAAAGGATTTGGCGCGATTCAAAACCTTGGTCATTAGGAATGCCGAGACGCAACAGAACGTCGATGCCCAGCAGGCCAAGGTCGACCAAACGAAGGCCACAATCGACGCCGACCAAGCCGCCATCGAGGCGGCGCGCACCCAGCTCAATTACGCCACCATCTCGGCGCCGATCGACGGCGTGGTCGGCTTCCGCCAGGTCGATGTCGGCAACATCATCCACACCAATGACGTCAACCCGCTCACGGTGCTGACGCAGATCAAGCCGTGCACGGTGATATTCACGCTGCCGCAAAGCGACCTCGGCCCGGTGCGCGAGGCCATGCTGCAAGGTACCGTCTCGGTGCTCGCCTTCGATCAGGACAACAAGGAACAGCTTGCTGACGGTAAGCTCCTCCTCATCAACAATCAGATCGATCAGACCACCAGCACCATCCAGCTGAAGGCGGAGTTCCCCAACGAGGACGAGCGGCTGTGGCCGGGTGCGTTCCTGCACATCCACATCTTGATCACGACGCGCAAAAACGCGGTGACGGTGCCCGCGGTGGCGTTGCAGCGCGGCCCGGACGGGTTCTATGTCTGGGTGATCAAATCCGATAACACCGCGGAGCAGCGGCCGATCGAAGCACAACCCGTCACCGAAGACCTGGCGATCGCGACGAACGGCCTGAGCGCCGGCGAACGCGTGGTGGTCGACGGGCAATCCCGGTTGGACGTCGGAACGCACGTTGCCATCCGCACCCCAACTGCGCCGGCTAATACGGCGGGACCACAGCCGGACAAGTCCTGATGAACATTTCGGAAGTCTTCATCCGCCGGCCGATCGCCACGTCGTTATTGATGGCTGCGGTGGCGCTTGTCGGCATCGTGGCGTTCCCCCTGCTGCCGGTGGCGCCGTTGCCCCAGGTCGATTTTCCGACCGTCCAGGTCAGCGCGACGGTGCCCGGCGCGAGTCCGGAAACCATGGCCGCGACCGTGGCGACGCCGCTCGAGCGGCAGTTCGGCCAGATCGCCGGCGTCACCCAAATGAGTTCGGTGAGTTCGCTCGGCTCGACCGTGATCACGCTGCAATTCGACCTCAATCGCGACATCGACGGCGCCGCACAGGACGTACAGGCGGCGATCACGGCCGCGGGCGGGCAACTGCCGAAGAATCTCGCCCAGCCACCGACCTATCGGAAGGTCAATCCGGCGGACTCGCCGATGCTGATCGTGGCGGCCACCTCGCAAACGATTCCGCTGACCAAAGTCGACGATTTTGCCGAGAACGTCGTCGCTCAGCAGATTTCGCAAATTAGCGGCGTTGCCCAGGTCATCATCGGCGGCCAGCAGCGGCCCGCCATTCGCGTGCAGGTCGATCCGGCCAAGCTCACGGCACGCGGTCTGACGCTCGAGGACGTGCGCGGCGCACTGGCCACCTCAACGACCGATACGGCCAAAGGCACGCTCCTTGGCAAGGAGCAAAGCTTCACCATCGCCACCAACGATCAATTGACCGAGGCGGACGCTTATAACAACGTCATCATCGCCTATCGCAACGGCGCGCCGGTCCGCGTCCGCGACATCGGCAACGCCATCGCCGGGCCTCAGGATGTGACGCTGGGCGCGCTGCACCGCAAGCAGACCGCGGTGATGCTGCTCGTCTTCAAGCAGCCCGGCGCCAACGTGATCGACACGGTCGACAATATCAAATCCGCCTTAGCGCGCATGCATTCGCTGATTCCGCCGGGCATCCATCTGAGCACCATCGTCGACCGCACCCAGACCATCCGGGCCTCGGTCAAGGACGTCGAGTTCACGCTGCTGGTGGCATGCGTCCTCGTCGTGCTGGTGATTCTTTTATTCCTGCGCAGCATTCACGCCACGCTCATTCCCGGCGCGGCGGTGCCGCTGTCGCTTCTTGGCGCAACCGCGATCATTTATCTCGGCGGCTTCAGCCTGGATAATCTGTCGCTGATGGCCTTGACGATCGCCGTCGGCTTCGTGGTCGATGACGCCATCGTCGTCGTGGAGAACATCTTCCGCCATCTCGAGGCCGGAACGACGCCGCTGCAATCGGCCATCAAGGGCGCGCGCGAGATCGGCTTCACCGTTATCTCGATCAGTATCTCGTTGATCGCGGTTTTCATCCCGCTGCTTTTGATGGGCGGCGTGGTCGGGCGCCTGTTCCACGAATTCGCCATAACCGTCACGGCGGCGATCGTGGTCTCCGTCACCGTCTCGCTGACCTTGACCCCGATGTTGTGCTCGCGCTTTTTGGTCAGCGAGCACGACCGCGAGCATGGCCGCCTTTATCGCTTCATCGAACGGGGCTTTGACGCGCTGTTGGACAGGTACCGCCGCGGACTCGACGTCGTGTTGCGGCATCAGTTCACGACATTGCTGGTGTTCATCGCGACGCTCGCCACCACCGGCGCGCTGTTCGTGATGATGCCGAAGGGCTTCTTCCCGACCCAGGACATCGGCATGATCTTGGGCATCTCGGAAGCCGGCCAGGACGTGTCGCCGATCAAGATGAAGGAGATCCAGCGGCAACTGTCCGATGTTATTGCGACGGACCCCGATGTCGCCGACTTCGGTTCGTTCTTCGGGCCGAGCTACGGCAATACCCAGAATACCGGCCGCTTCATCATCGGCTTGAAGCTGCGCGACGACCGCACCGCCACCGCTTCGCAAATCATCGACCGGCTGCGGCCCAAGCTTGCCCAGGTGCCCGGCGCCAAGCTGTTTCTGCAGCCGGCACAGGACATTACGGTCGGCGGCCGTATTTCGCGCGGCCAGTTTCAGTATGTGTTGCAGGATCCCGATCTGCATGAATTGAACGCCTGGGCGCCGCGGCTCATCGCCAAGCTCAAGACGCTGCCGCAACTGGCCGACGTCGCCACCGACGCGCAAAACGACGCGCCGCTCCTTAACATCACCATCAATCGCGATGCGGCGGCCCGCTTCGGCATTCAACCGCAGCTCATCGACAACACCCTCAATGACGCCTTCGGTCAGGACCAGGTGACGCAATACTTCACCAACAATTCCTATTATCTGGTCCTCGAAGTGCTGCCGGACCTGCAAGGCAAGCTGCAAACGCTCAACGAGCTCTACATCAAGGCGCCGACCAGCGGGCAACTGGTTCCGCTGTCCACGCTGATCAACGTCGACACCAGTCACATCGGGCCGCTCCTTGTTTCGCATTCGGGGCAGTTTCCGGCGGTGACGTTGACGTTCAATCTGCCGCCCGGCGTCGCGCTCGGCCAGGCCGTTACCGCGATCCAGCAGGCCTCGGACGAAATCGGCATGCCGGCATCTTTGATCGGCAGCTTCCAAGGCAATGCGCAAGCCTTCCAGGCTGCGCTGGGCAACGAACCGATCCTGATCGCGGCCTCGCTGGTGGTGGTCTATGTCATTCTCGGCGTGCTCTACGAGAGCTACATCCATCCGCTCACGATCCTGTCGACACTGCCGTCGGCCGGCGTCGGCGCGCTGCTGGCGCTGTGGGCCGGCGGCTTCGATCTCTCCGTGATCGGCATCATCGGCATCATTCTTCTCATCGGCATCGTCAAAAAGAACGGCATTATTCTGGTCGACTTCGCCATCAGCCGCGAACGCGCCGGCCTGCCGCCGCGCGAAGCGGTCCGGCAAGCCTGCCTGCTCCGCTTCCGCCCGATCGTCATGACGACGATGACGGCGCTGCTGAGCGGCGTTCCGTTGATGCTCGGGCACGGATCGGGATCCGAACTGCGCCAACCGCTCGGCTACGCCATGGTCGGCGGCCTGGCGCTGAGCCAATTGCTGACGCTGTTCACGACGCCGGTGATCTATCTGTATCTCGACCGCTTTCAGACCTGGCTGCGCGGCGGCGGCGCCGAACCCGCGGAAGCAGAACCGCTGCCGCTAGCCGCCGAATAACCGGCGCGCTCCAGCTAAAATTCGTTCCAAAACTTTTCAATGGAACTTCCGGCTGCGGGCCAAGCCGCCGGGAACAACACTGCGCGGTTATGCGTTTCTCCCTCTGAACCACGAGCGGGGAAAATGAACCAGAGGAGAGTACGCATGAAGAAACTTACGCTCGCGCTCGCTACGGCGGCGGTGCTCGTCACTGCGGCGCCGGCCATGGCGCAAATTGGCTTCCGCGTCGGCCCGCTGGGCGTTGGCGTCGGCGCCCCCGACTACGGCTATTATGGCGGCTGCGGCTACTACAACTATCCATGTGGCGGCCCCTATTACGACTATTACAGCGGCCCCAGCGTGGTCATCGGCGGCGGCTGGCACGGCCACCGGCATTTCCACGGGCATTGGCACCACCGCTAACGCCGTCGCGAATTATGATGAAGGAGCTCCCGCACGGGAGCCCCTTCTTTTTACTCGTTTTTGTGGAGCTTTGGTCTTGCTCGCAACGCAGCACACCCGCTGCACCGCACAACGATAACGGCACACCAGAATGTGAAGCCTCGATCGCGACGTTGTTTCGTGCATCGCCCGAGACCCGGTGGCATGATGGCCATGCTGAGAGCGTAACGAAAAAAATGCGAAGCGCTGTTGCGAAGACGATCGCTCCCAACAGATGCTCGGGTGCCTTGCGGCCCCGCCCGCAGGCGCGAGACTCTAACGATCGAACCGGTCCGGTTCAGGAGGAGCGCGATGGCCTATTCGCATATTCTTGTCGGCGCCAGCACAAGTCTCGCGCAACCTGTCGTACGCCGCATCTCGCCGTCCGATCTTTATCAATCGCTCGCCCGCGGTATCGAGGATTTCACCGCGATGCCGAGCCACGCTTTATTTCTCTGCGTGATCTATCCGCTGCTCGGCGTCTTTCTGATCGCGATAACGGTGGGCAATTCGCTATTGCCGCTGGCCTTCCCGATCGCGGCCGGTTTTGCCCTGATCGGACCGCTTGCCGCAATCGGGCTTTATGAGCTCAGCCGGCGCCGCGAAGCCGGACTCGACAGTTCGTCGAGCCATGCCTTGGATGTGCTGCATTCGCCTTCGCTCGGTGCGATCATTGCGTTGGGCGTCTTGCTGATGGCGATCTTCCTGATCTGGCTCGCGGTCGCCGACGCAATCTATATCGCGAGTTTCGGTTACCACGGACCGGCCTCGATCCGTCAGTTTGCCGTCGACGTGCTGACGACGGGCGCCGGATGGCAGCTCATCGTCGTCGGCACCGGTGTAGGTTTCCTGTTCGCGGTGCTGGTGCTGACCATCGGCGCGATTTCGTTCCCGCTCCTGCTCGATCGCGACGTCGGCGCGGCGGTGGCGCTTCTCACCTCGATGCGGGTCGTCGCCTTGAACCCGGGGACCATGGCCTTGTGGGGCTTTATCGTTGCCGCCCTCCTGGTGCTTGGCTCGATTCCGTTTTTTCTCGGCCTGACCGTGGTGATGCCGGTGCTCGGCCATGCGACGTGGCACCTCTATCGCCGCGCCGTCGAACCGGACGCCAATCCGCATCCGGATTATCAGCCGCGCGAGCGGCGCCGCCGCTATGCCGCGGATTTTCCGTCGGCTTTGTTTCCGACGCGGGAATAGCGCACGATCCGGAAAAAGCCTGCCCTCGGACTTGAGCCGAGGGTGGCGGCCGGTTTCCCGCCTTCGCGAAGCCCGCTTCGGCGGGCGAAGCAAGGTCCGAAAAGATCATGCGCCAAAAAACCCGTCAGCCGAGTTCGGCGGCACGGCGTAGACTCGCGATCATCGACACGCGAAAGAGATAATCGCGCGTGCGTTGCCGGTCGGCCGCCGTCCGCTGCAGCGTAGCGCCGAAATCGGGATTGGCGCATTCCAGATTGCGTTTGTTCTCGATCGACTGCTTCTCGATATATTCGAGCGTGATCGAGCGCCGCTGCCGCTCGTAGCGGTCGAGCTCGGATTGCGGCGCGGCACCGGTCCAGACGTCCGCAAGCCGCGCGGTCAGATTCATGGCGTCATGAATGCCGCCGTTCATGCCCATGCCGCCGAGCGGATTGTTGAGATGCGCGGCGTCGCCGGCGAGAAACACGCGGCCGGCTCGGAACTTTTTCGCGACACGCTGATGCACCTTGTAGAGCGTCGTATGCGCAATGTCGTATTTGGCGACGCCGGGCACCACGCCGGCCATCAACGTGTCGGCAAACGCGCGGCTGAGCGCCTCCTCGTCGCTGATTGTTTCGGTCAGCGGAAACATCACGCGCCACAGGCCGGGAATTTCGAGGAGAAAGTGCCAGCGCACCGGATCGGCAACATAGGTTACGGAAACCAGGTCGACGATCACGCCGCGGAAATCGAACGGCGTCGAGACGACCAGAAATCGCTCCGGCCAGGTGAACCCGGCAAAATCGATGCCGAGCGCGCGGCGCACGTCGCTGCGCGCGCCGTCGGCGCCGATCAGCCAGCGGGCGGAGCGCCGTTCCGTCGTTCCGTTGCGGTCGAGCGTGACATGAACGGCCGCAGCGTCATGCGTGACACCGGCAACGCGACCGCCAAATTCGATGCGAAAGTCGGGGTGTGAGCGAAGCCGCTCGTATAAAATGCGGGTCAGCTTGAACTGCTCCGCTTGGACGCGGAACGGATGGCCCGTCGCGTCGGCGATCGCGCCGAAATCGAACGTGGCGAGCACGCCGTCGCGGGTACGATATTGGAGCTGCGGAGCGATCAGGCCCTGCCCGATGAGCGGCGCCGCCGCGCCGAATTCGTCCAGCATGTCGAGCGTCGGCGGATGAAAGGTCGAAGCGCGCGATTCCTCGGCCAGCGCGGGGCCGGCCTCGAACACCGTGACCGGAACGCCGCGGCGGGTGAGATTGGCCGCCGCGACCAGGCCGACCGGACCGGCGCCGGCGATAAATACACGCTCCTCAATCATGGATTGCGCCTCCTGACCTGTTGTGCCGGCGGTTTGTCGGCGCGCGGCAATATCTTATCATGCCGCATGCTCGATCTCGGCTTAAGCTTTCTCGGCAGCGTCGCCCGCGATCCCGACGCGCTCGCTATCGTCGACGGCGAGCTGCGCCTGACCTACGCGCAATGGTACCGGCGCATTTCGGCGCTGGTGGCCGGCTTCGACGCTATCGGACTGAAGGCCGGCGATCACCTCATCACCGTGCTGCAAAACCGCTGGGAAGCGGCGACATTGCACTGGGCCTGCCAGTTCGCCGGCGTCATCATCACCCCGGTGAACTGGCGCGCGACGGCAAGCGAGATCGATTTTTACCTCAAAGACGCGGAGGCTAACGCCATCGCCTACGAGGACGCGTCCGCCGCGGCGGTGGCCGGATCGGCGTCGGCGCAAAAACTGCCGCGGATTGCGCTCGATGCCGCGCCGACGCCTGCCTTCGCCTTTAGCTCGCTGGTGTCGAATCCGGCACCGGATGCGGCACCGCGGGTCGACGCCGAAGCCTGGTCGGTGATGCTCTACACCTCCGGCACCACGGCGCGGCCGAAGGGCGTGCCGCGACGCCAACGCGCCGAACGCGCCGCCGCCGTCGCGCATGTGGCGCAAAATCTTTATGCAAACCGCGAGCGCACGCTTGGCGTCATGCCGCTTTACCACACCATGGGGCTGCGCTCTTTGCTGGCGATGTCGCTGATCGGCGGCGCTTTCATCTGTCTGCGGCGCTTCGACGTCGGCGAAGCCCTCAAACTGATCGCCGCCGAACGTGTCAGCAATCTTTATCTGGTGCCGACGCTTTATCACGATCTCGTGCACCATCCGCTATTCGCGAAAAGCGACGTCGGCACGGTGCGCAAGCTCGGCTTTGCCGGCGCGCCGATGACCGACGGCCTCCTGCAAACGCTTCGGGCCGCGTTCAAGCCCGACCTGTTCGTCAATCATTACGGCTCCTCGGAAGTGTACACCTTCACCGTCGACCAGAACGCGGCGGCAAAGCCCGGCTCGGCGGGCCGCGCCGGCATCAACCAGATGATCCGCGTGGTCAAGCTCGGCGCCAAATCGGTCGAAGACATTGCCGGTGTCGGCGAGGAAGGCGAGATCGTTGCGCTTTTGGCCGGCGATGAATCGTTCGAAGGTTATTGGCGGCGGCCGGACGCCGATGCCAAAGCGCTGCGTCAAGGCTGGTATTTCACCGGCGATACCGGCTTTAAGGACGCCGACGGCGATATTTTCGTCACCGGCCGGGTCGACGACATGATCATCACCGGCGGCGAGAACGTCTCTCCGGTCGAGATCGAATCCTGCCTGTCGCTGCACGCGGCGGTGTCGGAGGTCGCGGTGGTCGGCCTGCGGGACGAGCGCTGGGGCAAAATCGTTGCCGCCTTTATCAAGCGGCGTGCCGCGATCGAGGCCGACGAGCTCGACGCGTTTTGCCGCAATTCCGGCCTCGCCAATTTCAAGCGGCCGCGGCGCTATATCTTCGTCGCCGACATCCCGAAATCGCCGGTCGGCAAGCTGTTGCGCCGCAAGCTCGTCGCCGGCGAATATGAACCCGCATCCGCCGCCAAAACACCTGCGCAAGGAACGATTGTATGACGTCTTCCACGATGGAATTTTCCGATTCCCGGTTGCAAAAACCCGACGGCTTCCGTGTCGAGATCGATGCGGAGCGCGAACGCGGCGATATCGTGCTCGACCGGCCGCCATTGAACGTCATCGAAATGGGCGAGCGCGATCAGCTCCGTCTCGTCTTCGAGGCGCTCGACGAGGATGCGCGCGTGCGCGTCATCGTGCTGCGCGCCGCCGGCGAGCATTTTTCCTCCGGCGGCAATATCTCCGGATTTCTGGCGGCTTCGCCGGAGCACGTGTCGAAGCTGGCCTGGAATATCGCGGCGCCGGCGCGCTGCGCCAAGCCGGTCATCGCCGCCAACCGCGGCTATTGCTTTGGCGTCGGTTTCGAGATTTCGCTCGCCTGCGACTTCCGCATCGTGTCCGAGACCTGCCTCTATGCGCTGCCGGAACAGCGGCTCGGCCAGATCCCGGGCTCCGGCGGCTCGGCGCGCTTGCAGAAAATCATCGGCATCGCCCGCACCAAGGACATCGTCATGCGCTCGAAGCGCATTCCCGCGCGCCAAGCCTATGAGTGGGGCATCGCCACCGAATGCGTGCCCGACGACAAATTGGAAGCGGCAACCGACGCCTTGGTCGACGAGCTGCGCGCATTTTCGCCGCTGGCGCAGCGCACCACCAAAACGCTGCTCAACGAAACCGAGGACACCAATCTCCAGGCCGCGATCGAGCTTGAAGGTCATTGCTACAGCCGCTTGCGGCAGTCCGACGATTTTCGCGAAGGCGTCGAGGCTTTTCACGCCAAGCGCAAACCGGTGTTTCGCGGCAGCTAATTATCGTTGATGCATGATCTTTTCCGACCTTGCTTCGCCCGCCGAAGCGGGCTTCGCGAAGGCGGGAAACCGGTTTCCACCCTCGGATCAAGTCCGAGGGTGGGCTTTTTCAGGATCATGCTCTAAGCCGTCTGGCGCAGGCAACCGAGGCGGGCTAACGTCCGGTCAACGATTAAGCGCGCCGGCAACCGAGGAGCGCAGGGGAGGAGACCGATATGCGCAAACTCAGCGTTTGGAATCGTGCGCGCGCACTCGCGGCACTCGTCGTTGTCGTTGCCGCGCTGATGCTGCCGAATGCGGCAAAGGCCGCCGATCCAATCAGAGTCGGTTTGAGCGTGGCGCTCACCGGCGGAGTAGCGCCAATCGGCAAACAGGTACTGGCGGCGCTGCAGATCTGGCGCGACGACGTCAATGCCAAAGGCGGGTTGCTGGGGCGTCCGGTCGAGCTGGTGTTTTATGACGATCAGAGTAATCCGCAGAACGTGCCTGGACTCTATACCAAGCTGATCGAGGTCGACAAAGTCGACCTCCTGATCGGGCCCTATGCGACCAATATGGTGGCGCCCGCTATTCCGGTCTTGATGCAATACCATAAGACCACGATCGGCATATTGGCGAACGCCGCCAACAGCAAATTCCATTACGACCAGTATTTCTCGATGCTGCCGACCGGGCCGGAGCCGAAGAAATCCTTCGCCTCCGGTTTCTTCGAGCTCGCCGCCGCGCAAAAGCCGCGTCCCAAAACCGTGGCGATCGTCGCTGCCGACGCCGAATTTGCCCAGAACGCCGCCGATGGCGCGCGGGAGAGCATCAAGGAAAACGGCGGCTTCCAAACAGTGCTGGATCAGAAATATCCGCCGACAACGACCGATTACTCACCGATCATGCGCGCGGTGCAGGCGGTCAATCCCGACATCGTCTATGTCGCGGCCTATCCGCCGGATTCGGTCGGCATCGTGCGCGCCGCCAATGAGATCGGGCTCACGCCGAAAATGTTCGGCGGCACTTTCATCGGGCTCCTGGTGACGCCGATCAAGGTGCAGCTCGGCCCGCTGATCAACGGCATCGTCAACAACGAGACGTTCCTGCCGGCGCCATCCTTGGTGTTCCCCGGCACGCGCGAAGTGCTGGCCAAGTATCAGGCCGTCGCGCAACGCGAAAAAATCGATCCGATCGGATGGGCCTTTCCGCCACTCGGCTATGCGGCGGGCCAGGTGCTGGCGCAAGCGGTCGAAGGCACAAAAAGCCTCGATCAGATAAAACTCGCTGCTTATATGCGCAGCCACACCTTCTCGACCGTGGTCGGCAATATCAAATTCGGCAAGGACGGCGAATGGGCGAAGTCGCGCGTTTTCTTCACCCAGTTCCAGCACGTCGCCGCCAATTCGATCGAGCAGTTCAAGGACACCGCGCACGAGGTCATCGTGTGGCCCGATGAGTACAAGACCGGCGGCTTCGTCTATCCCTACGCCGAAGCCAAGAAGCCATGAAGTGACGATGAGGGGGCCATGAACGGCAGTCCTTTTAAACTCGGTACTTTCGCGAAATCCGGCGGCAGCTCGTTCGCCGCCATTGTCATCGGCGACGATGCCATCGAACTCGCGGCGGCCGCGGCGGCGCGCAACAGCGCTCTGACCCGCGTCGCGACCGTCCAGGACCTTTTGGAAAACTGGGACGCCAATTTCGCGGCGCTGCAAGACATCGTTGCGTTCTTGGAGAAAGAGGGCAAGCCGGGCGCGCAAAAACTCGGCAGCTTGCGGGCGCTGCCGCCGGTCGCGCGGCCCGGCAAGATGTTCTATGCCGCGCAGAATTTTCAGGAGCACGTCGACGAAATGCTGCGTGCCGGCATGTCGCCGGCCAGCGGCCCGAAATTCACCGGCGAAAAATCGACGTCCGATCCCTACCTCTTTCTCAAGGCGCCGAGCACGCTGTGCGGCGCCACCGATGACATCGCCATCCCGCTCGGCCTGAAGAAGATCGATTGGGAGGCGGAGATCGCTCTCGCCATCGGCAAGCCGGGCAAGCGCATCAAGGCCGAGCGCGCACTCGATCATGTCGCCGGCTTCATGACCACCAACGACGTGTCCGCCCGCGACCTGCAGATCCGCGCCGACCGTCCGGGCCTGCGCTCGGATTGGCTCAACGGCAAGAGCCACGACAATTTTGCGCCGATGGGGCCGTTTTTAGTGCCGCGCGCCTTCGTCGCCGACCACATGAACCTGTTCATTCGGCTGACCGTCAACGGCGAGGTCAAGCAGAACGGCAATACCTCGCAGTTCATTTTCACGCCCGAGGAGCAGATCGCATACGCCTCCGACATTCTCAGCCTGAAGACCGGCGACATCTTCAGCTGCGGCACCTGCGGCGGCGTCGGCCAGGGCACCAACACCTTCCTCAAAGCCGGCGATGTCATGGAGACCGAGATCGAAAGTCTGGGCAAGATGAAGAACCGCTTTGTCGCCGAGGCCACATAAGGCCGGCGTTCCGGGCTGGCGGCCGACGTAGATCGCTCGGCGGAATTGGGCTAAATTCCGCGCAACAATTAGCCCCGGCGCGGGCCGGAAACGATACGTCTGGAAACGCCATGAAACTCACCCCGCAACAGCTCAAGGACTTCGACGAACAGGGCTATCTTTTCTTCCCAAACTGCTTTTCGGAAGGAGAGATCGCGCTGTTGCGCGACGACGCCGAAGCGATCCTCAAGCTCGACCGTAAGGAAGTATGGCGCGAAAAATCGGGAGCGCCGCGCACCGCCTTTGCCGCGCACACTTTCAACGAGACGTTTCGCTTGCTCGCCTGCCATCCGCGGCTGGTCGAACCGCTGCGCCAGCTATTCGGCGAAGATGTCTACGTCCATCAGTTCAAGCTTAACGCCAAAGCCGCCTTCGAGGGCGACGTCTGGCAGTGGCATCAGGACTACGGCACCTGGGCGCGCGACGACGGCATGCCGGAGCCGCGCGCCATGAACATCGCGGTGTTCCTCGACGAGGTGATGCCGATCAACGGCGCGCTGATGCTGATCCCGAAGAGCCACAAACAGGGCGTGCTGGCGGCCGGCCATGACACACTGACCACGTCCTATCCGCTGTGGACGCTCGACAAGGAGACGGTGACGCGGCTCGCCGCCGACGGCAGCATCGTGGCGCCGACCGGCAAGCCCGGCTCGGTGCTGATGTTCCACGGCAATCTGGTGCACGCCTCGCCGCCCAACATCACGCCTTATCCGCGCAAGATCGTTTATTTGACGCTGTGCGCCTGCTCCAACCACATCACGAAATTCACGCGCGCGGAATGGATCGCGCACCGCGATTTCACGCCGATTAAGCCGGTCGCCGACGATGCGCTGGCGGCTTACGCACGCAGCCACCGCGTCGCAGCGGAATAGATATGAATCTCCACTCCCTCCTCGCCGCGCGCGTCGCGGCCGGCAAGCCGGTCCGCGCCGGGCTGATCGGTGCCGGTAAATTCGGCTCGATGTTTCTGGCGCAGGTGCCGTCGATTCCGGGTCTCGAAGTCGCGGTCATCGTCGACCTCGATCCCGAACGCGCCAAAATCGCGTGCAAGACCGTTGGTTGGCATGCGTCGCAGATCACGCGCACGCGCTTTGCCGACAACGGCCGCGCCGCTTGCAACGACGAACAAGTCGACGTCGTCATCGAAGCGACCGGCGATCCGGCGGCTGGCATCGCGCATGCTCTTCTCGCGATCGCGGCGCGCAAGGCCATCGTCATGGTCAATGTCGAGGCCGATGCGCTGGCCGGCCCATGGCTCGCGCGCAAGGCGCGCGCGGCCGGCGTGGTGTATTCCATGGCCTATGGCGACCAGCCGGCGCTGATCGCGGAAATGGTCGATTGGGCGCGTTCGGCCGGCTTTGCCGTCGCCGCTGCCGGCAAAGGCACCAAATATCTGCCGGCCTATCACACCGTTACGCCGGACGGCGTGTGGCAGCATTATGGGCTCACCGCCGCGGAGGCCAAAGCGGCCGGCATGAACTCGCAAATGTTCAATTCGTTTCTCGACGGCACCAAGTCGGCGATCGAGATGGCGGCCGTCGCCAACGCTTGCGAACTCGGCGTGCCGCATGACGGCCTGATGTTTCCGCCGTGCGGCGCCGACGCGCTCGCGCAGGTGCTGCGGCCCAAAGATTTGGGCGGCGTGCTGGAAAGCGACGGCATGGTCGAAGTGGTCTCGTCGCTGCAACGTGACGGCCAGCCGGTCGCGCGCGACCTGCGCTGGGGCGTCTATGTCGTGCTCAAGGCGCAGAACGATTATGCCGCGGCCTGCTTCAAGCAATACGGCCTGCCGACCGATACGAGCGGCCGTTATGCGGCGATGTACAAGCCGTTCCATCTGATCGGCCTGGAACTGTCGATCTCGGTGCTCAACGTCGCGCTGCGCGGCGAGCCGACCGGGAGCTGCCGCGCTTGGCGCGGCGATGCCGTGGCGGTCGCCAAACGCGCTTTGAAGGCCGGCGAGATGCTCGACGGCGAAGGCGGCTACACCGTCTATGCCAAGCTCATTCCGGCAGAGCGGAGCCTCAAGCTGGGCGCCTTGCCGATCGGACTCGCGCATCGTGTCAAAGTTTTGCGCGATGTTGCGGCGGGCGAATTCTTGACGGCCGCCGACGTCGCGCTCGACGATGAGTCGCAGGCCGTCCGCATCCGCCGCGACATGGAACGGCAGGCGCGGCAGCCGGGCGCGGCGATCGCGGCGGAATAGTGCGGCATTCGCTACGCGCTTTTGCATGAACAGGCGACGAGGAGAAACGGATGATCGCCGTCATATTCGAAGTGTGGCCGAAGCCTGAGCATCGGCAAACTTATCTGGATATTGCCGCTTCATTGCGCCCGCAGCTCGAACAGATCGACGGTTTCGTCTCGATCGAGCGCTTCGAGAGTCTGACCGAGCCCGGCAAGATTCTGTCGCTGTCGTTTTTCCGCGATGAAGCGGCGGTGGCGGCGTGGCGCAACGTCGAAGCGCATCGGCGCGCCCAAGCCAAAGGCCGCGCCGAGGTATTCGCCGACTACCGGCTGCGTATTGCCGGCGTTCTTCGCGATTACGGCATGGCCGACCGCGCGCAGGCGCCGCGCGACAGCCAAGTGATTCATCGCTGAAGCCGTGCCGAAATCGCGTCCTTGTCAGTCCAAATCCGCGACCGCGGCGTGGATGCGCAGCAGTTCCGGAATCGTGCTCGGATCCCGCCGGCCGAAGCCGCATTCGGTGGCGACGGAAAACCGGCCGGCGTATTTCTTCGCCGCGGCTAGTCGCGTCTTGGTGCCTTCGACGCCGTCGGTGTAGTGCACGAGGCCGAGGCACAGTTCCGTCTCGGGCCGCAGCTTGAGCCGCTGCAACGGCGCGAAATAGGCGTCATCGGAACGGTTGCGCGGCACCGGCATGTGAATGAGCTGTACCGGCCGCGCGATCTGCCGCGACACCCGGTTGGCGAACTCGACCATGTCGCCCATGTCGGTCGGCTCGACCACGTGGCGATGGTTCGAGTCGCCGTAGCAGAGGTGATAGAGCAGATCGATATCGGCCGGCACGCGATTGCCGAGATCGACCAGAATAGTGGCGAACGTATCCTGCATCTCCGCCTTGCTGCGGCCGTAGCTCGACGCCTCGTTGCGTTCGAGCCGGGCGAATACCGCGGATGCGACATCAAATTGAATTGCCAATTCGTCGTGCGGGATGGCGGCGGCGATCTTGTCGATCTCGCGCTTGAGCGCCTCGTTGTAGAGCGGGTCGATCGGGGCATGCAGCGCATCGACCAGGAACAGCCAGATCACCGAATGCGCCGGCACCAGATCGACCTGGAATTTGGTCGCGGCAGGAATCTTGCCAGCATCCTTCAGCTCCCTGAAAACAGCATACGAAGCTTTGGCGATGTCGGCATAGAACAGATTGCCGAAATGAACGTCCTGCGCGCGCAAACCCGGCTTGAGGGCATAGCGCTCGCGGCCGGTGCCGCTGGCATGGACGCGGAAGAACTGGCCCGATTTTTCGAAGGCCTGGTTCTCGGCAAATGCCGGTTCGAGCCAGGTGATCCAATCGCCGCGCGCGCCGGTTTCGCCGTCCGGCAGCCGCTTGAGGCGTGAGCCGAGCGCGGCGCTCACTTGCGCAAAGACATCTCGCACATTCGCCATCGGCACGCTGCCGACGAGATGAACGGCGCGGGCCATTATTGGGTGGCGCAGACGTCGGCGTGGATTTTGAGCAGCGTGCGCACCGTTTCTTCGGAGCGCGAGCGCGCCATGCCGCATTCGGTGGCGATGCCGAATTCCGGCGCGTAGCGCCGCGCTGCCGCAATCCGCGCCTTGGTACCTGCGACGCCGTCTTTGACATGCACGAGTCCGAGAAACAGCGCGGTGCCGTCGCCGAGCTTGAGATCGCGCAACGGGCGATGGAATGCGTCGTCACTGCGGTCGACCGGAACCGGCATGTGGATGTAGGCGAGCTTGTGTTTGATCGCTTTGGTTAGCGCGTTGGCGAAATCGACCATTCGCGCCGCGTCCTTCGGCTCGACAAAATGCTTGGCGCCGAAATCGCCGTAGCACAGATGCAGGCCGAGCTCGACGTCGTCGGGAACCGCCGCGCACAAGCGCTGCATGCGTTCGAGAATTTGCTGGTGCGATGCATTCCCCGGCACCGCTTCGCTCGGCTGGCCGTCCCAGATCACCATTTCGTTGCAGATGTCCCACTGGATGCAGAGATCGCGATGCGGAATGTGGCGGCAAAGTGCCGCGACTTCGGCGATCATGGCCTTCTCGTAAGCCGCCTCGACCGCGGGCAGCACGGCGGGCACGACGACCGAACTCACCACGGCAAACGGCGTCGGCAGGCAGACCTGAAAACGGATGCCTTTCGGCAGCGTGCCGTCCTCACGCGCCGCCACAAAGTCCAGATAGGACGCGCGCGCCTCGCGGGCATAGCCGAGCTCGCCGAACCGCACGTCCGCGGGCGACACGCCTTCGGCGAGCGTCAGCAGCGGAAAGCGATTGGTCGGGCGGATCGCGCCGGACGGATCGGGACGGAGAAACGCGCTGGCGCGCAGCAGCGGATATTGCCAGCTGATCCACAGCTTGCGGCCGCCGACTTCGCCGTCGGGCACGCGGCGCAGATGCGGGCCGAGCATCCTGCCGACGGTTGCGAAAACCTCATCGACCGTGTCGAGGCCGATGCTGCCGACGAGATGAACGTCCACGCGCGTCCTGCCGCTATTCCGCCGCAAGCCGCGGCGGCGGGCGCATGCTCTCGACGCCGTCTATCGCCGTCGCCGAAATCGTGGTGCGCACCATGTAGCGCGGCTCGTTGCCCGGCCACGGCCGGCCGCGATGCATGGTGGCGCGGTTGTCCCACATGACAACGTCACCGTCTCGCCACTTGTGCTCGTAAGTCGTGCCGGGCGCCGTCGCCGCCGCGGTCAAGTCCGCGATGAGCTTCTCGCCCGCCTTTGGCTCCATGCCTTCCACCGCGTAAGTATGCGAGGCGATGTAGAGCGCGCTGCGCCCGTTGACCGGATTCTTCCACACCATGCGCCAGCACACCGGCGGCAGCGCCGTCATCTCGTCGGACGTAGCAAGGCCCTCGGCGATTTTGCCGCGCGAATGCCCGTAGCTGTGCCAGGCGAAGGAATTTTCGAGCTGCTTTTGCAGCGCCGGATCGAGCCGCTCGAACGCGAGCCGCGTCGAGGCAAACTCGGTCTCGCCGCCCTTGGCCGGAATGGTGCGCGCGGCGAGCACCGAGGTCAGCGCCGGCACGCTCTTGAACGAAGAGTCGGTGTGCCAAAGCTGGTTGGCTTTATTGCGCATGGCGTAGCGGTGATCTTCCGGCACGACTTTGCCGTCCGGTCCGATCGTGGTCAGGATCACGAAATGGGTGCCGGTGCCGAGCGAGCCGACTTTGGTGATTTCCGGCGGCCCGAAGCGGCGCGAGAAAGCAAGCTGACTTTCGCCGTCGATCCGCTGACCGCGGAACACCAGGACCGAATAGTCCTCGAAAGCCGCGCGGACCGCGGCATAGATGGCATCGTCGGCGGCGACATCGGCAAGCGTCACACCGCGCAATTCGGCGGCGAAGCCGGGACCCAGAGGAATGACGTCCATTGGCGCAACCTCCGCAGATTCCTTTTCTGGTTGAATTTCCCTCAAAATCACGGCGCTGGCAAGGAAGTCCATTGCTTGAAAGAGGAGGCTGCGTTGCGCGTAGCGCCGGCTCGGATTAGGCTTTGCGGGCCGCGAACAAAAAGGGCAGCAGCTTTTGCAACGATTGCCCGGGTGGCCGCGGCGCGTCGAGCGGGGAACGTCCATGCTGGAAGACCTGTTGCAGCGCCGGCCGTATAACGCGGTCACCGACCTCATCGACGCGCAGGTGGCGCGCGGGCTTGCCGAAAAAATCGCTTTCGCCGATGCCGACCGTGCGCTCACCTATGGCCAACTGCAGGCGAAGAGCTGCGCCTTCGCGCACGCTCTCCAGGAGGTCGGGATGCGGCCGGAAGAGCGGCTCGCGCTTCTGCTCTACGACAGCGTCGATTTTCCGGTTGCCTTTTGGGGCGGCGTGCGCGCCGGCATTGTGGTGCTGCCGCTCAATACGCTGCTCACCGCCGAGCAATACGCCTACATCCTCGGCGATAGCCGCGCCGCGGCGATCGTTGCTTCGGCATCGCTCGCCCGGACGCTGGTTCCCATCTTGGATCGGCTGCCGCGGCTGCGCACCGTCATTCTCGTCGGCGCCAGCGCCACCGACAAAGCGGCGTTCGCCGGCCGCCAAGGTTGCGATGTGCATGATTTCGCCGATCTGTTGGCGCGCGGCTCTCCGTCCGTCTTCACCGCGCCGACGCTGTCCGACGAGGTCGCGTTCTGGATGTACACGTCCGGCTCGACCGGCGAGCCCAAAGGCGTCAAGCACGTTCACACCACGCCGATGGCGGCAGCCCGGCTGATGGGCCAGCACGTGATCGGCATCCGCGAGGACGACGTCGTGTTCTCGGCGGCCAAGCTGTTTTTCTCCTACGGCATGGGCAACGCCATGGCGTTTCCGCTGTCGGTCGGCGCCACGACCGTGCTGTTGCCGCAACGACCGACGCCCGAGGCGGTGTTCGAAGTGATGCGGGTGCACCGGCCGACGATCTTCTTCGGCGTGCCTACTCTTTTTGCGTCACTCCTGGCGCATAACGAAATGAGCCGTGGCGCTGGCTCCGACCGGCTTCGCCTTTGCGTTTCCGCGGGCGAAGCGCTGCCCGCGCCGCTCGGCGAGCGCTGGCGCGCAATCGCCGGCGTCGACGTGCTCGACGGCATCGGCTCGACCGAAATGTTCCAGACATTTCTTTCGAACCAGCCCGGCGACCTGCGCTACGGCACGACCGGCAAGCCGGTGCCCGGCTATGACCTGAAAATCGTCGACGAGCAGTCGCGCGAGATCGGCGACGGCGAGATCGGCGAACTCGTGGTGCGCGGTGCGACCGCCGGCGAGGGTTACTGGAATCAGCGGGTCAAGAGCCGGCGCACCTTCGCCGGCGAATGGATATTCACCGGCGACAAGTATTTCCGCGATACCGAAGGCTACTTCCATTACTGCGGACGGACCGACGACATGTTCAAGGTCTCGGGCATGTGGGTGTCGCCATTCGAGGTCGAGGCGGCGCTGGCCTCCCACGAGGCGGTGCTGGAGGCCGCCGTCATCGGCAAGGAGGACGCCGATGGGCTGATCAAGCCGAAGGCATTTATCGTGCTGCGCAATGGCTACGCCGCCGACGCGCGTCTGATCGAAACGCTACGCGTCCACGTCAAGCAATGCGCCGGGCCGTGGAAATATCCGCGCTGGATCGATATCCGGACCGATCTGCCGCGCACCGCAACGGGGAAGATTCAGCGCTTCAAATTGCGCGAATGGGAAGCGCAGGCTTAGCGCATGATCCCGTCTAGACCCTGATGCAATTCAACCGAATTGGATCAGGGTCTAGATCACACCGGCATCGCGCAAGACGCGCTCGGAAAGCCGTGCCGGATCGCGCTCGCCGCGCCGCGCCAATTCGATGATCCGGACTGCAACAGCCTCACGCTCGCGCGCGGCATCGTCGTTTAATTTTAGCGCCCGGCACGCCGCATCGAAAGCGGCCGACATCGCCTGCGTCGCTTCGGGCTCGAACACGGTATCGTTCTTGAGGAACGGCAAGATGGTGGCCACCTGTTCTCCCCTGTACTGCCCAGACGAATTCTGGCGCTCGTTAATAGTATTTGTCAATTTTACTTTGAGCGAACTGTAAATACAGAATGTCCGTCAGTCACGAATTGGGAGTTATTTTAGCTGTTACTCTAAAATACTGTACGTGCAGTACGATCGCTAAAGACATCAAATACGCTCTTGACACCATACCCTCTTTAGCTATTTCTACTAACAAACGGGGGAGTGTGCCATGGCAGAGCGGCTACGTGGCGAACGTCTTCAGATCATGCTGTCGCCGGAAGAACTGGCCTTAATCGACGATTTCCGCTTCGACAAACGGATGCCGAGCCGGGCGGCGACGGTACGGGAATTGTTCCGGCGCGGGTTGGCGGCGGAAGGCTTTCCCTTGGCGCCGTCGGGAACGAAGTCGAAGGATTTCGGCGTCGACGGCAAGCGGCCACGGCGCAACGGTCAGGCTTAGTCCGCGAACAATCTTTGCACCAAGCGCCGCGCCAAGACGCCGGCGACGCGGCGGCGGTAATGGCCGGGGGTGAACGTCGTCTTCATGGCCATGATCTGATCGCGCACCAGCGCGTCGAGCCCGGCAAGGACGCGCGCGTCGAGGCCGCCGCCGCATAATTTCTCGGCGCCCGCCAGTCGCACCGGCCGCGGATTGGTGCCGGTGAAGGCGACGCGCAGATCGGCGAGCGTGTCGCCGTCGCGCCGCAAGGCCACGGCGACCCCGGTGACCGGGTATTCGATCGAGCGGCGAATGCGGATCTTATCGTAGGCCGAGCGCAGCTCCGGCGTATTCCTGGCGCGCACGGCGGCGATGAACTCGCCGGCGCGCAACGACAGAAAATATTTGCCGTCACCACGCGTTTGCGTCACCGGCTCGTCCTGCCGTGCATAGCCGATGTACAGGTCGGCAAGCGGCATGGTGCGCTTGCCTGCCGGCCCGGCGATATCGATCTCGGCATCGAGCACGAGCAGCGCCGGCGCGAGGTCGCCCGAGAAGGTGGCGAAGCAGACGCCGCGGCTCTTCGGCGCGACATGGCAGATCTGGCCCGTGGTTTTCAGACAATGCCGGTTGGCGTCGCGCCACCATTCGCTCTGATTGTAGAAAATGCAGCGCGTGTCGAGGCAAAGATTGCCGCCGACCGTGCCCATAGCGCGCTGGGTCGGGCCGGCGACATGCCCGGCCGCCTGCGCCAGCGCCGGATAATGCCGCGCCACGTCCGGCTGCGCGGCGAGTTCGGCGAGAGTTGCCGCGGCGCCGATCGCAAGTCCATGCGCATCGGCCTGGATCGTGCGCAGCTCGGCCACGCCATTGATGTCGATCAGCACCGGCGGGGCGACGATACCGCGCCGGATGTTGACTATAAGATCGGTACCGCCGCCGAGCAGACTACTTCCCGGATGCGCCGCACGCGCCGCGATCAACGCGTCGAACGTTTTCGGGCGGACCAGATCGAATTGCGGCAGTGCATCCATCTATCACCCTCCCCTGCTAGGGGGAGGGTCGGCGCGAAGCGCCGGGGTGGGGCCTTGTCCACCTACCCCCACCCGGTCGCCTGCGGCGACCGACCTCCCCCCTCCAGGGGGAGGTGTAGAGCGCGCGCGCTTCTCGATCGCGGCGAAAACGCGGTCCGGCGTCACCGGCAAATCGTTGAAGCGCACGCCGATCGCGTCGGCGATGGCATTGGTGAGCGCCGGCAGGAACGCCGCCAGCGAGCCTTCGCCGGCCTCCTTGGCGCCGAACGGCCCATGCGGATCGTTGCTTTCGACGATGCCGACTTCGATCGGCGGCGAATCCGCAATCGTCGGCACGCGGTAATCGAGCATGTTGGCGGTGAGCATGAGGCCGTCGTGATAGGCGGCCTCCTCGCTCATGGCTTGGCCCATGCCCATCCACACCGAACCTTGCACCTGACCCTCGACCGTGAGCCGGTTGAGCGCGCGGCCGCAATCGTGCGCGACCCAGACCTTGTCGACAGTAACGACGCCGGTGTCCTCGTCGACCGAGACTTCGACCGCCTGCGCCGAATAGCTGTAGCCCATGGTGCCGCCGATCGCGGCGCCGCGATATTTCTTGCCGCCATGCGACTCCGGAATGGTCGAATAAATGCCGGTGACGGTGATCGTGCCGATATCTTTCAGCGCCTCGGTGACGACCTCGTTGAAAGTGAGCCCCTTGTCCTGCGCGCCGGCGCGATAGAGCTCGCCGAGACATTCGATTTCGCCGGGTTTGGCGTCGAGTTTGCGCGCCGCGGCGGCGACCAGCAGCGCCTTGAGATTCTGCGCCGCGTCGATCGCGGCATTGCCGACCATGAAAGTGACGCGCGATGAATAGGAGCCGTTGTCCTTCGGCACCACTTCGCTGTCGCCGGTGACGACGCGGACCCGCGACAGATCGAGCCCGAGCACTTCGGCAACCGATTGGGCGAGAATCGTGGTCGAGCCCTGGCCGATATCGGCGGCGCCGGAAAGAACGACGATCGAGCCGTCGAAATCGAGCTTGATCTTCACCGTCGCATGCGGCTCGCCGGTCCAGTTCACCGGCTTCGACGCGCCGCTGATGTAATGCGAGCAGGCCATTCCAAGGCCTTTGCTGATATGACCCTTGCCTTTCGGCAATTTGCCTCGGCGCGCCGTCCAACCGCTTTCGCGCTCGACCCAATCGAGGCATTCCGGCAGGCCGTAGGAATTCACCATGAGATCGTTCTGCGTGAACGTCGGCGCCGTCAACAAATTGGCGCGGCGCACGGCGAACGGATCGAGCCCGAGCCCGCGCGCCATGTCGTCGAGCAGGCTCTCGAAGGCGAACCGCACGTCGACCGTGCCATGGCCGCGAAACGCGCCGCACGGCGGCGTATTGGTCAGCACCCGCTTGCCGATGTATTTGACGTTTTGCAGATCGTAGATTGCATACAGCATCGAGCCGGAATAGAGGATGGTGACGACGCCGTAGCCGGAATGCGCGCCGCCGCGCTGAATGCATTCGCATTCGACGCCGGTGATGCGGCCGTCCTTCTTCATGCCGATCTTGAGCCGAATGTCGGTTTCCGGCCGGCCGCGATGGGTGATGAAAGTCTCCTCGCGGTTGACCGCGATGCGCACGCAGCCGCCGGCCTTGCGCGCCAATAGCGCCGCGATCAGTTCGACATTGAGCGTCTCGGTGCGGCAACCGAAGCCGCCGCCGACAAACGGCTTGATCACGCGGATGCGCGACATGTCCATGCCGAGGATTTGCGCCAGCATCAAATGCACGTAATACGGCACTTGCGTCGAAGCGTGCACGGTGATGCGGTCGCGCACGGCGTCGTAGTCGGCGATCGCGGCGTGCATCTCCATCTGGTTCTGGCAGACTTCGGCGCAGTTATAGCTGCCTTCGCGAATGAGATCGGCGCCGGCAAAGGCCGCTTCGACGTCGCCCAATTCGAACATCACGTCGCGCTCGAGATTGTGCGGACGATGGTCGTGAATGGCGACGGCGTCCGGCGCCAAGGCTTCCCGCGCGGTGTGATAGGCGGGCAGCTCGCGCACCTTGAGCTTGATGCGCCGCAGCGCCGCTTTCGCCGTCGCGTCGTCGACCGCGGCGACGGCGGCGATCGGCTCGCCGCGGTAGCGCACGCGGTCGCGCGCCAGGACATGCTCGGTGCGGGCGACCGGTAAGACGCCGAAGCACTTATCGCAATCGGCGCCGGTGACGATCGCCTTCACGCCGGGAATTTTTGCGGCTTCCGAAATATCGACATCGAGGATTTCGGCATGCGAATACGGGCTGCGCAAGATGCGTCCCGCCAGCATGTTCGGCGTAACAAGATCGGCGGTGTATTTGGCGCGGCCGGAAACCTTTTCCGGCCCGTCGATCATCGGCACGTAATCGCCGATATTATGCGCCGGCACGATTTCGTTCATGGCGAGAGTCCCGTTGCGCACAGCTCTGCCGCGTGCTGCACCGCTTCGATAATTTTGACGTAGCCGGTGCAGCGGCAAATGTTGCTGCCGAGCGCCTCGCGAATCTCAGCTTCGCTCGGGCGCGCGTTGCGGCGCAGCAGGCCGGCCGAAGCCATGATATAGCCCGGCGTGCAATAGCCGCATTGCGAGCCGAGCTTCTCGTGAAAGCCGCGCTGCACGGCGGACAAATGGCCGTCGCGTTGCAGCGATTCGATAGTGTCGACGCGGCAGCCTTCGACCGTTGCGGCAAGCGTCAGACACGCCAGGCGCGGCTTGTCGTCGACAAGGACGGTGCAGGCGCCGCATTCGCCGCCGTCGCAGCCCGTTTTGGTCCCGGTCAAGCCGATAAATTCCCGCAAATAGTCCAGCAGCAGCACATTATCGGCAACCGCGTCGATGCGGGCCCGGCCATTGAGCGTGAACTGGACAATCCGCGGCATTTCTCCCAACGCTATTGGCGGCTATTGGCGGCTATTGGCGGCCGCTTTTGGCAGAGCCACGTTATGGGCGATCCGTTGTCAATAGCAATTACGGCCCGCGCGTTCAAATCATGGTGCGGCGCGCAAACCGCTCCGGCAGCGCGCTCACTGCGCCACAAAACGCGCGGTGACTTCGGGCGGGATCGGTTGCGCCTTCATTTTGGACGCATCGGCGGGATCGCGCGCCGCCCAGACCCGTGTTTCACGGCCTTCGACCGCAAGCGCGCCGCGGACGGACAGCTTGTGCTCGACATCGAAGCTCGAGCGGCGGAACTCGCTCACTTGCGAGGTCATCTCGACAACATCGCCGAAGCACGCCGGCGCGATAAAGCGCGCGCCGGAATCGACCAGCGGCAGACCGACAATGCCGAAGGTCTCGGCCAGCGCCGACGGTTTTACGCCAAGCGCCAGCTCGAACAGGGTCCAGGTGCCCCAATCGAAGAACTCGAAAAAGCGGCTGCTGAAGACGATGCCCGCCGGATCGCAATGGCCCCATTCGATGGTGAACTGCCGGCGATTGATCAAACTGGCCATATTCGCTCTGATCCGGCGCCATGATCGCCGCAAAGCGGCCCGGCGGTCAACCAAGCGCGATGATGCGGCCCATGAATGATGAGGCTCATGAATGACGAGGCTCATAAATCATGACGGGCAGGCTTGCGCCCGCCCGTCACGTTCCTCGCGCTGCTACCCGCGGCTCGGAACCAGGATCAAATCCGCCACATGATGCGATGCTTGGTAGCGGCCTCCGCACCCAGGCTAATCCGACCTTGGCGATCGACACATTCGGCAGAACCAAACGCGACCGATCTGACAGCGAGGATACGCCGCCGCTGGGGCGGCGCAAGTTAAAGTGCAAGGTCTCCGATGCGGCGCGCATTTGGGGATAACTCTGTGGATTTGTTGCGCTTGCCGCGTGCCGCGCCCGGCCGGCGACGCGATGCGCGCGGTGGACATTGCGCAAAAAATCAGCCGAAAATCCATGACGTGAGCTCGCGGAAGGCGACGCGGCGCACGGCCCATTCGATAGGCGTCGACGGCGCAATCTTTCGCGCGCCGCCGGTAATGACGATTTTCTGCGCGCGCCGCCGTTGCGACGGCGGCACCCGATAATGGCCGCGCATCAAGCAGCCATGGGCATCGCCGAGGCAGCGGCGATGGCGCTCGCAGCTGCGCTTCGTGCAGCGGCGCCAGAAGCGCAGCGCGTCGCAGTAAAGTCGCGCGGTCGCGACATGCGCGGCGTCGATCTCGGCCTTGCCCTGCTCATAGGTCCGCCGCTTGTGATAATTGCCTTTGTCGGATTTCGGTTTGTTGCGCCATGCGGGCATGGTGGTGTCTCCGATCGTTTGGCACGCGCCTCCTTCTCCCCGCGCGCGGGGAGGAGGTTGGGATGAGGGGGCCTCTCCGCTGGGCGCGGAGTTGGGGCCGCGTCTGAAGCGATGACGCACTAACCGCGACGCTCGAATCGCGGAGAGGCCCCCTCACCCTCGCTTCGCTACGCTCACTCGACCTCTCCCCGCGCGGCGGGGAGAGGTGACAGCAACACGATCCCGTTCCCGCGCGCGCATGCGCGCGCGAGCGTTGTCAAACAGCGATGTCAAGAACGCCGTAGCTCCTACCCTGTAGCCCGGATTGAGCGGAGCGAAATCCGGGAACGATCGAGAAGCTGCACTGCCCATCCCGGGTTTTCACTTCCGCCTACGCGCTCGGCGCTTCGGCGGACTTCTACCCGCCGAAGCTCGCAGAGCGAGCGAAGGCGGGTCGTTCAACCCGGGCTACGAAAAAGAAAGAAAGGAAGCGAAACGCCGGCAGACGCAGTGTTTCATGCCCGCACGCAAACGGCGTGCGGTACGCGCCACGGAAAGGCGGCTTGCGCCGCCCTTCCGCTATCGGGCGCGCTCGCCTGCCGGCGTTCCACCACGGCACTTGCGGCAGCGACCGAACGCCACCGCTCAGCTCCAGTTCACGCGCTTCCTGGGACGGAACTAGTTAGGGATGGGCGTTACCCATCCCCGGCCGTCCCAGTGCAGCGGGCGGTATGACCCGCAGACCGGTCGTCATGCCGGCCGGGCGTTTTGGCCCGGAGCCGCCCGGGAGCGGGGGTGACAGCCCCGCCCGCGGGAACCGCCTCGCCCCTTTCCGCCGGCGTCACCCGGCGGCGTCCTTTTCGGATGAGATGATTGGCGATGTAACTATAAAGGGGACCGATGTCAAGAGGCGGTCGCGACAATAGTGACGAAATTCCTTCTCCTCGTCATTGCCGGGCTTGACCCGGCAATCCATGCCGACTTACCGAGGAAACGGCGATTCAGCATGGACCGCCGAAACATCGGCGAGCGAAGCGACGCCGTTCTTCGAACGGCTATGCCCGGCGGTGACGGCCGCGACAAGGGTCAGCGACATGGCAAGAACAAAGAGCTTCAAGGTCCTGGTCGTGCATAACGTCAAAACCGACAAGAAATTCGCCGAAGCCTTCTTGCGCGAAGCACCGTAGCCCGGGTTGAGCGCCAGCGAAACCCGGGAACGATCGCCAAGCTCGCCCACCAACCCCGGGTTTCGCTATCGCTCAACCCGGGCTACGCTCGCTACGCTCGCTCGACACCGGCAAGGCGATCATGCGCGATTTCATCAAGGCGATGGTGGGCTTCGAGAAGCTCGGCGCGGCGACCGGCGCGCCGCCCAAGAGCCTGATCCGCATGTTCGGCCCGCGCGGCAATCCGCAGGCCAAAAATCTGTTCAGCGTCATCGGCTATCTGCAAAAACGAGCCGGTGTGCGTTTGCACGTCGCGGGATAGCTCGTAGCCCGCATGAGCGAAGCGACATGCGGGGTTACGTGCGGAGAGGAAGCCCCCGGATGCGCCTTCGCTGATCTGGCTACGCTTGCTACCGAATGTGCCTATGCAGCGGCATGATTCCCGTTCGCCGCGCGCTTTATCTTCTGGGGGATGCGGCTAACGAGTTCTCCGGGTCTTACAAAATCCGCGTGAGGGAGGCCTTTTGGGAGTTCAAAGAAGGCCGGGTCCGAAGTCGCCATTGTGAAGATGTGGAGATTGGAATGAAAACCAGCGAGCGCAGCAATGATACTCTTGCCGTCGTAATTGAAGCGATAGGCGAATTGCTCCGGTACGACGAAACCGCCTTGCTTTATTGTGTGAAAGATCGGCAATTTTGAGAGCATCGTGTCGCCGGTTTCGCGCGAAAGACCGGCGTTTAAAAAGAAGAATGTATGAACGCCACCCGTCAAAGGAAGCGCGTGCCCTATATGCTCACGGAATAATGCCATGCCGAGTTTGGCAGCGAATACAGTTAGGTATGCTTTTGCTAAAGGCCCGTCAGCTTTGATTTCGATGTAGGGTTTGATAATGCCTAGCGCATCGCGTCGCAGTACCGGCCGGTTTTTATCAGGTCTGAAAAATTCTTCGAGAAAGCCAGGCGCAAGTTGTGTGAGCTTTCCTCTACGCTGCATCGCTTCTCGAATCAGAGTGTTTTCCGTCGAATACCCCTGGCTTAATCGCGCAAAGAAGCTCGCTACCAAATCCGCTACGCCCGTTATTTTGTTGCAATCATTGCAACATGCAAATTCCAGCCCACTCGGGCGATGTTTGGAGGTGAACATGCTGCGCGGAGGCATATGTTCAACGGACGTGGGTGGGTTGACGCAATAAATGCAACGCGGCTCGCGCGCTAGAATTTCTGCGCGGCTTCTGCTTCTGCGGTCTGCTTCGCCCATGGTCTATTCATGCAGTTTTTCGGTCGAGTTTCCAATATCCGGCCTTCGCCGGCACACTCATGATGGATTTGCGGCGCTTTTTTGGCGCATGCGTATATCGAACAAATCCGGCCCTTGCGCCCCGCGCAATTACAGCGAGTAGCCCGCATGAGCGAAGCGACATGCGGGGTTACGTGCGGGGAGGGAAACGCCGGATATCGCTGCGCTTATCCGGGCTACACTTGCTTAGATTAAACTGCGTTAGGCGCTTCACTTGGGGCGGATTGCGACCACAGTGCACTTGATCCGCCGCGCGCGAAGGCTACCCCTCCACCCCCGGCAAACCCAGCGCCTGATCCACCAGCGCCCCCGCCCGCTTGAAATCGAAATAGCGATAAAGATGCTGCTTCGCCACGAACGACGGCCCGCCGTAGAATTTTTCGTATTGCGCGTGGCGGCTGCCGAATTCGGAGCCGAGAAAATCCCAAATGAGCCGCATCAGTTTGACGCGCGTTTTGGCGTCGGTTGAGCCCGAGCGCATGTAGCGGTCGAGGTCGGCGGCGATTTCGGGATTTTGGAAATCGGCGTCGGAGGAGGGCAGCGTGATGAAGGCCGCGCCCGCCATTTCGCGGAAAATTTCCAGCATGCGGCCGTTGAATTCCGACTGCATGGCGCTGGCGGCATAATAGGCGGTGCGCGACGGCCACAACACGCCGTCCTCGATGGTGCCCATGGTCTCGTGGGCGTGCAGCATGGCCTCGTAGATCGAGACCAGCGAGCACAGCTCGCCCATCAGGCCGACGACGGCCGGGTTGGCGGCGTTGCCGGTGGTTTCGTTCATGCGCTGGGCGAGACCGGCCATGAAGCGCAATTTGGTGACGTAGCGCGTCTGCGCCTGATGATTGCCGTAAAGATGCGACGGCGTCTTGCGCCACTGGTCGCGCGAGAGTTCGACATTGCGATAGATGAAGACGCGCTCCCACGGCACGAAGACATTGTCGAAGACGACGTAACTGTCGCTCTCGTCGAAGCGGCTCGACAGCGGATAATCGGCGGCGCTGCCGGCGCGCGAATAGGGCTTGCGCGGATAAAGTTTTACGCCTTCGGCCGCGACCGGCACGGCAAGACAATTGGCGTAATTCTCATCGCCCGGCTGGAGCGGCTGGATGCAGCTCAGATGCAGGTAATCGGAAATCGCGGCCCCGGTGGCGAGCTGCTGCGCGCCTTTGATGACGATGCCGTCGTCGCGCTCCTTGACCACGCCGGCATAGAGCGTCGGGTCGCTCTGTTTATGCGCGGGTTTTGAGCGGTCGATCTGCGGCGGCACGATGGCGTAAGAGCAATAGACGTGATTGTCGCGCATGAATTCGTAGAAGGCGACCAGATTGTCGGCGAACTTTTGCTCGCCGGCGCTGGCGAAGAATTTTGGCACCGCGGCATAGCCGGCGAAGAAGCCGGCGACATGGTCGGGCGCGCGGCCCATCAGGCCGAAAGTCGCTTCCGCCCAGGTTTCGGAGAACAGCCGGCGCGCGCGTAAGTCGGCATGCGTCTTCGGGATCTGCCAGGCGCGGTGCACCGGCGCGCCGGTCTTCGGCGAGGGAAACGTCATGCGCTCGCGGTTGCCCGGATCGGCGGCGATGTCGTAGAGGCTCGCGATCGAGCGCGCGGCTTCCCGGAACGCCGGATGTGCGGCGATGTCCTCGACCGCTTCGCCGTCGACAAAGACGCGCCGCCCGTCATTGAGCGATGCAAGATAGTCGGCCCCCGTGCGCATTGATAGTTCTCCAGTCATTTCCGGAAGCATTTAACCTGCGGAGAGCGGCGCTGTCATCGTTATCCCGCTCGCGACGTGTCCCGGGCGCAGTGCAGCACGAAGCGTAGCGAAGTGATGCGCTGCAGAACCGGGACCTTCGCAAATACCGCGTTCGGGACGATCCCGGATCAGCGGTGCACCGCTTCGCGCTGCACCGCGTCCGGGAAACGCGCGGATAGGCGCTAGCCGGCAGGCGCAGTGACGGGCCGGACCGTTCGCTCCGCCTTCCAGTCCGTGCCGAGGCCGGCGCTGGTCGGGAACACCAGCGATTTGATGACGACCGGCACCGCGCCCGACGTGTCGAGGATGGCGCCGATGTCGATATAGTCGAATTCCTTCAGTTCGAGGCCGTCGATCGAGACGATCGGATTGGCGATCTGCATTTCCTCGCAATAATGGATGCCGATCAGGCCGCCGACATCGCCGTCGCCGGCGAGCACGATGGGATGGCCGTGGGCGAGCACGGTGTCCAGTCCGGCGGCGACGCCTTTGCAGAAATCGTCGAGGCGGCGGAACGTCGCCGAGCCGCGCCAGGGCACGAAGACGGCGACCGGGCTCGATCCATCGCCGAGATCGAGCCGCTTGAGCGCCGATTTGATCGCGGCGGCGACGGCTGTGGGATCGATGTCGTCGTGAAACGGCAAGTCCGGCGCGATCACCGGCACGTTGCGCAGCGGCAGCGTCTCCAAGGGCGAGACGAAAATCGTCGAGCCGGACACCTGCATGGTATATTGCGAGGCGCCGATCACGGTGGCGCGGATGCGGGCGTCGGGCCGCGCCAGTTGCAGTTTGTCGGTCGCAAGCCGCGCCCGCAATTCGGCGGCGAGCTGCGGGCCGAGATCGCCGAAGCTCGTCGCCTCGCCGCCATAGATGTATTCCGACACGCCGCCGGAAAAGCTGACATCGGATAGGGCGCCGCGGAAGCTCAACGGATCGAGCCGCAACAGGCCGGCGCCGCCGGCGTGCGGCGAGCCGCCGCGGATGGCTTCGAACAATTTATCGGCCATCAGGCCTGCGAGCGCGCGAGCCTGTTCCTCGGTCACGACGCCGCCCGGCGCCAGCGTCAGTCCGAGCTCGGCGCCGAAGCGGCGGCCGGCCTCTTCGAGCCGCACGATGCGGCGCGCCTCGTCGAGCACGACAAGCCGCGCGCCGATATCGAGCGCGGTGACGTCGATCACCTTGCCGTCGACGCACACCGCGATCTTGGCGGTGCCGCCGCCGACGTCGACATTCATGACCGCGGCGCCGGCCCGGATCGAGCGCGCCACCGCGCCCGATCCGTAAGCCGCCATCACCGATTCAAGACTGTCGCCGGCGGAGACCGCGACCATGCGGCCAGCCTGGCGGGCGAACAATTCGCCGATCGCGCGTGCATTCTTCCGCCGCACCGCGACGCCGGTCAGGATCAGCGCGCCGGTATCGATCTCGTCGGGCTCGATCTTGGCGTCCCGGTATTGCCGCTCGATAAACGCGCCGAGCGCCTCGGCATCGATGGTGTCTTCGTCCGCATAGGGGGTGAGCAGGATGTCGGACTGAAAAAAGCTCTCGCGCTCGGTGACGACGTAGCGGGCATCGAGCCGCTCCAGCACGATGCGCGAGAACACGAGATGCGAGGTCGAGGAGCCGATATCGACGCCGACCGAGAGCACGCACAGCTCGTCCTCTTCGCCGAACGTGCGCCCGGTATTGGAGAAAAAAACGCGGCCGCCTTGGGACTCGTCGGTCACGCCGTCATTCTTTCGGCAACAGCCCGCGATAATCGCGCTCGTAATATTCCGGCCGCATGCGGTTCTCGGCGCCTTCGCGGGCCATGCGCTCGGCATATTCGCGGCGCAGGAACGGATCCTCCATGTAATAGGGGATCGCGGTGCCGCCCTCGGGAATATCCATCGCGGTGTAATCGATGTGCTTCTCGCCGGGCGGTCCCGGCTCACGGCCGGGATTGTGCGGCCCGAACCAGGCGGTCAGCCGGAACGGATCCTTCGAGGCGCCGAAATGCTGGTGGTACCAGCGCGCGCCGCCGGGCGCCGCCGACACCATGCCGACCGGCTCATAGTCGACGCGCTTGACCTGATCGGCGTTGCCGTCCGTCCACGGGGTAAGCCCCAGTTTTTCCGGCCAAGTGTAAGTGTAGCCCTTGCCCTTGACGCAGATCAGGACGGCCGCGGAGGTGTGGGCGTGCGCCTTCGAATAATGGCCGTTCTCGTGCTGGCCGATCCACAGATAAAAAGTGTTGCCGGTCATGAACGGCTCGACGCGGCGCCAGCCGGGCGAACGGCGGTTGTCGAGCGGCAGATCGCAATTGACGATATCGGGGATGAAATTGGTGCGCCGCATGGCGAGCCCGCGCACCGGATCGGGCTCGATATCGTCTTTGTATTTGTAGAAATCGTCGGCGCCGGAGAAGCGATCGCGGAATTCGTAGGGGCAATTGAAAACCATCTCGGCGTTATTGATGAGGTTCATCAGATTGGGCGCCGTAGTGCCGGCCAACAGCAGCGCCGGCGCCGAGCTCGCATTGACGATGCGATGCATGGCATTGACCGGGATCGAGAACAGCGAGCCCTTCTGCCATTCGAACACGTGCCGCTTGTTCTCGCCGTCGAGCCAGACTTCGGTCGAACCGCGGCCTTCGACGACGAGATAGATTTCCTCGTAGATGTGCTTCTCCGGGTTAAGCGCCCCGGCGCCCGGCACCTCGACGACGTAGGAGCCCCATTTGCCCTCGGTGCCGTGGAGCTGGATGTAGCTGCCGCGGCCGCCCAGGCGCGGCCAAGGGACGAGCGGCAGGTTCTGCACCTTGCTCACGCCGATATCGCGAAAGATCGGAATGCCGTCGGCTTCCATGAACAGGTCGTATGGCGTCTTCGGCCGGTTGAACTTGCCGAAACCGGCGCGCTTGAAGCCCGACGGCTCGTGCCAATGAACTTGGCCGGTGATTTCGTGCATCGTCTCACATCCTCCATGACGGCGATGGCCGCGCCAATGCCGCGGCCGATCAACGCTTGCGGCGGCGCGATTTATCGCTCGATTGCGCAGGCTTTCACCCCATGTACAATGCGCCCCAAACGATTGCAATGTCGGTGCAACCCATTGTATCGCGAGGAGGTTTCGCGTGCCGGCGCGTGTTCTGCCGCTCCTACTTCATGGCCAATCCGGGCCGACGCGCCGCAATGTCCAGGTCGATCGCCTGGTGATCGCCGGCTGGACCGGACGCGACACGGCGGCGCTGGAGAAGCATATCGCCGAACTCGAAGCGATCGGCGTCAAGCGGCCGGCCAGTGTGCCGATTTTCTACCGGGCCTCGACCGCGCGGCTGACGACCGACGACAGCATCGAGGCGCTCGGCGAGGCTTCGAGCGGGGAAGCGGAGTTCGTGCTGCTTCGCCACGGCCAGCGTTTATGGGTCGGCGCCGGTTCCGACCACACCGACCGCGAGGTGGAAAAATACGGCGTTTCGCTTTCTAAACAGATGTGCGACAAGCCGGTCGCGCCCGAGTTCTGGGATTACGAGGAGATCGCGCCGCACTGGGACAAGCTCGTGCTGCGCGCGTACATTGCCGAGAACGGCACCCGCGTGCTCTATCAGGAAGGGCCGGTGACCGCGATGCTCGACCCGCTGGCGCTGATCGAGCAATTCGGCGGCAAAAACGGGCTGCAAGAGGGCACGCTGATGTTTTGCGGCACGCTGGCCGCGCGCGGCGGCATCCGGCCGTCGGAGACTTTCGCGTTCGAGCTCGACGATCCGGTGCTGGCGCGAAAAATTCAACATCAATACCGGGTGCATAATCTGCCGGTGCTCGGATGAAGGAGAGTAAGACGTCATGCCGATGAACAAGCCGCATCTTGAGTTCCACAAGGTCGACATGAGGGAGGGCTGGGCGACGCCGTCCGGCTATCCGGCCGGCATCCAGCAGAAAATCCTGGCGAGCGACCTCGACGAGACCCGCAAGATGGGGAGCCGCACCCGGCTTTTGCGCTTCGCGCCCGGCGTCTACACCACCGCGCCGTTCGTTCACGACCACTGGGAAGAGGTTTATCTCCTGTCCGGCGACCTCGTCGTCGGCAACGACGACAACGGCAAAGGCGGCGAGCCGTTCGAGGCGCCGACCTATGCCTGCCGTCCGCCGGGCGTCTATCACGGACCGTTCAAGTCGGAGCGCGGCTGTATGCTCTACGAGATTCATTATTACGATGAGAGCAAGAAGTAGGGAAAAGTAGGGTGGGCAAAAATCGCCGAGGCGAAGCCGCGTGGGCAAGGCGCGTATTCGATTTTGCCCACGCTGCCGCTTTTGAGAACGTGCCATGCCCACCCTACAAGAGAAACTAATCATGACGGAACAAACAAAGCCCGCTCTGCGATCGTATCTTGCCGCGGCTGCTGATTTCGCGTCGGGACAACAGACGCCGCGGCAGTTTCTGGAACGCTCGCTCGAATTGCTCGACTACTGGGAGCCGCAAATTGGCGCCTTCGTCACGACCGATGTGCCCGCCGCGCGCGCGGCCGCGGAGCGCTCGACGGAACGCTGGCGCGCCGGCAAGCCGTTGTCGCCGATCGACGGCATGCCGGTCGGCATCAAGGACATTATCGAAACGGTCGATATGCCGACGCAAATGGGCTCGCCGCTGTTTGCCGGCTGGCGCTCGGAAAAAGACGCCGCCAGCGTGCGCGCGCTGCGCGACGCCGGCGCCATCATTCTCGGCAAGACGGTGACGACCGAGTTCGCCGCGTCCGAACCGCGCGGCACGCGCAATCCGTGGCATCCCGCGCACACGCCGGGCGGCTCGTCGAGCGGCTCGGCGGCCGCCGTCGCGGCCGGCGTCGTCAGCGCGGCGCTCGGCACCCAGGTCATCGGCTCGACCGTCAGGCCGGCGAGTTTCTGCGGCTGCGTCGGCTTCAAGCCGAGCGTCAACGCGCTCAACCGCGAAGGCAGCCACGATTACCAGAGCCAGAGCTGCACCGGTATTTTGGGTGCTGCGCTGGACGACGTCTGGCAGGTCGCCCACGAGATCGTCGCCCGCGTCGGCGGCGATGCCGGCACGCCCGGCCTGCAAGGGCCGGATACGGTGCCGCCGGCGCAAAAGCCGCGCCGTCTCGCCGTCCTCGAAACCGGCGGCTGGGACAGCGCCTCGGTCGGCGCCAAGCAGCAGCTCAGCGAATGCGTGATGCGGCTTAAATCCGCCGGCATCGAAATCCATGCCCGGGGCAATGACGACAAGGTCGCGGCGCTGGAGACCGATCTGGTCCATGCCGCCGAACTGTCGCATCGCTGCAACGGCTGGGAGACGCGCTGGTTCTTCCGCTCGATGCGCGACCGCGACGCCGGCAGTTTGAGCCGCAACGTGATGGACCGCATGCCGAAATACGAGGACATGAGCTTGGCCGAGCATCGCGCCGATCTCACGGAGCGTGCGCGCGTGCGCGCGGTCCATGCCGCGCTTGCCGCCAATTGCGATGCCTGCATCACGCTGGCCGCGCCGGGCGGCGCGCCGGAGGGACTGGCCTCGACCGGCAATCCGGAATTCGCCGTGCCGGCATCGCTGCTTGGCGTGCCGGCGCTGTCGCTGCCGTTGTTGGAAGTGGGCGGCATGCCGCTCGGCTTGCAGCTGATCGGCTATTTCGATCGCGACGCCGACGCCTTCGCCATTGCGTCGTGGATTACCTCGGCGCTGATGCCGGCGCGCTGAAAAAGAGCGGCAATGGACCAGCGGGGTGAAATTCCGGACGTGCTCGCTCGCTATCGCGACGGAGCGCAGCCGCCGCGCGCTTATGCCGACCTGCACGCGCACGTCCTGGCGCTGCACCGCGCCGGCCTTTTGATCGTGGTCGACGAGCCGATCAACAAAGACACGGAAATGCATCCGCTGGTGCGCTGGCAGTACCGCGGCGGAATTCCGGAAAATGAGCGCAAGGCTTTTCTGTTCACGCAGCCGACCGACGGCAAGGGCGCCCGCTACGACATCGCCGTGCTGGTGGCGGGACTTGCCGCCAACCCGGAAGTTTATCGCATCGGCTTCGGCCGGCCGCTTAACGAGATCGGCGACGCCTGGGTGAAAGCGATCGCCTCGCCGCTTGAGCCGCGCCTGGTCGCCGCCGCGCCCTGCCACGACATCTGCATCGCCGGCGACGCGCTCGATCGCGCCGCAGGCGGCCTCGACGGCCTGCCGGTGCCGATTTCGACCCCGGGCTTCGACAACGCGCCGTATCTGTCCGCCGGCCATTACATCACCAAGGACCCGGACAGCGGCCGGCAGAACCTCGGCAATTATCGCGGCCAGATCAAAGCGCCGCGCCGGCTCGGCATGAACCCTTCAGTCGAGCTGCGCGCCGGCATCTATGCGCATTGGCTCAAATACAAGGCGCGCGGCGCGCCGATGCCGTGCGCGGTCGTGGTCGGCTGTCCGCCGCTTGTCTCCTACGCCGCGGTGCAGAAGCTTGCCGAAGACCTCGATGAATTATCCGTCGCCGGCGCGCTCGCCGGTGCGCCGATCGACGTGGTGCGGGCAAAGACTGTCGATCTGCTGGTGCCGGCGGAAGCCGAGATCGTCATCGAAGGCTTGATCGACACCGAATTTCTGGAGCCGGAGGCGCCGTTCGGCGAATCCCACGGCTACGTCAATTTGCAGGAATACAATGCTTTCATGACCGTTACTGCGATCACGCGGCGCCGCCACGCCATTCTCACCTCCTTCATCAGCCAGGTGACGCCGTCGGAATCGAGCGTGATCCGACGCGTCGCCATGGAGCCGCTTTATCGGCATCATTTGCGCGCGGTGCTCGGCATAAAATCGGTCACCGGCGTCGCCATGCACGAGCCGCTGACCAGCCTCTATGCCGTCATCGGCATCCAGTTTGCCCGCGGCACCCCGCGCACGGAAATCTGGCGCGCGCTCGACGGCGCCTCGACGCTGCATCGCTTCGCCGGCAAATGGATCGTTGCGGTCGATGAGGATATCGATCCGGGGAACGCCGACGCGCTGTTCTGGGCGATGTCCTATCGCTGCCAGCCGCAGCACGATCTTCACGTCGTGCCGCACAAGCATCCCGGCCACGGCCCGCGCGGCCCGCGCGACGGCGGCGAGACCGCTTCCGTGCTGATCGACGCCACGCTCAAAGGCACTTACGCGCCGGTGGCGCTGCCGCGGCGCGAATTCATGGAGCGCGCGAAGGCGATCTGGGAGCGGCTCGGCCTGCCGGCGCTGAAGCCGGAAAATCCCTGGCACGGCTACGAGCTCGGCCACTGGCCGGCCGAGCTCGAACGCCAGGCGCGCATGGCCGCGAGGAGCGATTACTTTGCGCTCGGCCGCGAGATGGGCAATCAAAGGCGCAGCGACGTGGACATGAATACGCCGGTCGAGCGGGAGGAAGAATGAGGCATGCGCTATATCGACGCCTTCAATCATTTTTTTCCCAAGCGCTATTACGACGCGCTGTTGGAAACGCCGGCCGGCGCCAAGGATCTCGGCAAGCGCATGCGCGGCATTCCGGCACTGTCGGATATCGATTTGCGCATTGCCATCGTCGAATCCTTTGACAATTACACCCAGCTGCTCTCCCACGGCCTGCCGCCGATGGAGCGGCTGTGGGCCCCGGACAAATCGCCGGAGATGGCGAAGATCGGCAATGACGGGCTCGCCGAAGTCATCGCCAAGCATCCGAAGCATTTCGTCGGCTGGTCGGCGCTGCTGCCGATGAATGCGCCGGAGGCAGCGGCCAAGGAGGCCGAGCGCGCCTTGCAAAACGGTGCCAACGCCATTCAGCTCGGCACCAATGCCAATGGCGTGCCGCTCGACGCGCCGCAATTCCTGCCAATCTTCGAAGTCATCGCCAAATCCGGTAAGCCTATCCTGCTGCATCCCGCGCGCACCCGGGACATGCCGGATTATCCGACCGAGACCTATTCCAAATACGAAATCTGCAGCGTGCTCGGCTGGCCCTACGAGACCGGCGTGACGCTGGCGCGGCTCATATTCTCCGGCATCATGGACCGCTTTCCCGATCTCAAAGTAATCGCGCATCATCTTGGCGGCGTGGTGCCTTATCTCGAAGGCCGCGTCGGCCACTCCTTCGATCAGCTCGGCGTGCGCACCTCGGACGAGGATTACGGCGCGCTCCTGAAATCGCTGAAGAAGCGGCCGTACGATTATTTCAAGGATTTCTACGGCGACACCGCGGTCGAAGGCGCGCGCGCGGCGACGGTCTGCGGCCTCGATTTCTTCGGCGCCGATCACGTGCTGTTCGCGTCAGATTGCCCGTTCGACAAGGAAAAGGGGCCGGGCTACATCCGCGATACCATCAAGGTGCTCAACTCGCTGCCGCTGTCGAACGCCGAGCGGGAGAAGATTTATTTCCGCAATGCCGTGAAGCTGTTCGGACTGGCGGGGTAACGTCATTCCGGGGCGCGCTGAAGGCGCGAGCCCGGAATCCATAACCACAGCGTCCGAGTTTTTTGCTCCGGAGGCAATCCTGCTATGCCTGTGATTATGGATTCCGGCCCTCGCTTCGCTCGGCCGGAATGACGGCACTCCTACTCATCTACGATATGCGCGCGCAGCACGCCGATCCCGCCGATCTCGACTTCGAGCACGTCGCCCGGCTTCATCCACAGCGGCGGCTTGCGGCTATGGCCGACGCCTTCGGGCGTGCCGGTGGCGATGACGTCGCCCGGCGACAGCGCGGTGAAGTCGGAGCAGAAGGCGACGATCTGCGAGATCGCATAGATCAACTGATCGGTGGTGGCGTGCTGCACCTGTTGACCGTTGAGCCGCGTGGTGAGCGTCAGCCGGCTCGGATCGGGAATTTCATCCGTGGTCACGAGCCACGGGCCGAGCGGTCCGGTGCCGGGAAAATTCTTGCCCGAGGTGACGGAGAATTTCTGATAGTCGCGCACGCTGCCGTCGACGAAGCAGGTGTAGCCGGCGACGTGGTCGAGCGCATGCTCGGGTTTGATGCGACGGCCGGCCTTGCCGATGACCAACGCGAGCTCGCCCTCGTAATCGAAATTGTCGGAGACCGCGGGCCGGATCATGTCGCCGCCGTGGCCAATGAGCGTGTCGGCAAAGCGGATGAACATGCTCGGCTGCCGCGGCAATTCGCGGCCGGTCTCGGCGGCGTGCGAGCGGTAGTTGATGCCGGCGCACAGAATCTTGTTTGGCTTGGGAATGAGCGGCAGGAATTTGATGTCGCCGAGCTTATGATCGGGCTTGGATTCCCGCGCTGCCCGGCGCATCGCTTCCATCGCGCCGGCCGCGAGCGCCGCGCACAGATCGGGCTGGCCGATTTTATCGTTCAGCGCAACCACGCCGTCGCCGCTCACTGCACCGAAGCACTCTCGGCCGCCGGCGACAAAACTCAAAAGCCTCATTGGACTCTCCCTCGCGCATCCGCTCGCCATGCGCCTGTTTTGCTTTGCGGCGGCAGTGTAAGGTCGGCGCTATCGACCGCAAGACCAACGGGGAGGGCAATGACCGATCACTTACGCGAAACGCTCGCCAACGCCGGACGCGTGCTGGCGATGGAGGGCCACGGCGATTACGTCGCCGGACACATTTCCGTTCGTCTTCCCGGAGATGCCGGGCGCTTTCTGATGAAGCCGGCGGGCATCGGTATCGAGGAGATGCGGCCCGACAATATCATCACCGTGGACATCGAAGGCAATAAAGTGGACGGCACGATGCCACGCCACAACGAGGTCTATATCCATTCCGAAGTGTTGCGCGCACGCAGTGACGTGGCCTGTGTGATCCACAGCCATCCGATGCACGCCGTGGCGTTCTCTTCGCTCGGCAAGCCGCTCCTCGCGGTCGGCAATTCCAGCGTGCATTTTACCGACGGCCGGCTGCCGATTTTTTCCGAAACCACCGATCTCATCATCAGCCAGGAGCGGGGCCGGGCGGTAGCGCGCTGCCTCGGCGCGCATCCCGCGCTGATCCTGCGCAATCACGGCATCGTCGCCGCCGGCGCCAGCATCGAAGAGGCGGTGTGGACCGCCATCAAGCTGGAAAAGGCCTGCCAGTTGCAGTTGCTGGCGGAATCCGCCGGCGGGCCAAAACTTCTCGCCGAAGGCGCGGACCTCGACAAGAAACGCGGCCGCGCCGACCGGCCCGACCTGCACAACAATACGTTCGGCTATCTGCTGCGAAAGTGGCGCTGCCAATGCTGCGGCGAGATCGTGCCGGCGCCGCATGTCACGACATTCGAGAACAAGGATCAGCGCTAGCATGAATAAAAGTTCTCTCAATTGCGATTGGATCGATTGATGCCGGCGCCGAGCCGGCAATCGATAAAATTCTCACCATCCGCAACTGTGCGGGCGCGGCGGCGTTGCCAACCGTGTAGGAGCGGATGGCATGTCGGACGCCGTACTGGAACCGACAGCGGTTCTGTCGAGCCTGCCCGCCGGCCGGAACGAGCAGCGGTTCGCCTGCGCGGTCATTGTGGCTTCGACTCTGGTTTTTCTCGTCCTGGTGCCCTTCGCGCAGGTGCCACTGCCGACATTGCCGGCTTTCATCCCGATCTATCAATCGGCGCTTGTCATCAATGACGTAGTCACCGTCGTTTTTTTGCTCGGTCAGCGCCGGTTCTCGCAGACGAATGAGCTAAGCTTGCTCGCCGGCGGCTATCTGTTTACCGCGCTGATGTCGATCCTGCATGCGCTCACGTTCCCGGGCCTGTTCACGCCGACCGGGCTGCTGGACGCGGGTCCGCAGACCACGGCGTGGCTTTATATATTCTGGCACAGCGGATTTCCGCTGTTTGTCGTTGCCTATGCGACCTATGGCACGGCCGCACGGCCGTTACGGTGGGACGGTGGCGGCCTTGTCCTAAGCGTAGGGTTGGCTTTTGCCCTAGCATGCGGATTTGCGCTGACCGCGACCTGGGGCCAGCGCTTCCTTCCAGCCGTGATGCAGGGCAACCACTACGCGCCGATCGCGAGCACCGTTGTCTCGATCGTGTGGCTCCTCAGTCTGCTCGCGCTTCTGGTTTTGTTGCGCCGTAAGCCTTATTCGGTCCTCGATCTTTGGCTGATAGTGACCCTGTGTGCATGGCTGTTCGACATCGCGCTCAGCGCCGGCTTGAATGCCGGCCGTTACGATCTCGGATTTTATGCCGGCAGGGTTTACGGTCTTTTGGCGGCAAGTTTCGTTCTGATTGTCTTGCTGGTTCAAAACAGCGGCCTTTACGTCCAGCTCATCAAGTTGCGGGAAAGCGACCGCCAAAAAGCCGAAGAATTGCGCCGGTTGACGACAGTCGACCCCCTGACCGGAATTGCGAACCGGCGCGCCTTCGAAGACGCGCTGGATCAGGAATGGCGGCGGATGATGCGGCACCACACTGAGCTATCGCTGCTGCTGATCGACGTCGATTATTTCAAGCGCTTCAACGATACATACGGTCATGTCGCCGGCGACCAATGTCTGCGCGCGGTCGCCCAGGCCGTGGCGCGCCGGGCGCGGCGGGCCGGCGAGCTGGCCGCCCGGTACGGCGGCGAGGAATTCGCGGTGCTGCTGCCGCATACCGACATCGAAGCGGCGCGGCGGCTCGCGGAGCTGATCTGCGCAACGGTGCGCGAACAGCGAATCCCTCATGGCGGCTCCGAAGTCGCGCCCTATGTCACCGTCAGCATCGGCGTGGCATATATTTCCGAGGTTCCGGACACCGCCGCCGCCCTGTCTCGCGATGGCGCGGCAGGTACGATGATGCCTTCCGGCGCCACGGTGCTGATCGAGATGGCCGACCACGCGCTTTATGCGGCCAAGACCGCCGGCCGCAATCGAGTCGTCGCCGCCGCCACCAACGAGGCCGCGCCGGCAATTGTTATGAGTGCGTGATCCACGCCCCGCGCCGCGCCGGACGACGTTTCAAAACTTGATCATGTCGCTCCTGGTCACCGTCACCTGCTGGGCGAAACCCGGACCATTGGCCAACTGCCACACCGCGAGCTGCTCGGTGTAAAGGTCGTCACCCGAAAGGCCGTCAACCGGAACGATCACTTTAAAATCCCGCAGTGCCGCGCCGCTGGCGGTGTAGAGCATGCCGCCGTTGGCCGCCGTGCCGGTTACGATGACCGTTTGAATGCCCTTGTCCTTGAGGATCTTTTCCAGGTCGGTATGCACGAATTTATCCGCATGCGACTTGACCCACGGTTCGTTGCCGAGCGGAGCCACGTCCTTGAGGATGTCGGCCGTGCTAAAGTTGCCGCCGACGCTGTAGATCACGGTCGCGCCGTGCCCGCGCGCCGCGGCCAGGAGCTGCTTCATCGCCGGCAGCGAGGCGAGGCAGCGCGGCCTGCCGCCGCAGCCGCTCGGCAGGAAGTCCACCATCAGCAGCGCGGTGGTCTTCGGATCGACCGTGACCGGCTTGAGCGCGGGGGCCGGCGGCGCCTTCGCGTTCGCCCATTCGTCGATGATGTCGGCTGCCTGCGCGGGGCAAAGGCCGAGCCCGGCGATCAACAGCGTGGCGGCCAGCGCCATGCGGCTCCAAAGCAATCGGCTTTTCCTCATCACGCCTGCCTTGCCGGTTTGCCAATGCGCTTAGAATTTCATCATGTCGAGCCTGGTTAGCGTCACCCCCTTGACGATCGTCGGGGTCGCGTGTGTCAAGTCCCAGACTGTAAATTGCATGGCATAGAGGTCATCTGCCGATAGGCCATCGACCGGTACGATGACGTTATAGCCTCTCTCTGCCGCTTCACCGGCGGTATAGAGCACGCCGCCGTTGGCTGCGGTGCCGACGACGATGACGCTCTTGATGCCCTTGTCCTTGAGCATCTTGTCCAGGTCGGTATTGAGAAACTTGTCGGCGTCGGAGTGGATCATGGGCTCGTTTGCAGCGGGGGCGACATCTTTGATGATCTCGGACGGCGGGACATTGCCGAAGCCGCTGTAGATGATGGTCGCGCCTGCCCCTCGTGCCGCGTCCAGAAGCTTCTTCATCGCCGGCATTTCGGCCAGGCAAATTGGCCGGTGGCCGCAGTTCCCCTGGAGAAGATCGAGCATCAGAAGCGCGGTGGTCTTCGGATCGACCGTGACCGGCTTGAGCTCGGGCGGCGGCGGCGCTTTCACGCTCGCCCATTCGTCGATGATGGTGGCGGCGCGCGCGGGGCACACGTATGTCGCGCCGGTCATTAACGTCGCGACCAGCGCGATCGTGCCGCACGTGATTGGGGTTCGCCTCATGATTTCCTCCCTTGATCTTTGGCCGACCGCGCTCAGAATTTCATCATGTCGATCTTGGTGAGCGTGGTCCTGCTCGACACGATCGGCACGTTGGCGAGATGCCAGACAGTATACTGCTCGGCGTAAAGCGTAGGCGACGACATGCCGTCGACCGGGACGATCACCTTAAAGCCCAATTCCGCCGATGCGCCGGCGGTCGCGAGCACCGCGCCGTGGGCGAAGGTGCCGACAACAATGACCGTCTGGATGCCTTTATCCTTTAGGGTCTTTTCCAGGTCAGTCCCAATATATTTATTGAGAAACCCGACAAAAAACGCCTCGCCCTCGCGGGGGGCGACCTCGGGCAGAATATCTTTCGCGGTCGGTTTTCCGGACGCGGTAGGATAGGCGGTATAGACCACCAGCATGCCGGCGCCGCGCGCTTCATCGATAAGCTTCTTAACCGCCGCGAGCGATTGGACGCAGCGCGGATTACGTTCCACATTGCACGGTTGCTTGAAGAGATCGAGCACCAAGAGCGCGGTGGTCTTGGGATCGACCGTCACCGCCTTGAGCTCCGGCGGCGGCGGCGCCTTAACAGACGCCCATTGGTCGACGATGTTTTGCGCCCGCGCCGGCTCGGTTGCAAGAGCGAGGAACGATACCAGCGCTGCGAGCAGCATCGTGGTGGTTGCAAGGAATAGGCGTTGAATTACCGGCATTTCCCCCTCCGTCTCAAAGTTTTGTCTTATCCGAAATCGGCACAGATTATTCCGAGCACGGCGCAAAGTATTTGTGTCAAACTGACGCCGCACCCTCTGGCGGCCCTCTGACCGCCACGGGAGTTAAACACCAGAGGAAGGGGATTATTGCGATGGATATCAAGGTCGGCAAGCAAGCAATTGCCGCGGCGACGGAGAAGCTCAAGAATTGGGGCCGCTGGGGCAAAGACGATCACATCGGCACGCTCAACCAGGTCAGCCCGCAGGACATCGTCAAGGCGGCGAGCCTCATTCGCACCGGCAAGGTTTTCGCGCTCGGCATCCCGCTCGACGCCAACGGGCCGCAGAACGGATTGTTCGGCGGCCGTTTCAATCCGATCCATCAGATGCTGGCGACCGGCACCGATGCGATCGCCGGGCGGCAGGACTGGAACAAGATCCGCTATGCCGACGACACGTTGATGTTGTGCGTGCAGGGCGCCACCCATTGGGACGCGCTCGGCCACGTCTTCTACGAGGACAAGGCCTATAACGGCCATGACGCCAAGCTGATCGACTCCAAGGGTCTCAACGTCCTTGGCATCGAGCACTCGAAAAACAAAATGGTCGGGCGCGGCGTGTTGCTCGATATCGCGCGCTTTCGCGGCGTGCCGTGGCTGAAGGACGGCGAAAGTATTGCCAACGACGAGCTCGACAAATGCGCCAAGGAGCAGAACGTCGCGATCGGCCGCGGCGACTTCGTCATCGTTCGCACCGGGCAGATGGAGCGCTGCCTCGCCGAGAAGAATTGGGGCGGCTACGCCGGCGGCGACGCGCCCGGCGTCAAATTCGAGAACTGCTACTGGTGCCAGGACAAACAGATCGCCGCGATCTGCACCGATACCTGGGGCGTCGAGGTGCGGCCGAACGAGACCACGGAAGCGAACCAGCCGTGGCACTGGGTGGTGATCCCGGCGATGGGACTGTGCATGGGCGAAATCTTCTATCTCAAGGAGCTCGCGGAGGATTGCGCCGACGACGGCATCTACGAGTTTTTCTTCTGCGGGCCGCCGCTCATCATCACCGGCGGCACCGGCTCGCCGATCAATCCGCAGGCGATAAAGTAACGCCGCAGGCGTCATCCCGCACGGGCGAAGCCCGATCCGGGATCGCGCGCTGATTACTCGGCTTCATGCGCGCATGGGTACTGTGTCTCATGGGTACTGTGTCTGATGTCACTGTTTGCCGTTTCCGCCCACGCCGACGACGCCGAACTCAGGCGTCAGATCGTCGGCACGTGGCAGCTCGTCTCGGTCGTTTATGAGGACGCCACGACCAAAGACCGCACGCCGGTCTATGGCGAGCATCCCAAGGGCATCCAGATCGCAACGCCCGAGGGCCGCTGGCTCGCTTTGATGACGGCCGATGGCCGCAACGTTCCGAAGACCGACGCGGATCGCGCGCAAGCGCTCAAGAGCATGATCGCCTATACCGGCCGCTATCGCGTCGCGAACGGCCAGGTCATCACCAAGGTCGAGGCGGCGTGGAACGAGGCCTGGGTCGGCGGCGAGCAGGTGCGCAATATCCGCTTCGACGGAGACAGGCTTACCATCGAGAGCCCGCCGCTGCCGCATCCGAACATGAACGATAAGACGGTGCGGGTGATCGTGGTGTGGCAGCGCGAGAAGCTCTAATAAGCACACCGAAATTTGTTCAGTTTAAAGTATTTCTAGACTTCGGGCTGCGAGAAATACTTTAGAACGCTCCTAATTCAAAAATATAACGCTTCTAATATTTGCGAATATTGTGCATTGTTCTTGACAACAAAGATCAACGAAATGCATTTGACGCAGCTGCCGGCGACGCTGCGCGAATGCGGTGGCTGTGCGCCTAGTCAGAGAGAGCAATGCCGATCTTCCGCATCACTCACGGTCTGCTGCGCGGGTTTCTGATCGCGCTCGGGGCAGTAGCCGTAACTCTTGCAACTACCGCCGGGGCCGAGGCGCAAGACGACAGCGCGTTCCACGAAATCGAAACCAAATACATTTTTGGCGACATCACCGTCGGCTCATCGACAGGCATCGAGGGCGAAAAGGCGTTTGAGCCGGAGACCGGCGCCGACTTCGGCAAGCGCGGCGGCAACTACGCCGCCAGCCTGACCGAGCTGGAGTACGAATATACGCCGAACCAGTTCGTGCAGTTGGAATTCGGGCCGACGGTCTCCTATTACGATATTCACGGTGTCGGCGGTCTCAACGACCTCAACCTCGGGACCTTCAACGGCTTTGCCGGCACTTTCAGGTCGCTCCTGGTGGACCGCGGCCCATCGCCGCTTGCGGTCACACTGTCGCTGGAGCCGGAATTCCACAGCCGCGATGAAACCAGCGGAACCCGCATTGTGAATTACGAGCTCGAGGCCAAGCTTGAATCCGACTACGAGCTCATCAACAATCGCCTGTTCCTGGGCTCCAATATTCTCTACGAGCCGGAAACTACGCGCGGCGATCTCGGCGCCTGGTTCAACGAGTCGACGTTCGGGATCTCCTCCGCGCTCGCCTATCAGATCGTGCCGAAGGTCGTGGTCGGCGCCGACCTTTGGTATCTGCGGCACAATGAGGGTGTCGGGTTCAATACTTTCACCGGCGACGCGTACTATCTGGGGCCGACCTTTTATTGGCAGGTCTCGTCCAAGGTGCTGGTGAGCGCGGCGTGGGAAACGCAGATCGCGGGGCACGAAGTCGGCGTATCTCCCGCTCTCGATCTGACCGACTTTTCACACTACCGGGCAAAGCTGCTACTCGAATTTGAATTCTGACCGGACCTCGCGTTGAGGATTTTGAAGGGAGAGTTTCGTGCGAAGGAGTTTTGTAAGGCGCAAGACGATCGGAGCCATCGCCGCGCTTGCAGCGGTCATGTTCGCCGCATCCGCCGTAAGCGCGCAACAGGGCGGTGCGGTCGCCATCGCGGTCAAGGACCATCGTTTCCAACCGGCGGAAGTCCACGCCCCCGCCAACCAGCCGCTGGCGATAACCGTCAAGAATCTCGATACGACGCCGATGGAATTCGAAAGCGTGTCGCTCCGGGTCGAGAAGGTGGTGACCCCCGGCGCCGCAGGCGTTGTCCATGTGCGCCCGCTGGCGCCCGGCCGCTATGAATTTTTCGACGACTTTCACCAGGAGACCCGCGGTATTCTCGTCGTGCAATGACGCAGGGGCGATTGCGCCACGGAGCCCGGACGCGGGCCGTACGCCTGCACCCTAGGCGCTGATCGGATAAACCGCCTTCTCGCCCGACAGCACCCGCGCCACGTCGGTTGCGCATTTGGTCTGCAATTCCTCCAGCGCCTCGACCGAATAGAACGCGGTGTGCGGCGTGAGGATGACGTTGTCGCGGTGGAGCAGCGGTGAGTCTTTGGCGAGCGGTTCGGTCGTGACCACATCGAGCGCGGCGCCGCCGAGCTGGCCGGAATCGAGCGCGGCGACGAGCGCTGACTCATCGACCAAAGGACCGCGCGCGGTGTTGATGAGAAATGCGCCCTTTTTCATTTTGGCGAAGGCTTTGGCGTTCATCAGGCCGCGGGTTGCCGGCTGCAACGGCGCATGCACGGAGATGAAATCGGAGCGGGCGAGCAAATCGTCGAAGCTGACGCTTGCGACGCCGGCCGCCGCGAGCGCGTCTTGGTCCACGTAAGGATCGTAGGTGAGAACCTGCAATCCGAACGCCTTGGCCTTCGGCGCCAGCATGCGCGGGATGTTGCCAAAACCGACGAGCCCCAGCACCTGGCCTTCGAGGCGGCGCAGCGGCACGATCGGCGGCACCTCCCAGCGTCCGGATTGCACCAGTCTGTTGGCCAACGTCACTTTGCGGGCGAGCGCGAGCAACAGCGCCATGGCATGGTCGGACACTTCGCGCAGGCAATAATCCGGAACGTAATTGACGGCGATGCCGAGCTCTTTCGCCGCCGGCAGGTCGATATTGTCGACGCCGAGGCCGAAACGGCCGATCGCCTTGCATTTCTTCAGCTCGCCCAAAAGCTGGCGCGGCAGCTTGGCATAGGTGACGAGCACGGCGTCGGCGTCGCGCGCCACGGCGAGAATGTCGTCGGCGGACGGGCTTTTCGCCATGCGGTATTCGGGATCGAGCCGCGCCAGCGCCTTTTTGGCGGGGTCGAGCGAGGGGAACGGACTGTCGGTGACAGCGATAAGGGTACGGGGCATTGGAGACTTTCATTGACCTTGTCATCGTCCGCGACGGCGGATGATCGGGTATCCACCGGCGCTTCATATTGTCTCGACTTCAGCGCTGACTGGATGCTCCGCCTTCGCGGAGCATGACAATCCTTATAACGCAAGGAGCTGCCTTATAACGCAAGCACCTGCCTTATAACGCAAACACCTGCGGATTGACGCAGTTCGGCAGCTTATGTCCGCCGATAAACGCCAGGATATTGTCGACCACGAGTTTCGCCATCGCCTCGCGCACTTCGGGCGTGGCGCTGCCGAGATGCGGGGTCAGCACCACGTTGGACATTTTCGTCAAAGCCTTGGCGAGTTTGGGCTCGTGCTCGAACACGTCAAGCCCGGCGCCGGCGATCTGCCTTGTCTGCAAGGCGCGCACCAGCGCGGTCTCGTCGACGATGGCGCCGCGCGCGGTGTTGATGAGAAACGCGGTTTTCTTCATGAGACGCAACTCGCGCGCGCCGATCTGATGCCGCGTGTCTTTGTTGAGCGGCGAATGGATCGAGACGAAATCGGATTCGCGCAGCAATTGATCGAGCGGAACGTAAGTGAGTCCGGCTTCGCGCTCCTCGTGCTCGGGCTTCCTTCGCGGCGTCCAGTACAGTACGCGCATGGAAAAGCCGTGGGCGCGCTTGGCCACCGCCTTGCCGATCAGGCCGCCGCCGCCGATGAGGCCGAGCGTCTTGCCCCAGACGAAAGAACCCATCAAATGCGCCGACTGGCCGCCGGGAAATTTGCCGGCGCGCGCCATGCGGTCGCCCTCCAGGATACGCCGCGCCACCGCGAGCATCAGGCCGAAATTGAGGTCGGCGGTGGCTTCGGTGGTGATCGGCGCGGTGACGGTGACGGGAATGCGCCGCGCCGTCGCGGTCTCGACGTCGATGTTGGAAGGGGTGATCGATTGCGCCGCGATCAGGCGCAAGTTCGGATTGGCCATGATCACGTCGCGGTCGATCCTGTCATGCAGCAGGCAGAACAGAATATCCGCCTTGCGCACGGCGCCGATCAAAGTGCGCTTGGGGATGATCCGGCTCGAATCGGCAAACAGCGTCACCCGCGCAACCGCGCGCAAACGCTTGAGCGCCTGCTCGGACACCGGCTGGGTGACGAAAATGTGCGGACGAGCGGAGTTTTTTGCCATCAGTCGAGCCACCGCACCACGCCGGCGACGCCATCGACGGCAACCTGGGCGCCATCCGGAATGCGCCGCGTCGCGTCGAGCACGCCGAGCACCATCGGAATGCCGCGCTCGCGCGCCAGCGACGCCAGATGCGAGGTCGAGCCGCCAAGCTCGGCGACCACGCCGCCGACGCGCGGCAGGATGTGACTGAGCGCCGGCCCGGCGACGCGCGTGACCAGAATGTCGCCCGGCGCGACACGGGCGAGCTCGCACTCGCAATTCACCACCACGGCGCGGCCGCTTCCCCAGCCGATGCCGGCGGGATGGCCGTTGAGCCCCGGATGCTTGAGCCAGATTTCGTCCGGCACCTGCGCCGGCGCGACATGGAGCGGCCGCGCCTGCAACAGCTTGAAACCCTCCTCGTCCAGCGCCCATTCGATCTCGACCGCCATGCCGAGCAGGTCTTCGCACCTGCGCATCAGGCGGCCGAGCGTCGTTGCCTCGCCGGCTTGCAGGCACGGCGCGCGCACCAGCGCCTCCGGCACCTTTTGCGGCGCCGTACCGGGGCCATTTCCAGGACCATGCAGGCAGGCTTCGCGGTGATGCTTGCGGCCGGGGTCGTTCGAGCGCACGAAACCGTGGCGGCTGAGCACGACGCGGTCCGGCACCACTTCGCCTTGCGCGATCGCCGAACCCAGTCCCCAAGTGGCGGAGATGAGCATGTGGCCGTCGGCGGTTTCGCTCAGGCCGCCGCCCGAGGCGCGCGCGTTAACCAGCGGCTGCACCAGCACGGCCATCGCGGTGTCGGCGGGGGTTTCGCCGTGCTGCGCCATGGATCGCCGCGCCGTCGTGGTCCATAGCGCCGCCCAGCAGGCGCGCAAACAGGTGAGGAATTCGCTGTCTTCGCGCACGCCGAGAAAGCTCTCGAACTGGCCGGCGAAATTTCCTTCGGCCCGATCCTCGATCAGCGACGAGGAGCGCACCGCCGCCGGCTTGTCGGCTTCCCACCACGCCCTGAGCACGTCGCTTAGAACATCGGGCGCGAGGTCGCTTTGATAAAGTTTCAGGCGGATTTCGACCGCCAGCCGGCGCTGCGCCGGCTGATCGGCGCCGGCATAGGCGGCGATGGTCTTGCTTAATCCGAGATGTTGGATTTGGCGATAATAGGCATCGGCGGCGATGCAAAATCCGCCCGGCGTCGGCAGACCCGCACGCGCCAGCACCGCCAGATTCGCCGCCTTCGGTCCGACGCGCTCGGGATTTGTCGCGACGGGGTCGGCGAGGGGGAGGATGAATGAGAACAAACCCATCTTTACCGACTCGTCGCTACCTCTCTCCTCCCCCGCTTGCGGGGGAGGGTAGGGAGGGAATCATTGGCTCGCTCCGACTTCCGGTGGCCCCCACCCGGCGCGCTTGGCGCGCCGGCCCTCCCCCGCCA
>Ga0207416_1000403_pt1 | contig 76797 bp, 68 predicted proteins | sample PaiPotPPM11metaG_FD_184107 | JGI IMG/M metagenome (GOLD analysis project Ga0207416, IMG submission 184107) | Iron sulfur acid spring bacterial and archeal communities from Banff, Canada, to study Microbial Dark Matter (Phase II) - Paint Pots PPM... ... | reverse complement strand
GGTGGGGGGGGCGGCGGCGGCGTGGGCTTAGCCACGATGTGGTCGCCGATCACGGTCCAACTGCTCCATTGGCCCACGGGGATCATCCGAGTCGCGCGATCCACCGGCCCGCCGCGGAACTCGAATTTGAACCGCATGTGCTCCCCCGGAACACCCCCCGGCATTCCGGGTCTGTCCGATCCCTGGTACTCGCATCCCGTGTTCCTGTCCGGAAGGAATTCATCGCCATCCCGGTTGCCAATCGGCGACGAGCGGACGCCGTAGCGCAGCAGGGCTCCGAGCCTGAACAAATCTTCCTGCTCCGCTGCACCCGGCCCGCATGTAATGCCCGGCGGGGCCTCGGTTTTCATCACTCCCGTTCCACGATCGCGTTCCGCGAACACGCACTTGACCATCTGTTTATACTCGCTCAGGGCGCACGAACAGCCGGTATCGTCGTCTTTGAAGGTCACTTTCATCGAGAACTCATCCCAGAGCCCGTGCAGAATAGTGGCTGGGGTAAAGTACTTGGCATTGCGCGTGCCGGACGGCAGGCTGACCGAGACGACGCATGGCCGCGGTTCCTTGTCCTTCTCAGGTTCCTTGGGTTCCTTGGGCGGCCCGTCGGGCCCGCCCGGCCCTCCCGGCGGCAGGAAGGGAGCCAGGCAAATCTCGGGATTCAAGATACAGAACAGCAGCGCCGCGCCCGCGGCGACCCCGCCGGCAATACCCGTGCAGAGAATCGGATGCCGCGAACAGAACCACTTCTCGTCGACCTCTTTCCCCCCAGGCGTCGTGGGCGGCTGAGTCGCGGGCGGCTGAGAGGCCGGAGGCGCGGGTTGCTCGGGTGTAGGCTCCGCCGGCGCTGGTTGCCCCGGAGAGGTAGGCGCGCTCGGCGGGGCGAGCGTCACTCCTCCTACAGGTAAGAAGACGATATCGACACGCCGATTCCGCGCCCGGCCTTCGACGGTGTCGTTGGACGCCGCCGGCGACGTGGCGCCGGACCAGGCGACGTCGATACTTCTGCCGCTGAGCCGCGCGAGCGCGCGCTGCACAGCCTCCGCGCGTCGCTTGGACAACGGCTTGTTAATCGCGGGCGAACCGCTCGAATCCGCGTGCCCGATGACCACGACACCAAGCGTGCCGGCGCTGCCTTGTTTGATCAGATCGGCCACCTCGGCGAGCGCCGCACCGTGTCGTTCCTTGGGAAGCGCGCTGTCGATCGCGAAGTTGTACAGACTGATCAGCGGCGGCCGCGCCGTCCCGGTAACCTCGCCGCGAGACGTCCGTGAAATCTGCAGCTCTTCCGCTCGTGAGATCGGCTTCTCGGCCGCCGACGTTTCGGGAGTCTCGTCCTCGCGCTCCTGGCGGCGGACCACCGCGGCCGCCGGGGCCGCCGCCATCGCGGGAGACGCGAATCCGGCAACCGTCTGGTCGGCGGCGCGGCGCGCCTCGACTTCGGCCGCATCGTCGGAAGCGCCAACGACCAGTCCGGCCTGTCCTTCGGCGGGTGCCGAGCGCTGTTGGGTTGTGTGGGCGAGTTCATGTGCCATCAAACGCCGCCCGGTTACTGTAGCCGGCGCATATTGCCCGGAATCGAAGACGATATGCCGCCCCACGGTGTAGGCGAGAGCATTGACGGCACGCGCCGACTCAGCCGCGCGCACGTCGGTATGCACGCGGACATCGCCAAAGTCGCACCCAAACGATCGCTCCATTGAAATCCGCGTGGCCGGGTCGAGGGGATTGCCGGAAGTGCGCAGCACGTCATAGACGGCGCGAGGCACTCCGGCGACCCGCGTGGCGGCGCCGGCGGAAAGTGCCGCGGGGGCGACCTGCCGCCTCAGCGTTTCCTGCTCCTCCTCTGCGCAGGAAGCGCACGGCGCGCCCGACGCACACCCGGCGCAGTGGCGTCGCAAGACATGGCCTGAGCGGAGTAACCGCACGACAGCCTGATTTCCAGCGGCGCGGTTCAATTGCGCGACCGGATGGTCCGCCGGCGCGCGGGAGGGCGCGACGGCGGACTTCGCGAGCGCGGCGCTGCGCGCCGATGCCAGTGTGACCTGCGCGACCGCCGCGCGCGCCATCAGGCTGTCCGCTAGTTCCCTTCCGACGACGAACTGTCTTGGACGCTCTGACGGCCCCCGCGGCCGCCCCGCGACGACCCGGCCATTTTCTCGAGCGCGTCGACTCTCTTCTCCAAGGCCTCGTTCGCGGCTTTCAACTCCTTCACCGCCTCGACGAGCACCGCGGTGAAGCGGCCGTAGTCGACCGCCCTGTACTCTTCGTCGCCCCACGTGCTCACCAGCTCCGGGAAGACGGACTCCACGTCTTGCGCAAGCACACCCATCTCCCGGCGTCCGGTGGAACGGCCGAGGGCCTCATACGTCTCATTCCATTCGAAGGTCACGCCCTGGATTTGCTCCAGCTTCTCCAGCACGTCGGTGACCGGCGCAACGTTCTTCTTGAAGCGCGCGTCGGACGACGTCGGGAAGGCGGATGCGTGCGCTGAGCCGCCGACGTCCAGTTTGGCTGCGGGGGCGCCCTGTCCGATGCCAATGCCGACGTTGCCGCTGGAGGTGTCCATCACGAGTCCCCACCCGGCCCCGTTGTTCCCCCACATACCGACCTGAGCGTCGCCGGCCATACCGATGAACGCGCGGTCGCCGGGGCCCGTCTGAAAGAGCCATATGCCAGCCGTGCCGTTCGACCCCTGTCGCAGTCGTATTCTGTCTGTGACATCCAGAATGAAGTCGGGGCTCAAGGTCCCGATACCTACGTGACCGTTGGCCTTGATCACCATGTGCGTGTTATTCGCGCCGGAGCGCAGCTGCAGGTCGTGATTGGACATCGTCGACACGATGCCCCCGCTCTGGTCCACGCCCAGCAGAACCTCATACGGCCCGTTGGGGTCGCCGGTGTCCCGGACGTTCATGTACGTGGCCGAGGCGCCCTCGATCGTGAGCTCACGGCTTGGGGTTGCCGTGCCGATGCCGACGCTGCCGTTCGCCTTGAGCACCATGTGCGTGTTATTCGCGCCGGAGCGCAGCTGCAGGTCGTGATTGGACATCGTCGACACGATGCCCCCGCTCTGGTCCACGCCCAGCAGAACCTCATACGGCCCGTTGGGGTCGCCGGTGTCCCGGACGTTCATGTACGTGGCCGAGGCGCCCTCGATCGTGAGCTCACGGCTTGGGGTTGCCGTGCCGATGCCGACGCTGCCGTTCGCCTTGAGCACCATGTGCGTGTTATTCGCGCCGGAGCGCAGCTGCAGGTCGTGATTGGACATCGTCGACACGATGCCCCCGCTCTGGTCCACGCCCAGCAGAACCTCATACGGCCCGTTGGGGTCGCCGGTGTCCCGGACGTTCATGTACGTGCCCGAGGTGCCCTCGATCGTGAGCTCACGGCTTGGGGTTGCCGTGCCGATGCCCACGTTGCCGCCGGCGGTCACCCTCACCCGCTCGGTCGGTTGAGCGCCCGTCATGACCTGCACATCGCCTGTCTGGCTGGCGAGCATCTTCGGCCACTGTGACGATGCGACGGCGTCGTTCTTCAGTGTCATGCTGCGGGCGGTGAGATCATCCCCCAGGAGCGTACCGGCCCGAACCCGGCCCGTGGCATCCAGACTGCCGGAGACCTTGTTGCCGGCAAGAGGCACCTGCGCCAGCACGATGTTGATGTTCGGATTCCCGGGCGCGTTCGCACCCGCGCTCAACGCCGGTTGTTCGGAGATGCGGGTGCTCGTGCCCGCCACCCCCGGATCGGTGCTGGGATCGGTGGCCTGCTCGGTGTAAGCGATCGTGATGTACGCGGCAGCCCCGGAGAGCGCGGACACGTCGACCTGCTGGCTCGCCGGCAGGACGATTTCCTGGCCCAGTGCGTTGTACGCCGTGCCGGCCGAGACCGTCACAAACCCGTCCCCCACGTTCGCCGTCACCGCGAGACCCTCAGCGATGCCCGGAGAATGCAGGAGCCGGTTGTGCCGCCGGCGCCGGTCCAAGTCGTAATCCTGCTGGTCCCGGAACTCCGGCGCCCGCAGGAACTGCCGGTCGAAGTAATTCACCCGCTTCGTCGCGTCCGCCACGGCAATGCCTCCCCCCTCGTATCAGGCCGCACCTACGACGGCGCTCGGCCGTCCTACCACTCAATCGCTGTTGAAAACCCAGGGATCCCCCCACAGCAGCGTGCTCTGACCGATCTGTGCCGCCGGTCTGCCGTCGATCACCGTCTGCCCCGGCGGCGCGAGCTGCATCGTACCCGCGCCGAGACGCAGCTGATAGTACGTGTGCGCCGGCTTCTCCGCGTCCAGGATGAACCGCGCCGCGCGCTGCAGCGTGTCCAACCCGGCCGGCGTGGACAGCTGCGGAAGGGTGGGATCGGCCGTGAGATCCGCCACGAACAGGAACGACGGTCCGTCGCCGAGGACGGAGTCCACGCCGAGCGTGGACGTCACCCCGAGCTGAAACGAGGCCGTCGCGTCCGGGTCCGCCGGCGCGAAGTCGGTCACCACCATGCTCGGCGGATTGGTCTCGAGCACGTCTCCCTTGAGCCACGCCCGCAAGACGGCGTCGATGCCGGGCAGCGTGCTCCGCTGCGCGGCGAGACGGATCGCGGCGTTAAAGAAGGTCCGATTCCAGTCGAGAGGCTTGTCGGCGCGCAGCGGCACCGCCAGCCAGCCCGCCAGATAGGCGAGGAACGCGAAATCGCCGGGCCCCGGCTGCGGGCGATGACTGAACTCGGCCGGCGGCGTCGTATCCGGGCTGAACAGGTCGGCGATCCCGCCGGCGGTAAGGTCGGCCTTGCCTTCGATCTCGGCCTGCAGTTCCTCAAACGCCCCTTCGAAGGCCTTGAGGAATCGGCTGAACACGCTGACGCCGCCGACCTCGCCGGTGCGGTACACCTCCGGCAGGTAATCGCGAAACTGCACCGGGCGTGTGTTGATGGTCATGGGTCGACCACCGAGACCGAGAGCACGCTCAGTTTCGGCAGGGCCTCCGCGGAGGCGAGCGGGATTTCCGGCGCGTTCTCGTCCCCGTTCATGCGCAGCTCGCGGACGTGGTCGATCCCCACGACGCTTTCGATCACCCGGTACAGATCGGACCGGAACACCGGCCGGCCGAACGGCCATCCGCCGCCGTCAAATCCGCCCCGCGCGGGATCCAGGAAGGCCCGCACTGCCGCGTCGACGTCATGCGCGAGGGACGCCGCGTCCGCGCGGACACGGCTGTCACGCGCGACCACCACCGCGAGCGCGAACGCCGTGTAGTCCGGCGGCACGACCTTGACCCGGGTGGCGATCAGCCGGCGCGGCGCCAGGAACTGGAAGACCTGCCGCCGGAGCGCGTCCCACTGGACCGGGGAGATCGCCGGATCCACGGGCACGATGATCACGTCGATGCGTTCCGCGCCGCCCGGCTGCGAATTGACGACCGTCCGGGCCCGCGCCACCGCCGCGGGGTTGGCCTGCAGCGCCAGCGCCTCGAGGTCGCCGCCGGTGACGCCCCGGGGTCGCTGAGCCAGGACGTCGAGCGCCCGGCGCAGCGTTTGCTCAATCGGCTCGCCCGCGGCGCGCTGCACGCCCACGAGTCCCGCAAACCGCTCCAGGCTGCGCTCGGGCACGCGGTCGATCTGGTAGATCGCAGCTTCGATCAGAAAGGCGAACAGCTCGAGCAGCGTGATCCCCGGGTCGGACGGATTGTAATCGGTCCATGCCGGAAAATACCTGGGGATCAGCGCCCGGGCTTCGGCCACAAGTTGGTCGAAGGTGCGGTCGTCCAGGGTCAGCTGCGGGACGGGCACGGCGGCTACGCCTCCCCCATCAGGATCTGATGCGCGCCGGAGTAGACGAGGAAGTTGTCGTCGAGATCCACCGCATCGGCGACCGGCTCCACCGATTGCACCGTGGCGGCCGCCGGGCCGCCCGGGTCCGCGGCCGCCGGAACGACGCGATCGCCGCTCACGAACCCCGACAGCCGAAGCGCGGTCACCGCCCCTCCGGCCCCGACGTCCTCGAGCAGCGGCAACCGAACGCGATTGTCCAGCGTCGCGATCACGCTGCCCGCAGCGAAGGGAGATTCCGGCTCATAAGGCTCGACGCCCAGCCGCTGCGCCGGGTGCAGCAGCAGAATGGAGTCGCCCAACGAGAGCGATGCCGCGAAGGCGACGTCCCGCACGGCCACGGTCGTTCCGCCCGGCTGCGACGCGCTCACCGGGACGGCGAGGGGACTCCAGCGCGTGCCGTCGAGCGTCGTGACGAGCGTCCCGGCGGGCAGGTCCACGTCGGTCGTGAACGGGGTCACCGTGATCGACGGCCCGTTGAGCCCCGTCACGGTCAGGGTCAGGGACTCCAGGGTCACGGACGACACCGTCATCGGGAACGGATAGAAGATCGTCAGGACGTCGCCCGAGCCGGCGGCGAGGGCGGTCTCCAGCAGAATCGAGGTCACCGTCTCGTGCGGCAAAATGCCTTGCGCAAGCCGCGTCACCTGCCGCGCATCGGACGTCATCACCATGCTGCCCCTCGGGGCCCCGGCCGCATCCGCCATAAACGGCGTCACGGCCACGCTGGTGCCGTCCCCCGACGCGACCGCGACGTCTGTGACCTTCGTGACGCGATCGCCCTCCTTGAAACCCTTCACGCAGAGCCGCCCGGGGCCCGCGTCGGCGTGCCGGGCCAGCAGAGCCGACTTGCGGCCGTCGGCGGTCCTGATCCCGTTTCGCAGCGCGAAGACGGCGGGATCGTAGCCCGGCGCGTCGAGCACGAGCCGGTGCTGCGCCAGGTTCGGAATCAGCCGCGCCGCCCGCACGTGGTCCACCCCAGACACAGTCTCGATCAGCTGATGGATCTTCGAAATGTACGCGGACTGGCCGAATTCCCACCCGCCGCCCCGCGGCCCGCCGGTCAGCGGGTGAAGGTAGCCGGCCACCGCGTCCAGCACGCGCTGCTTCACGGCCAGCGCATCGTCCATCGTGGCCGGCACGACCTCCGCCGCGACCACCACCTGGATGTAGCCCGCACCGATCACGTTGAGGCGCGCGGGCGTCAGCGCGAGGCCCGCGAACGCGCACGAGGTCACGGAGCGCTCCACGTCGCGGACCAGTTGCGATCCCGGCGCCGGTTTGGCGGCGGCGCTCCGCGGAACGATCAGCAGGGTCACCCACCCGGGCTCGAACATCAGATCCCGGTTCACGTTGGACAGGCACTTGGCGCGCGCCACCCGGGTGCCCGCGGCCTGCCGGGCCAGCCACTCGATGTCGGCCGCCGCCACCGCGCGCCCGCGATGCCTCAGCGCCTGCGGACCGCGTTCTTCCAGCAGGGGCCGCGTCTCCGCGTCCGCGCCGACGTCCGCGGCCACCGGGTTCGTCGCACCGCCGATCCCGGGCACGGCGGATTTGACCTGCGCGATCAGTCCCCGCGCCACATTCCCCGCGGCCCCTCCGCCGCTGCGATAGGTCACGGTGATGTTTTGCGTCCCGACCGGTGGAATCAAGCCGCGCCGGCCGTCTCCGAACGCGATGGCGCCGGACGCATGGTCCAGGGTGTAGTGGCGGCCGGTGGGCCCCGAGGCGAAGAAGCTCTCCACCTCGTGCCACCGCACCCAGACTTCGCTCGGCTGCGTCGCGGCGCCGGTGCGGACCTGAACGGCGTCGGGCCCTTCCTCCCCGCGCAGCGCGTCGGCCTCGTCCGCCGGGGGCTGTTCCGGCTCGCGCACCCAGACCTGCTGGCCGGGCAGCACGGGGGTCCGCGACAGGCGGAGTGTCTGTCCGGCCTGTCCGCTCCCGGAGCCGACGATCTCGCCCGCGACACCGGCGCCCTGAACCGCGGTGACGGTGTTCAGAAAGACGCCGTTCAGCTGCTGCGTGTTAAAGGGATCGTTCAGGGCCGACCGGGCGCGAATCCAGTACCGGGGCGTGGCGTCGAACCGTGCGACCGCCTGCATGTTCACGGGGGTCACGAACTCAACCGCGCCCGATTCGGTGAGGTCGGCCGTCTCATCGAGCACGGTGAGGGCGCTCCATGCCGTCCCGTTGAAGTACTCCCAGCGAAGCGCCGGGAGCGGCGCAAACAGCGAGGGCGCCGCCGACGCTTCTCTAATCACCGCGCCCGAGAACGCGCGCGGTGCCGCCTCCACGTACAGCCTGACCGGCTCCTCCGGAAACGCCTGATCGAAACCCAGATAGAACGCGGGGTCCGGGTCTGCGTGGCGGAGCGGCGTCAACTCCTCCACGGCGACGAACGGGCGAAAGCCCTGAGGATTCGCACCGCTTTGATCGGCGTAGAGAAAGCCGTTCTGCGTGAGCAGACCGGTCGGGACGCGGCCCGCCTGGTAGTCCAGGCTGAGGCTGGACAGTATGGGAGGATGCAGATTCCCCGTACCGGGGCGGATCTGGTAGCCCTTCGAGGCATCGTTTGGGTCCACCGGCGTGTAGTCCAGCGGGACTCCGTAGTCGCCGCTGATGATCCGCGCGCGGACCCAGTAGCCTGTTTGGCCGTTGACCTGTCCCGGCACGCACGCGCCCGGGGAGAGCACAACGGTGTGCTCCCCCTCGGTCCGAAACTTGTCCGTGCCATCAGCGACGCTCAGCGCCTGCCATCCCGCCGCCGTCAACGACTCCCACTCGATGACCACCGGAGGAAGGTTGGCCTTCACCTCGACGTCGACGGTGATTCGCATTTGCGGGCTGTTGAGGAAGGGATTTGTGAAGAGCCCGATGCCGCCCAGAAGGTTCCCGAGGTTCTGGATCGAGGCGATCCCGGTCATGGCCCTGACGCCGCCCCCCGCCCCTCCCGCCGCGAACATCGGAGCGCGGGCCATGAGCTGCTGACCGCCTCCGCCGACGGCATGCGAGATCACCCAAAGAAACGATCCGGCAAACGTGTACAGCATGAAGACATCGCTCGGTCCCGGGGTCTGGCCGAGGGGAAACACCTCGCTGGACTGGTCGACCCAGGTGTTGCCCGCGATCGCTTCGACGTCCATGGGCTCGACGATCGCCAGACTAGCGCCGCTGCCGTGGGCGTTGGCCAAGGCCGGCGTGACGGTCATCTGCCGGGGAGGACCCGGGTCCTGCTGGCTCCCCACCGTCACGAACTCCGGCACCGGGTCGTCGTCGATCAGCAACACCGCGTTCTGGGGCAGCTGCACAGTGACCGCAGCGTTGAGTTGAGCGAGCCCTTTGGCGGCGTCTTGAGTCAGGGTGGCGGCGGGCCTGGTCAGCTGCAGCGTGACGGCCGCACCGGCGGCATGGCTGTTCGGCAGCGGCGGGGACAGCGTGAGCGTGGTGTGGTTGGTGACGCCGGCCACCACCGAGTAATCGCCGTCCACCTGCAGCACCTGGCCGGGCCCGGCGAAGTCGGGGACGTCAATCTGGATGCTCGTGCTGGCCGGGCCGGCCGGAGCCGTCAGCTTCGCGGTCGAGACCACGGTGAACTTCGTGAACGAGGGCGCGCCGCGATACGCACCGCCGATCAGTCGCGCGCGCACCCACACGTTGCTCCACGCCGCCACGCCGCCGGCCGGGGCGCCGTCCGGCGGAACGGCGGGGACGAGCAGGGAGATCCTTCCGCTCTGCGTAAATCCGTTTGTCCCGTCCGCGACGCGTGGAGACGGGAGCCGCGACCACGTCGTGCCCTCCAGGTACTCCCACACAAGCACGGGATGATCGAGCGGCTTCACGTTCGCCCGCAGCGTGACGGTGCTGTTCGGTTTCGCAAACGCATCCCGGCTGGCGAGGTAGAGCGTGCTCCCGCGAGCGGGGACTTGCCCGAACGGATAGCAGTCCCTGGTCAGGTCGAGCGGGGCGTTGCCGGCATACGCGAGGTCGGGCTGGATGTTCGTGCCTGCGACGCTGAGCGTGACCCCCTCTATCTGTAAGTCGTGCGCGACCTGGGCGTCCGGCAGCGGAGCCGTGAGCACCGCCTGCAGCCAGCGGTTCTGCGCGAGCTGCGCCAGTCCGAGCCCCCGCACGGCGGTCGAATCAACGGAATCCGCGAGGGGGATCTCGACGCGGGCGGTGCCCTCGCCGATCACGATGGCGCCGGCGGCCGCGGTCGTGAGGGCCCCCCGCGCGCGATACTGATAGGTCAGCCCCGCGAGGAACTCCCTCAGGTCCGCCGCGCCGTGCCCGCTCTGCCATGTGAACCACAGGACGGCCTTCACCGGCCGGTCGAAGTCCAACAGGGCATCGTCGCCGACGGAGAGCACGTGCGGCATGCGCTCCGTTCCGACGAACGGCGTGAATGCCGCGGCGCCGAGCCCGGCGGTCCCCGCGGTCTGGTCCGCGTAGCGGTCCCAGACCGGATCCATCGTGAACGCGGCCGTGAGCTGCGCCGGAATGACGGTGAGTTCTTCGATGGTTTCGAACAGCACCGGCGCCGCCTGTCCCCCGGGCTTGGTCCCGACCTGTGTTCCCTTGGGCACGAGGGTCGGCGGCGCGTTCTTGAGCAGCGCGAACGTCACCGGGGCCTCCGCCGGCAGGGCCGGGAGCAGGCCCACCCCCATGGCATCGAGGAAGGCGAGCAGGTGCTTCTCCGGCACGCGGTTCAGCCGGTCGAGCGCGATCTCCAGCAGGCGCGCGAAGATCCGCTGCAGCATGGTGCCGGCATCATCGCCTCCCTGCGGCGGGGTCCATTCCGGCAGATCCGCGTGCGCCTGCGCTTGAAGCTGCGTCAGAATGTCGCGCAGCGTGCGGCCGTCGAGAATCGGCGGAGTGGACGCCATCAGGCCCCGCTCCGCTCGATGTAGAACGGATAGACCAGATTGGCGATCGTATCCGTGTCACGCACGCGATAGTCGAGTTCGATTTCCAGGAGGCCCGGCTGATCCGCGGGCGCCGCGACCCGCACCTCCAGCACGTCGATACGGGGTTCGTAGCGCATCAGGGTCTGCTTCACCTGATGCTGAACCAGCGCCAGGGTCGTGGCACCTACCGGCTCGAACACCAGGGCTCGAAGTCCCGCCCCGAAATCGGGCCGCATCACCCGTTCGCCCGTCGCGGTCTGCAGGATCAATAAGATCGACTGCCGCACGTGATCGTCGTAGCCATTCGTGGCGACCTGCCCGTGCCCGTCGATGGTCAGGGGAAACGCCATGCCCGCCCCGAGGAACTGCCTGCCGCCGTCCGCACCATCGCTCATCGGGACGCGCCTCCTAACCGATGTTGACCGTTCCCACGGCGACGACCGTGCCGTCCACTACGTCCACCGGATCGTTGCAGGTGGTCGCTGTATCGCCGTTGCGGGCCGCCGGGAGGTTGTTGATCATCACGGTGGCGCTGCCCATCATGATGGTCGCCTGGTTGCTCGGGGGCTTCACGAACGTCCCGCCGATCGGCACGTGCGGCGGCGTGTTGGCCGCGGTGCTGTTCTGCGTCGCGGCCGGCACCCCCATGATATTGACGTTGGTGCTCAGCCCGCCATTGATGATCCCCGCGAACGGATGCGGAACCGACACCGGCGGCGCGGTGCCGGGCGGCTGGATGAGATGCACATCGCTTGGGTAGATGACTTGGTCGCCCTGCTTGGCGGCCGGCATGCCCATGAACCGATTCCTCCCCCCGAGGATCAGGCCGTTCGCGTCAGTTGATGTTGACCAGCGCCCCCTTGACGGTCGTGTTGCCCGACGCCTGGAGGGTCAGCCCGCTCTGCGCGTCGACCTTGGTGTCGGCGGTCGATGAGAGGGAGATGTTCTGCGCCGTGAGTTTGATCGTGCCTTGGGACGCGTCGAGTGTGATGTCCTTCGCGGAGGCGATGGTGATCGTGTTGTTGGCGGTGTCGAACGTGAGGTGATTGTTTCCGCTCTTGTCGACGATCTCGATCTTCTCCGATCCGTCGGTGTCGTCCAGGCGGATTACGTGCCCGCTGCGGGACTTGATCAGGCGCAGGTTGTTCTTGCCGTCCGCGTTCGTGTCCGGCGGCGCGTCCTGGCCGTTCCAGAGTCCGCCCAGGATGAACGGCCGCGTGATATCGCCGGCCTCGAACGCCACGAGCACCTCGTCGCCGGCCTCGGGCAGAAAGAACGTGCCGCGCTGGTTGCCCGCCATCAGCACCGCGACGCGCGCCCAATGGCCGATGTCGTCGTCCGACAGGTTCGGAAACTTCACCTTGACTCGGCCGAGGCCCTGAGGGTCCTTGTTGTCGAGCACCAGGGCGGGGGTGACGCCGGCCGTGCGCCCCGCCTGCTGACCCGTGTCTGCATCGAACAGCCCGATAGGCGTCATGACGCGCGCACCTCAAAGGACGTCTGGTAGCCGCCGGCACCGAGGGTGTGGACGGCCTGCTGCACGACGTAGCTGCCGCTGAAGCGGCCCACGCCGTTCAACACGAGGATCGACCCGGCCTCCATATCCGGCTGCCCCACGGACGTGCCGTGGCCGGTGATCATGGCCTGCTGCTCGCCGCTCAAGATCGCCTCGGCGTAGGCCTGCGCTTCCGCGGCGGTGGCGATCGAGGGGTCCGAGATCGTCAATTGCGACTGTCCGCCCGACCCCAGCGCAAGCTGTGCGCGGCCGGTGGCGGAGAGCGACGCCGCCGACGCGTCCGAGCGGTCCGCGGTGGCGGAGAACTCCTGCTTCTGAACCGGATCCCAGCCCCGCACCTGGACGCTGTTGACCTGCCCCGCGGTCGTGAGCCGAGGCGAGAAGCTCCGCAGCGTCTTGCCCCAGTCCAGGGTGAGGTTCGCCGGGGCCGGCCGCGCCTGCTTGAAATGCAGCGTCTGACCGTCCACCCAGAGGTAATAGTTGTCGAGTTTCGCGAGTTCTTTGAGGAAGTCCAGATTCCTCACATTCGCCTGCACCCGCGCCGCCGTGCGGGGGCCGGGATCGTCGACCTCCGGGGTCAGTCCCATCTCCGAGGCGATCTGGGTCACGATCTGGCCGTCCGAGAGCCCGGTGTTCGGATCGGGCCCGTCAAATCGCCGGTAGAACGTGCCGCGGGTCAGGCGATGCAGAAAATCAAAGCCTTCCGCTTCCAGCGTCGCGGGGCCCGAGTCGGGAAAATCCGCGGTGAGCGCGCTGATCTCTCCGACGATCAGCGTCTTGGTGTTCCCGACAAATCCCATGCTGATTTCCACCCGGGCTCCTTCCGTGAAGATTCCGGTCTGCGCGTCGATGAGCTTCAGCGTGGGGTCGTTCAGCCGGAAGTGAAACGAGTCCGGCAGATCCGGCAGCTGCGTTACGCTGATCTCCATCACCGTCTTGGCCAGGGGCGCGGGCAGCGGCACGCCGCCCACCGTCATCGTGAATGTCGGCACGTAGATGTCCGGCAGCAGTTGAAACGCCATCCGCTAGCCCCCGTTCATCGCGGCTTCAGCGGCGGGATGCTGAGCGTGCGCCCCGCCGTCAGTCTGAGCGGATTGTCGATGTTGCTCGCGCCCGCGATGAGCCGCCACTGCCGCGGATCGCCGTACTCCTGCGCGGCGACGGCCTGCAGGGTGATCCCGCCGGTGGCGGTCCGCGCCTTGCTGCGGTCCGCCGACTCCAGCGGAATGCTCGCGAGCAAGTCTTGTAAGAGGTCGTATCCCTTGAGGGCGACCGTCAGTTTGGCCCGCAGCGGCTGGCCGAGCGGGTTGAAGTAGTCGAACTGCTGGGTCACGCTCTCCAGCACACACGGAAAGATGAGCGAACCCCAGACAAACAGCAGGCGGGGCGGCGCGTGGGTCTGCGCGTTGACGGACGTGAGGCCGATCACCAAGTCGGTGAACACCCGCACGTCGACGCCGGCGTCCGTCGTGTCGAAGAATAGGTCCATCGAGAGCGACGCGGCGCTGCCGCACACGAACTGCAGCAGGGAGGACCCCAGCCCGGGCACGCCGACCTCGGCGAACTGGTTGGTCTTCTGGATGCGATACTCGGGCGGATTGAACATCACCGGGATCGGAATCGGGACGATCGCGTCGGTGTTGATGATCAGCGCCTTGGTGAGCGGCATCAGGACAGGCCCTTCCGTTCACGCTCAAACCGCTCCCGGCGAACCAGCAGCCGGTAGACCCGGTCGGTGACGGCGTTGATGTCGAGCGGCGGCGCCGCGGCCGCGGCAGGAGCGGTCGCCGCCGCCCCGCGGGTGTCCGGGCGCGCGTCGGCGGCCAGGGACGGCCGCTCGTCGCCCTGTTCGCGGCGCTGCGGCTGCACAACGCGGATCTCGAGCCCCGGCAGCGGCGCGGGCCGCACCGTCCGCTCGATGAGGCGTTCGATGACGGTCGGCTCGTCCGGCCGAGGAACGGGGACGGTGCTCGGCGGCCACTGAGGACCGGGCGCGGCCTCGAGCTGCCGCGCGGGGCCGACGGCCGGTGGCGCCGCTTGGTCCTTCGCCGGTCCGCCCGCGGATGGCTCGATCGCGGGAAACCCGCCCCGCACCTCGCGGCGCGGCTGGGGGGACACGGTCAGATAGAGCGGCCGCAATCCCGGCGCGATCTGCGGCGGCACGTGCGCCGGTGCGGGAAGGACGACGCGCTGGGCCGGCGTGGACGCCGTCCGAGGGGGAGGCGATGTGTCCACGGGCCGGCCGCCGGTATCCGGCGTCGGTCGGTTGAACTTTTCCGGGTGCTCCCCTCCGGCCGTCCGACGGGGCGCGGCCATTGCGGAATCGGCATTCGGGATGCTCGGATCCCCGGTTGGGATGGCGGCGTCGGTGTCCTCGCCGCCCCACTCCGCCGCTGTGTGCGGACCAATCGGCGCCGGGAACGCATGCGCTGGCCGGATCGCGCCGAGCGACGATGCCGGGCGAGCGGCGCCGCCGTCCTCGTGAGGCCGCTCGATCGCCCCCGGAGCGATAAGCGCCGACGGACGGCCGCCCCACGGCTGCACGCGGTGAGACATCCGGTCGTGCCACGCCTGCAGCCGCCCGATTGTGCCGGTGGCGAACGCCTCATGCGCGATCGCGCGCATGACGAGCGCGTGCCCCGTGCGCAGGGCCGGAGGCCGCCAACCGACGCGCGCGCCGGCCAACGGCAGCGACAACCCTTCGGCCCCCAGCGCGCCCCCCGCTTCGCCAGGCATGGTTCCTCCCCTCGACTCGCCCGCTCAGTCCCGAACGCCGCCGGCTATCCTCGAAACCTGCTCCACCCACCTGCGCCGCTCAGCGTGTTCGAGCGAGACCAGCTCCTCGTAGGACCAGTGAAAGTAATACGCGAGGTAGGCTACCTCCTCGTAGATCTGCGCGAGGGGATAGCCTACGATCCCCCCAGGCGCTCGGGCTCCGTCTCAAAGGACTGCTGACAGTGCGGGCACACCACTTTGAGCACCCGCGTGCCGTTCTGGTTGACGCGGTTGTAGAACTCCTGGAGATAGGACAGGTCCGCCGCGAACAGCCCCTCCACCACCCTGGGGTTGACGGCGTCGAGCGACCCGAGCCGGGTGATGACCCTCGACAGCAGGATCACCACGAGGTAGGCCGGGTTCGCCTGCACCCGCGGATCCTTGAGCGGCAGGATCTCGTCGGCGGCCGTGGCGAGCCGCATCACGCCCTCGCGGTGCACGGTGCCCTCCGCGTCGAGGTAGCCGCGCGGCAGCGTGAACTCGAACTCGGTTCGCGGAACGCTCACGCCCGCTCGAGCCTCTCGCACGCCACGGTGAGCGTTTCGATCGCCACGTCGTTGCCCTTGGCGCTGAACGCGGAGCCGTCCCACTTGGTCGGCCAGGCGTTGAAGAAATTCCAGCGCAGCTTCTCGGCTCCGGTGTCGTCCAGCAGGATGACGGAGCCGTGCTTACGCTGGATCTGTCCGTTCAGCGCGGCGAGGTGCCAGTCGTAGAGCTCGCGCGAGTCCGAGACGCCCCACTTGAGCGTGATGTCGGCGTACGTGATCTTGCCCGGCAGCTTGCGCACGGTATTGGGGTCGCCGCCCTCGCGATACTCGACGGCTTCGACATGCGAGCCGAAGCCCGAACAGTCCGAGAACCCCGCCTGGACGACGCCGTCGATCTCCACGAGGAACCGAAAATTCTTGTACGGATCCACTCTGCCCGCCATCGGATATCCCCCCTAGTCGCGGATCCCGGATCCGGACCGCGTTATCCGCCGCTCGTCTGCTGAATGCGGAAGACCACGAACTCCGCCGGCCTGACGATCGCCACGCCGATGTCGGTGACGACCTGCCCGGCGTCGCGAACCTCCGGCGGATTGTTTTCCGCGTCGCACTTGACGAAGAACGCCTGCTTCGGCGTGTCGCCGAACAAGGCGCCAGCGTGCCACTGGTTCAAGAGGAAATCGCTCACGGACCGGATGATGCGCTGCCACAGTCCGGTGTTGTTCGGCTCGAACACCACCCACTGCGTGCCCTGCTCGATCGACTTGCGGAGGTAGTTGAAGAACCGGCGGGTGCTGAGGTACATGAAGGGCCCGTTGTCTTTCCCCCCAACCGTGCGGGCGCCCCACACCCGGATCGCGCCGTTCAGCGACCGGATCAGGTTGACGCCGACGGGGTTCAGGTTGTCCTGATCCGCTTTGCCGAGCATCCACTGCAATCCGGTGGCTCCCTGCACCGGCTCGTTGGCCGGCGCCTTGTGAACGCCGCGCGTGGCGTCGTTGCGGGCGTAGATCCCGGCGATGTGGCCGCTCGGGGGCACGTAGATCAGCCCGTTGGTGTTGGGCTGAAGCAGCTGGGCCGCCGGATCGAACACCTGGACCCACGGAAAATAGAACGCCGCGTAGTCCGAGTCTGTCGGCCGCAGACCGCCCTGCTGGCTCGTGGGATTCTCGAGACCGGTGAAGTCCCCGCCGGCAAAGGCGGTGCCGCCGTCCGTTTGGACGGGATCGAGGATCGCGATCCGGTCCTGCAGGGCCGCGCAGTGTGCGACCAGCGCGCTGTAGTCGGCCGCGCCGGTGAGGCCGGGGGCGGCGACCATGGAAATATCGTCGACCTTCGCAAACGTGCCGGTGGGTCCCACGACCTTGCCGAGGTCCCCCTCCGTCGCCACCCGCGCGACGTAGCAGCCCGTTCCGCCGTTGTTGAAGAACCCGTAGACGGCCTGCGCCAGGTTGCGCTGGCCGGCATTCACGGCGGGATTCTGGGTCGCGGTCGCGGGGGTCGGTGTCTTGCCGTCGGGCATGAACGTGGACCCCATGAAATCTCCAAAGAGAGCCGCGTACTGCGACCAGTTGGACACGAAATGCGGCGTCGCCGCGGGAACGGCGGACAAACTGAAATCCACGTACTTGTATCCGTTTTTGATGTCCCCCGGCGCGTCGCCCTGCGTGGTGCGCGCGGGCAGCTGGATCGTATCGGGAATCACGCCGACAAACCCCGGCGTGCTGGTGCCGACGCCGGCGATCGGCCGCGCCAGCGGGGGAACCTCCTCCACATAGACGCCTGGCGATCTATAGTCGGGCATCCGTCTCCTCCCTCTCCCCCCACCCGGGGGACCAGATTCTCGCGGCTACGCCAACTGAAGGTCATAGGTACTCCCCTTTGGCGCCGGAACGCTGACCTTTTTGCTCTGCGTTTTCTGTCCCGCCGCCGCCTGCAGGGTGTACGTCCCGGCGGGAAGGGACCCGACATGATATCGCCCGTCCGCGCCGGTCGCGGCGGCCAGCCCGATCTCGACCAGCGTCACGGTAGCCTGCGGCACGGGATTGTTGCCGGCGTCCGTGACGGTCCCGGCGATCACGTACGAGGCGGTGCGGGTTATCGGCGCGTCGAGGATCTGGAGGCCCGTCTGGCTCGTGATCACCGCCGGACCGGTGACCGGCGCGAGGACCGGCATGGCAATCGTGATGGTGACGCTGAGCGAAGGGCGCAGCCTGTTCCCGAGCGACGTCCAGAACTCGGAGATGTTTTTGAGCGCGTCGGGATGCAGGGCGATCATCGGCAGCGGCGGAGCCTGCCCGGCGAGACTGCCCTGGAGAAACGAGGGGGGAACCGTCGGGTACCGCGACAGTACCTGAAGCACCTCGCTGAGCAGCTGGTGTTCCTGCAGCGCCGGCTCGGTTCCCCCGACGGCCCAGGCTGTCACGAGGTAGGTGCACGCAAGCCGCAGGGGCGGTGGGGTCGTGGTCGCCTGCCCGTTGCCCCGCGTCACCAGCGGCTCGTTGTTGCGCAGATCCAGGTCCTCGCGGAGGTCGTAGAGGAACACGTTGAGCGTGGTCTGGTTCGGGTGAAACATCTCGGACGGCTGGTCGAAGACGATCTGCGCCGCGGCGAGCTCCGGGGGAAGCCCGGGCTGGGTCAGGATCGCCTTGAGCGTCTTGCTCAAGTCCTGAATCATGATCTCTGCGCGCTCAACACGCGCTCGTCCCACGCGCGCCCGAGCTTCTGGTGCTCGCGGTGCGCGGCCCGGGCGAGATGCGTCATGCCGATCTCGCCTCCGTCGACGGCGGCATAGAACGCCGCGGTGAGCGCGATATTCTTGATGTGGCCGCCCGCGAGCTTCACCTCGCGGCCGAGGACCGCGAAATCGACGTCCGGTCCGAGCGGCGCCGCATGCGGAAAGGTGACCTCCCAGATGCGGCGCCGGTATTTCTCATCCGGAAACGGAAACTCGACCACGATGTGGAGGCGCCGGACAAACGCGTCGTCGAGATTCTGCCGCAAGTTGGTGGCCAGGATCGCGATGCCTTCGTACTCTTCCATCTTCTGCAGCAGATAGCCGATCTCGATGTTGGCGTAGCGATCGTGCGCGTCTTTCACCTCCGACCGTTTCCCGAACAGCGCGTCCGCCTCGTCAAAGAAGAGAATGGCGTTGGAGCTTTCCGCGGCGGCGAAAACGCGGTCCAGATTCTTTTCCGTCTCGCCGATGTACTTGCTCACGACCTGCGAGAGGTCGATCTTGTACAGATCGAGGCGCAGATCGCTCGCGATCACTTCCGCCGCCATCGTCTTGCCGGTCCCCGGCGGCCCGGCGAACAGGACGTTCAGCCCCGTACCCAACGAGAGCTTCCGCCCAAATCCCCACTCGCCGTAGACGTGGTGCCGGAACGTGGCCTGATCGCGGATCTCCCGCAGGTGTGCCAGCTGGTCGGGGGGCAGGACGATATCCGCCCAAGTCTGTTTGGACTCAACCTTGCGGGCCAGCGAGGCGAGCTCCGGTCCGCACTGGGCGCGGGCCGCGGCGAACAGCTCCGCCGCGGTCGGCGCGGGCGCCGGCGCCGCGGACGCGCCCTTGGCGCCGGCCGGTGTACAGGCGGCGCGCCACCGCGCCTGATTGCAGGCGGCGGTGACCGCGTCCTCAATCTGTCCGGTGGTCAGGCGGAAACGGCCGGCGAGATCCTCGGTGTCCCCCGGCGCGGCCTGCACGCCCGCCTCTGCCAGACCGCTTCGCCAGCACTCCCGCCGCGCCGCAAAATCGGGCGGCGTGAATTCGACGTGAACGACGTCCGGCGAAGGATGCTGCCCGGACGGCCACGGGTAATCCCCCGCCAGAATGGCAATACCCCGATGCGCGGCCACGGCGCCGAGCAGGCTTCGCCAGTGCGCCGCGCGGTCGCCGCGCCGCAGGGCCTCGGTGTGGTCCAAGTACAGGATCGCGCCCGTGAGCAGCGCCTCGCGAAAGAGCGTGCCCACGGCGGGCTCGAAGTCGGGCCCGCCGTCCGCCCGCCGGAGATCGGCGACCAGAAGGGGCGCGCCGAGATTGCCGGCGAGCGCCGAGGCCGCGCGCAGCTTGCCCGCTCCTGCCGGCCCGCGGAAGTACAGGCGCAGAGATCGGCCCGCGGTCCGCGCCTGTTCCGCCAATGACCGCAGCGCACCCGGCATCCCTGACGCCGGCGCGTCCGCGAGGCCCCCGGGGGTGCTTTCCGGATCGATCGCGCGGCACCACGTCGCGAGCCGCGGGTCCGGGCCGCGCTCGTCCAGGAGCACGCGGACGAACTGGTCGTCGAGTTTGAGGTAGTGCGCGAGGAGAGGCGGACGGACGTGGTTCGGGTCGGCCACGAGGTGCAGCAGCCCGTGCTTGAGCAGCGGGCCGCCGGAGGCGAAATTCGCCCTGCGCGCGACTTTCTCCTCGGCAGAGCGGCAGAGCAGGTTGAGGGCCAGATCCACGCTCGGCCGGCGGCGGGTGACGTCATCCTGAAGGTAGGCGTACAGTCGCTCATAACGGAGATCGAGCTCCGGGGCGAGCGCCACGATCGCGACGTCAAAGTCAAACGGCGACAGGCCGAAAAGTTCTCCCACGCGGCCGGCTGGCGAGGACCTGACCAGCAACTCGAGCGACAGGCCGGTCCCCGTTCCGCCCGCGCCCAGCGTGGGGACGCCGGGGGCCCTGGCGAGCAAGTCGGCCGCCTCTTCCGGGCTGATGTACAGGCCCCGAAACGACGCGGCCTCCGCGCCGGCGGCGGGCTGCAGTTCGTGCACCAAGCGCGCCAGCAGCTGGTCCAGCCGTCGCAGGACCGGCAGTAACACGGCGAAGCCGGCTGTACCGGCCGCGGTCCGGTTGTCGTTGGGAACAACTTTCACACGAGTTACTCCCGGGATGAATGAACGAACTGGGATTCGATGGACGGGCGTTCGGTCAAGTGAGTCTGCGATGAGTGTTGGAGGCTTTAGGGATTTCTAACTCGCGGTCGGGAGTCCTGCGTGTTTATAAAACCCGGCTGCGGGGCCTTCTTGATCCCGAGCTATCTCCATGAGAGTGCACCTGCGCAACCGCCCGATGCCCGCTACGCCATCATTTGACGGCTGGGCATCGGTCGTGTGCGAACTCTTTGAGCCGTCTGAACAAATGCTGCATGTCCCGAATCTCAGAGATCGTCGCACCGGCGACCTCTGTGAACTTCTTCGCTACGAAACTGTCAAACGTTCGACGGTGAGCCGCGTCCATGGCGCGGCAGCGGTAGTCGCGAAGCCGGCTGACGCTGCTGCCCTGCACCGTCGTGGCAAACGGCCAGAAGTGAGACATGTCCGTAAGCTGTTTGAACAGGACGTCTTCCCTCTCGTTCACCGCACGAATGTGAAAACCGGCCATGAAGCCCTCAAGCGTCGCCAGCGTTTGGGTGATCGCCTCCCCGCGGTGGATGCTCTCCGTAGCCAGATCGAACGTCGTCTTGGAAATGCGACCCCGCTTCTGCTGTGCGCGAAGCCAATCCTCGAAGCTGCGGGGATCCCCCGACCGGCGCCACGTCGCAAGCAGGCCAATACCCTGCTTGGGCGTGGGCCTCATGCGTACTTTCGTGTGCGACGGTCTGCTGCGTCGCGACGGGGGACTCCGCGAGCAGGGCGGCATGGCCGAGCGTTATCGTCAGTGTGGGCACCGACCCTGCCCGCGTGGTGGGCAAAACGGCGATACCTCCCTTGCCCGGATCGTCTTGCTCAAGGTCGAAGTTGATAACGCCGCGGCGCGCTTCGGCCTCCGACCGGACGACGTTCACCTCGCTGGGTTGGATGCCCAGCGCTTCGGTGATGAGCGAAGCGTACGCCTGTTCCGCGACCAAGCGCTTTCGCGCCTTCTCGGGGCCGGCGGCGCTTCGGTAGGCCTCCTTTAGGCTCTGCGCGGCCTTGACGCGGTCACTCCAGCTCTTCTCCGGCACGGATTCGGCGTGCAAGTTCACCCACCGGACGATGTGGAAGTCGTTCATTGGGTGAGGGCTCGCGGTGATCATCGTTCTGCCGGCCGTTCCGGTTAGACCCGTGTCGATTGCGTGGTAGAGTCCCTCCGCGTCCTCGATGACGGCGGCCGCGGTGCCATGCTGCTTTGCGGCGACCAGCGCTTGGTACTCGGTAGCGAAACCGGCGAACTTGCCAGGCGCTTGGCCCGGCGGAACCAGCTCCCCCTGAGCCGCAAGCTCCAGAGTGACAATCTAGTGTAGACCTCCGGCGACCTCGACACGCAGTGTCACGCGCGCCAGATCCTTGTCCCGAATATCTGGCAGCACCTTGGCTTGAAAAACAGGCGGCGTGGACTCCTGCTGCATCACGTGCGTCAACTCATGCGCAGGAGGCGCCGCCCGGCGGTTGTCTCCGGTGCAAAGTGCCCTGCCCCAAATACCACATTCGCGCCTACCGTGTATGCGGCCGCATTCACCGCCCGTGCCGACTGCGCCGCCGCGTCATCCGTGTGCACACGCACCCGGCTGAAATCGCGGCCGAAGCGATTCTCAAAGAATGCACGCGTCGCAATGCCCAACGGATGTCCCGGGGAGCGCAGAACTTCATGAACAACCGGCGGCACCACGGAGGGCTCGGTCGCGCCGGTCGTTTGCGATTACCGGGCCAACCGCCTCGCGCGGCACGCCGCGCACTCGCCTTCCGGCCCAACAACACCTCCGCATGCGCACCTTCGCTGGGCGACCGGCTCGGACGTTGCGCGCATCACGCCGCCCGCCACCCGGTCCGCCTCGTGCTCATAGGTATCGCCCGGCGGCCCTACCAAGACCTTCGTCTGCAACAGGCCGCATTCGAGGAGTCGCAGCGTCGCTTGATTTCCCGCTGCCTGTTGAAGGCTCAGCAGCGGGTTGCGGGACGGGTTGCGAACCGCCTCCGGCCAATGTGTCGAGGATACCCGGGAAGGTTGATCAAGTTTCACCCGGTGCCTTGCGGCTTCAGCAGCTCTCATGTCATCTGGTCATCGCATCGGCGGGCCGGGCGGCGCCTGCGGCGTCCAGGTCCAACTTGGCCGCCCCTTTGACATGACCTCGTCTTCGGTCTGTGCCTCCAGGTACCACCGTTGCCCACCCGGTTTGTCCAACCAGTAAAAGAATCCCGTAACATCCTGAAACACTTCACGAGGAGGCGCGCCCCACGTAGAATAGGGAGACGACGCCAGAACGTAGTTGTCCGGATGGTACTCCGGATCCGGAACGACGATATCGATGTCCGTGGGACGCGCGGCCTCGGCGACCTCTTGTGCCGCGGCAAGGTAATTGCTATTTCTGAACACGCCGTCAAGATCACCACCCGCGCCCTCTGCGAAATGGAGGTACAGCCTCGCGATGTCACGGGTGAGGCTGTCCCAGCCGCCGCCCTGATAGAGCGGTCCGAGCTTAGAAGACGGAATCAGCCACGCGGGCTCGACGGCGGCGCGTTCGAGTTTGTGCTGAATGTCCCACAGGTCACCCACAAACTTCCTTAACCCTGACGCCCGCTCGTCCATACTCTGATCCCCCGACGCGTCGACCAGTTGGACGCCCCCGGAGACCTTCTTTTCAAGCGGCACGAGAATCCCTTGGGTCGTAATGCGAACCAGGATCTCCGTGACGAGACGCAACCTTGCGATCAAATCCAATCTCCTGGCGCGAGCGGCGGGCGATTCGCCTGCGAACACGTCGGACTCACCCGCCGGCGATGTCCCCTGCGCCGGCCCGGGCTGCTGTCTGGCGATCGCCACGCGGCCGCGCCGAGGCGTAGGCACCGGCGTCCCGTCCATTACCCCGCCGGCCGCACGGCCCGCTTCTCGTTCCTCGGCACCTGAAGGGCGGGTCATCTCGAGGTCCGCCCCGGCCGGCGGCATCGCCGAGCCCTGCTGGAGCGCGTGCATCAGTTCGTGGGCGATCAATTCCCGTCCACCGCTCGTGTGCGGCCGGTATCGGCCTTCACCGAACACGATGTGCGGTCCAACAGTGTAGGCGAGCGCGTTCACAGCATACGCCGAGTCCGCGGCCGTACGGCCGGTATGTACGCGCACCGCGCTGAGATCGCGGCCGAACCGGGCTTCCATGAAGCGGCGCGTGTTCATCTCCAGCGGCTCACCGGGCGACCGCACCACATCCAACACTCCGGAGGACGAGCCGGCGGCGGGCTTCGCGTTCCGCGCCTCGCCCGCGAGCAGCCGCAGAACCGCTTGATTTCCGACCGACCGCTGCAGTTTCAGCGCCGGGCTCAAGGCCCGCTCCCGGCGTACCTGCGGTCCGCGCGCCGTGGGGACCCCGACGGCACGGTCAGCGGTCCGCGGGGCCCGGCCGCGTATCATGACCTGCCGTCCCAGTGTCTGTTCACGACGAGGCTGCCTCTCCAATCCGAAAGGCCCGCCCGAAGCCGTGCGGTGCCGGCCACGTCGCCGGAGGTCACAGGCCAAGAGCGGTCGTTTGGACAGGACTTTGGCATCCCGGTATTAGAATACCTGTTTGGATCACGCTCTTCTTGATCGACGTAGAAGACTTCTTTTGACGGTCACAGCAGTCTGCTTCGGATATGATTTGGGGCAGCGGCAAGGCAATCTCAGCCCGTTGGATTTTGAGTGAATTTTCCGGGGGGGAGATTGGACCATGCCTACCGAGCTCGAATACCTCGCGATGGTCTTATTGTTACCGCTGGTACCCGCGCTTGTTCTATACAGGCTGCTGCCATCGGACGCATGGGTGGAAGGGCCTTTGAAAGGCTGGAAGATTCACCTCACAGGCGCTTTTGCAGCGTACTTCGCGCTCTTTCTGGCCACGAGCGGGCTGGCCTACGGGCAAATGAAGCCGCTACGGGACCACATCGGTGCTCTGGAAATGGAGAACGCAACGCTGAGAGACCAATACCAGACCTGGACGGTGGAACTGGACCGGACCGGCCTCGATAAGATTGGGAACAACCCCTTCAACCGACTTATTCACGTGGTGATACGGCCGCCTGAAGCGCAACCGAGTGAAGAGGGGATCTTGAGATTTCCTTTGGTGGTAGGGCGAGGCACTTCGGGCGAACTTGTATTTCCGACGCTGACTCTCACGTACACTCCACCGACCGGGGGCGCCGCGTACGAGGAACGCAGCGTCGACCTCAACAGCGAACCGATCGGACCCGAGTATAAACTGCGCCGAGTTGACGCCGCACATCAGATCATCGTCGTAGGCGAGCTGCCGCTCAAGAAACGCCCGGTCTATCAACCTCAAAGTACTGCCCAGCCCCTGAATTGATGGTGGGTCAACCCATGCAGAGGATGACATCGGACAGGAAGCCGCGGCCGCTGTGGAGGTCCTGCTTCTTGCTGTTGCTCATCCTAACGAGCGGCCTTGCCGTACCGAAACTCACGCTGGCGCAATCCAACGGAACAGTTCGGGGAAAGGTATCGTGGTGCAGCGGAAACTATCCGGCAGCGTACCTGCGCGCGACGCTTCTGCCTTCCAATAGGGCGCGCTCTTCCCTTTCCTATACCGACGCTGACGGATTCTACTACTTTCACAACATCCCGAGCGGAGATTACCTCTTGCAGATCTACCGTGGAGGAAATTTCAATCCGGTCACGTATCGAATCCGGGTTTTCGATCAACCATACACCGACATCAGTCCCGTTTGTTTGAAGTGACGTAAGCGAGCCGGACGCCAACTAGCACCCCGAGCTTCACCGCGGCATCGAGCGCAAACACGCGCCGCCGCGACCCCGCATGGCGCGACCGGGTTACTGCGCGGGACGCACCGAGCATTTTCCTTCGTACAATCAATGCAGGGCCGGGGGCCGCGACTTTTGACCGGGGGTGCTAGGTGGAGATCTTCGAGATCTTGGACAACCGACTCTATCAAAGCGGCGCGCCGGAAAACGAGGCCGAGTGGGGCTCGATCCGCGCCCGCGGCATCGATGTGGTCGTCGACCTCTTCGGAACCCTGGACCCAGGGGTCCCGACCAAGTCCAACTCCATCCTCTACATCTTCTGGCCGATCGAGGACATCGACGTGCTGCCCGCGCTGGGGGTCCTGCACACCCTCGTGGACACAGTGGTGCGGCTCATCCAGCTCGGTCACAAGGTGCTGGTCCACTGCCACATGGGGAAGAGCCGGTCGGGCCTTCTCAATGCGCTCGTCGCGATGAAAATCCTCGGCATCAGCGGCAGCGACGCGGTCGACCTGATCCGCGCCCGCCGGCCGGGCGCCCTCGGCAACGCCGTGTTCACCGCGTATCTCGTATCGCTGCCGGCCCCGCCGCCATCGCCCCCGCCGAGTCCGTCGCCGTCGGGCGGAGGACCGAGGCCATGACCAACAAGCGCGGGACGCTCTGGGCCGCGATCCTCGGCTCGTGCATCGTGTTCCTGGACTCCACCGTCGTGACGGTGGCGCTCCCGCGGATCGGACACGAGCTGCCGGCCCATCTCCTCGGTGTGCTGGAAGGGCAGTCCTACGTCTACAGCGGGTATCTGCTGGCGGAAAGCGCCTTCCTGATTCTTGCGGGCGGCCTGACCGACGTCTACGGCCGCCGGCGGATGTTCATCCTGGGACTCATCGCGTTCGGGACGACGTCGCTGCTCAGCGGGCTGGCGCCCACCATGGAATGGCTGGTCGTATTCCGGGTGCTGCAAGGGGTGGCCGGCGCCATCCTCGTTCCCGGGTCGCTCGCGCTCATCACCGCCACCTTCTCCGGCGAGGAGCAGGGCCGCGCGTTCGGCGTGTGGTCCGGCGCGTCCGCGGGGCTCGCGATCCTCGGTCCGTTCGTCGGCGGCCTCTTGGTGGACAACGTGTCGTGGCGGGCGGTATTTCTATTGAATGTCCCGCTCGTGCTGACGGGGCTGTGGGTCACGGTGCGGTACGTACGCGAAAGCCAAAATCTGGAGGCGTCGAAGGGCTTCGATGTGCCGGGCACCGCCTTGACGGCGCTGGCGGTGGGCGGGCTCGTCATCGGCACCATCTCGGGAGAGCAGCGGGACTGGCACAGTGCGGCGGCGTTCGCCGCGCTCGGCATCGGCGCCGCCGCCGCGGCGCTGCTCCCGTTCTGGATGCTGCGCGCGCGGAATCCCCTGATTCCTCCCGCGCTTTTCCGCTCGCGCAACTTCACGGTGACGAACCTCTCCACCCTCGTCATCTACGCGGCGTTGTCCGCGACGTTCTACTACCTGACGCTCTTCCTGCAGGGGACGCTCGGGTACTCCGCCTCGGCGGCCGGCGTCGCGACGATCCCCGGAGCGATCTTCATGGCGCTGTTCTCACCGAGGTTCGGCGCGCTGTCGGCGCGGTACGGCGCGCGCTGGTTCATGGCGGCCGGGCCGGCCCTCATGAGTGTCGGCGTGCTCTGGTTCGCGCGCATCCCCGCGGGCAGCGCCGCTTGGGCGCTGCGGCTGTCCGACCCGAGCACGTTCGCGCCGCCCGCAAGCTACTTCACCGACATCCTGCCCGGATTGCTGATGTTCGGCATCGGCGCGATGCTGATGGTCGCCCCTCTCACCGCGACGCTCATGGCCTCGGCACCGGTCGAGCACGCGGGTGTCGCGTCGGCCATCAACACGGTGATCTCCGACGTCGGCCCCCAGCTCGCGGTCGCCGGCCTCTTCGTCGCGGTGACCGCCCATTTCTATGCCGCGCTGGCGGCGCACGGGCCGGACCCGGGCATCGCGGCCGCCGTCGCGCGCCACGACATTACGGCATTCAACCAACCCGCGGGGTCGGTGCCCGAGAGCGTTCGGAACGCCGCGCGCGCCGCGTCGACCGGCGCGTTTCATCTTGTGATGCTTGTCAGCGCGGCGCTGCTTCTCTGCGGTGCGGCGATCAACGCCGTGGGCATCCGCACGCCCGTATCCCGGACGGCGGCGCGGGTCGCGTCACCCGATCCATCGTGGCGGCGCTACTGCCATCTGACCCCAAAGAAGGAGACTGCGGCGAGCGGCGCCGCTCCGTCACACCCGGTCTGACCTCAGGGACGCGCCCGGCGACGCGTCACGCCATGAACGTCATGTCGGAACTCGTCCACGTGAGCTGGGCGTCGACGCGGGTCCCGTCTGCCGGCACCCGCCGGTACGCGCCGTCCGGCTGCATCTCCATCGCGCGGACCGTGTCGCGCAGCTGCAGATCCAGGAGACGCGCCCGGAGCGCCGCGGCCAGCCCCGCGTCCAGCACCGGCACGAGCACCTCCACCCGCTGGTCAAGGTTGCGCTCCATCAGGTCCGCGCTCCCGATGAGCGTCTCATGCTGCCCGCCGTTCCGGAAGTAATAGACCCGGCTGTGCTCCAGGAACCGCCCGACGATGCTGACCACGCGGATCGTCTCGCTGAGCCCCGGCACGCCCGGACGAAGGCAGCACATTCCCCGCACGAGCAAGTCCACGCGCACGCCCGCGCGCGACGCTTCGTAGAGAGCGTCGATGATCTCAAGATCCACGAGCGCGTTGGCCTTGAAGATCAACCGGCCCCCGCCGTGCAGCCGGTGCGACTCGACCTCGCGCGCGATCCGCGCCAGCAGACCAGACCGGATGCCCGCCGGGGCCACCAGGAGGTGCTCGTACCGGTCCTGCCGGCTGTGGCCCGTCAGCACGTTGAAGAGCGCGGTGGCGTCCTCGCCGATCGCCGGGCGGCACGTGAAGAGGCTCAAGTCCGCGTAGGGCGTCGAGCTGTAGTTCCCCGTGCCCACGTGCACGTAGCGGCGCAGGCCGTCCGGTTCGCGCCGGACGATCAGCGACACCTTCGCGTGGGTCTTCAGGCCGATCACGCCGTAGCTCACGTGCGCCCCGGCGCGCTCGAGCGTCCGCGCCCAATCGATGTTGCTCTCCTCGTCGCCCCGCGCCTGCAGCTCGAGCACGGCCGCGACCTGCTTCCCGCGGTCGACCGCCTCGAGGAGCGCCTGTACCAGCGGCGAGGTGCGCCCGACCCGGTACAGCGTCTGTTTGATCGTGAGCACGTCCGGATCGGCGGAGGCCTGCGTGATGAACGCCTGCACCGACGCGAACGACTCGTACGGATGATGCAGCAGAATGTCGCCGCCGCGGATCGCCTCGAAGAACGCCGTCGTGCCCGCGGTGGCGGCGGCCGGGACCCTCGGCAGCAGCACCGGGTCCTTCAGGTCGGGGCGGTCGAGATCCGCGACCTGCGCGAGATCCCGCAGGCCGAGGGGCGCGCCCACGACGTACACGTCTTCCGGGTAGACGTCGAGCCGCTTGACCAGCTCGCCGGCCACCGACTCCGGCATCTCGTGTTCCAGCTGCAGACAGACGGCTTCGCCGAACCGGCGCCGGCGAACCCCGGCCTGCACGACCTCGCGGAGATCCACGGACTCCCGTTCCGGAAACTCGATCTCCGCGTCGCGCACCAACCGGAACAAGAACACGCTGCGGACGTCCACGCCCTGGAAAAACGCGCCGAGGTTGTTGGCGATGATGTCCTCCAGCCACACGAACACAGCCCCACGCCCGTCCGGCCCCCGGTCGGCCCGCACCAGGCGCGGCAGCACCGCCGGTACCTTGATCCGCGCGAACGAGAGGCCGCTTTGCGCGTCCCACAACATCACACCGAGATTGAGGCTGAAATTGGAAATGAACGGGAACGGGTGCGCCGGGTCCACGGCGAGCGGCGTGCAGACCGGGAGGACCTCGCGCAGAAACCACTGCTGAAGCGGGCCCCGCTGCGCCGGCGGCAGCTCCCGGTAGGGACGCAGATGGACGCCCGCGGCCTCGAGATCCGGAAGCAGCTCGTCGCGAAAGATCCGGCGCTGTTCGCGCATGAGTCGCGCCTGCGCGTCCCGCACGCGGCGCACCTGCTCCGTCTGCGTATACCCGTCCGCGGTCAGGGACGTGTCGCCGACCTCGACCCGTCCGAGCAGCAGCGAAAACTGAATCGAGAGGAACTCGTCGAGGTTTGCATCGGAGATGGCCAGAAACTTGAGCCGCTCGAGCAGCGGGTGCGCGCCGCGCCGGGTCTGATCGAGGACGCGCTCCTGAAACTGCAGCATCGACAGCTCGCGCGAAAGGTATCGCTGAGCCGCGGCGCCGGTCTCGCGCTCGTCACGCGTTCGAATGTCCACCGGTAACCTCCGCTCCGCCCGGGAGCTCGGCGTCGATGCGCAGTCCGCTCGCCCAGCGGGCGAGCGCGCCGTCGCGAAGTCCGTAGCCGCTGACGCGCCACATCGCGACGTGCCAGCGGACCGCGATTTCCCGCAGAATGACCCCGCCCGCGCGGATGAACGCCGCGCGCTCCGGGGTGACCGGGCGACGGGGCCACCCTGCGGACGGGACGCGGAGCAGCCGTCCGACCAGGTCGTGCAGGGCTCCGGCCGGAAGAGCCGCGCGCCGGTCGCCGCCGGCCTGCCTCCGCAGCCGCCGCGCGGCGCCCCCCGTGACGACGAGTTCCGGGCCGCCGGCGAGTCCGAGGGGCTCGAGCGCGGCCAGCCGGTCCCGCACCATGGCCACCGTCTCGTCGATCCGGGAGGCCGCCGGCGGATCGCCGGCGAGGTCCCGCGCGGCCAGCACCCCTGACCCGACGGGCAGCGACGCGGCCCGCTCGACCCCACGGGAGCCGACCGCCGCCAGGTCACTGCTGCCGCCGCCGATGTCCGCGAAGAGAAACGGCGGAGGAGGCAACGGCCCGAGCGCGGCGCCGGCGACGCAGAGGACCGCTTCTTGTTCCGACGTGAGCACCAACACCTTCACGCCGGCCTCGCGTTCGATCGCCCCGACGAACGCCGCCCGATCGGACGCGACGCGGACGGCATGTGTGCCGACTACAATGATGTCTCGGGCGTGATACCGGCGCGCTTCATCGGCATATCCGCGGACAATCGCCGCCGCGGCCCGGATCCGTTCGGACCCGAGCCGTGCCCCACCCGCCACGGCCAGCCCGAGCCCCGCGCGGACGTGCGCCTCGTAAATTGGATTGACGCGCCCAACGACGCAGTCCGCCACGAGCAGGTGAATCGTGTTGCTGCCGATGTCGATGACGGCGGCCCTGTCCTTTCCGTCCCACACCACTTATACCTCCGCTGGATGCGCGGCGGGCGACGAGCACCCAGCGACGAAGTTCGCAGCGTTCAACGAAGTTTCGCGGCGGTCAACGAGGCGCGTCGTGCCGTTCACTGGGCGATTTCGACGCCGGGGGCCCGTGTTCTTTTTTGCAACGGGCCCTCAGGAAGCAACCCACGGAATCCGGCCGGGGGAGGGCCGGAACGGTTATGGCACTTCCACCAAGGCTGTTGCCGGCCCCCGTCCCTGGGCGAGACGAGGACCGGCCGCGCAAAATCGGATCGGCTGGCGACTACATGTGGCCTTTTTCGACGGCCTCGATGAGGTTCTTGTTCGCGTCGATGAGCATCTTGATCGTGTCCGCCATCTCATGCAGCATCTTCATCATCGCTTTCTCATTGGCGGTCATCGGCATCTTGCTCATCGAGTCCATCTCCATCATCATCGACGAGAGGCTCTTTGCGGCCTGGTCGTTGGCCGCCTTGGCCTTCTCGCTTTCCGGCGACGCGAAAGCACTGTGGACCTGCGCGAACGGGCCTGCCACCGCGAGCAGGCCCACGAGCATGAGCATGGCCACTTTCTTCCACTGCCGTCTCATGGATCACCCCCTGGGGCGTTTTGTGTTGCACGTCCAGGGTAGCGGCGGCCGATAAAGCGTCGATAAGGTTCGTGTAAGGTTTGTGCAAAGGCGCGACATAGATGAAGGGCCGGCGTCCGGCCGGCCCTACGCGTTGAAGCCCGGAGCGGCAGACGCTCCGGGCCTCAACATCGGTATTGGCGAATCCGGCGCTTACCGCTCGTGCACGTCGCACGTCCGATCGACGTTCCATCCGCCGTTCCCGCAGCGGTAGTAGCGGTGGCCGCTGTAGCTATAGGCGCGGTTATACGGATACTGAGCGGGCAGCCAGGTCGGTGCGGATCCCGCCGGATAGTAATTGTACCCGTACGGTGAATAGACCGGCTGAGCCTGCGTGTTTTGGTACCCGTACGGTGAGTAGGCCGGCTGAGCCTGCGTGTTTTGGTGCCCGACCACGTATCCGATGATACCGCCGAGCAGTAGCGCGCCGATGCCGATGGCGACCGGCGACGACAGAATCGACCCCGGCGTCGCAGGCGCGGCCTGGGCCGTCACATTGAGATGGCTCAGGTCGAAGGCGCTCCCGGTCGGAATAAGGATCGCCGTTGCGGTCGCGCCGGTGTACGACTGCAGCGAGCAGAACGAAGCCGACGCGCCATTGACGTAAGTGGCGGTCTGGTCGGTAGCCTGGAATGTGTCGTTGCCGCTGGCCGTGGCCAGGGTCACCTGTCCGTTTTGGCAGTCGACGGACTGAATGGTCCCCTGGACCTGGACCGACTGGACGGTCTGAGCGTTTCCGGTGCCGGCAAGGGCGAGACACGCGAGCAACATCGTGACAGCTATCGCGGTTACCTGACGCATTGTCCCTCATCCCCCATTCTGGTTCCGCCTCTGGCAGTGATCCCTTTCCACCAAGGTAGTCCCGCATTTCGAACGTTCCGTGAAGAGAGTGTGTGAATGTGGTGGGGATGCCATGGACGAGCCGGCGGTCTGCTCAACCGAAGGGGGGTTATGAATTTCGTGAAGACGGACTAACGGCGGTCCGGGATCGGGCCGCGTCCAAACACTCCGGCGAGCGCCTCGACGATCTCCCGCTCGACCGCGGGCGCCGTCACCTGCTTGACGAAATACTCCGCCCGCCTCCCTGACTTATCCACGGCCGGAGAGGTCTTCGCGACATTCCCGGGGGTCGTCACGCTCTGCCGGACCGTGATCCGCGTCTCGGGCCAGTCGCAGACGAACGCGACGTACGGCGTGCTCGTGGACGTGAAGAGGGAGCGCTGGATCCCCGCCGGATACACGAGCATCGTGATCTGCGTGTTGCGCGGCCGTCGGTCGACGTCGGTATACCCCTGCGTCGTCGCGATGTCGTAATCATGTCCGCGGCTGCGAAGGACGGCCCCAACGTCTTCCATCGTCGGGCGGATCGTCTCGTCCGTCAGCCGCTCGAACTCCGCGACGAACGCGTCATGCCGCTTCCGGATCAACTCGTGCCGCTTTCGCTCCTCCGCGAGCCGCTTCTCATACTTGGTCATCAAGGTCTCGAGCCGCACTCGCGTCTCCTCGCGCACGCCACACCCCCACGGCGCCGGGGCCGTTCTGGCTAGTTTGTGCCCTAGTCGCGCCCGCCCCGGCGGACGTGATTGACCGCGAACACCGACGCGATCTCGAACAGCAGCTGCGCGGCCACGATCGCCGTGACGTCGTTGGTATCGCAGGCCGGGGAGACCTCGACGAGATCGGCCCCGACCAGCCGCAGGCCGGCGAACCCGCGAATGATCTGCATCGCCTGCCAGGTCGTGAGCCCGCCGATCTCGGGCACCCCGGTGCCCGGCGCGCACATCGGATCCAATCCGTCGATGTCGAACGTGAGGTAAACCGGGGCGTCGCCGACTGTCGCCCGCATCTCCTCGACCACGGGATCGATGCCCCGGCGGTGGATCTCGTCGGCCGTGACCAGGTGATAATGCTTGCGCGACCAGGCGAGGTCGTCCGGGTAGAACAGGCTGCCGCGGATGCCGAGCTGCACGACCTTGGCGGGGACGAGCAGCCCGTCTTCGTGGGCGCGGCGGAAGGGCGTGGCGTGCGTGAGCCGGTAACCGAACTGCGTGTCGTGGGTATCGGTGTGGGCATCGATCTGTACGACCGCGACCGGCCCCGTATGCTTGGCCACCGCCCTCAGAATCGGATACGTGATGCCGTGATCACCGCCGACCGCGATCGTCCGGCATCCGGCGGCGTAGATCGCGTCGAATTCCCGCGTGATGGAATCGTAGGTCTTTTCGATCTCGAACGGCGTTGTCAGCACGTCGCCGTAATCGGCGATCCGGATGCATTCGTGCACCGTCACGTCGTGCACGGGATGATGCAGGCGCACCGCGCTGGACGCAGCGCGGACCGCGCGCGGCCCGAGCCGCGCGCCGACGCGGTAGCCGGCGCTCGTGTCGAAGGGCACCCCGACGTACGCTACGTCGAGCTGCCGCGGATCGGAGATGTGGGGCATGCGCATGAACGTCGCGATGTTGCCGTGCCGCGGATAGACCATGCTGTCGACAGGCTTGGGAAGATCCATGCGTCGCGCCCCCTCGGGTCCGGAATGTGCGGTCGGGGATTCCGCCCGCGATCTGCCGGACCCTCCAGAGCGCGGAGGGTCACGCTCTGAGCCGGAGTCCCTTCGGGTCGTACAGAGGGTCCTCCGACACCGTGGCACGGCACCGCTCGCCGAAGTACTCGATCTCCACGGGGGTACCGGGCGTCGCATAGGTCCGCGGCAGGTAGCCGTACGCGATCCCGCGGCCGACGGTATAGCCGTAGTTCGCGCTCGTGACATGCCCCACCACGTGGTCGTCGTGGAGAATCGGCTCCTTGCCCAGCACGACTCTCCCGGGATCGTCGAGCATCAGACAACACAGCCTGCGCGCCGGCCCCGCCGCTTTGATCCGGAGCAGCGCGTCCCGGCCGAGGAACTCCCCCTTGCCGAACTTAACGGCGAAACCCAGCCCCGCTTCCAGAGGATTGTCCTCGCCGGTGATGTCCGCCCCCCACAGCCGGTAGCCTTTCTCCAGACGCAGAGAGTCGAAGGCGCCGACGCCGAGGGCAATGAGACCGTGCGGGCGGCCGGCGTCCCAGAGTGTGTCCCACAGGCCCGGCCCGTACTCGGTCCGCGCGTAGATCTCCCATCCGAGCTCGCCGACGTAGGAGACGCGGAGGGCCAGCGCAGGTGTTGTGGCAATCGTGATCGCGCGTGCCGCGAAGTAGGGGAACGCTTCGTTCGACAGCGCGTCGGCGCAGACCGCGGCGAGAATCTCGCGCGCGTGGGGCCCCCACAGCCCGATGCCGCAGTACGCGGAGGTGACGTCGGCCACACGAACTGTAGCGTCGCCGGGCGCGTGGCGGCGGATCCACGCCAGGTCGCGGGTCCCCACCGCCCCGCCCGTCAGGATCAGAAAACGGTCGGCGCCGAGCCGGGTGACGGTCAGGTCGCACATCACGCCGCCCCGATGATTGAGCATCGAGGTGTAGACGACTCTGCCCTGCGGCTGATCGATCTGGTTGGCGCACAGACCGTCCAGGAACGCGCGCGCGCCGGATCCCGTGACTTCGATCTTGGTGAAGGGCGTCAGGTCGAAGAGCGCCGCGGCGGTGCGCGTCGCCCGATGCTCGGCGCCCTGGATCGGCGACCACTCGCGAGCTTCCCAGCCGGTGCGGTCAGGCCCGCGGTGCCCGTCCGGCAGACGCTCGTTGGCAGAATACCACTGGGGACGTTCCCATCCGGCGGCCTCGAAGAAAACCGCGCCCTGCTCCACCTGGCGGCGGTGGAAGGGACTGACGCGCAGGCCCCGCGGCTGTGCCATCTGCTGGAGCGGATGCACGATGTCGTACACTTCGCGGTACTGCTGCACGCTGCGCGCGCGGACATACGCCGGCGTGAGCGCATGCGCGGGAAACCGGTTCAGGTCGCACTCGTGCAGGTCGAGCCCCGGATCCCCTTCCGCCATCCACTCCGCGATCACCTCGCCGACGCCGCCCGCGTGCGTGATCCACACGGCCTCCGCGACCCAGAGGCCTCGAACGTTCGTCGCTTCCCCGAGCAGGGGGAAGCCGTCGGCGGTGAACGAGAAGAGCCCGTTGATCCGGTACGGCCGCTCCGCGCGGCGCAGCGCCGGGAGCAGATCGGCAGCCGCCGCCTCCGCGGCGTCGAAATGCTCGGGCGTGAACGGCATGATGGCGGGACTGGGGATTGCGTCGGGCTCGACCGGCAGCGGCTCGTGGCGGTAGGACCCGAACCCGTAGCAGTCCGCGTGCTGCCGAAAATACATCGACCGGTCCTGGTGGCGCAGAATGGGGTGGGCGACTTCGCGCGTCTCACCGGCGAGCTCCGCCAGCGGCGCGGTACGAGCGTAGAGATGCTGCATCGGTTCAAGCGGCACCGTGATCCCGGCGAGGCGGCCGACGCGCGGACCCCAGATGCCGGCGCAGATCAGCACCTGGTCCGCGGCGATGCTCCCGCGATGAGTCGCCACACCGCGCACCCGCCCGGCGTCCACCTCGATCGCGGTGACCGGGGTCTCGCCGTAGAACGCGACGCCGCGTCCCTCGACCTCGCGCGCCATGCGCTCGCACGCGCGCACAGCCTTGGCGATCCCGTCACCGGGGACATGGTAGGCGCCGATGATCTTGGTGGCGTCCAAGAGAGGCAGCTTCGCCTGCGCCTCGGCCGGAGACAGCAGCGCCCCTTCGAGACCCCACGACTTGGCGAATCCGCGGCGGCGCCGCAGCTCCGCCCACCGCGCGGGGGTGGTGGCGACCTCCATGCTGCCGACGGGATAGAAACACGGCCGGCCGTCGCCGCCGAGCCGCGCGTACAGCGCCACGGTCCGCTTGGCCAGTTCCGTCATCGTCCTGGAGGGATTGGTTTCGAACACGAGGCCGGGGGCGTGGCTCGTCGATCCTCCCGTTTCGAACAACGGGCCCTGGTCCAGGACGACGACATCTCGCCATCCTTTGTCAGCGAGATGGTAGGCGGCGCTGCATCCCACGATCCCGGCGCCGATGATGACGAGCCGAGCGTGCTCCCGCATGACGCGCTCCCAGTTTCGCGCCGGGCATGAGTGAGGCGGGCCCGGAAGGAAACAAACCTCGATTTGAGGCTTAGGGGAACACGCAGCGGGACCCTGCGAGGATTCGGACCCGGGAACCAATGGCTACGAGGAGGAGAAGCGGCATGCTTAAGCTGTGGAGCGAATTGCCCGGCGCGCGCGCCAACGAACTCGCCGCGGACGCCGGCACCGTGCTGTGGGTCGCGCTATGGATCGCCGCAAGCCGCCGCCTCTACGACACGCTCGCGGCGTTCTCGGGAACGGGCCGGTTCATCCGCAGCGGCGGCCGCAACCTCGACGCGGCGGGACGGCTGATCGGTGATGCGCTCGGCGGCGTCCCGGTCATCGGACAGGGCGTGGGGGATCTCGTGCGCCTCAGCATGGGGTTCGCCGCGCGGCCGTTCCTCTCGGTCGGCACGTCCCTCGAGCACATCTTCCTTCTCATCGCGAGTCTCTTCAGCGTCATCGTGCTTGTGGTGGCCGTGGCGCCGTGGCTCTACCGCTACGTCCCGTGGCGATGGACGCGCCTCCGGAGACTGTGGGCCGCCGAGCGGGTCATTCATGCCTCGCCGGGGATCTCCGGCACCGAGATCGAGCGGCTGCTCGCATCCAGGGCGCTGCACCGGCTCTCGTATCCGGCGCTCCTCAGGTACTCACCGGATCCCTTCGGCGATTGGGCGCGCGGCCACTACGGCCGGCTCGCGCAGGCTGAGCTGGCCAGCGTCGGGCTGCGCCCCCGCGGCCCGCTCTCGGCGGGGAGGACCGGGTGAAATCCGCGTCACGCCTTGCGCTCTCGGTAATTTTACCTTACAATATACCTTAAGGTGAACCGCATGCGATATGTCCCTGTCGAGGAAGCGAGAAAACGGCTCGGCACGCTCGTACGAGAGGCGTCAGCCGGCACCCCTGTGACCATCGGCCGCCGTGGCACCGAGCAAGCTGTGCTCCTTTCGGAAGAGGAGTACGCGCGTCTGCGCCAAATCGAGGACGAGGCTGCTCGGATGAGGTTCAAAGAAGCCCTCGAAGCCATCGCTATGAATGTCCGGGAACAAAAGGTTCCGCGAAAGGTGGTGGAGGAAGCCATCCGTGCGGCGAGACGGCGGTGAAGGTCGTCCTCGACACTAACACCATCGTGTCGGGGATCGGCTGGGACGGACCGCCCCGCCGGGTGCTCTTGACGCTGCGTGACGGCCGGCACAGTCTTGTTATCTCCCCCGATCTCCTGGTTGAACTCACAAGGGTCCTCAGCTATCCGAAGCTCCGGCCGGTTGCGGCTCATCCGCTCTTGCAGATCGTCTTGGAATGGCTTCATCGGCCGGAACACATCGTCATCCCGAAGGAGCGAATCACCGTCATCCGAGCCGATCCCCAAGACAATATGGTCCTGGAAGCCGCCGTCGCCGGGAAGGTCGACGCAATTGTCTCCGGCGACCGTGATTTGCTGGCGGTCGGAGAATTCCAAAACATTCCGATCGTAACTGCGCGCCGGTTCGCCGCGAAGTATCTTTGAGGAGATTTGGCGGGCCCGGAGGGAATTGAACCCCCGACCTGAGGCTTAGGAGTCCCCTGCTCTATCCACTGAGCTACGGGCCCGCTGGACTCTCATGATACACCGGACTTGGCCACGCTGGAAGATCAGTACCAGGCCACCCGCACGTCCACTTGCCTGATGATCGGCCCCGACACCGACCGCACGAACACGCGCCAGACCGGATCGCCGCGGTAGACCTCGCCGATCACCTCGGCACCGCTCGAACAGCCGTAGTTCCATCGCAGGCCGGCGACCGCGAGCGTGGCGCCGGTGAGAAACGTGCAGCGAGAGCCGTCCGCGAGCTCGAGCGCCCACGGCATCTCGGACACGAGGTCGCCGTGATTCGCTTGGTTACGCGGCACCCCCCCAACCGGCGTCAGGAGGCGGATTTGAGACGACCACGGCGAGGCCGCGCAGGCCAGCGGTCCTGCGCCCGGCGGCTGTGATTCGAAGCACGGATCGAGAATCGTGTTGCCGGCCATACACCGCCACGCGTCGGGACGGCCCTGGCTCGCCAGCGACGCGGCGAAGCATTTGCCGCTTACGGACGCCGCGGCGGTCAGCCCAGACGCCAACTTGCCGCCGGCCAGCGGCGAGAAGATCCGGACGTCGGTGGACGGCGGATGGGAACCTTGGGCGGTCGCCGGACCCGTCAGGGCCGGCGACGGCCAGGCGACCGCGGCAAAACACAGCGCCGCGACCACCGCGAGCCGCCGGAGCCGGGTCCGCCGGATCACCGGCACGATCGGGCTCTCAGGATCGACCGATCACAGCGCAACTTCGGCCCACGTCGTGCCGGTGGCGTCGGAATAGAGCGAATCCAACTTCACCGCGCGGAAATCGGGGTCTTTGCTCAAGGTATCAAAGTGCGCGAACGATTCGATGTCGTAGATGAAGAGGCGGTTCGGAGTGCCGGAGATCGTGGACGCGAAGTACCGAAAGTTCTTGCCGCCGTGCCGTTCGACGACGCTCCGCAGCTTCCGAAGCTCTTCCCTGGCCCGCTCTTTTTGGTCCGGGTGGATGTGAAACGACAGATGAACGATCACCGCGCACCTCCGCCGAAAGTTGTGGACGGAGGTTCGGCGCCGGTCGCCACCGCTCCCGCGGAGAAACACGCCGGCCGGGCCGCCGCGTGCGCGGCGGCCCGGCCGGAGCCCAACCCTCTCGAAACCGCCGGCGCCTACTCCTCGCCGGCGGACTCGGCGTGCGCCGTCGCCTCTTCCTCTTCTTCCTCGACCTGCGGCAGACCGCGGCGATCACCGTTGCCGCGCGCCGCCGGCCGGGGGATGGCCTCGATCCGGCTGCTGCGCCCGGACGGCTGGCCGCTCTCGCGGCGGACGCGCACTGCCTTCGGACGACCGTCCCGGCCGGGCCCGATCTCGAACGAGACGACGTCACCGGCATCCAGGGAGCGGAGGCCGGTGCCTTCGATGTCGCTGTAGTGCACGAAGTAGTTGCGGTTCATCGATTCACATTCGATGAATCCCCACCCGTGTTCGAACCGCGAGACGACGCCCTGGTACCGCGCGCCGTTCTCCGCCGGGATGGCCTCCACGGTTGCGCCTGCGCCGGCGCCGGCATGTTCTGTGTCGCGCACGCCGAGATGCGCGCAAAGCGCGCGCAGCATCCCTTCAATTCGATCAAGCTGCCCCGCCATGATGCAAACCCTCCACCGCTAATATGATGTAAACATCCGGCATGCGAGTGCCGCGACAAACTGCAAAGCACGTTGTGGGGACCGACGCGATCGGCGAGGACTCGCTGAATTTCGCGGGACTCGCGTGAAGTCGCGGTTGCTACGCGTTCCCCGTCAATGAAACTTTGCCCACGACCGGCAATCCACTAACACGCTCGCTACCCCTAGTCTACTAGCCGGCGCAAGAACGTCAAGAAGCCACCCGGACAAAGGAATTATGCGAGAAAAAAGCGCCGCGCGCGCCGAGTCCGGCGGCTCTGGACAGAACTGTAGCGCCACGCCATACTAGAGTGAGATCGTGAAACACTTCGGGAGGGCACCGATGGGGCAGCTGCAAAAGGTGACCATCGAATACTGCACGAGTTGAGGCTACCTGCCTCATGCCGTCCGTGTGGCGGAAGAGATCCTCAAGGCCAAGAAAAATGATGTGGCGGCGGTCAGCCTGATTCCCTCCTCCGGGGGCGTCTTCGAAGTGGTCGCCGACGGCAAGACGATTTTCTCCAAGAAGCAGTTGGGCCGGCGCCCGGAGCCCGGCGAGATCGCAACCCAACTCGAAGCGTCGTGAGTCCGGAAGCGCGCCTCGCCCCGCGGCAAACGGGGTGAAGGCCGCAGACGTCCGGCGGGCGGCGGTGCCGTACGGCATCGCCGCCTGTTGCTGTCTCGCGATCGCCGTCCTCGCCGCGCCGTCCCGCGCGGCAGTCGGGGCCTTCTCGATCCTGACCGTCGCGACGCGGCCCGGCGTCACCGTGCGGGTCGCCGTGGGCGCCCCGACGGGACACCCCGCAGGGGTGCTCGTCATGTTCCCCGGCTCCTACGGCGCCGGACACTTCCGGGAGTCGGGCGGAGCGGTCATCCTCGGCGGGAATTTTCTCGTTCGCACCGCCCCGCAGTACCTCGCCCGCGGGTGGGCCGTGGCGATCGTCGACGTGCCGTCGGACCATCCGACCGGCATGTCGGACGACTTCCGAGCGTCCGCCGCGCACGCCGCCGACGTGCGGAAGATCGTGGAGACGCTCGCCGCGCAGTCGCTCGCACCCGCGTATCTCGTCGGGACGAGCGCCGGCACAACTTCGGTCGCCTATCTTGGCACCGTCTTCACCGACGGATCGATCAACGGAATCGTGCTGACGTCCACCATGCGGACGGTCGCCGGCTTTCCGCTCGCCCGAATCAACGTGCCGGTGCTGATCGTCCACCATCAGGCCGACGCCTGCCGGGTCACCCCGCCGGGCGCCGCCGAGCGGCTGCCGAGGTTGCTGACGGGCGCACCCAAAGTCACCTTCGTGTGGGTCCGCGGCGGCACCACTCCGATGTCGACCCCCTGCGAAGCCTTCGCCGAGCACGGATTCATCGGCGTCGAATCCCAGGTGGTCGACGTGATCGCACGGTGGGCCGCGGGTGAAGACGTGCCGCCCGCGGTCGGCCGGTAGCCCGCCGGCCGGCCCCGCGTGCCTGCCGCCACTGCCTTTCGGGTCCCCGGGTATCGCTGGCTCTGGCTGAGCTCGTTATGCACCTCCGCGGCCTACACGCTCGAGTTCCTCAGCCACGGCTGGCTCATCCTTGTGCTGACGAACTCGCCGTTTTGGGTGGGCGTGGCGGTGGCGGTGCGCGGCGTCAGCCAGACGCTGTGCGGCATTCCGGCCGGCCTCGCGGCCGACCGTCTCGACCGGCGGACCGTGCTGCTGGTTACCCAGGCGACCGCGGCGGCCGGCGGTCTTGTGATTGCCGGGCTCATCTTCGCCCATCGGATCGCCGTGTGGCAGGTCTTCATCTACCTGGTGCTGGTCGGCTCCACGACGGCGATGAACCGGCCGGCCATCAACGGGCTCGTCTACGACGTCGTGGGAGAGACGCTGCTGCTCAACGCCAGCGCCTATCAGTTCATGGCCGGCAGCGTCATCCGCGTCGCCGGCGCGCTGGCCGGCGGCGTCATCATCGACCGGCTCGGCATCGCCGACAACTACATTCTCATCGCCCTCGTGTACGCCGGCGCGGCGACCGCGGTGGGCGCGCTGCGAAGGCCGGCCGCGGAGCGGCCGCCCCACGAACCGTTCAGCCGCGCGGTCGCGGACGGCTTCCGCTACGCGTTCCGCACGCCGCGCCTCCGGCGCCTCTTGCTGCTGAGCCTGTCGATCGAAGGCTTTGGCTTCTCGGCCACGTCGATGCTGCCGGTCATGGCGCGGGACGTCCTGCGGGTCGGCGCCATCGGACTCGGCAACCTCGTGGCGATGAACGGCGCCGGTCAGTTCCTGGCGACGATGCTGGTCGCCCGCCGCATCGAGCTCCGCCACCTCGGCACCGTCGTCGTGGGGGCGTCGATCGGCTTCGGCGCGTTCATCGTGCTGTTCGCGCTCTCACCGTGGTTCGCGCTGTCGCTCGTGCTCATCGGGGTCGTCGGCTTCATGGGCACGGCGTACGACACCACGATGTCGACGTCGTTTCAGATCGGCGTGGCCGACGCCATGCGGGGACGCGTCCTCGGACTCTACTCCGCCACGTTCGGTCTGAGTTCGGTCGGCGGCCTGTGCATCGGCGCGGCGGCGACGGTGCTCGGCACGCCGATCGCGCTCGCCCTCAGCGGCGCGGCCGTCGTCGCGAGCAGCGTCGGACTCATCCGGCGCCGTCACACGCTCGTCCGGCCGGAGCAGCCGTTCGCGGCCGACGCGACGCCGCCCGATACGCCGTAGGGCCGACGAGGAAGGCGGCAACGCAGTGCGAATCAGTGTCTGGCAACAACGGTGCCGGCCGAGCGAAGGGGGAAGCCTGGTGGCGGGCGTTAGGAAGATCGTCTGTAGCACGATCGCGATGCTGCTGCTTTGCGTTGCGGCCGGACCAAGTCCGGTGTCCGCGCGCGGCGGCTATCAAATATGCAACCGCACCAGTGAGAAACTCTTCCTGGCGATCGCCTACTACACCGGCAACAAGGACTTCTTCGTGTCGGAAGGTTGGTGGACGCTCACCCCGGGAGAATGCGCCCGGGTCTTTCCCAACAACTCGTTCGACAGTCACCGCTATTACTACGCCCAGAACGAGAAAAAGACGACGGAGTGGACGGCCGACAACGGCGTTGAAGTCTGTATCGACTCTCATAACAAATTTGCGCTCGCCCATGCGGACAGCTCGTCGACGTGCCCAAGCCCGTACGTGCGGCAGAGATTCCACTTCTTTAGCGACGCCGACCCCCTCAACCTGACGGCTGCCAACGCGCCGGCGGCGCCCGCAGGTCCCACGTCGGGCGCCCGCCCCGGCAGTTGCCTGGCGGTGCGGAACGACACGAATCGCGTGATCAGGGTATCGGTGGACGGCTGGCCCGGCACGACGTGGGTATGGCAGCCGAGGCAGGGATCGTACACCTCTTTCAACGACGTTGAAATCAAAAGCCGGGACGCAGATGGCAGGTTCAACGTGAGAAGCGTGTCAGGAATCGTCTTCGGCCCGGCCACCGCGACATGGACCTTTCATGAGGAGATGACCGGCAGCAGCCGCAACCCGGGAACCTGCAACGGAACGTGGCTGCTCACGATGCACGACTGATCCGCACGAAATCCGTCGCGGCGGATCGCCGCTCAACGTTTCAGGCTCTGATTCTATCGCGCGAAGACGCGCGCGCTCTCCTGGAAGTCCGACGGTGCGCCCGGTGAGTTTGCGCCTTCACCCGGTTGCCGCAAATCGACATCACGCACCATCGTCCCGAACGATTCTTCGAATGATCATAGAACGCCCAGTGGCACCGGCGGCACGCCTTCAAGCGCTCCCACGTACCGTCGATGTGCGCGGTCAGTGCCGCGGCAAGCAGGCGGCCGAGCGCTCCGACGGGGCCGGCCGTATCCGGTTCGAGCGCCATGGTCCCGTCCCGGCGGAAGCGAATCACGAGACGCGCCTGCCGGGCGAGGCGGTTGAGCACCGTCACGTCGGCGGACTGTGCCGGCATTTTGTTGTGCGCGAGCGCCACGCGGCGGAGCGCCTCCCGGACCTCGAGCGCGCTTCTGAGCTCGGAGTCGCGCACGCGCGCGTTCCCGCCCAGCAGCCCGTGCCCCGCGAGCCAGCGCCGCAGGTCGGCCGGCGAGGCGAACTCTTCTGTCCGCAGCCCGATGTGCTCCCGTTCGATGTTGTACGTGTTGATGAACTGCTGAAGCAGGCGCAGTGTCTGCGGCGCCGGCCGGCGTCCCCCAGGTTCCATGCACCACCCTCCGTTCCGTTGGTCCTATCCTAACACGGTCCGCGGGTGCTTGAGCCCGTCACCGCGAGGAATGCGCCGCCGCGGTCAGGAATAGTAACCAATATTAACAAATTGGCGGTTATCGTGATCGGGAGGCAGGCGGTGACGAACTGGCCGCGGCGAGGCCGGTGGCGCGCATTCGCCTTGTGCGTCGTCCTGTGCTCCGCCGCGCTCGCCGCTCCCCAATCCGGCGGGGGCCAGGATACGGGGAGCTTCTATCGGGCGACCGCGATCGTCACGGGTTCCGACAGGCGCAACCGTGCGACGGGATTCGCGCGGTGTTTCCGGGAGGTGCTCGTGAAGGTGTCCGGAGAGCCGCGGCTGGCCCGGAATCCTCGGGTCGATCGGTTGGCCGCGGAGGCGAATTTGTTCATCGGGTCGTTCGACTATGTCGATCAAATGGCCGGGATCAAACACAAGGACGACCAGGGAACGTACGACCGTCCGTTCGATCTCACGGTGCGGTTTGTCCCGGCGCTGATCGACAAGATCCTGGCGGGTCTGGGCGAGCGGCCTTGGCGGGGAGAGCGGCCGGTGATTGTGCCGGCCCTCACGGTGCGCGGCTTCAGCACAGCCTATCTCCTGAGCACCGAGGGTGCCGCCGCCACCGACCAGCGCGCCGCCTTCGCCGGCGTGGCCCGTGAGTACGGCATGCGCGTGCGCTTTCCGACCGGCGCCCAGCTCGCCGAGTGGGGCGTGACCATGGGGCAGTTTCCCTCGTCTCAGGCAGCGCCCTCGCCGGACCAGGTGCTGGTCGGCGGCACGCTCGAATTTGAGAAGGCCCTGCCCGGATGGAGCGGATCATGGAAAATGCGCTACGGCGGAGTCGATTACGCCTGGGGCGTTCGCGGCGTCAACTTCGACGAGGCGTTCCGCGACATCGTTCGTGGGGTCGTGCGGGTCGCATCCGGTCACGGCGCGCCGGATTAATCGGCGCCTGATGGAAAGGAGACCGACGGCGTGAGAGCTCCACGTTGGCGACGGGCGTTCGTGGTCGCGCTGCCGCTCGCGCTCGTCTCAGTGGCGGCACCACCGGGCGGAGCGCAATTGCCCGGCGACCTCTACCAGGCGACGGTGATCGTCACCGGCACCGACATGCGCAGTCGTCCGTTCGGATTCGGCCAGGCGCTGCGCGCGGTGCTCGTGAACGTCTCCGGCGAGCCGCGGCTGCGCGACGACCCGCGCGTCTCGGCGTTGGCCGCGCATGCGGACATGTTGGTGGCCTCGTTCTCCTACGTGGATCGGATGGCCGGAAGGCCGGTTCATGACGAACAGGGCACCCGCGACCGTCCCTACAATCTCACCGTGAGGTTTGTCCCGGCGCGAGTCGATAAGGCGCTGGCGGATCTCGGGCAGCAGCCCTGGCGCGGGAAGAGGCCCGTGGTGGTGCCGGTGCTCGCCGTGCGCATCGGCGTCAGGTCCTATCTTCTGAGCGCGGAGAATCCGATCGGCGCCGAGCAGCGCGCCGCGTTCGTCGAGATGGCCCGCGGCTACGACATGACGGTGCGCTTCCCGACCGAGGCCGAACTGGCGGCCTGGGGCATCCGCCCCGGGCGCTTCCCTTCCTTGCACACGACGACGGCCACAGACGATGCGTTCGTCACGGGCACGCTCGAGTTCAACGAGTCACTGCCGGGCTGGGTCGGTTCCTGGCGATGGCACTGGCACGGCGCCGATTACGCGTGGGGCATCAAGGGCGTCAGCTTCGACGAAGCGTTTCGCGATCTCATTCGCGGCGTGCTGCGGGCCGCCTCCGGCCACGGCGCGCCTGATTGAGGCCGGAAAAATCTGGCGCGCCCGGAGGGATTTGAACCCCCGACCTACGGATTCGTAGTCCGGGAATCACCGCGCGCACCGTTACTTTCCACGGCCTAGCGGAGGGCTGCTAACGAGATGCTAACGAAGGGAGGAGCCGTCAGCCGCGGCTCTCCCGCCCTTTTGATCGCAGACAGCGGCGAGCCACACAACGGCGTTGGTGCCGGGAGTGGGACTCCTGATTTTGCGAGTTGGCCCGAGGTGCCGTTTGTTGCCTGAGCCACGCTGTGATCGACCGGAAGTCCAAATCGATGGTTCGATTCGCCTCCCGTTTGCGCCCGCTGACCACCGTGCAGCTTGGATCGCGCGGGAGAAGCCCGGGGGCTGGCACCCACGGCAAACGTAGAGTCGGCGAGGAGACTCGAACCCCTGACTCGCGCATTACGAATGCGCTAGACACCTCGCTGGCCCTTATATAGCAAGGCTCAGCGAGAGGCTGCTAATGAATTGCTAACGTTCTTGCAAGGCCGGGGAGCCGCCCAGCCGGGGCGGCTCCCCGTAGCCGCGTTCGATTCTGGCCTGGATCATTGCCTCCAATCTAGTGACGAAGATCTAGTTTCCGTCTTACGTTCATATCCTGTGGATTTGGGCGTGTTGGTGTAGATTCTCATGGTATCGTTCAGTTTCTCAAGATAGTTTTCAGCGAACGTTCAGCGAACAGCGTTAAGGTACTTTTCAGCGAACATGTGATCGCTTTATGGTCCCCGGGCAGGATTATAATTGGATTATGGCCGCGATTCCTAAACTGAACGAGACGCATCTGAAAGCGCTCTGCGACGTTATTGGTGAAACTACCACGGGCCTTACCGGCTCGCAGATTGGCTTAGTCGGTTTCACCAAGCGCAATCGATTGTTCGAGGCGCTGCGAGCGCGGCAAGAAAGGGACGCTTGCGCCAATCACGTGCTAGCTTTTGTGCAAACGCTCATGGATCCGGTGCGCTTCGTTGGCAAGCAACAGGACTTTGATCGTTTCAAAGCCGAGCTCAATGCGGTTCTTGTCTTCTGCGGTTTTCAGGTGGGTGAGAACGGAAGGTTGCGGACGATCCCGCCCGCCCGCACATTGTCTGAAGCTCAAGAGCCTTGAGAGCTCCCTGTGCGGAACACACGACTATCACCTTTTCGTGTTTTTGCAGGCTCCTTCGCCCTCTACGGCGAGGCCTTGCTCGTGCAAACTACCGTGATACCTTCCCTTCGCCGTGAAGATACGGAGAAGAGATGATGCCAGCGCGCTCGCTGGCCAGGGTAATCGGCGTATGTTCCGCGGCGCTTCTGCTCACAGGCTGCAAAGAGACGGTCGAACAGTCTCTCACAGTCTATCCGGACCAGACCTCTGACGTCTCCGTGATGATCGGGGTGGATGACGAGGCGTGGACGGGTGCGCCGCCCGCTGCCCGAACCGGTGATCGCCTGGGGTCCGGTTCCGCAGCAGCGCACCTCCGAGCAGAGGTGCAGCGCGACGGTGGATCGCTCTCTCTTATCGACGGTCCGGATCGCCATGGAACGGTGATCAAGGCCCGCGCACTCACCGACGAACAGGTACAAGCGCTGCTCTTGGCGGTGTGGTCATTTATCAGCATCGGTTCGACCCAAGGGCAGGTGCGTGCGGAAACTGTTTCATACCACCTGGGATCGAGGACGCAGACGGACGGAGGAACGCTTAGGTATCTGGAGCTTACGGTGCCTACCCCCCCTGCCGGCGCTCCCATCGTCGTCACGACACGCGTAACCGTCCCAGGTGCGGATTCCACTGAATTCGAACACCCAGTCCGGGACAATTCCGAACGGCCGTTCCGCGACTTACCGATCACCCAGTCCAGGGAAAGCGATCTCCGCCGGAGCGCAGCGACGAGTCGCCGCCTTGGAGACACCTCACCTCCTCCCAGAATGGCATAGCTGATTCACCCTGCACCGCGTGAGTCCCTGGGCGGTGCGGGTCACAAGCGCTTCTTGGCGCGGAGCTTGCGCATCGACTCGCCGCGCAAGACGATCTTGTGCGCCGTGTGGACGACACGATCCAGCAGCGCGTCCGCGATCGACGGATCCGGGATGGCGCTGTGCCAGGCGTCCACGGGGAGCTGGCTGGCGATCAGCGTCGAATGCCGCGTACAGCGGTCATCGATGACCTCCAGCAGCTCGCGCGCCTCGCCGGCGCTCAGCGTGACGAGCCCCCAGTCATCCAGCATCAGCAAGTCAGTCTTGGCAAGCGCGCGCATGAGCCGTGGATACGAGCCGTCCCCTTTGGCCAGCGTGAGATCCCCGGTGAGGCGCGAGACCCGATAGTACCGCACCGAAAACCCCTGCCGGCACGCCGCGTTGCCTAAGGCGCTCGCGACGTAGGTCTTCCCGACCCCCGTCGGGCCGCACATGATCAGATTGAGGTGCTCGTGGAGCCAGCGACCCTCTGCGAGCGTGCGAATGAGCCCCCGTTCCAGGCCCCGCGGGGTCGTGTAGTCGATGTCTTCGATCGCCGCCGGCAGCGGGAGCCGAGCGATCTGCAGGCGGCGCACGAGCCGGCGCGTCTGCCGCTCACTCCATTCGCGATCGACCAGGAGACCCAAGCGCTCGTCAAACGACAGCGCCTGGACGTCGGCGTCTTGCAGTTGGGCGTGGTAGACATCGGCCATCCCCGTGAGGCCGAGGGCCCGCAGGGTCTCGAGGGTCTGCTGTGTCAGCATCAGTGCGTCCTCCCATCATCGGTGAAGTAGCGCGGGCCGCGTACGTGGACATGTGGCGCCCGTGGGGCGGTCCTCGGCTCGAGCTCCAGCGTCAGTTGATCCAACCCGCGCTCGAGAATCGACTTGAAGCTGCGGTAGGAATGGGCATGGATGGCCAGGGCCCGCACGGCCGCGGCCTCCACGCGCCCCGGCGGATAGTGCTTGCCGAGCCGGAGAATCCCTAGACACGCCCGATAGCCCTGCTCCGGATGCGGCCGCTCGCGCAAAATGGTCTCGACGAGCTGTGCGGTGTGCGGACCGACCTCGGTGGCCCAGCGGATGAGCCGCGACGGACTCCACTCCAGGTAGCGTTGATGCGCGCGCGGCCGATGGTGAGGATCGGTGATGTACTCGCCGCGGCCGTGACCGCGGGCGTGGCTCGCGACGCGCCGACCGGCTCGAAAGGCCTCGACGGTGTGGGCCGTGAGGCGGACGTCGACGCGCTCGCCGATCAGCTGGTAGGGCACGCTGTAGTAATCGCCGGCCACCGCGACGTGGTAATCGATGCTGACCTTCGCCTGCTTCCACTGCGCGAATTCGTATGGGGTTTGCGGGAGCGGCCGCAGCGCCGGACGGTCCAGCGCCTCGAAGAGCGAGCAGCGCGAGCCGGCGCGCTTCTTAAAGGGCCGCGCGTTGAGCCGGTCGAGCAGCGGCCGGAGGGCGGCATTCCCGGCGGCCAGGGAGGTCAATGTCTCGTGCCGCAGCACCGCCAACAGCCACCGCTCGGTGATCTGCACGCCGACTTCGACCTTGGCGCGGTCGCGCGGATGCCGAGGCCGAGCCGGCAGGATGGCGGTCCCGTAGTGGGCCGCCCACTCCGCATAGGTCGCGTTGAGCTCCGGCTCGTACCAGGAGGCCGCCTTGACGCCGGCCTTGAGATTGTCCGGCACCACGAGCGCGGGGGCGCCGCCGAAAAACTCCAGGGCCCGTGTGTGGCCCCCGATCCACGAGGGGAGATCCGGCGCCCAGTGCAGTTCGGCGTAGGTGTAATTGCTCGCCCCGAGCACGGCGACAAACAAGACGGCTTCGTGCACGTCGCCGGTCCGAGGGTCGAGAATCGGCAGCGTCTGCCCAGCGTAGTCGACAAACAGCTTCTCGCCGGCCCGGTAGGTCTGGCGGAGCACCGGGTCGACCCGCTGCTGCCACCGCCGATAACGCTCACAAAACCAGGAGTACTGGTAGCCTTCGGGATGCTCGCGCTTGTGCTCGATCCACAGCAGTTCAAGCGTGACGCCTTTCCGGCGCAGCTCCACATCAATGGTCGCCCAGTCCGGCTCCGCCCGATCCGTGTGCGGCCGGCCTTGCGCACCGGGATAGAGCAGGCGCTCCAGGAGAAGATCATCCAGGTCCGGCGCCAGCGGCCACCCGAGGCCCGCCGCTTCCGCCCGGTGGATCCGGTCGCTCACACTCGCCAGGCCCACGCCGGCGCTCTGCGCGATCTGGCGCATGGTCAGCCGCTGCTCCCAGTACAGCCGAAGAATGTCGCGAATCTGCCGCATCGAAAGTCTCCGCCTCGCCACGGTCGGTGCGCCCCCTTTGTCCTTGGTTTGGCTCAGGACATTGGGCACCACCGCGGCGGAGCGCTCTCACCGCGCCGCTGTTCGGGAATGACCGGAATCGGTGATCGGGATTTAGCGGAAAGGGCGTTCGGGAATTACTGGAATCGGCGTTCGCGATTTACTGGAATGGGTGTTCGCTTTGGGCCGGAATCCGCAGGTGCGGTGAGATCGTCGACCGGGGAACTCGAGCGGGATGGGCGGACTGTCTCGGCGCAGGAGTCAGTGCGGGGAGCCAGCGTCCGGACCACGGCCGGCTCGCACATAGCCCTGAGCCTTTTCGCCCGGTCAGAACCGAAATTCCGGTGTCAGCTTCAGAGTGCGGTGGAATTCGTGACGATGAGCGGGCTTTCGAAATCTTACTTTTCTTAACCTACTTTAGTGGTTCTCGCAATAAGGTCGATAAGGTTTGTAAAATTGAAGGCGAAGACGTTAGCGAGAAGCAACCGTGGGCGCGGGGACTTGTGGGCTTCCAAGATAGGTTTCAGTAATACCCACCAGACGGGTGCGCCAACACCCTGGCCGGCGCGGCGACGCCGCAATGCGGACAGAATCTCTGATTCGCTTCAACGAAGTGGCCGCAGGCGTGGGAGACACTAGGCTTCCACGACACGGGAAATGGATGTGAGGCCACCTGACCTGCAATCACCGTTTTCCCTACGCGAGAATCTCTTCAAGATATGGCAACGCCAGGCGCTCACACCCAAGTTTGTTTGCCCGGCGACCTATGTACTGCCTGTCGAGCTGGTAATGTTTGTCCAGCGCAACTATATCCTCTCGGTCGTATTTGCCAACATCACGGCCGCGCTGGAGAAGTGCTTTAAGCAGAACGATGTCCTCGGGGCAGATGAGCGGGAGCACACCAAGGGGCAACTCGACGGTGTGGCGAGCTGCGATCATTTCGTCCGTCAGAGGGAAGACGTAAGTCACTCCTCCCCGCCGGACGCGCACAGGACCCCAGACCTCCGCTTCGGGGAATGGCATTGCCCATTGGTCGTCGCCCTCTCTGTGAAGTTCGAACCTCGCTGCCCTCGCTGCACGTTCTAGATCCGGGACTAGGATATCGATATCCGTGACCTTTCGGTTCTTTGTATATAGTTGGACGGCAAATCCAGCAAAGACTGCATATGGAATCCGGTGCCGACTTAGGGCGTTCGTGAAGCGCTGTAGGTTATACGCGCGGTCGCGCGGGAGGAGGACGTCATCCCGTAAGGCGGTGACTTCGTCAAGGTACTGGGTTACCACCCTCAGTGTCTCCTCCAACGTCGCTTCGTTGTTCACTTCAAGATCCGCTAAGGCTCGATAAAATGCCATCGTTTGCCATTCATCCTCCTCCGCTGCGACCCTTTGCGAAGGCGGCCGATGAAGGTCCCGGTCCACTCGTGCTTGCCGAATCTCCGTATTAACCGACAGCAGTATGGCCCTAACCAACGGAAACGTTTCTCTCACCAGGATGGTATGACGGGAATTGCCACTGGCGAGCAAGATCTTGACCTCGGGACCTTGGTTCTTTGCCTTTTCGTAGGATTCAAGGAGGTCTTGCAAGGAAAGGCCGTAGTAAGTTTCCCAGTAATGCCCGACCGCGAGGTAATCGCCACGATTCCGGAATTCCTCTTCGGAAACGGAAATGAGTTCGCGAATGCCGGTCTTCCGCAGGTACGTTTCCTCGTCAGCTCGGAGCGGTCTCGTGACTCTGATGGGTACGCGAACAGCAACGCCCGCCGCATCCAGTTTCCGAGCTATGGTCGTCTTACCACTTCCACGAAGTCCTAGGAGCATCACGAAACGATCGCCGATCTGGCGTCTCAAAGCTGCCGGAATACGTGGCTGATGTTCGAGCGCAGGCTCGCATTCAATATGGTAGGGTAGCCCGGCTACGCGTAGCGTTCCGTTCTCCCTTGGGATCACACGATGCCCTCCAGTTTCTCCGTAAATCGGATGAGCTTAGGGCCCCTGATGAGCGATGTGTCTCCTTGATGCCGCGACAAGAGAAACGATTTCAAACAGTATGTTCGCGGCGAGCACGGCAGTGACGCAGCCGTGATCATAAGGAGGAGAAACCTCAACTATGTCGGCACCAACAATCTTACAGCCGAGAACAGCATGGAGAACATCCACTGCTTCCCTGCTCGTAAGTCCACCGATCTCAGGCGTGCCGGTGCCCGGAGCATATGCGGGATCGACGCTGTCGATATCAAAGGAGACGTAAAGGGGGCGCCCCCGAAGGAACGCGAGCTCGTTTCTGAGCTCGACAGGTCCTAGACGCGCCAGACTGCGAGCGCTAATCGTCTTGACTCCGTGCTCTCGTGCAAAATCGAGATCGTTCTTGCTCGCCAAGGAACCGCGAATTCCTATCTGGACAGCATGTTGAAAGTCAACTAGACTTTCTTCCGCAGCTCTTCGAAACGGGCTGCTGTGAGTGTAGCGATTACCAAATGTGTCATCCCACATATCTTGGTGCGCATCAACGTGAAGCAACGCAACTGGACCATAACGGCGTGCGACTGCTCTGAGAATGGGCAGGGAGATGGAGTGATCTCCGCCGACACATAATGGGAGCACCCCAGCTTCGACCACGGTCTGTATTGCCGCCGTGATGCGACTAAGTGCCTCTTCGATATTGACGATTGGCACGTCAATATCTCCAGCGTCGGCGATCCGCAGATCTTTGAATGGATAGACGTCAAGGACAGGGTTGTATCGGCGCATGAGACTACTACTTTGCCGGATTTCCCTTGGAGCAAACCTCGATCCAGGACGATAAGTCGATCCGCCGTCGAACGGAACCCCAAGCACAGCAATGTCAAGACCCGTTATGTCTTGCACGTGCGGGAGACGAAGGAAGGTAGCTATTTGGCTGAATCGGGGTGCCCGGATAGGCTGGAAGTCCAAGAGCTATCCCCCCCCAGTGGCTGGACGATTGTCGCCCATCACTCTTGAGAATAGTAGTTCGGAGTGCGCTACGTTGGATCTATGCTGGACGAATCCACTCCTAGAAGACCAGCGCGTCCCGCTGCGGCCAACTCGTCCATCTGAACCACGGGACCGCTGCGACTCGTTGCGAGCGTCGGTGGACAGGCTGACACAGCCGTTCGCGACGACCACGTGTGATTCGCTGAAAGGTTCCACTCTTAGTGGTGTTTTCATACGATCCGGGGATCAATCATGGCTACGTCGCTTACTCATTCTAAAGCAGGTATCAATCATAACGCAAAGGCGCCAGGACCCCGCGCAATATCTTACTGGTAATGTTGACTGGGGACTTGTCTTCACTTGCTGCTTTCAATCCGTGCACGATCGCTTGGACCACTCCGTCGACGTTCATTGTCGGCGTTACCTTGATATCGAATTCATCAGCCTCCTCAAAATACTCTACCTCTTTCAACCACAAGTCCGCCGTATAAAATGCACTTTTACCAAGTAGTGTGTCTGATGCTTCACGCTGCGCGATGCGCTGAACACTCAATTCGACGGAAACGTCAAGGTAGACGAGTACCAGGCGGTTGCCAAATCGCTCCCGAAGTCGCCGGCGGTCGTGACGATAGAACAGACTCTGGGATGCGATTATGATATCCTCGTGCGCGAATGATTCCAGATGCTTCACTACACGGTCGAGAAAGTCGCTTGCATCGTCGATTGCCATCGTCAAGGCCTTGATTTTGTGCATGTCTTCCGCTGTGTATAAGGCATCACAGTCAACATATCGCTTCCCAAATAAACCCGCCAATCGCCGACCAACTGTTGTCTTCCCTGATCCGGGATAACCGAACAAGAAGACAACGACACATCGCTTCGTACTTCGTACTCTCGGTACATCAGCCATGGCGTCCACACGACGCCTCCTGCTACAAGGATCCTTAGTTCGGGGCGGCTCCATGATTCAATTACTCGCTATCGGACCGATTAGGATGGCTCGTTCGGATTCAAACTTAACGCTCATGCGCCAGTAGCGTGATCTGTCGCGACGAGCGGAACACCACGCGCCAAGGCGTCACTTACCATCGAGCTTTGCACTCGTTGAGGTATCAAACGGTGCAATTGTGGACCAGGCCTCGACCGGGATCTCGACGCGGCACATCTCATGCGTAATGCCTCCTAAGGTAACAGCGAAGACGCGCACCTCGTACCTACCAGGGGGCATCTCCGCTGGTCGGCTTATGGCGACGTCAAACTGCGTCTGTGTCCCCGGACCAACCTCAAGAGTCATGCGTTCAGGTCGGATCGTGGGTTGGTATCTGGCCCCCTCAAAGAGAGTTAGTCCGATCGAACCTGATAGTCTGATCTGGCCGTGATTCCTTACGATGATCTTCAAGTTGCACGGTTCAGACGACGTCCACCAGCGCTGAGTGGCAATCGACACATCTAGTGCGGGCGTCCAACGATCACGAATAGTCCCGCACTTGATGCACTGTGACAGGTATCTTACGCCGTCTCCGTACCAAGGCGAGAGGGTCCCCTCATAGCAGATCCCGCCGCAGTACGGGCAAACCGTTTCGCTCTCCCACCGAAATGCGTAGCGTGCCCGGGGCCGGTGGCTGGCGGTGTAGTCGTCACCTTCCCAGCACTGATCTAGCAGGTGCCCAAGGATCGCTTCGTCGGCCCGCGCGATCAACGCTTCAAGTGCGCACGCTGCATTTTCAAGCCTCCGAGCCGCCCCCAGCATGACTGTAGCCTCATTGCGGAGCAATACAGCCTGGTCGAAAGCACTAAAGATCTCGCCGAGCATTCCCGAGATGACATGCTGGGGGACGCCTTGGGACTGAACATCGACTAATCTGTCGACCGCAAGCCGACATCGGGAAATCCGTTCGTCGAGGGAAACGACACGGACCTCCAACCTGTCAGGAAGTTGCATGGGCGGCGGGGCAACTAGGAGAGTTCCCGTGGCATCCTGGACACCAAGGATATCACTGTCGGACGCCAGTAACTGGTCCGGGCGAGCACAGAGATCCGTCACATAAGCGACGCTGTTGCCAGTTGAATGGATGTGCAACTTGTCTTCTCCCTGGCGACAAAGGGAAGCCTGTGGAAGCTCGCGGTCTTCACCCCCAAACTCTGGATCTCCTAAGGTTAGATAACTGGGGATGTCGAAGGCGTTCCTGCCAAGCAACCTGTTCACATAACGAACTGCTTTTCCCACCGACGCGCCAGAGTGCACTAACTGGTGGAAGAGCAAATTCTCACACCTGCGGGTACTCTTTGGTGTTGGCGAGGCAACCACAACTGCTGCGCCGCCGTCCAGAAAGCCCGACAGCACACCAAACACGCGAGAATACACACGGTCTCCCACTTTGAACGTGCCACAGGAATTGAGAAAAACGATCTGAGCGTTCACCGAAGATGCCCGGAGTGCGGCACGCTCTGAAGAGTACCAAGGCAAAGAAACTATGCCGTCGTCATCTGACAAGGAGTGTATATCCTTCAAAAAAGTTTGTTCGAAGGGAGCGTCAGGGAGAACATATCCGTCAGGAAAGAAGAGTAAGTCTTCACGTCCGTGCCCCCTGAAGCTGAACACCTGCATTGGCTTTGCCAGCAGGTTGGCTAGCTTGGCAGGTTGCAGTTCAGCTGCGGACAAGCGGGTAAACCAACCACCAGTATATCCCAGACGACTCTTATCAAACCGGTCGATCATCAAATGCCGCTGCCAGGGCTTTCCAAGATATAATGCGGTCTTTACTATCAGCCGGGAGCATTGCGGGAAGTCTCTACCGGAAATGAGGCCCCAGTATGGCGTGTTCGCATTCCTGTTGAGACGTGCCATCAGCATTGTGAGGAACTTGTCAGTGAGGGTATCCGGCGAAGCGACGATTGCGAGATACTTCGGCGACCAGCGGAGAACCATTGCTTCTAGTTGCTCAATCTTCGGCGTATAGACAAGTGGAGCTCTCTTGCGAACTGCGTAGCAGGCCGCTCCCCATGACCACTCAGACCGATCAAGTGTTGCAACGACGTAATCCCGCCGAACTTCGCCGCGCCTCATGGGACCCTCATAGCCCCCGAGCGGATCTGTTTCGTATGCTCGGGAGTCTGCCCTTGCCCCACCACCAAATCTGTTCACGTACCAATCGATCGCGTCGGGAATCGTTCCGTCGAGCGAGGTCCGCGGTTCAACGTGGTGTATATTCAATTGACCGGAGAAAAGAGAGTCTCGGTGACGGGCCAGCCATGTTGCGTCACCAATGATGGGCACTTCGTTTCTAGCGATGTCGGCATTGATCAAACACCCGATGTAGTCCCCAAGTGTCTGACAGACGATGATTCTGATCGTTGTCTCACTCGTTTTCATCGATATCTAGCCTTCGCTCTCGACGTTAATCGAGCGAACATAAGAGTGCGCGCAGTTCACCTATGCTTGTTCTTCGCGTCCACGGACGCTACGCAACTGTTTCCGAAGACTAAGCGGCCTCATATCCTTCCAGGTCTCCGCGATATACTTTAGGCAGTCCGCCTTGGAGCCGTGTTTCCCGACATCACACCAACCAGAAGGCACGCTAAGGCCCGCCGGCCAAATCGAATATTGTTCATCCTCGTTCATAACCACGACGTAGGTCGTTTCATCGTGCTCGCGGTCCGTGGCCATCGCCTTACCTCCTTGCAGACCTCCCCTGGCCGTCGCGTCCTTCGAGCCCGATGTACCTAATCATTCGGGGATATCGATCTGTTGCGAGCGCCGCCGCATAATCAGGGTGCACCCGAAGATCCGTGAGGACCCAACGTTTCCCAGACACTAAGCAGTCCCGGATGCCGCAAGACTCGTTTTCGGTCATGGCGGGCGGCATATCTATATCAGCCGATTCGAGCAGCAGACCGTGGCCATCTGCCTTCACCGCGGCTTCCAGGCGGGTCCAGCAGGCGAAGAAAATGGCGGTCTTTTGTTCAATCGAGAAACCCCGGAACAATGTCAAATCGCGGGTCTGGAGCACCAGCGGTGCGGCCGCTTCGACATTCACTGAGACATCGATCCGTTCGACATCGACGCCGATGTCGTAGTCACAAGCAATGGCGAAAACCATAACGTCACCCGAGTGCGAAACGTTGAAACGTAGCTTAGTGCGATCCCAGGGAGCCGGCAGATATAGCTTGCCATGGCTCGATTGCGCTATGTTGATCGCCTGTGGAGGCAGTCCCATGTACCTGCTAAGGATGTATCTGAGTACTCCTCGACGCGTTGTGAATGCCACACGATCTCGAGGATGTAGTAAACGCCGAGATCGTTGATGCTCGCTCACCGACAGCGTTGATTTCAAATACGAGAAGGAACTTAGACACCTATTCAATGAGAGGCACCATATGTGTACTTCGTTCTTGGTCACAAACCGGGAAAGCAATTCATCGGTGAGCGACGGCTGCCCACGCTTCCCGAGACAAGAACTGAACTTTTCACTCATGGTATTTTCGGTTTTTGCCCGGTCTCCTAGGTTAAGCTGAACCACGCACGAGGTATTGTTCGAGAACATCAACTGCCCGCGCGCTGCCCCCGAATTCCCTCATTCGCCGACCAATTTGCATGGCGCCATTTCGGCATGTGTGTTCAGACACTAGTCTCTCAGCACAGCACCGAACTTTCTCTGGTGTGAACTCTTCCGTTGGCAAATTCAGTCCGCCGCCAAGACGTTCGATCGCCCGTCCATTGTAATCGCGTTCTGCATAGGTATCCGCAAAGACCAGCACCGGTTTTCCCGAGAGCATCGCACCTGCGAGCGTATTTCCGCCTCCGTGTGTGATGACCACATCTGAGCGTTCGATCGTTGTTCGCCCGGGTAGCATATTGAAGAACCGCACATTGTCCACTTGAGGCAGAGCGTCGGACGATAAACGCAGCGGCGCGAGACTCACAATGACCTTCCAGGGTGAATGCTGAAATGATCGCACAATCGTGGGAATCCATTGTTCTGGGCGAATCTCACCCGGCGACATGTAGACGTACGCAACGGGCCCTCCCGGCAGCCAATCGAGCAGATCCTCCGGCAGCGGCCCTTGTTCGAACTCATTCGCTAATAGGTAGCCTACAAATTCTACGCTCGGTAAATCTGACAATTCCGGTTGCAACTCTGGTGTTGTGGGTGCGATCTTGACGTTCGCTGTTAGAAAGCCCAGCTCGCAAATGTCGTGAATAACGGGTAACCCACATCTTACGAGAATGCGATTCACTCCCTCCTCCAACCCGATCGACCGAACGGAGGGATCATAGAGTGGAGACCTAAAGTTAGGGTGATCCGCCCAACTAGCAACCGCCGCAACGGGAATTCCCTCAATGGCGGCAGATACGGGAGCGGTCAGCTGTAATTCTGTCAACACAATGTCGGGTCTGAACGCGCGGATTATATCTCTCTCAATTAAAATGGTTTCCTCCAAGTAGTCTATGTCGAGCCAACCAAGCTCGACCGCGGCGTCGGCCAGCCGATATTGTGGTCGCACCAGTCCGGAGGGTTTCGGTTGTCGCAGTTCAAACGTGACATAACCCAGACGCTTCACAATATCGCCGAATTCCCTGCGGCAAAGGAACGCGATCTCATGATGTCGGAACGCCGCCTCGTGAGCCACTGCGAGACAGCGAGTCAGAGGTCCGAGTCCTTCGCCGCCGGCCAGCGGTACGATCAGAAGGCGCATTCTCACCCCTCCTTGTCCGCTAGGGACTACGGGTTGCGAGTAGTGATCCCGGACCTCTTCGCGTCACTGCGGTTTGTACGATGGTCAGCCCAGGGAGGCCAGCTACCCCGCCAGTCCCGCAGACTGGACAACTCGACGTTGAGTATTTGACAACTTGGGTGGCCACATAAGACGTGGACAATGACTGCAGCAACGTCTTCTGGGCGCAGCCCCAAGTTATTTGCGCCATCATAGTGTTTGGTATTGACAGTCCATGGGTGAATCGTCGTCACGCGAATTCGGTGGTCCTGTAGCTCCAACTGGAGAACTCTTCCAAGTGCCGTGAGAGCTGCTTTTGCCGATGTGTACGCCGCTTCGGTGGGGAGGTTTGCGACGGTCGCGGCTGAGGAAATGTTAATCACACACGGATGAGGAGACTTCTTGAGAAGCGAGAGCAAGCCTTGGATTAGAAGAAATGGAGCCTTGACATGAACTTGGTAGAGTTGATTCAGATCTTCGCAAGTTGTCGCTTCAAATGGTTTCCCGACATAAGAACCGGCATTGTTCACTAAGGCATCCAGATAGGGCACTTCACCGCGCAGCTGTGAAGGCAACGCCAACACGCATGCACTATCGCCCAAGTCGAGACGAAGAATCTTGGCTTGGGGAAATGTCTTTGTGAGCCTCGCACGGGATTTCTCAGTTCTTGTGATGAGAATGAGCTGCCATTCTAAGGCATCCAGCGCTTTTGCTATCGCCAAGCCGATGCCACGGCCGGCACCTGTGACCAACGCGCGCTTTGGCCTTCTCAAGCCGCCCGTTCCTTGGCCTACGACCTGTCCCCAATAAACCGCGAGATAGGGGGTGGAGACATAATCGTTGCGGCAGCGAACGAAAGTATAGTGGTGATACCGGGGTGTGAATGTTAGATTATATATTCGTTAATGATTAAAGATAATCCTACTTGTCTTTCGAGTCCAATTATGTTAAATAATTAAGTGACTTCAAACTTCGTGGCTACGGCTCTCGTGCTTGAAATCGGCCTACTTCGCCCTCCCAACGCATGACGGGCTTTTGCTCGCCTTTTGATTATCTAGAGGCAATTCGGGTTTCGCACTGCGTGACAGTCTGGAGTGCCCTGTAGGATTTCTGCGTCATTGGCCGGGAGAGTGGCGCAGCCCAGATGAACAGGACAATTCAACCCTTCCAAAAAGAGCGGTACCTGGCAACTTGGGGCCGCGATATTGCCTGGAATCTTGGCGAAATTGGCGTCGCCCACGTACACCTTCGCGATGTCTTAGAGCCTGCGGTTCTGGCCGAGTACATCGGTAATGAGCCTCTTTGCTATGGGGTCGAGGCCGGAAGTCGTGAACTCAGAACAGCAATTGCCAATCTATACTCCAGCGCGGATGCCGCCAACGTACTGGTGACCCATGGTGCGGCGGAAGCAAACTATCTCGTCGCCTGGGCTTTGTTAAACCGAGAAGACGAGATTGTCGTGACCCGACCAAGTTATATGCAAATCCCTCTCCTTGCGCAAACTTGGGGAGTGGAGGTAAAGACGTGGTGGCTAAATGAGGACTCGGGGTGGCGACCTACGATCGGGAGTCTGGAGTCTCTCCTAACCCCGCGGACGAAAGCCATCGTCATTTGCAATCCAAACAACCCCACCGGGACTGTCCTCCCCCTCGATACAATTGATGCGATCTGTGCTATAGCAGATGAGCGTGGTTTGTACATAGTGGTTGACGAAGTTCTCTCGGGAACCGAGTCGGCTGGGACACGTACAAGATCGTTCCTTGAGCAATACCCACGGGCGATTGTCATCGGGGGTCTTTCGAAGGCGTTCGGTCTTCCTGGGCTGCGTGTCGGTTGGCTTGTAACCCGAAATGCAATCATCGACCGTTTGTGTGAATGTCGAGATTACACCACGATTGCCCCCAGCCCGATAATAGATAGGCTGGCACAGGTGGCTTTGCGACCGAAGGTTCAAGCCAGGTTGAGCGAACGCGGCAGAATGCTTCTTGAGGCGAATATCTTCGCTCTACGCGATTGGGCAGAGGATTGCTCCGATATCGTGAGCTACGTCCCACCTGTGGCTGGTGGTGTAGCGTTTCTGCGTTATCGCATTAAAATGAGTTCGCAGGTCCTTGCTGAATGTCTGCGCCAAGACTATGGTGTTCTCGTAGTTCCGGGAGTGTTCTTTGGTTTAGATGGGTACGTTCGCATCGGCTTAGCCGCTGATCTCGCGGTTCTGAGAAACGGGCTCGAACGTCTGGGTAATTTGCTCAGGAAACTTCGAGATGACGCCCAGGTTCGTTCCCCATTATTGGGCAGGCCGGAGATTCCTAGGTCGATTCTTGGCTTGTTCATGAATCATGGCGAGTAACACGCAGGACGGACGTGCCGAGCCACCGTCGGCCAATACCAACTGGCCAATTAACGGCGGTAGGCGAAGAGGGAGTAGATCTTCAACAGACAACCCGTTCCCACCATTCTTATCGGCTGCGACTGAATTCATACATGACGCGCAGCGGCACCGGGTGACACATGCAGTATGATCACGGCGGCCGGTTTGATGCCCTCAGTAAGTGTTGGCAAGAGATCTTGACAGGATTCTCGCGTGGCCAATATCGGTGATACCACTGGGCGCGTAGCATCTCCGCTGCAACAGAGTCTTTGGTTGCACCAACAGTTGGTGCCAAATACCGCCGTTTACAATGTTCCTGTTGCGGTTCGGTTAACGGGTAGGCTCTCCATCCCGGCATTGCAGCAGAGCTTGCAGACTATCATCGACCGACATGAAGAGCTACGGTCCTCGTATCAGCTGCACGAAGGACGCATTATCCAGCTCACCCCGCAGACTGAAAGATTCGCTCTCGAAGTTCTCGACTGCTCCGACGTAGATAGAGACCACCTTGATGCTGAAGCGCACCGCCTCGCGTGTGTGAAGGCGCGCGCTCCGTTCGACTTAAGCCGCGGCCCGTTACTTCGAGCGAGCCTCCTGCGTCTCGATTCTCACGGCGACACCAACCTTTTCGTGCTTGCGGCGCATCACATGGTCTTTGATTCCTTGTCCGCAGTCGTATTGGCGAGGGAGCTTTCCGCGCTGTACGAGGCCTTTTCGACCGGGCAAACTCCGCCTGTGTTCCCCGCGAGTCAACAGTCCCATGCTGCGAAGTGGAACCAGCCTCGGCCCGGCGACGAGGATGTAGCGCGCGACCTCTCTTACTGGCGAGAGACGCTCAGCGGGAGTCCTGATGTGCTCTCGCTCCCGACTGATTATCCTCGGCGACCGTTGGTGGCTGCGGCCGGCGCCCACCTCCAGTTCACCATGCCGGCCGCTCTCGTCGTGGCGACCCGAAGGGGCACCAAGTTAACTGACGCACCCTTCTTCGTGACAGTCCTTGGGGCAATCTACGTGTTATTGCAACGGTATACGGCCGAAGACGATATCGTAATAGGTACGCCATTCTCCACGAGAGAGGCTAGACATGCTGACGATCTCATCGGCCTCTTCACAACGATCCTTCCGCTTCGCGTGTACCTCGGTGATAATCTCACGGCTTCGGAGCTTCTGACACGCATAGACAAGGCATGGCGCGCGGCACGAGCGCATTCGCACGTGTCTTTGGCCCAAATCGCCGAGACCGTGCCGCGGCACCGCTCCGTAGATCAACACCCCTTCTTTTCAGTGGAGGTCGCGGTCGGGTACGATTTTGCCAGCAACTTGAAGCTCCCAGGCCTGTGCGTTAGTTCGGTGCCCGTTGACACCGCGAGCTCGCAATTCGATATTACGCTCACGTTCTCGGAGACTCGTGGCCAATTCACTGGGGACGTCGAATATCGCACCGATCTATTTGAGACTGAGACTATCTCACGACTCAGTGGCCATTTCCTGACTACGTTGAACGGAATCGTTCGCGAGCCCAGTTGCCGGATTCGAAACCTGCCGTTCCTGACTGCCCCAGAACGAAAACATCTGTTGACTGTCGGAGATGGGGCGAAGGCTAGCGTGACCGAAGATGTCTGTGTACACCAGTTGTTTGAGCGGCAAGCCAGAGAAACGCCCCAAGCGATTGCGGTTACGTTCGGCGAACGAAGCCTAAGCTACGGCGAACTCGACGACCAGGCCAGTCATCTCGCCGCATATCTGCGACCCTTGGGCGTCGGTCCCGAGGTGTTGGTTGGGATTTGTACGGATCGGTCGATTGAGATGATCGTTGGCCTCCTTGGAGTTCTCAAGGCCGGTGGCGCATATGTTCCGATCGCACCGGCGGTGCCTCCCGACCGGTTACGGCATCTCTTGACCGAAATGCGCGCGCCCGTGGTGCTGACACAGCAACGGCTGTCGGCCATGTTCACAGACCACCCGACCCGCGCTATCTGTCTTGATGATGCGCGGCCCGAGATGTCCCGAGTCCCGGCTCTTACAGAGCAAGATGGCGTTACATCCAAGAATCTCGCGTACGTCATTTACACGTCAGGCTCGACGGGCGCGCCCAAGGGAGTCTGCATCGAGCACCGTCAGATCGTCAATTACGTGCGCGCACTCATCCAGCGCGCGCACCTCGTGCCCGGATACACATACGCCATGGTGCAGGCCTTCACGTTTGACTCCTGCGGCACTGTTATCTTCGGAGCGCTCGCGACGGGCGGAACCCTGGTCCTAGTTGACGCAGAACGAGCCATCGATGCGAAGCTACTCTCGGACTATTTTCGACGCCATCCAATTGATTGTCTCAAGATTACACCAACGCATCTCTCCGCACTTCTGGCGCTTCACTCGGCGAATGTGTTGCCTAGGAGAGTCCTCATTGTCGGCGGCGAAGCAACACGGTTGGATTGGGCGCAAGAGGTCGCAAGCCGCATCCCTGAGTGCCGGATGTTTGTCGGCTACGGCCCTACGGAGACGGCCGTCAACGTGCTTATGTACGATGTCGCGGCCAGCGATAAACAGTCTCACACGACGATTGTGCACCCGATTGGCACGCCGCTCGCGAACACTCAGGCGTATGTTTTGGATCCACATCTCCAGCCAGTGCCCATTGGGATCGCAGGGGAACTGTACGCTGCAGGCCTCAACGTGGGGCGCGGCTATTTGGCGAGCCCGGACCGTACCGCGGAGGCGTTCATCCCCGATCCCTTCAGCAGGTGTCCTGGCGGACGCATGTATCGGACGGGCGATCGGGTCCGGTGGTCGTCCACCGGTGCCATCGAGTTCCTGGGACGAGGGGACGACCAAGTCAAAATTCGCGGCTTCCGCGTCGAGCTTGGGGAGATAGAAGCATCGCTGGCGTTACACCCAGCGGTCCAGGATGTCGCTGTGTTGGCTGCTCGCCCAGGGACGAGAGTGGACCGTTTGATGGGTTGCATCGTTCCGAAACCGGCTAGCCGGTTGACGGTTGACGACCTGCGGACGTTCCTGCAAGACAAACTGCCAGACTATATGATTCCCGCTGCTTTTACTTGGCTCGACGCCATGCCTCGCACAACACACGGCAAGATCGACCGCCAGGCACTCTACGCGACAGTCGATATCTCGCATCCACATTCCCACTCCAACGAAACCGCATGCACAGCAACCGAGCGAGCCCTGCAACGAATTTGGCGTGACGCTCTTGGAGTGTACGACATAGGCCTCGATGATGATTTCTTCGCAGTCGGCGGGAATTCGCTGCTCGCGATTCAGATACTGGCAAGAATTCAGGCCGACCTCGACACTGATTTACCGCTGCGAGTGCTCTTTTCAGCGCGTACTATTACCGAGCTTGCAAGGGCGGTGGACGCTCGTACTCAAGACCAACGCGACGCCCTCTTAGCGAGCGCCATCGCGGAAGTGGAGAGTCTGACTGACGAAGAGGCACGGCTTGCGCTGAACGCCGACGACGACGCGGGGCCAAGGCGCCAAGATGGATGAGGCGCGGCGTTTCGATGGTCTCTCGCCAGAGAAACGTGCTCTTGTTCTGAAGCGACTGCGGCAGTCTCGCGATCGCCGGGCGGCGCCGATCGTCCCCCGACCCCAGACACAGGCCTGTGCGCCGCTCTCATGGGCCCAACAAAGTCTCTTCATCACCGCGCAATTGACGCCCAAGAGTCCTGTCTATAATGTGTACCACTGTTTCGATATCATCGGGCAGTTGAACGAGAAAGTGTTGGCACGGAGCCTCGACGCCGTTGTCGAACGGCATGAGACGTTACGGACAACATTTGGCCTGGATGGCGACCAGCCTGTTCAGCGCGTTGCCCAAGCGCGACCCTTTCCGGTAGAGAGAATCGATCTTCGCGACGCACCCCCAGAACGGCGGCAGGCCGCAGCGCTTGAAATTGCGACCCGTGAAGTAGCGCAACCATTCGATTTGCATGCCGGGCCGCTCATCAAGGCACTGCTCCTTAGAATGGACAACGATCGTTCGATTCTCACCATCGTGATGCATCACATCATCACCGATGGCTGGTCCGACGCGATTTTATTCAGAGAGTTAGGGTTGGTTTACGATAGCCTTCAAAAGGAACGACCCTCCGCGCTCCCTCCTCTCTCGGTGCAGTATGCGGACTTCGCAACCTGGGAACGGCAGCATTTACGCGAGGCTAGGCTGAACACGCACCTATCGTACTGGCGACGGAGGCTTGCGGGTATTTCGAGTGTGCTCCCTCTCCCAACTGATCGTCCACGGCCTCCGGCACTCACGTTCCGGGGAGGGATTTACCGATTTACGCTGGGTCCGGTCTTAGTCGATGAGCTCGAGATGCTGGCGCGTCGGCAGCAGAGCACGCTCTTCATGGTTCTTCAAGCCGTATTTGCCCTGTTGGTCCATCGTTACACCGGAACCAACGATATTCTTATGGGCGTGCCGGTCGCAAACCGCCACCGACCCGAAACGGAGTCCCTCGTTGGTTGCTTCGTGAACACGCTTCCAATCCGCCTGGACCTCAAGGGGAAACCAAGCTTTCTTCAATTGCTTGATCGCGTTCGCGAAGACGGTCTTGAAGCGTACGAGCATCAGGAGGCGCCCTTCCAGATGATCGTGGAGGGTCTTCGTCCAAACCGCGGCCTGGACCACATGCCGGTTGTGCAGGTTCTGTGCGTCATGGATGATCCTCCAATGCTTCACTTACCGGGACTCAGTGTGCGCCGCCTCGAGTTGCACAATGGTACCGCGAAAATGGACATGAGCTTGTACTTCGCACGCACCGGCGGAGATTTGGAGGCGCGTATTGAGTACAGCACCGACTTGTTTAGTTCCACGACAATCAATCGCATGGCACAACATTTCAAAACACTTCTCGACAGCGTTGTCGCAAACCCCGACCGGTGTATAAGTGACTTGGCGATGTTGCCACCTGAAGAACGTCACACACTCCTAACGAAATGGAGCACTGCAGAAGGGCCGCATCCACCCGATTTCTGCCTGCATCAAATGTTCGAAGCGCAAGTGAAGCGTACACCCCATGCGGTTGCACTGCGTTTTAACGACCAACAGATTACCTACCGAGAACTCAATGAGAAGGCCAACTATCTGGCGCGGCGCCTGCAAGCCGAAGGCGTGCGGCCGGAGACTCTTGTCGGGCTCTGCGTGCGAAGATCGCCGGCCATGGTTGCAGGCCTGCTGGCGATTTTGAAGGCAGGCGGCGCCTACGTCCCAATCGATCCGACTTATCCGGCAGATCGGATTTCGTTTATCCTAGCGGATGCGAGGGTCTCGTTGCTAATAGCGGATCGTGAGTCCGGGCGCTCGTTACCTCCTTTCTGGGGAAAGCATATTTCGGTTGACCCATCCTTGCGGGCTTGGGAGGCCAACCACGACGAGGATCCCGCGACCATCGTTGGCCCCCTGAATCTAGCCTACGTTCTGTACACCTCTGGTTCTACTGGCAAGCCTAAAGGAGTTGCAATTGAGCACCGGTCTGTCGCTAACCTCGTGAACTGGGCGGTTCACACCTTTCCCAGGGCGTGGCTTGGCATGGTGCTTGCCGCGACGTCGCTCAATTTCGACATATCGGTCTTCGAGCTCTTTGCACCTCTATGCTCGGGAGGAAGTGCACGGCTTGCCGATACTCCGTTGCAGTTGTTTGATGCATCGGTCTTACAGCAAGTTACGCTGATTAACACTGTGCCGTCGGCCATGACCGAATTGATTGGGCTGATCGATCTTCCCGAGTCGGTACGTGCCATCAATCTGGCCGGAGAGCGGCTGTCAGTCCGGCTTGTCCGGGAGCTGTACGAAAACAGCGGCGTCCTCCAGGTCGCCAATTTGTATGGCCCGACGGAGACTGCGGTCTATTCAACAATCGCGTTGACGGCAAAAGATCCGGAAGGACGAGTGCCGATTGGCCGGCCAATCGCGAACACGGAAGTTTACGTCTTAGACGAGAGCATGCATTTGGTACCCACAGGCGCCGTTGGCGAGCTCTACATCGGCGGGGCAGGTTTGGCCCGGGGCTATCTATTTCGCCCGGATATCACGGCTGAGCGTTTCGTCCCGAACCCATTCAGCGGAGCGGCTGGTGGGACGCGATTGTATCGTACCGGCGATCTCGTACGATACAGGTCCGATGGCGAGCTAGAGTTTTTGGGTCGTGTTGACAATCAACTGAAGATACGAGGATATCGTATCGAGCCGGAGGAAGTGGAAGCGGCGCTTGTGCAGCATGCGGCTGTGGACGCTGCAGTCGTACAGGCAACTGAACCACCCTCGGGTGGTACGGAACTAGTGGCTTTCATCGTACTGCGGCCAACCGAAACGACATCCTCACGGGATTTGCGTGGCTTCTTACGACGAAGGCTCCCGGACTACATGATCCCGACCCGGTTTTCCTTCCTTCCTCAGATGCCTCACAGTCCAGCTGGGAAGGTCGACCGCCGTGCCCTTGCCACGCTTGAGTCTGAGCCTCTTGATGCGAATGACCAAAAGGCGGTTCCCCGGAACGCCTTGGAAAAAACGCTTGTTGATGCTTGGTGTGGGATCCTGGGAATCGAGCGGCTCGGCATCCACGACAACTTCTTTGATTGTGGGGGCGACTCGCTCGTGGCGGTGAAACTCATAGCGGCGTTGAATCGCATAGGGATGCGGATCGGCCTATCGCAGCTGTTCAAGCATCAGACGGTTGCGGAACTTGCCGAGGCTCTATCGGGAACGGCGGCAGAATGAACTCATCTATACGGGGCGACCAGCTCTTAACCGATTCGCCTGACGTCAGCAGGATATCCCCCCTACGGACCGTCGCATCGTGATTGAAGACCGATACGCATCATGCATGTAACGTGACGATCGTTTCGCGGGATTCATCTAATGGCATGGCAGATAACAAGCCAGACCGGCCCGGGACGGAAGCACCAAAGCATATCTGGGTAATGGTCCGTGACTTCGAAAAGCTGCTCGCCGCCCAAACCGTTGCGTTTCTTGGGATAGAGCTTTCGACCGTTGCCATTCCGCTAATCGCTGTGACGCTCTTTCAAGCTACGCCGAGTCAAGTCGGATTCTTAGTTGCCGCCCAACGACTGCCGTACATAATCTTCGGCCTCATAATCGGCGTGTGGATCGACCGAATTTCCCGGCATTCGGTTTTGATTTTCAGTAATTTGGGCCGTGCCATTGTGATGCTCACCATGACAATCGGCTTGTTCCTGGGATGGTTTCAGCTAACCCATTTCTATGTCGTAGTTTTTGTCTGGGGCACATTCAATGTATTCTTTGGAGTAGCCTATCAAGCCTATCTCCCTGCATTGGTCGACGCGACCGAGATTTTGTCGGCAAACGGTAGGTTGGAAACAAGTCGCACGGCCGCACAGGTCTTTGCTCCTTCCATGGCTGGTGTGTTCCTACAAGTGTTCAGCGCCTGGGTTACAGTCGCGGTCGACGCCATGACCGGCGTCATGGCCGCCGTCTTCCTGTTTTTCATCAAGCATGCTGAGCGCATCAAACGTGCGTCGCAGCGGCCCGTTCTCAGCGAACTACGCGAAGGCTTCGCACTGGTCATAGGGGACCGTCCGCTGCTGGCGATTGCCGGTTTTACTGGTACATATAACTTCTTCTATGCGGCAATCAGCGCGATGTACGTAGTCTACTTCACGCGTGACTTACACATGAGCCCTGGCAATTTCGGCGTGTCGTTGGGAATCGGCAACGCTGGGGCCCTGATAGGGGCAGCTATGGCTGCGGCACTCAGTAGGCGCCTAGGCGTCAAGGCAGCCATGATTGGCGCTGCTGTTGTCTCGGCATTGGGATTCGTTCCAATTCTCTTCGCGACGCCTTTGTTCGCCTTCGCGATCGCGGTGCTTAGCCGTGCACTTGTGAGTTTCGCCTTGCCCGTCTTCAACATCAATTCGCGAGCAATTCGACAGCTCGCCGCGCCCGACTACCTTCAAGCTCGCGCGGTTGCCACGATGCGCTTCCTCACATGGGGGCCCATTCCCGTGGGTAGTGCGGCTGGCGGTCTCGTCGCGGCAGCGATCGGCGTTCGATCGATGCTCTGGGTAGCTGTCTTTGGCGCCGCCGCATCGGCCCTTTGGTTTCGAGGGGTTCCGTTTGATCTCGATCCTTCGAGATAGTTTTCAGCGAACGTTCAGCGAACAGTCCCACTATTTTTAAGCAAACGTTTGATCGCCATTGGCCTCCTGCTCTGGGCCGATCGCCGGCACAGCGATGGGGGATCACTATCCCTCCGACGCAAGTCGAGTGGCCGGTTGAGAAGCCTGAGCGCTCCACAGGTTCTTTGCGTGTGTCTCGCGTGTCGCCAGGCCTGCTAGTAACCAGATCACTCCCCATCCGACGAGCAGCCACCACACCCTGCTATAGTCCTGCGCTGAATAACTGACGGTACCGTCGTGACCATGCAATGCTCCACTGACGTCGAGGAGTCGACCCGAGAGGTATTGGGCGCCGGCAGCCGCAAGGTCCGATACGGTGAGCATGACTGCGATCGCCAGGCCCGGCGAGTCCGGCGGGTTGTTTTCGCGCATGGAGGCGTAGGAAATCGGGGTGACGCCCGCGGCGGAACCCATCGCCACAAAGACGGCTAGCGCCCACGCTGAGGGTAGCTGCGGCACCGCGGCCAGCATTGCCATGCCGAGGACCGCGATCCCCCCGGCAATCACTTGCAGCCTGCGGCGTTCTCTCCACCGGTCCGATAACCGGCCCAAGATCCAACAACCTATGGCCCATGCGGCGACAAACAGACTGAAGCGCTCAGCAGCTGCGCGCATCGAGAGGTGTTGCACCTGGTTCCAGTACGGGATCCCCCACGTTGCCCCGAACACCGTCCATATGGAATAGCCGGCCATGAAGAGTGCGATGGACGGCCACGAGTAAGGATTAGCCACAATCCGGGTCACCCGTTGGGTTAACGGTATGCGCGCATGCGATACATCATGACGCGGCGTATCAGCCTTCTCCGGAATGATCAATGCCGCGGCCGCGGTCAGCACGAGACCGAGGCCACCGACTACCGCAAACACTGCTTGCCACGAAGCTACCCGGAGGGCCAACACCAGCGGCGTCGTGCTCAGCCAGAATCCGACACCAGCCATGACAAGGCTGAGACCGGAGACAGTCGCGAATTCTTCATGTTTGAACCAGTCCGCCTGGAGACGAACAAGACCGATGAAGATGGCGGAATCTCCAAGGGCCACCAGTACCCGAGCGGCAATGGCAACCGGTAGGGACCTTGCTTGGCTGAAGAGTAGCGCGCCCACAGCACCCAGCAGCATGCTTACGAGGAGCATCCGGCGGGCGCCCCATCGATCGGCGATGATGCCCGACGGGACTCGCATGACGCTCGCGGCGACAAAATAAGCGGCGGCCACCATGCCTAACTGCGCTGCATTCCAGTGAAACGTCGCGCGTATAGGGTCGCTTGCGCTATTCAAGGCGAGACGCTGGAAGAACGCCAATAAGTACGGTACCGCCACGCTAGCCCAGATGACCCAGCGCATCGAACTTCTAGCTTCCCAACACTATCTTCTCAACGCGATGTCGACCGCGGTGACGGCGCGGTCGACATCCTCGTCGCTCGTCTGCCAGTTGCACACGGAGACACGCATGCAACGCATTCCCTGCCACGTGACCCCACCGAAAAACGCTTCCCCGGCTTTCAGGATGTGACCGATCACTTCGTCAGTGCGGTTGTCGTGGTCAGCGCTTGTCGCATCTGCCCCGCGACTAAGAAAGCGTACCAGTCCCTGATTGATCGTGGGTTTCCATACCACTTCCGCGCCTGGCAAGGCGCCAATACGCCTCACCAGCGCCTGCGCGTGATGGCAGGTCCGATCAATCAAATCGGCGATGCCTTGGCGACCGAGCTGCCGAATCGCGGCGTACGTGGCGACGCCCCGGGCACGGCGAGACCATTCCGGGTTCCAATCGATTGGGTCGCGCGCGCCTTCGACGAACGCGGTGTAGCTCGTGCGATGTGACACCGCGTCCCTCAGCGTGCGCGGATCTGCCACAAACGCGTATCCGCTATCGTAGGGCACATTGAGCCACTTGTGCCCGTCGACGACCCACGAATCCGCCAATTCGACGCCCTCCAGCAGGTGTCGATACGTCTGGCTGGCGTTCACCCACAGGCCGAACGCGCCGTCAACGTGCACCCAGGCGCCGTTTTGATGCGCTAGTGGTATCAAGTCCGTAAACGGGTCAAACGCTCCGATATTCAAGTCTCCGGCCTGTAAGATCACAATGGTAAGCGCATCGGAACGGTCACGGAATGCCGCGGCGAGTGTGTCGGGGGCGAGGCGTCCCTGTGCGTCAGTTGGGAGGTCAACAACGCTGTCGCTGCCAAGGCCAAGCAATCGAACCGCTCGTTCGATAGAACCGTGGCGCTGGTGGCCGCTGACGATCCGAATGCGCGGCGAGCCCGCGAGCCCTTGTCGCTCGACATCCCAGACGCGCCGGGCTAACAGCGCATGGCGGGCGGCGGCGAGCCCGGTCACGTGGGCGAGTTGGGACCCGGTGGTGAACGCGAAGGCCGCTGTTGGAGGGAGTCGCAACAGGTCCTTGAGCCACTTCCCGGCGATCTCCTCGATCACGGCGACCGCGGGACCGCAGGCGTGGATCGCGGCGTTCTGATCCCACGCACTGACGAGCCACTCGGCTCCCAGCGCTGCCGGGACGGACCCGCCGATGACCCACCCGAAGAAGCGGCCACTGGCACTCCCGATGATGCCATCCCTCGCGTCCGCCACCAAATCGTTGATCACCGTAGCGGCCTCAACGCCGGCGTCGGTCACCGGGCGATCGAGGCGTGCGCGTAGTTCGTCAAGGGTGGCCATAGGCGAGACGGGCGCTCGGTCAAGATTTTCCAAGTGGTCCAACGCATATCGCAGCGCCTGCTGCAGAACTGGCCGGAACGCCGATCCTGTGGTCGTCGTGGTAGTGTCTCGCGTCTGCTCGGTCACGAACATTGCCCCCTTTGCTTACACAATATCTGCCTGCATCGATGAAGAAGCACACCGATCCAGCGCTTCATGGCGCGCTCCGGGGCTGATGACTGGACCATCGTCTGGCGTTTCCATGACGCGGGGTCGACGAACTCTGTCTCTGAAGGTACGCAGATCGGCTGACACAGCTTCGTGGACCCACAGGGTTTGCGTGGGCAGCTCCGGGGAGAGACGGCAGAGGATCTCATGGAGTTCCTCTGCGGTGTGCACCGCTCGCTCCCACGAGGGTTCCAGCGTCATTATGTCGACGCCACGCTTTGAACGATACTCGAGGCGCGCCTCGTCCCAGGGGTCGCCGGCGGCAAGCCCATGAACGTAGAGGCGCCCTCCGAATACCGTCACGGCAAAGAACCGTGGGCTCTTCATCCGTCTGACGTCCGATATCCGGTGGATGGCGCGCCCGGCTCGAATTGAACGTCAGCTGCGCCGTGCCTTCCATGTCTCCATGCCAACACCAGCGCGGCGGATGCTATCTGCATGGCCAAAGCGACGGTGAACGCCGCCGAGTAGTTGTTTGTCAGATCATGTAGCAGACCGAATGCCGCGGGAGCGAGCGCGAATAACGCCTGGTTGATGGCGGTGGCCAAGGCAACTACGAAACCGACGTCGGCGGGATCGAACTCAGCTTGGACGATAAGCGGTGGCACCACAATGAGGTTGCCTACGCCGAACCCAAAGAATACACACCCAAGAAACAACGTTATCGGCGTGGTGCCCAGCGCAAGCAACACCACCCCGCTCCCCTGGACGAGGCCGTTTGCCGCGAACGCGAGGCGGCGGTCCATGGACCCGATGAAGACTCCGAGCACCAATCGGCCAACGATGGCGCACATCGTAGTGAAACTCAGGGCGGTCGCCGCGGCGGACTGGCCGAGCAGCGGCGTGAGGTACGATACGAGGTGCACAAGCAGACCAACTTGCGCGAACAGGCCGAGCGCCGAGGCCGCCGCCATCGTGGCAAATCGACGATCGCGCAGCACTTGAGTCCGGCGCAGCCTGGGCGATCCCTCGCGGCGTTGGGCGCGGATTCCCGACGCGGCAGCGGCAGACACTGAGTCACCGTCAGGCAACAAGTGGAAATGCTCGGGGGTTGGCCGCAAGAAGCGCCCCGCGAGCGGCCATAAAATCACGAGTGACACCACGGCCACGCTCACGGCGGCAAGCGGGAATCCGAGACGGCTGATCGATGCGGCCCACAGCGGTCCGAACACAATACCGCCGACACTCGCACCGGTCAGTACAAGGCTGAGTGCGGCGGGCCGCTGCCGGACGAACCAGGGTTGGATCATCGCATGGATCGCGGCTCCACTCGTGGCCGCGAATCCGGTGCCGGTCACGATGGCGGCGGCAAACAATTGCCACGGCGTGGTCGCAACCGCCCACCCAACGACACCGACGGACAGGGCCACCACGCCGACACGAGTGATGGCGGCGATCCCGTAGTGGCGATGTAGGTCGCTGAGGCGGGCTACGACTGCGGCGCTGACCAAAAAGTGAGTCGTTACCGCAGCGGAGATCAGAGATACTGACCAACCTCGCGTGAGGTGCAGAACCGGCACGTAGATGGAAGGTCCGTAGAAGCCGATACCCCAAGCCACGACCGCGACCAAAAACGCGACGCTTGCAACGCGCCACCCGAAAAAGACACCGCGTCTTTTGCTCACACCACACCGTCGCTCGCCGAATATAGCGACATTATGGTCGAGGCGGGACCGTCTGTCTTACACGTTCTTGCTGAGGCCGCGGGTCCCCCGGCGGTGCTATACTTCGGCTATGCCGGATTTTCAGGAGGCCGTCCGTTTCTCAGCGCTCGACCTGCGCGTCGTGCGGGTCGTGTGTGACGGCCACGACGGACCAACGCAGGCCGAAGAGTGCACGGATGAGGATATCCTGGTCCTCGCCCTTCAGGGACGTTTCATGTTTCGGAACCGGTCGACGAATGCGGTGATCGGCCCCTCACGAGGGGTCTGTCTTCGCGCAGGTCAACCGTACACGATCAGTCATCCCCATCAAGACGGGGACATTACGTTATCCGTCCGAGGCACGGGACTCTGGCAATTTTTGGGCGGAGATGAGACTGTCTTGACCTTTGCCGACGACGATTACCTGCCGCGGCAGCGGCTGCTGTGGACACTCGCCTCCGGCGCCCCTTTGGCACGCTTGGAAATCGAGGAACTCCTGGCTGAAGGCATCTCGCCTAATGAAAAGCCGCGGATCGCCGGCTCTCGCCGCGATTGTGAAAGAGCGAATGAGATCGCATACATTCTCGAATCACGTTTCCTTGAACGGCTGTCCTTGACGGAACTGGCGTCCGTCGCTGGCTTGTCAATCTTCCACACCTGCCGTGTGTTCCGCCGGGCGAGAGGAACCAGTATCCATCGTTACCTGCAGGAGATACGCTTGCGGCACGCGCTTGCGCTACTCCTCGGCACCCAGCTATCGGTCGCACAAATTGCCGCGGACACGGGGTTCGCCAATCAGGGTCATCTCGGCAACATCTTCCGACGGCGCTTTGGGGTCACACCCGCTCGGGTGCGCTCGACACAGACCGTGCTCGCCTCTCCCGCGGATCGCATGAAATCTCAGCGAGGGCCTTGGCTCCATCGGACTGAAGGCACGCTGTCATGAGCGAGCCAGTCGAGCCTCGCATAGAGAAATCCGATGGCGCGGCCTTTCAAGCTGAAGTGAAGGGCACCGCGTCTGCAGACGGCTGGTATCGATGGAGGCTGTGGGGATTTAACGCAATTCAGACGGTACCGATGGGCCACGTCGTCGCCCAGGGACAAGAGCAAAATCGTGACGAGGCTAAACGCCAAGTCGTCGCTGCGCTCAAAGAAGTAATTGGGACGTCGTCCGACCCTTAAGGCCGAATTTCCCGGGGCTCCACACCTGGGGGCGTTCAAGGAATACATGGAGAAGTGTCAAGGCCGGTCCAATAGTGGACCATTTCGGCCGGTCGAAAATTCCCCCACCCTAGGACCCGTAGCGACCAGCCTAGTTCTCTGACCGGCCGCCGTGCGCCCAGCCGCCGGTCGCCCGGTACTAGGCTCCTCTTGACCTTCTCCTACACTAGAAGGTGTAGGGTGAGACTGACCGGAGGGGCCCATGGAAGGGAAGCTGATCAGTGAAATCGCCAAGGAGCTGGGCGTGCGGCCCGGGACAGTACGGTACTATGAAGCCTTGCGTCTCTTACCGACTCCGAGACGATCGGCGGGCGGATACCGGCTCTACGATGGAGAGTCCCGGCAGCGGTTGGTCTTTATTGCCAACGCGAAGAGCCTGGGCCTGACGCTGAGAGAAATTCGACAGATCATCACCGCCCGTAGCGGTGGTCGGCTCCCTTGCGACTCCGTGCGCACCATGCTCTCGGACCATGTCAGAAATATCGATCAGCAACTCGTGCGACTCCAGGCCCTGAAATCCAATCTCCATGCCATCTTGAGATCGCATCACAAACGTCCGGATGGTCGCGCGGTCACGCGGCATGCCGTCTGCCCCATGATCGAGAGGGTGTCCGGCGGCCGTCACACACATACGAATGGAGGTGAAGCACGATGACCAAAGTCGTTTCGCTGTGTCCTGCCTGCAGTCAGTGCCCGGCAGTCGAGATCGATGAGCACGAAGTCCGCATCGGCGAGGGTGCCAACCGGGTCACGTTGTCGCTAGCGGAGTGGAATGTGCTCGTACAATCGATCAAGCGCGGCGAGCTGGATGAGGTGAAGGCCACGGAGTAAGGGCGGCTTAGGACCGGCGGCGGCGATCCGGGCACGGGCTAGTAGGAATTGCCACGATCTCCCTTCCGGACGGCGCGCTCGGAGGCCAATTTGGCCCCGATATCCCCGGTCAGATTGCCACGATAGGATCAAATCCTACAAATAGTAATGTGCACTGTGCTACTTCGTCCCAAATGTTCCATCGTCGTAGTAGTGGTCTCGGCCGACGAGAATAACTGGCGTGTTCATTGCCTCGGAAGTTTTGATTTTCACTTCATTGCCTGAGAATTTGAAATCCATTAATCGAACCTCCGACTTGCGTCACTTTGCGCCCGTGACCATCTTTGACTCCCGCCGAAGCTTGCTAGGGGCTCTCCCTTCCAGTCCAGAGGCGTTTTAGCCAAGCGGAGAATCTGCGCAGGCTCCCGGCTCTCTTACGATCCAGGTGCGCGTAGTGCGCCTGACGTCGCTGTTCTTCGCGACGACGGCCCGCAGCGATTTGCTCCGGCGTCCATTTTTCAGCCCATACGATTTCCCCGCGCGTGATCCAGTAGTGGGATTGGCATACTTCCTGCCAGTTTCCCACAGAGGGCCGGAGGGTTGGCCCGCTCTTAGTTTGTTTGACGGACCACTCAGTTGAACCTAACGGTGTTTTTATCTTCGATCCGCATCCACAGGCACAAAGATGCATCGCAATTGCGAATTCCTCTGAAACGTAGAGAACACAGGGTTTCAGTTCCTTCGGCATGTATTGGACGCGTTCCAGCGTAAACTTCATTACACTTCGAGCTCCCCGACTACCTTGAGATCACCTATCTCCTGCAAGAGATGGTAGTAGGGACTCTCTTCGAAGTAAAACCCGCGCAATTGTTTGAATCGAATGACGGCCAGGCAGGCGTTCAGCGCGTTGATCTCGCCGATTTGGACACTCGTCCTGTAAATATCGTCTGGCTCGTCAGACATCTCAGCTAGCCCTTTATCGCGCACCTCTTGTCCGTGCTCGGCAGAGTAGTACGTGCAGCGCAACATCCCGTTGATTGGGCCTCGCTTCCGGTCTAGACCCATCCCCACATCGATGAATGGGATCCTCTCAGAGATCAGTAGATCGAAGATTCCCGCTCGCGCCGAGCCTTTGTCGACGCATACGAATGCAAAAGTCACGCCTTCGAAATCCGGACCGGAGGAAGCGTCGATAAACTTGCGCTCTACTCTCGCCCCCTGGCGGAAATTATGATAACGCCCACCATAACCGACATTCCGCAGGTCGCGAGGCGGAGTTTCGCGATTTTCCCGAGGCCCTTGGAGGCCTATTGGTAGGCCTCGAGGGGCACGCCCAGCAGCTCGAGGAGCGTGCGTTGGAGTTGTGACAGTTCGAT
>Ga0207416_1000402_pt1 | contig 76895 bp, 69 predicted proteins | sample PaiPotPPM11metaG_FD_184107 | JGI IMG/M metagenome (GOLD analysis project Ga0207416, IMG submission 184107) | Iron sulfur acid spring bacterial and archeal communities from Banff, Canada, to study Microbial Dark Matter (Phase II) - Paint Pots PPM... ... | reverse complement strand
TGCATTGCATCCTCATCGGAAATGCCAAATTGAGCCACGGCTATTCTACCTGATCAAAACGGATAAACGCAACACAATGAGACATCTTGGCTACACCTGGCCTCTATGCACTCAGCGCCCTACTTATGACCAGCCGAGTGCGAAAACAATATGCTCATATTCCAAAACGCAGCGCCGCCAAAATATAGGCTCGCGCCGCCAGAAGTACCTCGTCGATTGCCACGTATTCGTCGGGCATGTGAGCAATGCGAACGTCGCCTGGGCCGAAAAGGATCGACGGGATATGGCCCTGGTTGACGAGCAGGCGCAGGTCCGAGCCATAGGGCGCGCCCTCCAGTTCCGGTATCTGACCCGTCAAATCGACCATGCATTGCTGGCAGAGCGCGATGAGCGGGTGATCGCTGGGGATCTCGCCGGAATCGAATTGCCCGCCGCTCCATCCAATTTCCGGTGGGTGATCGCGCAGCCAGGGATCGGCCTGTGCAAGGTCGTGCAATGTTTGCTCGAATTGCTGCCGCACATCCGCGCTGGATTCGCCGATAGCCACGCCTATCCGGCCTTCAAAAATAAGCTCTTCAGGAACGGAGGACGACCAGTTGCCCGCGTTGAGGCGGCCTATGCTGAGCGGATATGGGAGATCGAGTTTGCCCAACAATGGATGATCGACTTGTTGGTTGCGCACCTGTTCCAGCGCGAGCAGCGTGCGATGGATGTCCAGGTATTTCTCGATGGCGCTGACGCCTTCCAGGCGCACGCAGGCATGGGCAGATTTACCGCTCACCTTGACAGTGAAGGTGAGCGCGCCAGCTTGAGCGGGAATGAGTTTGAGCGAGGTCGGCTCGCAAATAATGGCGGCGTCGCCGCTATAACCGCGCAGCAGCGTAGCAAACGTACCGATGCCGCCGTCCTCTTCGCCGATCACGCTCTGGATGGTCAGAGAACCATGCACATGTACGCCGGAGTCTCGCACGGCTTTGATAGCGTAGAGCGCGGCCAGCAATCCGCTTTTCATGTCGCAAGCTCCGCGCCCGTAGATACGCCCGCCATCGATCTCTGCCGCCCACGGATCGTGCCGCCAGTTGGCGTGATCGCCTTCAGGGACAACGTCGATGTGGCCGTTGAAGATCAGCCTGGGTCCATCGCCTGCCTGCCACGCGCCAACCAGAGCGAGCGCTTCGTGACTGCTGCGATCGACCTCCATACCTGGAAACTGGGGATGTTGCTGCACCTGGGCAACATTGATCTCCCACAGATTGATAACAAGGCCAAGCTGCTGCATGTGCCGTGCCAGCCAGCGTTGTGCCGCCGCTTCCTGGCCGGTGATGCTGGGAATGCGCAGCAGATCGCGCAGCGCAACAATCAGGCCGCGCTCATCGAGAGCAGCGAGCGCGGCCTGTTCGGTTGCCGAAAGTGTCATAGGCATTACCTGTTCTTGGTGCCGTAGTTGGGTGCTTCCTTTGTGACGAAAACATCGTGTGGGTGGCTTTCGCGCAAACCCGCGCCGGTAATACGCACGAAGCGGGTGTTGTGCTGCATGTCGGCAATAGTGGCCGCGCCGCAATAGCCCATCGATTGGCGCAGGCCGCCGACGAGTTGATAGACCAACGGCCCTAACATGCCTTTATAGGGGACGCGCGCCTCGATGCCCTCGGCGATCAGCCGGGCTTCGTCGCTGGTATCGGCCTGGAAGTAGCGATCTTTGCTGTAGCTGCGCTGCTTCATCGCGCCGACCGATCCCATGCCGCGATAGTCCTTGAAGCGCTCGCCGCGCGAGATGATCAGGTCGCCGGGGCTTTCATCGACTCCGGCCAGCAGGCTGCCGAGCATGACGGTATCCGCGCCCGCCGCGATGGCTTTGGCGATGTCGCCGGAATATTGGATGCCGCCGTCGGCAATCACCGGCACGCCATAAGGGCGCGCGGCGCGGGCGCAATCGTAGATGGCGGTGATCTGCGGCATTCCCACGCCGGCAATGATGCGCGTGGTGCAGATCGCGCCCGCGCCAATGCCAACCTTGATGCCGTCCGCGCCTGCGCGGATCAGCGCCTCCGTTGCCTCAGCCGTCACCACGTTGCCCGCGACAAATTGCGCCTGTTTGCCGAAGCGAGCGGTGAGCCGCGCCACCGCCTCAACCACCATGCGCGAGTGTCCGTGCGAGGTATCGACGATCAGCACATCCACGCCCTCTTCGACCAGAGCCCCGCAGCGGCTGTCAGCGTCCGGGCCGACTCCTATCGCCGCGCCCACGCGCAGCCGCCCATATTCATCCTTCGCGGCGTGAGGGTAGAGAATCTTCTTCTGAATATCCTTGATGGTGATCAGCCCTTTGAGCATCCCATATTCATCTACGACGGGCAGCTTCTCAATCTTATAGCGATGCAGGCTTTCATGCGCCTGCTCCAGTGTCGTGCCAACGGGGACGGTAATCAGGCGGTCGCGCGTCATCAGTTCAGCTACGGGACGATCCAGGTCGGTCTCGAAACGAATGTCGCGGTTGGTGAGGATGCCGACGAGCTTGCCGTGTTCGGTGATGGGGATGCCGGAAATGTGGAAACGCTGCATGGAAGCCATCGCTTCACGCAGCGAGGCGGTTGGTTCCATAGTGATGGGATCGGTGATCATGCCCGACTCGGAGCGTTTGACCTTATCGACTTCCTGGGCCTGATCCTCAATCGAGAGATTACGGTGGATGATGCCGATGCCGCCCTCGCGCGCCAGGGCGATAGCCAGTCTGCCCTCGGTCACGGTATCCATGGCTGCGCTGACAATGGGGATGTTGAGCGTGATCTTGCGGGTCAGGCGCGTCTGTGTGGAGACATCGTGGGGCAACACGGTAGAAGCGGCGGGAACAATAAGCACGTCATCGAACGTCAGTCCTTCCCCGGCGAACTTCTCCTCCAATGGAGCAAAGGGCGTATCGAGGTTGGCGCTGGGGATGTGCGTCAAAGACATGATGCTAATCTCCTCCTTATTAGAACACCCGGCCCACACAGGCCCGTGCGCCGGGTGTTACATAGCTCATCAACATACGAAGAATAAATACAGTAGCTTTTTACAAGTGAACGGCTGCGACGAATGATTTGTCTCAGTGTAACATCTGTAACGAGGGAACGTCAAACTTACAAAAACAAAATGGATGTCCGTCACATTAGCAAAGGAGATGTCCGCCACATTTTTGCAAGCCAGGGCAACCGCGAGGGATTGCCCCTACCATATACGAAGCGGCTTCGCGGGCCGATCCGTGGTATGGTAGGGGCAATCCCTCGCGGTTGCCCTGGCTTACTATCCAGCAGTCCTTTTCCTTATATTATGGGCCAACGCAGTTATGCAGCCGTAGCCACCATCCTCCTGGGATGTGTTTGTGAGACGAGAACGACAATAATGACTACGATACCAACAATCAGGTGAGGAAGCCAGACGTTGAGAGGTTTGCTATAAAACCCGAAGAGAAAGGGCGAAACAGCGAGCAAAGCAGCGGCAACAAAGTCTACGACCAGGTGATAGGGCATCGGGATGAACTTAATGCCGGGTATACCAAGCTCGTATCTGGTGAAAAGGCTGTAGAGAATGAGACCGATACCGAGTATAATAGGCAAGTACACGGCAATGCCTCCTACATAGGCAAAACCAAAGAGCCAGGGTGCTGCGATCAAGGCAATTCCTACAAGGTAATCCAGGACACCATGCACGGATGTCGGAATGAAACGTATTGAATCCATTGTTAACTCCTAACGTGTGAATAACGCAACTACTAGCAGAAAAATTCATTGATTGCTACGAGAATAATCTCGATTTGTTTCCTGCTTATATTTAATTACGACGCTTGATCTGATTCAGATTACATCAAGATTTCTTCAAAATGGCTCGATACTTCCGCACATCATTAAAGAAAAAAGGGCAATAGCGGAAGCGTGCCTCCGCTATTGCCCTTTTTTCTCTTTGCGCCCGTACTAGACGGATCGCCTGCGCATGCCAACGAAAAGATTGTACAGGATGACGATAACTGCTGCGATCAGCAGTATGTGGATAAAGAGGCTCGTTACATGAAGAACGACGAATCCAAGCAGCCATAAGATGACCAGCACCACAACAACTGCCCAAAGAAGACCAACCATGATCTTTCTCCTTTCTAAACACAAAGCTAAACACAAAGCTCATGTGAGTTTCACCAATGCCTGGCGTTTCACCTCTTAGGGCGAGAGAGACAAGTTTACTACTCACATAAGCTCACCAAACATGATGCATTCACGCATCACAGGTATTCTCGGTTTCAGATAAACCGTTAAAAAAGATTAGAAGATGCTTAATTTTTCTGTGCAAAACAGAAGCTTGTCAACTTCGCCAAACTGCGCTACTCTTACAGATAAGAAATATTCTCAATGTTTCACATGTCACTACAGACAAGGAGATACAGGTATGTCTGCTGATATGCAGACGACGGCCACGAAGACTTCGGCGCTGCCGCAAACGCGGGTGGATCACCAGGCAGAAGCTATCGTCGTTGACGGTTTTAGTAAAATTTACGGCTCGCAGCGAGTCGTTGATCATGTAAGTTTCTCAGTTCACCAGGGCGAGATTTTCGCCCTGCTTGGTCCCAATGGCGCGGGGAAGACGACGACCGTCGAGACGCTGGAGGGATACCGCGCTCCTGACGAAGGGCGCGTGCGCGTGCTGGGATGCGATCCCATCCGCGAGGGACACGCGCTCAAAGCGCAAATCGGCGTGATGTTGCAGCAAGACGGCCTCTATTCGGCCTTGACGGCGCGTGAGGTCTTGCGCCTGTTCGCCGGTTATTTTGCGCGCCCTCAATCTGTCGATGCACTGCTCGAACGGGTCGGTCTGACCGCTGCCGCGAAGACACGCTGCCGGAGACTTTCCGGCGGGCAGAAGCGCCGCCTGGCCCTGGCCGTCGCCCTGATCGGCAATCCGGCGCTGGTCTTCATGGATGAGCCAACGGCGGGCATGGATCCGCAGGCACGCCTGACGACGTGGGAAATCATTCGCGACCTGAAAAGCCGCGGCGTGACGATCCTGCTGACCACGCACCTGATGGACGAGGCCGAGCGACTGGCCGACCGCATCGCCATCATCGATCGCGGGCGGCTGCTCGCGCTGGACACGCCCGCGCACCTGACCGGCGCGCAAACGGCCAATATCGTGCGCTTCGTCGCGCCCGCCGGGTTGGATTGCGCGCAACTCGCCGCGCTACCTGCCGCACAGAAGGCCGAAGAGATCCGCCCCGGAAGCTATCTGATCGAGTCGGAACAGATACCGGCGCTGCTGGCCGAACTGACGGCATGGCTGCGCGACCAGAACGTCACGCTATCCGAACTGCGCGTCGGGCATGGATCGCTGGAAGACCTGTTCCTGCGCCTGACGGGAAGCGAGGTGAGGGATTAAGATGGCTACGGAAACCTTCAAGGCTGGAGCAAGTCCCAGCAAAGCGGCTTCGCTGGCGCGGCAGATCGCCGTGCAGACGCGCTGTGAGTTGCTGCTGACGCTGCGGCGCGGCGAGAACATCCTGATCACGCTGATCGTGCCGGTGCTGCTGCTCATTTTCTTCACCTCGCTGAACATCGTTCCCGCCGTCAACGGCAGCGCGATCAATTTCCTGCTGCCGGGCATCTTGGCGCTGGCGATCATGGGCGCCGGAATGGTGAATCTGGGCATCGCCACGGCCTACGAACGCTACTATGGGGTGCTGAAACGGCTGGGCAGTTCGCCGCTGCCGCGCAGCGGGTTAATCATCGCCAAAGTGATCTCGATTCTCATCCTGGAAGTGGTGCAGGTGATTTTGCTGATTGGCGTGGCGATCCTGTTTTATCACTGGCAAGCGGCAGGTTCGCTCTGGCTGACCATGCTGGCGCTGGCGCTGGGAACGATGGCATTCGCGGCGCTGGGTCTGGCAATGGCCGGCGCTCTACGCGCCGAGGTCACACTGGCAGGGGCGAACGCGCTCTTCTTGCTGTTCGTCTTGATTGGCGGAGGCATCTTGCCGCTCAACCATCTGCCCGCGCCACTGGCTGTAGTGGCCCAATTGTTGCCGGCCGCCGCGCTTACGCAGTTGTTACAGGCGGCGCTGACCACAGGGACCGCGTTTCCCACCTTTGCTCTGATCGTGCTGGCAATCTGGGCTATTGCCGCGCTGCTGGTGGCGATGCGAACTTTTCAGTGGGAATGACAGGTCTGACCCTATTATCCTGGAAACGCCAGGGTAATAGGGTCCAGATTCTGTCAAGTCCAGGCCCATTGATCGGGGCAGGTGAAGTCTAGCACGGCCATCATGGTGTAACCAGTCCCTTGTATGCTGCTGACAATAAACTGCGGGATGCTGGAATGCTGGAGCCGATTGTGGGCATCCGGCAAGAGAATACTTATACCGTCCAGCCTCTGAACGTGAGTAATGGTCTGGTGGAACGTGGCGAGCTGACCAATATTCATGTCCACACTGAAGCTGAAAGAACCACTGCGCGAATCAAGGCCCAAAAAGTGGGGAATAATCGTATCGTTGGCATGACGAAATGGATCAGGAAAGGTATCGTTCGTTTTGTAGGGATTGTCAGCCGTTGCCAAAACAAAGGCATACGCTTCCCTGCATAGCTGGTACTTGTACGCGCTATGCGGCACGCGCATGAGCGAAGCATCCACCTGTCGCGGCGGCGACTGCGCGCTGAGGCGCGCGTGAACCACGACGACGGCGGCGCTGGACAGCACGACGAGCGATACAAACGCAAAGAGAAGCCAGCGTTTCATAGCTATATCCTTTCACATCACGACGCGCTACGAAAACGGCTTGTCTCTCTGCTGCGGTTCACAATAAGTATATCATAGTATACAGTAGGGCCAGCAGCCTCTTTGGGGAGAGGTAATAATCACGCCTGGCATTGGCCCTGATTGCACCACCATTGCCAGATATTGATCGTCTCCGTTGCTCCCTCCGGCCCTGGATCATAGTTGTTGGCCGTCGTTTTGTGGATTGCCAGATCGACCGGAGCGTACAGGATGATGAACGGGTAGTACGTCAGGTAAAGCTGGTGTTCCTGGTCGAAAATCTGCTGCCGCGCCTGCTGGTTGCTCGTCTGCTGCTCTTGTTGGAAGAGGTGATCCAACTGCGAGTTACAATAAAAATCGATGTTGAAGCCATTGGGCGGCATTTGATTACAGGCCAGCAGTAACGAATCGTTCGCGTCGTAGGTCAGCGAATCCTCGAACTCTCCGATATCGTAGCGGCCAGCGACTGCCCCCGTCGCGGGTGAGGCATTGCCGCTCATCAGGAACGGCCAATAAAAGGTACTGGCAGGATAATTCTGGATACGCAGTTTGATACCGATAGCCTGGAAATCCTGTTGCAGGATCGTTTCATCCTCTACCTGCCATGCAGCGTCCGTCGTTGTGGAGTAGTCGAAGCTCAATACCGCATTGCCCTTGTGCCGCAGGCCATCCTTGCCCAACTTCCAGCCATCTCGAGCCAACAATTGTTGCGCGCCTGTCGGATCATAGGTTGGACACAGCGCTTTGGCCTGGTAGCCGGGATTCAGCGCCGGTGATTGATCGGTGCATAAAGGGACAGCATAGCTGCCGCGATCAGTTTTGATCAATGCCTGGTAATTGATCGCTAACGACATTGCTTCCCTGACCACCAGATCGCGGCCCAGTATCGGATTGTGAAAATTAAAATAGAGCGCCTCGAAGTTGGTCGTCTTCGCGTTGTATGTCAGCTTATAGCCCTTCAGACGGCGGTACGCGCTCGCCTGAGCAATATCCAGAGACCAGGACGAATCAACCTTGCCGGCCTGCAAATCTTTCAGGATTTGCGCCGGGTTGGAAACCACCCGAAATATGACTTCGTCCAGGTATGGATAGCCTTTTGATGCCAGGTAGAAGTGGGGATTGCGCGCGACGGTGTAGTGGCTCCCAGGAACGCTGTCGCTCATCATAAACGGCCCGCTCGCGACGGGCGGATCAAGGTTATCCGCCGAAGTGAGAATAGTGGCGGGATCAGATGAGTACTTCTGATAATAATGCGCGGGCAAGGGCGCGTGAATGCCATCAGTCCATGCTGCAAGAAACGGCTCGTAGGGTTGTTTCAGATGAAATGTGATCGATAAGTTATCCGCGGAAATATCTGTTGAACTGATCAAGTCGATACCGGCCACACTGGCTGCTGTAAATTGTGGATTCACCCATAAGCGCCAGGTGAAATCTACATCTCTGGCATCGAGCGGCTGCCCGTCCGACCATTTCAGGCCGGGACGAAGATGAAATGTCCAGGTTGTCAGGTCGGCGCTGACGCCGCCATTAGCAACGGTGGGGATCGCCGCTGCTAAACCAGGATGCAAGTTGCCGTTCGCATCGCCATAGAAAAGCGGCGTGTAGATAGCCTGGTCAACCATATCCGAGTACGTCGAGGCCGAAGCATTCGGAATCAGCGAATCCGGCTCCTCGGCTAAATCGTCGATCCAGATGCCGCCTCTGTCCGGCGCATTTTTTACCGTGGGCCTGCTGGATGACGCGCAAGCAGCCAACAATACAAGTAAGATGAGCAATGTTAAGGGCAAGCGTGAGTAGAATCGGGATCGGGGCAACTGGGAGTAGGCCCGTGATAAGGAGAGCAACCGTGACCAGGGCAACCGCAAGGGATTGCCCCTACCATATACGGATCGGCCCGTGGAGGCGCGTCGTGTATGGTAGGGGCAATCCCTTGCGGTTGCCCTGGTCGTTATTGTCCCGGCGCAGAGTGGCAGACTCTGAGCGTCTACGGTTGCCCGGCGTGTTACTTGCTGGAACTTTAACATCCTACCCCCAACGCTGCCGGATTCTCGGCAAGATTTCTTGCGCGTACAACCGCAAGAAGCGCAACTGATCATCGCCCGGCGCGTGAAACACGAGATGATTGAAGCCAAGCTCGATATAGGGTTTGATCTGCTCGATCTGCTCGTCGGGATCGTTAGAGACTAGCCAGCGGCGATGGGCCTGGTCAGCGACCTCTTCGGCTTTGCGCTCCATCTCGCGCGGGTCGTGGATACCGGCTTTATCTTCGGCTGACAGCGCCAGGGCCGCCCAGATGCGCGTATCGCGCATAGCCCGTTCGCGATCGGCGTCGAACGAAACCTTGATCTCGATCATGCGCTCGATGGCGGATGGGTCGCGTCCTGACGCCTTCGCGCCTTCTGCCAGCGCGGGCAGCAGCTTATCGCGATAGAGTTCGTCGCCCTTGCCGGAGGTGCAGATGAAACCATCTCCGGCCCGGCCGGCATACTTCGCCGCCACTGGCCCGCCCGCGCTGATATAGATAGGAACGGGTTGCACGGGACGATCATAAATGGTGGCGTCGCGCGTATGGTAATATTCTCCGTCAAAGGTCACGAGTTCTTCGCGCCAGAGCCGCTGGATGAGATCGACTGCTTCGCGCAGGCGCGCCAGCCGCTCTTTGGGCGCGGGCCACTCGGCAGCCGTCACCGCGATTTCGTTTAGTGATTCGCCAGCGCCGACGCCCAGGATGATGCGGCCTGGGTTCAAGACGCCGAGCGTGCCGAATGCCTGCGCAACGATGGCTGGCTGATAGCGAAAGGTAGGGGTCAGAACACTCGTGCCGAGCAAGATGCGTTCAGTGCGCGCGCCAGCCGCGCCTAACCATACCAGGGCATTTGGCGCGTGTCCGTTCGTATGCCGCCAGGGCTGGAAATGGTCGCTGATCCAGACGCTATCGAAGCCAAGCCGTTCGGCTTCTATCGTGAAATCAAGCAATTGACGCGGCCCAAATTGTTCCGCCGATGCTTTATACCCAAGTTTGAGGGTATTGCTCATGCTGATTGCCTTTCTGACAAATTATTGGTAATGTACCTTATAGGTATATCCTGTTTGCCGGGAATCTGTCAATAGTCTCAGGCGGGCTATCGATATGCATTGACGGAATAACCAAAGCGCATCTGCTGTTATCTCCGGTAGAGAATGAGAAAATAAATGAGGTTGCGAATATCCCTATGACGAAATTATATGATGTCATTATTGTCGGCTCTGGCCCCGCGGGCTACACGGCGGCGCTGTACGCGGCGCGCGCGAATCTGTCCGTGCTGATGTTCCAGGGCTACCAGCCGGGCGGCCAGTTGATGCTGACCAGCGATGTAGAAAACTATCCCGGCTTTGAAGAAGGTCTGCTGGGGCCAACTTTGATGGAAAAGTTCGAGGCGCAGGCACGCCGCTTCGGCGCGGAACTGGTTTCTGAAGACGTAACGGCAGTCGATTTCAGCAAGCGGCCTTTCGCGATTACAACCGACTCAGGCGTCTATACGGCGAAAGCCGTGATTATCTCGACCGGGGCCAGCGCGAAATGGCTGGGCTTGCCGAGCGAGGAACGCTTGCAGGGGCGCGGCGTGAGCGCGTGCGCGACCTGCGACGGTTTCTTCTTCAAGAATAAAGATATCGCGGTCATTGGCGGCGGCGATACTGCTATGGAAGAGGCGACCTTCCTGACGCGCTACGCCAGCCATGTGACGGTGATTCACCGGCGCGATGGGCTGCGGGCGAGCAAAATTATGCAGGATCGGGCATTCAATAACCCCAAGATCAGCTTCATCTGGGATACCGAGGTCGCGGAGGTATTGGGCGACGAGGCGGTCACAGGACTGCGCTTGCGCAACCTGAAAACGGGCGAGGAAAGCACGCTGCCGGTGCAGGGCCTGTTCCTGGCGATTGGACACCAGCCGAACACCGACCTGTTCAAGGGCATCCTGGAAATGGATAAAGTCGGCTATATTACGCAGGTTGAGCATACCATGACGAGTATCCCCGGCATCTTCGCCGCGGGCGACGTCTCCGATCATCGCTATCGCCAGGCCGTGACCGCCGCGGGTGATGGCTGCCGCGCCGCGATCGACGTCGAGCGCTGGCTGGAGAGCCAGGGCGAAACAGTCTACGTAGAGGACTGGAATTAATACATAGCGGCAATTCCGCCAGGCATAGCAACGAGATACCACAAGGGCGCGCAGCACGCTGCGCGCCCTTGTGGTATCTCGTTGTACCATCTTGCCAGAACATCCTCTCACCAGTATAATTGAACAAAGCCTACCTCATCGCTGAGAAAAGAACGCACTTATGCAGAGAGGGAGCAGCAAGCATGGAGATCACCGATCAACCAGAGAGCGCCGATGTCAGCCCGCCAGGTTCCTCGGCAGTGCGGCGCGTCTCCGTCTTTGAGCAAATCAATATCAACGTCTTCTGGATCGCCAACAACTTCCACTGGCAGGCATTGCTTGCCATCGTTATCCCCAGCATGGTCGCCAAACTGCTTGATCCGGCGCAAAAAGACATCAACCTCGCGCTGGTCGTGATCTGGGGTACGCTGGTGGCCGTCGTCGTGAACCCGCTCATCGGGGCAATCTCCGATTATGCCCCGTTCCGCATGGGACGCCGCCGTCCTTTCATGCTGATTGGCACAGTCGTCAACGTGATCGTGCTGGTGATCTTCGCCTATTCTCCATACTTCACCTCCTCACACGCCGTCTTATTGCTCATCTTCGCGCTGCTTTTTCTGCTGCTCCAGTTCAGCAACAACTTCGCGAACTCGCCGTGGAGTGCGATCATCGCCGACAAAGTGCCGCAACACCAGCGCGGCCTGACGGCAGGCTTCAACGGCCTCTTCACGCTGCTCGGCACGATTGTCGGCTCGGTGGTTGCCGGAATCATCGTGAACAAAAATGATCCCCTGCCCATGTACAAAAATGAGATCGTGGAAATTTTCATGATCATCGCCATCGTGCAGATCATCTTCGTGGCCTACACCGCGCTGACCGTCAAAGAAGTACCATTTCAGCAAAAAGAACATGCCGCGTTCCAGATCATGCCCATTTTGCGCAAATTCCTCTTCAAGCCGAGCCGCTATCCCGATCTTTCCTGGGTGCTGCTGGCCCGCCTGCTGATGCAGATGGGCATCTGGGGCGTCTTTTACTTTTTGCAGTACTATTTCGATGATGTGCTGGGCGGCCCCGGCGTTAAAACCATCATCTTCAATAGCCAGTTCTCCGGCGAACAGTTCTCTGGCACGCTGTTCCTGCCCGTCCTCTTGCTCTTTGCTCTGCCGACTTCGGTGATAGCCGGTTGGATCTCCGATCATTACGGACGAAAATTGCTGGTCTACGTTTCCGGCGCGGTGATGACCGTTGTCTGTCTGCTTTTCATCGTGTTTCAGAGCCAGTATGGCGCGTTGATCTCCGGAGCCTTCTTTGGCATTGGCTACGGAGCCTATTCCAGCGTAGACTGGGCGCTGACGACGGATGTCTTGCCGCCAACGGACGAGGCTGGCAAGTTCCTGGGTCTCTGGTCGGCCATGGGCATTCTACCACAGGTGATCGGCATCGCCATCGGCGGCGTGCTGCTGCAACTGATGCACACGCTGCCCAACCACATCGGCTACACAACCCTGTTCGCCGTAACCATCGTGTATTTTGGCCTGGGTACGATCGTGATCAAGCAGGTGAGAGGGGTGAAGTAGTATAATAGAGCATATGAATTTGACCATAGTTACAGGAGATACCGATGCAACCAGTAGAACTCTTTCCTGGCATTGTCTCTGATCCAAATATTCTTGGCGGAAAACCAGTCATTAAGGGTACGCGAGTGCCTGTCGCACTTATCCTTGGCAAACTCGCGGGCGGCATGAATATTGATGAGGTGGTCTATGAATACTACCTCCATCCCGAAGATATCCAGGCGGCGCTTGGCTACGCTGCTCAAAGAGTGACAGAAGAAGAAATCTATGTCACCCAATAGTAGCTGGTCGTTTCTGGTTGACGAGAACACCAGCAGAACGCTGGTTCCTGCCTTACGATCTGCTGGACATAAGGCAGAGCATGTCTACGAGGCTGGGTTAGGAGGTCATCCTGACTCAGATATTTATGCTTATGCTCAGTCGCATAAGCAAACGATCATCACGATTGACCTTGATTTTTCCAATTCTATTCATTACTCGCCACCGCATTCAGTATCATCGTCATACGGTTGCCAAACAGAACATCCGTCGCCAACCTGATTCAAGAGGTTCTCAAAGGTTTGAAGGCTTTAGATGGGCAAAGCCTTGCAAATACCATTGTGATCGTAGAATCAGGTCGGATACGGGTACGTCGCTGGGAAATTCAACCTTAATCGTACTCCTCTTCCCGAATTTCCACGTAGCGCTTGAACCACTCCAGCGTCTTTTCCCAATAGGCTGGCCACTGGCTCGGCTTGCTCCTGCCGCCATGCCACGCTCCTGGCGCGCGGACGAATTCAACGGGGACGCGGCCCATCATTTTGAGGCGCATGTAGAACTGCTCAGACTGCTCGATGGGGCAGCGCAGGTCATTCTCCGGGTGCAGGAAGAGTGTCGGAGTGATAACGCGCGCGGCATGGGTGATGGGCGAGCGCTCGCGGTAATAGGCTTCGCGCTCGCTATCCCACGGATAGCCTTGCGCCTGCGCGACCTGCCAGGTGCCAATATCGGAGACGCCCACAAAGCTGACCAGGTTGGAAACGCCCGCCATCGGCACGGCGGCTTTGAAGCGATCCGTCTGCCCGATTATGAACATGCTCATGTAGCCGCCGTAGCTGTAGCCGGTCACCACCAATCGATCCGGATCGGCGACGCCGCGCGCGATACACTCATCGACGCCGCGCATGATATCCTGGTAATCTTTGCCGCCCCAATCGCCGATGACCGAGCGCATGAATTCCTCGCCGCAGCTTGTGCTGCCGTGTGGGTTACAATAGAAGACGGCGAAACCCTGCTCGGCGAAAAATTGCCAGATCGGACTCATGCCGACGCCATATGCCCCCTGCGGACCGCCGTGAATAGTGAGCATGAGCGGATAACGCACGCCCTCGCGCGCTCCGACAGGTCGCAGCAGCCAGCCGTCGATCTCGTCGCCGTTCGCGCCGCGATAGCGCACGCGCTCGGCCTGGCGCCAGGCAAATTCATCCAGCAGCCGATCATAGAGATGTGTGATGCGGACAGAATCTTGCTTGCTCTGTTCGGCAACGGGCAACAGGTACATTTCAGGCGGATGATGCGCATGTTCCTGCGTAATCAAGAGATGCCGTTGATTGGGCAGCAGCGCCAGGGTAAAAACGAGATGCTCACCCGCCGTCAGCATCGCTATAGCCTTCGTCTGCATATCCAGGCGCGCGACATGCGCGCAGCCGCGAGCGGTGGCAACGAAATAGAGGTATCGCTCATCCGCGCTCCACTGTGGCACGTAAGGGCCGGGTATGTTAAATCTGCCACCGGCGGCAGGCAGCGTTTCGTGATCGAAAGCGGGCGTCAACGTCTCAGTGGAACCATCTTCACAGGCAACGAGTACCAGCCGCGGCGTGCTGCATCCAAAGATTAGCTCATCCTTCGCCGCCACCAGCACTACGGAACGGCCATCCGGCGACCACGAGTAGCTGGCAATCCCCAACGTATTGTCCGTGAGGCAGCGCGCCTCGCCGTTTGCACGGTCGATCAGCCAGAAATCATTGAGTTCAACGGCACTGTGGCGGCTTTCTTCACGGTTGCATAACACGCTTATCGCGTTGCTATCGGGCGCCCATCCCGGCAGGGTATGATCAATGTCGCCGCTTGTCAGATGGCGAATGCTGGTGGGATCGCTGGGGCCGGCGTCTCCAGCGGGCGCAGGCATGACGAAAACGTGGCTGAACGTATCGAATAGGCCGCGCCCATCAAGGCGGTAATAAATAGAAGTGATTGTGCGCAGGCGGATACGCTCGTCGTCCTCGCGTCGTTTCTTCTCCTCGGCGCTCTCGGTTTTGCGGCCTGTAAGCAGATCATCATCGTCGTCCAGGGCGGCGCTGGCTGTGAAGGCGATCCATTGTCCGTTAGGCGACCATGCCGCCTCGCTTACACCGCGCAGCATGTTGGTGAGCCGGTATGCCTCGCCGCCGGTGGTATCGATGCACCAGAGCTGGTTCTTCTCGCCCTCGCGGTTCGAGAGAAACAGCAGGCTCTGGCTATCGGGCGCCCACACCGGATTGCTATCGCTCTTGAGGCTGTTGGTCAACTGGCGCGGCTGGCCGCTGGGCTGTCCGTCTTCATCGAGTTGAAGCAGCCATATGGCGCTGCGATTCTCGTTGCTCGCCTTGTCGGTACTTTGCAGCACATAGGCCACATGCCGGCCATCGGGAGAAACGGCAATAGTGCCAAAATACTTGATCGTCCAGAAATCATCCAGGGTAAATTTGCGCCGTTCGGGCATGAATCCTATCCTTTCCGCGATGTGTGCATTTGACGCACTCGCAACCAGAGCAAGCGTCATCCCAGGGCAACCGCAAGGGATTGCCCCTAACCCTATACGGCATGTCTCCACAGGCCGCTCCGTAGTATGGCGAGTTTGCCGGGGCAAGATCAAGGGGCAATCCCTTGCGGTTGCTACGCGACCGAGCCTTCGTAGATACCCATGACGGTATCAAGGAACTTGAGCGCGGCATCTTGTTTGCGCTGGAACGAGTTGCGGCCAATGATCGAGCCGAAGCCGCCGCCATCGCGAATGGCGCGCACTTCGGTGAAGAACTGATCGTCGCTGGTGGACGCGCCGCCGGAGAAGATGACGATGCGGTGACCGTCAAAGGCGCTCTGTACGACGTGGCGCACGCGGTCGGCCTGCGTGGCAATGGGAATTTCGTATTTCTGGTAGACTTTCTGCGCCTCGGCCAGCTCGATATGCTCGCTAGGCAGCTTGGTCTTAATGATATCCGCGCCCAACTGGGCGGCAATCTGCGCGGCGTAGGCAACCACGTCGATAGCAGTTTCACCCTGCTTACTCAGGCCACTGCCGCGTGGGTATGACCAGACAACGACGGCCAGGCCAACAGATTTGGCCTCTTCGGCCAGCTCGCGCAACTGCTCATACATGGTGGCGGCTTGGGACGAGCCAGGATAAATGGTGAAGCCGACAGCGGCGCAGCCCAGACGCAGCGCGTCGCCCACACTGGCGGTGACGGCGGAAAGGGGATCGCTCTCATCATGCAGCACGTCATGGTTGTTGCACTTCAAAATGAGCGGAATCTCACCGGCATACTCGGCAGCGCCTGCCTCTATGAAGCCCAGCGGCGCGGCATAGGCATTACAGCCAGCTTCAATAGCCAGTTGGAAATGGTAACGGGGATCGTACCCGGCGGGATTAGGCGCGAAGCTGCGGGCCGGCCCATGCTCAAAGCCTTGATCTACCGGCAAGATGACCAGTTTTCCGCTGCCACCCAGGCGGCCATGATTCAGGATGCGAGCCAGATTGCTCCGGACGCCAGGGTTCTCACTGGCGTACCAGCTTAAAATTTCACGAATGCGGTCGTTCATGTACTCTCACTCCTCATTAAGTGATATCTTGACTACAGGCGATAGTGTCATCTGCCCTGTATTGTATCACCTGTAGCGAAGATTACAAAAATTGGAGACGCTTACTCATAGACAATTTGCGCCCATCCAGCGGAGCCAATTATGGAGATCCGCTATCAGTGTAGAACATGAAGGATTGGCGATCAGTAAAAATCAGTTCATAACCCGCAAAACAAGCGCAATGTTACATTTTTACTATGTCCTTAATCTCATCATAAATATACTCTTGCTAATAGATAAGCCCGACAATTGTTACTTTAGACAAATTGACACGTTTCTATACAAAGGTGCAGAAAATCACCGTTTATCTCATATGTGAGATTGGACATGGCCCGCGCCCCTACGAATACGGATCCCGCTGGTAGCTGGGGAGCGATCTGGACAAAGGAGAGTAGCATGAGTGATGCAACTTTTGAACAAATTGCAGAGGAAGTACTCAAGATCAAACAACGCATGGAGAAGCTGCAGGCGGAAAATGACGGTCTGCGCCAGCAACTCGCGGATTTGCGCGAAGGACGCGGCATTTTTCTAGATATCCACGGCCAGCGTTTCGCCCTGCGCGGAGAAACAGTGGTTGATCCACAATTAACCTCTATCAGCAGCGAGGCTCCCGCTGCTGTCGCAGAAGAACAATCCATCATTGACGCTCCTACAATGGCTAATATAGAAATCCCGTTACCGGAAACCGTCTTCTTTGAACAGGACAGCGAACAGGACAGCGAACAGGACGCCGCTCATGAGCAGGAACAAGTCTCGCTGGCAAACGCGCCGACTTTCCTCGAAGAGATGCTCGTTGATGAATTTACCTCAGCCGCCAGCAATGGAGCTATTTGGGAAGACCCGGATACCCAGAAACAGCCTTCACTAAATGATCCCCATTCCGCGAAAGATATCGACGAAGATCAGAAAGCGGCGCTGCGCAAGGCGCTCGTCGGCAGCTTCTTGCTAGAATAAAAGAGTATGATACTGGTGAGAGAAAAGATGCCCAACGGCGCGAGCGCCGTTGGGCATCTTTTCTCTCACCAGTATCACTCACGCTAAATCTGGAAAGCCGTCGTCTGCTGGCTTACAGGCGGGCTTGTATTCGGCTGCGCCAGCATGATCAGCGTAAACGCATTACCAGTCTGCGACATCTCGAAGGTGATCGTTCCTGTTGCTCCTGTTGTACCAGAAGCAAGATCGACTGGCAGCGTATCATCCGTCTCGCTGTTCGTGGTACTTCCTTGCTGGAGGCGTGCATACGTGTTCGAGCTGGTAAACACGGTGTTAGATGAAGAGTTATCTAATGTAAAAGCAAGCGTAATATAACGCATTCCTGTTTTCGCCTGTGCGGCCTTATAACTCAGACTGGACGTCACCTGGGTCAGCTTCCAGGTCAGCCCCTCGTACTGGATTGTCGTATTCGGCGTGATCGTCTTCGTCTGGTACTGGCTCAGATTGGCATTCCCGGTAAGCGGCACGCTCATTTGCGCTTCGGTCGGAGCGCCGATTTGCAGCGTGAGCTGATTGATTGGAATGCTCTTCGTCAGAGGGAAGTCAAGCCAGTTATTGTGCTGCACAGCCGCGTCAATAACGCCAGCTAACTGTGAGCTACTCGCGGCTACTGTACTTTTATCTGGCAGCACTAACAGGTAATTGGAGGTGTAGTTCAGGAAGGCCGTTTGGGCGGATGTATTATGCTCTTTGATATTGATACGCAGCACCACGTGAGCATTCGAGCTGGTACTGGTATCGTCTGAAAAACTGCTGGCTTCTTGAACGCTTATGATAGTGGTAGCGACGCTGGCATACGTAACCACCTGGTTGATCTGAGCTGTTACCGGGGGTATTGCCGTCGGAGTGCCGCTGTTCTGCAAACCGGTCCCATTTGTTGTGGAACCGCTGTTAGCCGTCGCGGTAGCGTTCGCGCTATTCACTGCTCCAGCGATGAAGTGATAGCCGAGATACCCAAGCCCGCCACAGAGCAACAGCACCACCAGGATCACCACGAGCACGCCGCAGCTAATCTGGCCCAGCACCTTGCGCGAGGAGCCCTTCTGCGGTTTCGCGTAGGACGGCGCTGGTTGCTGGCCCTGCTGCATCGGCATGACCGGCGGAACTTGAGGGGGATAAAACGTGTTGGGCGGCTGGCTATAGACTTCCGGCGGCGGCGGCGGTGCAGCGGGAAGGACAGTAGCATCTTCAGATGGGGCTGGCGGGTATTCCTGGCCTGATCCAGATGCCCTGGCCGTGGGGTCACCTGCCCCTGCCTCCAACGTCGCGCCGCAATTCGGGCAAAAGCGTTGGCCGGGTATGAGAGGCGATCCACAATTGGGACAGAAATGTTGCGCTAACTGAGCCATACCTTTCTTCTCCTTTCATTTCCGAAAAGGTAGGGACGAACTCGCATTCAGAAAATACTCTCGTAACTATGCTAGACATAATAAACCGAACAGCAAGAAAAGTCTATGATTTGGGCCATATATCCATTATGATGTGCGGCACAAACCTCTTTGCGCTGGTTCGTGGGTCTGCTGATACAACGCTGAACATGATCATTTTTATCGCTCAGAACTGTGATAAACGTGATATAATATGGTCATTGTTTGGAAAAGATATTCTAGCTCTGCCACATAAGGATAAGGATCTCATGCCAGATTTCAAGGTTGAGGCTCCCTTTGAGCCGACAGGAGATCAACCGGAAGCCATCGCCAAACTCGTCGAAGGGGTCAGTGGAGGCTTTAAGAAGCAAACGCTGCTCGGCGTGACGGGAAGCGGCAAAACCTATACCGTCGCCAAAGTCGTCGAGCAGGTGCAGAAACCGACGCTGGTACTTGCCCCCAACAAGACGCTGGCCGCCCAGTTGTACAGCGAATACAAAGAGTTCTTCCCCAATAATGCCGTCGAATACTTCGTCTCCTACTACGATTATTACCAGCCAGAAGCCTACATCGCGCGCACCGATACCTATGTCGAAAAAGAGAGCATGGTGAACGAAGAGATCGAGAAGCTGCGGCTTTCGACCACGCGCAGCCTCTTTGAGCGGCGCGACGTACTGATTGTGGCCTCGGTATCCTGTATCTATGGCCTGGGCAGCCCGGAGGAATACGGCGAGGTGGTGCTGACGTTGAAGATGGGCGAGGCGCGGCGTCGCGACAAGATTTTGCGCCATCTCACGGAAATCCAGTACGAACGTAATGACGCGAACTTCGTGCGCGGGCGTTTCCGCGTGCGCGGCGATGTGCTGGAGATCTTCCCGGCCTACGAGGACGTGGCCGTGCGCGTCGAGTTTTTCGGCGACGAGATCGAGCGTATGACCGAGATCGATCCCCTGACGGGCGAAGTGCTGGGCAAGCGACAGCGCCTCGACATTTACCCTGCCAAGCACTGGGTCACGACGCAGCAGCGCTTGAACCACGCGGTCGGACTGATCGAGGCGGAACTGGAAGAACGATTGGCCGAACTGGAGGCCGATGGCAAGCTGCTGGAGGCGGCGCGTTTGAAACAGCGCACAAACTTCGATATCGAGATGCTGCGCGAGACGGGTTTTTGCTCAGGCGTCGAGAACTACTCGCGCCACCTGGCCGGGCGCGGAGCCGGGGACCAGCCCTGGACGCTGATGGACTACCTGCCCGATGATTACCTGCTCGTCGTCGATGAGTCACACGTTGCACTGCCGCAAGTGCGCGGCATGTTCGCGGGCGACCGCTCGCGCAAACAGGTGCTGGTCGATTATGGCTTCCGCCTGCCCTCGGCGCTGGACAATCGTCCCTTGACCTTCGCCGAGTTCGAGAATCACATCAACCAGGCGCTCTTCGTCTCCGCGACGCCGGGGCCATACGAGTACGAACACAGCCAGGCCGTCGTCGAACAGGTGATCCGCCCGACGGGAGTGATCGATCCGCTGATCAGCGTGCGGTCCACGAAGGGACAGATCGATGATCTGCTGGCCGAGATTCGCCAGCGCGTGGCGAAGGGGCAGCGCGTCCTCGTGACGACGCTGACCAAGAAGATGGCCGAAGACCTCGCCGATTACATGCAGGAGCTGAGCATCAAAGTCCACTACCTGCACTCCGAGATCGATACTATCGAGCGCGTCGAAATCTTGCGCGATCTGCGCCTGGGCGTGTATGACGTGGTGGTGGGAATCAACCTCTTGCGCGAGGGTCTCGATCTGCCGGAGGTGTCGCTGGTCGCCATCCTCGACGCCGACAAAGAGGGCTTCTTGCGCTCGGAAGGTTCGTTGATCCAGGTGATCGGACGCGCTGCCCGCCACATCGAGGGGAGCGTGATCATGTACGCCGATACGACGACGCGCTCTATGAAGAAAGCCATCGACGAGACGAACCGCCGCCGCAAGATTCAGACGGACTATAACGAGCAGCACAACATCACGCCGCGCGGCATCAAAAAAGATGTGAAGACGCTCTCGGATCGCATCAAGCAGATGAGCGGAGCGGCAGTCGAGGGAGATGATCAGAAAGCAGTGGCGGCTGCGCTGGCGCGTATCCCGAAGGATGAGGCGCTGCGCCTGATCAAGGACCTGGAATCGCAGATGCGCGCTGCCGCTAAACAATTAGAGTTTGAGAAAGCGGCCCAACTGCGCGATCAGATCATCGAAATGCGGCGCGCCATGATCGAGTAAAGCGATTCATACCCCTGATGCCCACAAGGAGCGTCACTACATTGGATATGTTCGATGGGGATAACATGTAGGATTTTATCGAGCATCTTCTTGAACCTGCCCATAAATGAGTTGTCACAACCGTGACGTTGTGCTACAATCGCCTCGTATCCATTCCATAGTGTCTTCAGTGTCTTCTCGCCGGCGGCGAGACGGCACAAACTTTGCTAGTAAGGAGAACTGAGCCATTGGCGATGCATGATAAACGCTATGTGATTATAGGGAATGGGATTGCAGGCACGACGGCGGCTGATAACCTGCGCAAGAATGACCCGAATTGCAGTATTCAACTCATAACCAACGAACCTTATCCACTCTACAACCGCGTCTCTTTGCCGCGCTTTTTGCAGGGCGTCCTGGCCGAGCAAAAGGTAATGATCCGCGACTTCGCGTGGCACGAAGAGCGCAATATACAACTGATGACGGAGACGTTCGTCACTGCGGTCAATACCGAAGAACAGATCGTTGTCACCGACAAGGGCGAGTATTTACCCTACGATGCTTTGCTAGTGGCAAGCGGCGGCTGGGCCAATCCGCTGCGCGTGCCGGGAGCGCAAGATTGCAAGCATATTTATAACTTTGTCACGTTGGACGACACCAAAACGATCATCGCGCGGATGCTGGAGTCGCGCACTGCGCTGGCCTACGGCGGCAGTTTTATCTCCTACGAGTTGTGCGACGGTTTCGCCATGCGCAAGCTGCACACGACCTGGATCATGCGCGGCCCCTACTGGCTGCGCAGTTGTCTCGATCCCGACGGCGGTGAGGTCGTTGATAACATTGCCAGGAAGTTTGGCGTCGAAGTCATTCACGGCGATGAGATCGAGGCCGTCGTGCCGCAAAACGGCGTCCCAGGCTATGTCAAGACGAAGCAGGGGCGCGAAATCCAGGCCGATATGATCGGTGTGGGCCTGGGCATCACGCTGAACACGCAATTTCTGGCGCAGACTTCGCTTAAAATACAGCAGGGTGTGGTGGTGAATGAATATTTGGAAACGAACGTGCCGGGCGTTTTCGCGGCGGGCGACGTGGCCGAGTTCTACGACCTCACCGTTGACGAACACCATACCATGGGAACATGGGACAATGGTATGGCGCATGGGCGTATCGCGGCTGTCAATATGGCGGGCGGCCACCAACCGTACCTGGATGTTCCAACCTATACCAGTCCCCTGTTTGATGTCAACATCGCGGTGGTTGGCACGGCTGAATCGAATAACCCCGAACTGCATTCGATTGCGAAGCGCGAACCCGGCGAAAAGGGGAACGAGAATTATCGCAAGCTGTTTTTCCGCGAAAATAAGCTTGTGGGAGTGTTGATGATCGGCAGTCCAAAGGGGCGTAAGAAGCTCGTCGAGATCGTCAAAAGCCAGCAGATTTTTGCCGCCCCTTCCGAGCGAGCAGCCTTGCTGGATATGCGGTAGCGTGGCTACAGATGGAGAAGGCCGTAGGGGCGTGGGCTTGCCCCGCCCATGTCGTTGGCGGTCAGGTCTGCGGGCGGGGCAAGCCCACGCCCCTACGGATTTTCCCCGCCGGGATGGAGAACCACAACTAGCATATCTTGACGAATATACCCATTTAGGATACCGTTGTAACAATGGTGTCCCGTGGTACGTTATGATGATCAGAGAAGAATACATAGAGTAGGAGATTGTTTGTGGAGACACTTTGCACCTATTGTGGGACGCCCTTACCGGGTGATGATGCGCGTTACTGCAGGCATTGTGGGATGCTTGTCCCTTCCCATCCATTCAGTTCAAAGTCTCTCTCTTCATCTCCTGCAAACACTCCTCAGGGCAATGCTCCCAGACCAGTTGTACGCGAACAAATTGCTCAACAACCCCCGTTCCGTGGTACGGGGCGTACCACTCAGGATGACCCTCCTTCGTGGATCAGTCAGCTTGATACTGGCTCATTGAGTGGAGGTAAGGAGGAGCCTGCGCGGTGGCCGCAAAGTCCCGCGCAAATTGATTTTCCCCCACCGCAGCCGGTTCCGCCTATACAACGCGGCAATACGCCTGATCGCCCGTTACATGTGAAAGTATGGGATGCCGTGGAGGCCAGTACTGATACGCCCCCGCTAGAGCAGGCAGATGAAAACGCTTCTGACGATGATGGCGTTGAAACCCTGCCGACCAGGCCGCTGGCCGCCAGTATGCCGGCGGCGTCTCCGCGCGGCGGCAATGCCGCACCGCCTGCCGCGCCTCCGGAACGCGATGCTCATGCGGACGAAGTTGAACAGCTTGATACGATGCCGCTTGCCACGCCCTCGCTGGCCCGGCAGACTCCGTGGCCCTCTGTCGATGATCTTGCCCAACCGAGGCCGCGCGCGCCTCAACGTAATCTGTTCGCGGATGAAGCTCGCGCGTCCCATCCTGTCTCGCCATTTCCCTCGACTGCCCCTGCTGCGCCAGGGCGCTCAGAGCAACAGCCGCGCGCCGTTCCTCAATCCGTCTCGCAGCCTGGTCTGGCGAGACAGGTTGCTGCGCCACCGGTCGCGCCGTCTCGCCCGAAACGCGGCCAGCGTAAGAGACTGCTCGTTGTCACGCTGCTTGCCCTGGTTGTGCTGGTTATCGCTGGCGCGGTCGCCTTTGTGGTCGTGAAGCAGCCATTCAGCGTTGCGGAAATCACGCAGCCGCAGCAAACATATAGCAATGCTCAATCTGGCTTCTCAGTGCAGTATCCCAATGGCTGGGTAGCAGCAGCAGATGCCGGTAAAGCAACCATCTCGTTCTATGACACCAGCCGTACCGACCAGTTCATCGTACTCACCGCGGGAAATGCGAGCAACGCGAGCCAATATCTCCAACAGGAAGCCAGCAAACTTGGCATGACCAGCCAGCAGACGGGTCTGCCGGCGTTGTCGTTTGGCGGCGCTTCCTGGCAGCAGTTGAAGGGCAGCGTCTTAGTCGGCGGGGCCAGCTATACCGAAACATTACTGGCTACCGCTCACGGCAATAGGCTCTTCGTGATCATGCAACTGGCTCCGCAAACAACCTACAATAAGGAAGATCAACTCGTCTTCTCAGCGATGCGCTCGTCCTTCCAATTTCTATCATGATATCCGCTCATGATATCCGCGAGCGCAATACACTGCGCCCGCAACTGTATGGTATACTATGGATGAACGATCTATTCGGGGCCATCCAGGAATTATCGAATTCCCTTATTTTTTATTCGGTAGCAAGCGGAGCCTCATGAGATTCAGAAAGGAGGATGCAGCGCAAAAAACTGGCGTTGCATAGAAACAATCGCCATTATGGAAGATATTCGCTTTGAACGGCACTTTCGTACCCCCTACTCCGAGGGATACTATATCATGCAGGGCAGCAACCTGCAAAGTAGTAACCGCCTTGGCACCGTTGATATTCACTTCACCAACACGGCGGTCCACGGGACGCTTATTTTGGAGCGCGAGCTTGCCGAGGCTGATTTAACCAAACTGATCGAGCAGATCGATGAAGACCTCGTCCTGTCGGCGGATATGCCGCGAGAAGATTTTCTCGTGAGCGTCTATGTCGGGAAGGATGTCGGCTTCTATAGCGACGAGTATTTTGCCGAAGAAACCGAAAGTGACCTGGGATTCGTCGAGGACGAGAGATAATATTCTCGTCCGGCGTTCAATCTTCGAGGAGGCCGCGCCGCATCGCATATTTTACCAACTCGGCGCGGCTATGCAAGTTGAGCTTGTCCATCACGTGTGTCCGGTGCGTGTCCACCGTCTTGGGACTGATCACGAGGCGTTCAGCAATCTGGTTATTGGTATAGCCCTCGGCAACGAGCTTCAGTATTTCCTTTTCGCGTTCAGTTAAGCTGTTGTAGCTATCCTTCTCCTCGCCCGTATGTACCCGTTGCAGGTAATCTCCAACAATGACGGATTGCGCGCTCGGTGAAAGATAAAACTGCCCGCTTTGTAGCACGTGCAGTGCAGTAATCAATTCCGTGTCGGCAGCTTCCTTGAGGATGTAGCCAGAAGCGCCTGCACGCAGCGCCTGGAAGACATATTCGTCATTCTCGTGCATCGTCAATACCAGTACTTTGACCTCCGGCGCGATTCTTTTTATCTGCCGTGTAGCTTCGATGCCGTTCATATCCGGCATGGTAATATCCATCAGGACGATATCCGGCTGCAGGTGTATGGTTGCGTTGATGGCCTGCTTTCCATCCTGAGCCTCACCAATCACTTCCATGTCCGGCTGCGCGTTTAGCATCATCCGCAAACCGGCCCGCAAAATCGTATGATCGTCAGCCAGCAAAATACGTATTTTTATACCCATACGACACCTCTTACCTGCTTCCCGTTATTCTATCAATACATCTGCTTCTTCTTCTGACTCACTCTCGACTGTTTCAGCGGCATGAAAGGGGATATCTGCTTTGATGGTTGTGCCGTGTCCCATCTCCGATGCGATGCTCAGCGTGCCGTTCAGTAACATAGCGCGTTCGTTCATGCCAACCAGTCCCAGGCCGCGATCCTGGTAGGGATTTTTCATGACGCTGTCAACATCGAAACCCTCACCGTCATCACGAATGAGTACGTGGATCGCCTGGGTATCCTCTTTCATCGTCACCTTGACCTTGCGCGCTTTCGAGTGCCGGGCCGTGTTGGTAAGCGCTTCCTGCATAATACGATAGAGGGCCGTTTCGACTTCCGTGGGAAGTCGTTCCTTGAAACCGCTCGTTCGCAAATCCACTACTATCCCGCATTTCTGCTGGTACTCTTTGATATACCAGCGCATGGCCGGGAGCAGCCCCAGGTCATCCAGGGCGCTTGGCCGCAGGTCGATGCTCATGTTGCGGATCGCTCGCAGCGTCTGGTGCGCCAGTTTGCGCGTGTCTGCAACGCGCTCGTGCGCCTCCTGTGTCGTCACCGACTCTTCCAGGACGGCCAGGCTGATCAGCAGCGAAGTGAGCAACTGGCTGGTTTCATCGTGCAGTTCGCGGGCAATGCGCTTGCGTTCCTGCTCCTGGGCATTAATGATCTGGCTGGCGCGGAAGCGGGTCGCGTTGTCAATCGCTTCCAACATGGTGTTGAACGTGTGGGCAAGCTGGTCGGCTTCGGGATCAAGCCCACTGAGGGGCGCGCGCAGTGCATGTTCGCCCGCCTGCACTCGTCTCATGACCCTGCCCAGGTCAATAAGCGGGCGAAATGCGACCTGGAGAACCAGGAAATTGATAATCACGCTGACAAGCCAGCCGGCGATGATAAATAGCACCAACGAAGTAGGCGTGGCGACATTTTGCTGGCTATTGTGCAGGTTAGACGCCAGCCACGTGCCGCCCGTCGCGCCGACGAAGATAACCGCGCTATTGGCAAGCAGGACTTTATACAGGACTGGCAAACCGAGAATGCGCCGCAACAATCCGCGTCGTCGCCTCGGTTCGTGATATTCGATGCTGGAATCGGCCATAGTCGTATTCTCTTTGTGGATGAATGCCCTTTATTATCTGACCTTATTGTATCGATTGTTACGCCTGCCTGTCAAATAGGAGAAAAATCCGTAGGGGCGTGGGCTTGATATACTTCCCATGAAGCTCGGCCCAGGCCCCTACGGATTTCCCGATGAACAAATGGCGTTACGGATTTGATATATGCAACATCCCGATCATATTGCTTCCAGCTTCGGTGAACCACAGCGTATGATCGCTGTTGGCTACGATGCCCAATGGCAGGCTGCCTGCCGTGGGAATGGCGTAGTATACGAAACGCCTGGAGGTCATGTCGAAGCTGGCAATCGCATTTTGCGCTGAGACGGTGATCCATATTGTGCCATTATTGCTGACCGTCACGCCGTAAATGCCTCCGCCCGCTCCGCTGCTGTAGCGAGCGTAGTAGGGCGTAAATGTACCCGTTCGCGGATTGAGGCTGAGCAGCAGGTTATTAGAAAACGACGTGATCCAGAGCGTTCCCTGTTGATCGCTGGCGATCTCCATTGGCGCAGTGGTGAGGTGCGGCTGGCTATAATACGTCAGTGTGCCGGTTCGCGGGTCGAGGCGACCGATACGATTACCCTCTACCTCTGTGAACCAGATCAGCCCGCGCGGGTCAACCGTGATGCCATAGGGATCGCCCTGCTGCGCTTGCGCGCGGTTTGTCGAGAGTGGGAATTGTGTGATGTGTCCTGACCGCGCATCTAACTCTCCCACCGCGCCCGCGTTGAGTTCGGTGAACCACACGTTGCCGTGGGCATCGATGGCAATATCGTTGGGCGCGCTGGGCAAAGTGAGCGTTTTTTTTGCATTGCTGGGATCAGGCACGGTCAGCGTAGGTAGAGGGTAGACCTTGAATTGGCCGGTTTTGGGGAAATAGTGGCCGATATAGTTGGCGTATTGCTCGGCAAACCAGACCGTATCATCGGCGGCGACGGCGATGCCCATGACGCCCGATTGCCCGTGCGGCGGCGTGATCTGCTGGAACTTGTGCGTTCGCGGATCAAAGGCGGCAAGCTTATTGAGCGTCATCTCGCCAAACCAGATACGCCCTTCATGATCAATAGCCGGTCGCATCAAACCATCGTTCGCTTGCGGCAGCGGGTACTCGTGAAAACTGCCTGTGCCAGTGATGCCTGAAGGTGTTCCCAACGAAGCAGGAAGGCTGTGTGTTGTTGGGGCGCTGGCGCAGGCGGCTAGAAGCGCTGCCAATAATAAGAGCGATACGCGAAGGAAGCATATGTCAGGCCGATGCAATTCATGTGATTCCTTACGCTTCATTGCTCTTGTGATTCCTTACACTTCATTGCCTTTGTCTCTTTAGCAGCGAGCGGATATCCAGCCATCCATAGGCCACTTCTTCTATCGACAGGTTGCTGATTTCAAACCAGCCGTTGCTGATATAGTGGCCGCCTAGCGATTCATAAAAGCGACGAGCGGATATGTTTTTCGCGAAGACCCATAAGAGCATGGTGTCCAGGCCCATCTCAAGCAGGCTCTCCGCCAGTACCAGCGTCAGTTGCTTGCCGATGCCGCGCCCTTGATAGCCTTCCAGGATGTAGATAGCGTACAGTTCGCCTTTGTAGATTGGATCTTCCTTGCGATTTGATCCGCCATCGACGAAGCCGACGATCTTCCCTTTTTCATCTTCTACTATGTAAACTGCATACAACCTGTCTGTCGGCGTCGTGAGTCGCTCTGTCCACCTTTGCAGTCGTTTCTCATACGAAATCGATGCCAGGTAGTCTTTTGGCACGATGCCGCCATATGTTGATCGCCACACATCGACATGCACTCTGGCGATGCCGGGGGCATCTGCTGCCTTTGCTTTTCTGATCTTCATAACACATCGCCTATTCTGCTAACATTCCGCGTATTCCGTCATCGACGAGGTGCAAGAGGCGCACATTGACCAGCGTGTTTTGCCAGGCGCGCGTATCCGCCTCCGCTAATCCTGCTACCTCGACGCGCAGGTAATTGTCGGTCAGACCTTCCCAGCAGCCGCGCTTCTGACCCTCAATCAGCACCGGCATAGTCTCGCCCAAAAACTGCTCGCGGAAGCAGCGAGCATGTTCATCGTTCAGGGCCAGCAGGCGTTCGCTGCGAGCTTTTTTCACTTCGTCCTTGATTTGCCCCTTCATACGCGCGGCAGCAGTACCTTGCCGCGGTGAGAAGCGGAAAACGTGAGCTTTGGCGAAACGCAAAGCGCCGGCAAGCTGGTAGGTCTGCTCAAAGTCCTCGTCGCTCTCGCCGGGGAAGCCGGTGATGATATCCGTGCTGATGGCGATCCCTGGCACAAGTTGCTTTGCGGTCGTGATGATGGTGCGGTAGCGCGCGCTGTTGTAGCGGCGGGCCATGCGGCGCAGGATCGCGTCCGAGCCGCTTTGCAGCGGCAGGTGCAGGTGGCGGCACATACGCGGATTTTGCCACAATTCCAGCCATTGCAGGCGAAAATCTTCCGGCTCCAGCGATGAAACGCGGATACGCGGCATCTCGGTCTCGCGCAGCAGCGCGGCGATGAGATCGCCCAGGTCGCGTTGATCATCATCGTCGGGATGATAGTCGCCGAGGTGGATGCCCGTTAGCACCACTTCTTTGTAACCGGCGCGCGCCTTGCGCTGGACGTGATCGACGATGGAGCCGATGCCCCGGCTGCGCGATCCGCCGCGCACGTATGGAACGATGCAATACGTGCAGCGATTGTCGCAACCATCCTGCACTTTCATCTGCACGCGCGTGCGCGAGTGCAGCGCACTGTTCGTCGTATCCGGCGTAAAAGGCGAGATTGGCGCGGGATTATCGGGCCGCGGCTCGTCCTCGGTCACACTGAAAAGTGCGCTGTCGCTGCCGATATGCTGCGTATCAAGCGGCAACACAGGCAGCATCGGGCGTTGTGTTGTTGCCGGAAATGCCATCGTAGCTGGCGCTGCAGCAGCGTCGCTGGCTGTCCAACGCTCTCTGATCGCCTCCGTCAGCGCGTCTTTGCCGCTATTGCCCACGACCAGATCGACGCCCGGCAGCGCGGCCACGGCTTTCGGGTTCATCTCGGCATAGCAGCCCGTGACGACGAGTAACGCGCCCGGCTCGCGGCGGCGCGCCTGACTGATCATCTGACGCGAACTGCGGTCCCCCAGGTGCGTGACCGTGCAGGTATTAACGATGTAGATATCGGCGCTGTCTTCAAAGTTGCGCTGCACAAAGCCTGCCGCGCTCATCTGCTCGCTGATAGCCTCGCTGTCGGCCTGGTTGACCTTGCATCCCAGCGTGGCGACGGCGAATGTTGTTTCTGGATGTGATTGCTTGGGCATAATTGTCTTCTACTGCGGTTGATTATGTTGGCTCTATCAAGTTGATTATAACGCAACATGTCAACGACGGGCGCGCATCTGACCTGGGGAATTCTCCCTGGACCCCCACAAGGGGGGTCTCTACATGTTGCAAGTACATGTTGCAAGTTGCCACCGGGGAATGTGTAGTGGCCCCCCTTGTGGGGGTCAGGCTCTCCAAGCAGCAAGTTGCCACCGGGGAATGTGTAGTGGCCCCCCTTGTGGGGGTCAGGCTCTCCAAGCAGCAAGTTGCCACCGGGGAATGTGTAGTGGCCCCCCTTGTGGGGGTCAGGCTCTCCAAGCAGCAAGTTGCCACCGGCGAAGGTGTAGTGGCCCCCCTTGTGGGGGTCAGGCAACACACCCGAAACCGGTTTTTATCAAGAATTCACAGGCCCTGCCTGGGGTGGAGGTGGCGACCTGACGTATGGGCATCTGTGGGGTACTAATTCCCTGCTACGAGCTGACCGGTATGCTGCACCGTCATGTCAGCATCGTTCGCAGCCGGATGCATTGGCTGCTGTTGCGTCGGCGGAACTTCGGTGAGTATCTTCTGGATGTACGGCAGGACGAACCACATGCAGCCCGCGCCGAACAGCGTGCCGGTGATCACGCGCAAATCCCAGGTACTCTCGCGCAGGCCGAACATCTGCGTGAAGCCGTCCCAGGCCATGGGCAGCGAGAGGATGCCCCACATCCACCAGGGGATACCGGGCAGGCGTTTTTTCGTCAGGATAAAGAGCAGTCCCGTCGCGAACATCGAAGCGTAGATGGAGAGGTTGCGCGCGCACAGGCCAAGTTGGTGGCCCAGGATGTAGAATGAATGCGCCGGAATCTGCGCGCAGGCGAAGTGTAGGGCGAAAAACAACGGTTTGGCGATGGCGTCAAGGCCAAAATAGGAAAGGAACGGGATAGCAACAGCGATGGCTACGACGCTCCCGATCACTGTCGTAATGATATGCGCCCAGTACTCCAGTAAAAAATTGGTGATGCGAGTGAGAAATTGCTCAAGGGCTTGTTTGCGTTCTGGTGTTAGCAGTTGCAAGCTTTTTTTGCCCGGTACTGGTTGTATTGCCATATCTCAATCCTTTTATGCTGCTGAGACGCAAATCTTACGCTACGGTATAGCGAATGCTTTGGCTAAATCGCGATATTCTATTCGTCCCTCTAAGGATGTCTCGCCGTTAATGATGATCACCGGAATACGATAGCGATACTCTTCAAAGAGCGCCGGATCGCTGCGAATGTCAACCTCGCTCAGATTATACGATATTTCCGCCGCAATGTCATCCAGCATGTCGCGCGCTTCCTCGCACAGGTGACAACCAGCCTTCGTATAGAAGATTACCTGCGGCGAAGCCGGTTCCTTTGGTTTGCTCACGCTTGTCGCTCCTGTTGGTACATTATTTTTTGTTGTTATGATAACACATTCCGCATGATAATGTACCCTTTCATATCCGTAGGGACAAGCCACTGCCCCTACGGATACGGATTTCTCCCGCGAAGACGTAGACCCATTCGCTTTTATAAAATGTTACTTGACAATATCTCTCCCTGTCAGTTATACTTGAGAGAAGCGAGACAAGACGCTGTCTCGTTTATCGAGACACAATATTTTTCTATTAGCGTTGTTTTGAGTGTTGATGTCCATCTACATGTTGCCCTGGCAAGAAGCACGGGCTCTGCTCTTGCTCGCACACTGCTGCCAATTTCACCATACGCCTGCACCGGGCGCGCAGGCAAAGGGAAGGAAACGAGTATGGATCTCAATTTGCGAGGTAAGGTTGTCCTGGTCACAGGCGGGAGCAAAGGGATTGGTCGGCAAGCCGCGCTTACCTTTGCCCAGGAAGGGGCCAACGTCGCTCTCTGCGCGCGCACGCAGGGAGACCTGGAACAGGCACGGAGCCGCATCCTCGACGCGGTGGCCGGATGCGATGTCTTCATCGTATCGGCTGATCTGCGCAGCGAAGCTGGGGCGCAGAAGGCTGTCCAGGCAGCCGTTGAGCATTTCGGTGGCATCGATATCCTGGTGAACTGCGCCGGAGCGGCGCCGGGGCGTTTATTGCTCGATATCACCGACGAAATCTGGCACGAGGCGCTCGCGTTAAAGTTCCTGGGATACGTGCGTATGGCGAAGAGCATCATGCCTCACTTCCTGGAACGTGGGCATGGCGTGATCGTCAATGTCGTCGGCAACGACGGCGTCAAGCCATCTTACTGGGAACTGACCGGCACGGCGGCCAACGCGGCAGACCTGGCCGTGATGCAGGCGCTGGCGGATCAATACGGGCAGCATAATATTCGCATCAACAGCGTCAATCCGGGGCCAGTGGATACTGGGCGCTGGGACAGCCTCACGCAGGCGTTCGCGCGCGATATGGATTTCTCTGTTGAGGAAGCGGATCGCCGCGCCAGGCACTCTATCGCCTTCAAGCGCATCTGCACGCCGCAGGAAGTGGCGGACGTCGTTGTATTTCTTGCTTCCGACCGCGCCAGCTTTGTGCATGGTACAATGTTGACCGTCGATGGCAACCAGCGCAAGGCGATTATGGACGCTTAGCCTTCGGAGAATGAACCATGAAGGTTGGGATAGCGCAACCTCACATTCAGGTCGGCGTTGACGCGCTAGAGCAGAATCGCGACCGCCTCTACCGGGCAGCGGCCGCGTTGTTTGACGGCGGAGCGGAGTTGATTGTGCTGCCCGAATGCGCCAACACCCAGTATTTTCCCGCCTCGGCGGAGATGGTGGCCGCGCTGGCCGAACCTCTCGATGGTCCAACGGTGCGGAGTTGGGAGGCGCTGGCGGTGGCGCGCAGTGGTTATATCGCCGGCGGTATCCTTGAACAGGCGGAGGATGGCATCTACAATACCGCTGTTCTCGTCGGGCCGCGCGGCCTGGTTGGGCGTTATCGCAAGTTGCATCGCTTCGGGTGGGAACGCGAATGGCTGCGAGCAGGGGATGACTTGCCCATCTTCGATCTGACCGCACTCGGCATTCGTCTGGGCCTGTTGATCTGCTATGATCTGCGTTTCACTGAAGTCGTCCAGGCGCTCGCGCTCTCTGGCATCGATTTACTAGCAGTCCCGACTACCTGGACATCTATTGGAAAGCGCGTTCTGTGGGATCAGCATGGGTACTCTCCGCAAGATCACCTGGTGATCGGCTATGCCTATGCTCATCATATCGCCGTTGTCTGCGCCGACCGCGTCGGGCAAGAGGGAGCGGTCACGTTTCTCGGAGCCAGCATCGCGGTACATCCCGGCGGCGAGGTCGCGGTTGGCCCGCTGAGCGGGCGCGAGCCGGCAACCGCCATTGTCGATCTCGATGTAGCAAGCGCGCGCAACAAGCGCATCGGCCCGGCGGGCGATCTCTGGCATGATAGACGATCTGAACAGTACCAAACACGGCTTATAGTGGAGCGTGAAAATGGAACTTGATGCCCCCTTGTCGGCATCAGGAAGTAAAAGGTAGGCGAAAACTATGAGCGTTCAATTCCTTGATCACATCGGTGTTGTTGTGCGAGATATGGCCTCTACCTTGCGACAATACGAGCAGGCGCTTGGACTCAGGCCGATGCATACCGAGATATATGGCGATGGGTTGCTGGAGATTGCTTTTCTACCGGTTGGACCAGAGAGCGCGTTTGGTCAAACAAAAATCGAGTTGTTGCAGCCGCTGCGTCCCGGCAGCTCGGCCTGGGATTTCCAGCATCAGTATGGTGAGGGCGTGGAACACCTGGCATTCCTGGTCGGAGACGTGGATGAAGAACTGGATCGGTTGGCGCACTTGAGCGTTCCCCTGCGCGATCGCGTTTCGCGCCCAGGCGCGGGTGGGATGCAGATCGCCTTTTTGGAGCCGCGCGCGCTGTCTGGCGTGCTTGGCGAACTGGTTATGCCTTTGCGGAAAGTGTAGGGTGCAATGAATTACGCTCCTCCATGTACAAACTTTTTGCCTGTTCAGAGGAAATCGCCGTGGAACCATTGATCAAGACGGAACAACGGGGTAGGGTGGGATGGATCACTATCAACCGGGCGGACAAGCGTAATGCCATGTCGCAGGAGATGTGGCATGACTTGCGGCGGGCGGCGCTTGAAGCGATGGAATCAGATGCGAGGGCGCTGGTCATCACGGGTGCGGGCGACAAAGCGTTTGCTTCGGGAGCGGATATCATGGAGTTCGGCACGACGAAGGGTACGCCGGAAGCGGCTCGCGCCTCGTTTCTCGCCGTCGATGATGCCTGCCGCGCGCTAGCCGCGTTGCCTATTCCGGTGATCGCCGCCATCAACGGCTACGCTATCGGGGCCGGTCTCGAACTGGCGGTTTCTTGCGATTATCGTCTTGGCACGGGGCGGGCGCGACTGGGTATCACTGCTTCAAAGATGGGCATCACAGTGGGACAGGGTCACATCCACCGGCTGGCGATGGCAGTGGGTGCGTCCTGGGCGCTCGACCTGCTGCTGACAAGCCGTTTAGTTGACGCGGACGAGGCCCTGCACATGGGCCTGCTGCATCGCGTCGCAGCCGATCACGAGACACTGTTACGGGAGGCGCAGGCATTGGGCGAGTTGTTTATTGAGCGCGCGCCCCTTAGCCTGAGTTGGGCGAAGCGCGTAGTGCAGCACATCGCGAGCGGAGCGCCCTTGCCAGAACCGGAAGAAGATGCCGGGGAAGCCATTCGCTGCTTTGAGACCGCGGACTTTCTTGAAGCTGTGCAAGCTTTTCGCGAGAAACGACCGCCCCGTTTCAGCGGAAACTAACGATCCAGGAGGGATATCATGAAGCCGCCTGCTTTTGCATATTACGCTCCCACAAGCCTGGAAGAGGCGCTGCGCTTGCTGCACGAGCTTGTGCATGAGCAGCAGCAGGATGTAAAGCTCCTGGCGGGCGGACAAAGCCTGATCCCTTTGCTCAATATGCGCCTGGCGCACCCAGACGCGATCATTGATCTCAATGCGCTTGAATCCCAGTTGAGCTACGTGCGGCGTGAAGGCAAGACGCTGCATATCGGCGCTTTCACACGCCATTACGCGCTGCAAAATCATCCTGAAATCATCCGTTTTTGTCCAGTGATCGCGGAAGCGGTCAGGCTTATCGGCCACGCCGCGATTTTGTCGCGCGGGACAATCGGCGGCAGCCTCGCGCACGCCGATCCGGCGGCGGAACTACCGCTCGTCTGCGCTATGCTCGGTGGCGGCGTTACCATACGCAACGAGGGTGGCAGCCGTCATGATGATGCTTCAACGTTCTTTGTCAGCTATTTGACAACAAGCCTGGAACCGGATGAAATACTCACCGAGATCAAGCTGTCTGTCTTGCCGCCGCGCACCGGGCAGGCCATCGAAGAATTTTCCCAGCGCCACGGCGACTTCGCGCTGGCCGCCGCTGCTGCGCAGGTCACGCTCGACGCGGATGGAACGCTGGTGGAGCTGCGCCTGTGTATCGGCGGAGCCGGGCCAACCCCTGTTGATTGTAGCCATTTGCTCTCTTCGCTCGCTGGTCGCGCTCCATCGACAGAGGATATACGGGACGCGCTGCGCCGCCTGGACGACGAACTCGAACCCCTGGCCGATATTCACGCCGACGCGGCTTATCGCAAGGAACTGGCGCAGGTAATGGCCTATCGCGCCATCGAACGGGCCTGGCAAAAAGCGCAGGCCACGCTGGCAGACGGAGATGCTAAACATGACGCCTGATGCCGACGAGGGGTATCGCTGTCTATTGTCATAGGGAGTAGTGAGAGTAATGGAGCGGTGTCCCTTGCCGGCGGGAGGAAACAACGATGGAATACCAGCAGATTTCGTATCAACTGAACGTCAACGGTCGCGCCTATGCCGTCGAGAACGTCGAGCCGCGCATGACCCTGGCCGATGTCCTGCGCGACGTGCTTGGTCTGACGGGAACGCACCTGGGCTGCGAGCATGGCGTCTGCGGCGCGTGTACCATCCTCCTGGACGGAATGCCCGCGCGTTCGTGCCTGATGTTCGGCGTGCAGGCAAAGGGGCAAGAGATCACTACGGTGGAAGGTCTCGCTCCGGGTGAAGAGCAGCTCTCACCCTTGCAAGACGCATTCTGGCAGGAACATGGCCTGCAATGCGGCTTCTGCACGTCTGGCATCCTCACGACAATGACCTGGTTCTTGCGGCAAAATCCGACGCCCACGCGGGAGGAGATACGCGAGGCGTTGTCCGGCAATCTCTGTCGCTGCACTGGCTATCAGAACATTGTCAACGCCGTTGAACGCGCCAGCCGAGAACTAAACAGCGAGGCGAAGACATGAGACAAGGACGGGGCGAGCTTGCTGGGGGCAAGATCAACAGCAGCGTGGCTATCGGCGAAGGGATCAAGCGAATAGAGGACCCGCGCCTCCTGGTCGGCAAGGGGCGCTACGTGGCCGATTTGAGCGTACCGGGAATGCTCGAAGCCTGCGTGGCGCGCAGCCCTTACGCGCACGCCCGCGTGCAGAGCATCGATGCCAGCGCCGCGCACGCAGTCAGAGGCGTCATCGCGATCTTCACCACCGCCGATCTTCCGCCTGATCTTCCGCCGATCCCCATGCGTCTGACTCCGGCCCAGGAACTTACCCACGCGCTGCAATGGCCGCTCGCCAGAGACATCGTGCGCTACGCTGGCGAGCCGGTCGCGGTGATCGTCGCCGCGTCGCGCTACGCGGCTGAAGATGCTGCCGAGCGACTACTGGTCGAGTACGAAGCGTTGCCCGCCGTTGCCAGCGTGCAGGCAGCGCTGCGGCAAGATGCGCCGCTGCTCCATCCCTCGTTAGGCAGCAACGACGTACACGTCATCGAGTCGCGCAAGGGTGATAGCAGCGCGGCGCTGCGTTACGCGCCGCACCACCGCAGCCTCGCCTTCAGCGTGCAGCGCCACGCCGCCGTGCCGTTGGAGACGCGTGGTCTGCTGGCAGTTCCCGACGAACGCGGTCGCATACACGTCTACGGTCCCACGAAAGTCGTGCATTTCAATCGTTCGGTGCTGGCGCGGATGCTGAACTGCGATCAGGCGCTGATCCACTTTATCGAGACGGATATTGGCGGCGGCTTCGGCGCGCGCGGCGAATTTTACCCGGAAGATTACCTGATCCCGTTCATCGCTCGCCAGCTTGGTCGGCCTGTACGCTGGATCGAAGATCGCCTCGAACACCTCAAAACCACCAATCATTCACGCGAACAATATCACCAGCTTACTATTGGCTTCGACGATAACGGAAAGCTGTTGGCCCTCGAAGATGAAATCTGGGTTGATACCGGCGCGTATATCCGCACGCACGGGGTCACTGTACCCGATCTCACGCAGGCTATGCTGCCCGGCCCCTACGATTGGCCCGCGTTCCGCCTGCGCACGCACGTGGTCGTGACGAACAAGACGCCTATGGGTACGTATCGCGCGCCGGGCCGCTACGAGGGAACATTCGTGCGCGAGCGGCTGGTGGAGGGTGTGGCGCGCGCGCTGGGACTGGATCCGACGGTTGTGCGCGCGCGCAACTTCATCACGCCCGCTCAGATGCCTTATGCTGTCGGGACACGCGGTCTGGGCGAGGATGTCGTCTTCGATAGCGGAGACTATCAGCGCGTCCTTGCCATCGCGTGCAGGCACATGCACTGGGGCGAATTTGCCGGGCGTAAAGTTCAGGCGCGGAAAGAGGGCCGTTGCCCTGGCATGGGCTGGGCCTTCTTTGTCGAAAAGTCCGGCTTAGGTCCCTGGGAAGAGGCTCGCGTGGGCTTAGACGCCAGTGGGCATTTCTATTGCCACAGTGGGCTGGCCGCGCTCGGCCAGGGTACGGAAACCATCCTGGCACAGCTTTGCGCTGATCGCCTGGGCATCGCGCCGGAGCAGGTGCGCGTTGTTCACGGTGACACCGATATTGTACCGGATGGCAATGGCTCGTTCGCCAGCCGGGGTACGGCCACCGGCGGCGTCGCCGCTTATATCGCAGCGGAGGCGCTCAAGCAGCACATCCTTACCGTCGCTGAACGCTATTTTGAGGCATCCGCTGCCGATGCTCGCCTGGGGCCGGAGGGTCTGTCGGTGGCTGGAACGTCGTCGCGCAGCCTGTCATGGCAACAGGTTGCCGCTTATGCCGCCGATATAGGAATCAAATTGGATGTACACGAACGCTATGACGCGCCGCATATGACCTATCCCTACGGCATCCATGCCGCCGAGGTGGAGATCGACACCGCAACGGGCCGCGTCTCAATTGTGCGCTACCTGGTAGTGTACGACGTGGGGAAGGCGGTGAACCCGCTCCTGCTGAAAGGGCAGATCGTGGGCGGCGTCGCGCAGGGATTGGGCGGCGCGCTGTTCGAAGAACTGGCCTACGACGACGACGGGCAATTGCTCTGCGGCACCTTTATGGACTACTTGCTGCCCGGCGCGTGCGAAGTGCCGGATATCGAGGCAATCATCACCGAAGACGCGCCCTCGCGCCATAATCCTTTGGGCGTCAAGGGCGCGGGTGAGGGTGGGACAACCGGCGCGGGCGCGGCCATTGCCAACGCTATCGCCGACGCGCTGGACGCGCCGCCTGACGCTTTTACAAGCCTGCCGATTCGCCCGGCCACCATACGCCGGTGGCTGCGGCAGGTGGAGCAAGTTCGCGCCCTTACACAAGATACACGCAATTCATAGAATGAGAGGTATCCTATGATCGGTCGTCGCATTACCCGGAGCATAGATCCGCGCCTGCTGCGCGGGCAAGGCCGCTATATCGCGGATATGCGACTGCCGGGGATGCTGCACGCGGCCTTCGCGCGCAGTCCCTACGCGCACGCTCGAATTAGCGACGTCGATACGTCCGCTGCCCGCACCTTGCCCGGCGTCGTCGCCATCTACAGCGCGGCTGATGTCGAGTTCGCGCCGCTGCCGCTGCTCTTCGCGCACCCGGCTCTGACGCCTGTGACGCAGCAGCCGCTCAGCCGCGAAGTGGCGCATGTGGGCGAGCCGGTCGTCATGGTGATCGCCGACAGCCGCTACCACGCGGAAGATGCCTGCGAAGCGGTTGAAGTCACTTACGAACCGTCAGGCGTGGTGGCTTCTATCGCGGCGGCGATAGCCGCAGACGCGCCGCTCGCTCATAGCTGGCTAAACTCAAATCTGGCCGCGCATTTCGAGCAGAACGTTGGTGATGCCGAAAGCGTGCTGCATGAAGCGCCGGTCGTGGTCTCCGTAGAGATGAATATCGGGCGCGTCAGTTGCGTCCCAATAGAGTGCCGAGGCTTGCTGGCAACGTGGTCTCACGAGCCGGGGCAACCCAACCTGATAGTCTACGCGGCGACGCAGACTCCGCACATGATCCGGCGCATCTATGCAGACCTGTTCGACATGCCGGAACAAAGTATCCGCGTCGCCGCGCCCGATGTTGGCGGCGGCTTCGGCGCGAAAGAGCCGTTTTATGTGGAGGATTTTCTGGTGGCATGGGCGGCGCGGCAGGTCGAGCGCCCCGTGTGCTGGATCGAGGATCGCCTCGAACATATGCAGTCGGCGGTGCATGAACGCGAGCAACAGCACTACGCGCGGATGGGGCTGACACGCTCCGGCGAGATTCTGGCTGTTACTGACCGTTTCGCCACGACGACGGGCGCGTACCTGCCCTGGGGCATCGTAGTGCCTATCCTCACCTCAACGCTCGTGCCTGGGCCGTTCAAAGTCCCGCATTATCACTGCGACGTCGATGTATTCTATACCAATACCACACCGCTTGCTCCTTATCGCGGCGCGGGACGCCCACAGGCGGCGTTGATCATCAATCGCTTGCTCGACAAAGCCGCCGCGCACCTCGGCATGGACCCGGCAGAGATTCGCTTCAAGAACTTTATCCAACCCGAAGAATTTCCTTACAGCACCGGACTGATCTCCCGCGAAGGCACAGATATGCAGCTTGATAGCGGTGATTATCCCGCGCTGCTGCGTATCACACTGGATAAAGGGCAATACAGGCAGTGGCGCGAGCGGCAGCAAGCTGGGAGGAGCAAGCCTGGGCGGGGCAAGCCCGCGCCCCTACTGGGTATCGGCATGGCGGTGGCGATTGAAAACACCGCTATCGGCCCGCACGAGGGCGCGACCGTTACCGTCGATAGCAGCGGCGATGTCCTCATCAAGACAGGCGCGGCCTCACAGGGCCAGGCGCATGAAACGACGCTGGCCCAGGTCGCGGCGAGCGTCCTGCATGTGCCGTTAGAGCGCGTGCATGTCTATGAAGGCGACACGGCGGCGATCCCGTATGGCGCGGGTACGTTCGCCAGCCGCACGGCAGTGGTGGCGGGCAGCGCCGTCCTGGTTGCCAGCGAAAAGGTGCGCGAGAAGATCGCGCTGCTGGCCGCTCACCTGCTCGAGGCGGCGGCTGCTGATATCGAGCTTGTCGAGGGTGCGGCGCAGGTGCGCGGCAGCCCGCAGCGCAGCATCTCGCTGGCCCAACTCGCCAAACTGGCAAGCGGGCGTTTCCCCGGCGCGACGTTCAGCTATCCCATCGAACCGGGTTTGAACGCAACCGAATATTTTATTCCGAAAGGTTCGACTTATGCCGCCGGCGCGCACCTCGCCATCGTCGAAGTTGATCCAGAAACGGGCGCGATTCGCCTCGTCTCCTATACCGCTGTGCATGACTGCGGCACGCTATTGAACCCGCTCATCGTCGAAGGGCAGGTGATGGGCGGCGTCGTCGCCGGCATCGGCACCGGGCTATTTGAGGAGGTGCGTTTCAATGAAGACGGTCAGTTACTCACCAGCACGCTCATGGATTATCTCCTGCCGGGAGCAGCCGAGTTGCCGGATCTGACCATCGCTCACCTGGAAACGCCGTCGCCGCTCAATCCATTGGGAGCAAAGGGCGCCGGTGAGGGTGGGGCCATTCCCGCGCCTGCTGCCATCGTTGCTGCCGTCGAGGACGCGCTGCGGCCGTTTCACGTGGAGATCACGCAGATTCCCGTCACACCCGCTCGCGTCAGGCAATGGATCGTCGCTCTGCAATAAAAATTGTTTGTATCGTGTCCTGAAAGGAGCCATACCAGCTATGCGCTTGATCGATCTCAGTATGACGCTGGGGCCGGAGGTTGAGCCGGTGCCGGGTCATCCACATTTTCATTCCCAGCCGCTGACGACTCTGGAACGCGACGGCGTCAATAACAGCCTGCTCACGCTGAGCATCCACACCGGGACGCACATCGACGCTCCGTATCACTTCATCCAGAGTGGGCTGACCATCGACCAGATACCCCTGGATCAGCTCTGCGGCCGTGCCTGGCTGTGCGACATGCGCGGCATGATCAACTACGCAAACGGGCGACACCGCGTCAGCAGGGCAGACCTGGAAAAGAGCGGATTGCCGCGCGGCGGCCTGGAAGGAGTGATCCTGACGATCTTCACCGGCTGGTCTGAGGATCATTGGAACCGGTCGGACTTCTACACGGCCAACCCGTTTCTTGAAGAGGAGACATCGCAGTGGCTCATGGAGCAAGGGGTAAAAGCTCTGGCGCTCGATCATGGCATCGACGGCGCGAAGCCGTGGCCGAACCATACGATTGTTCTCAGCACCGGGCGCTGCCTTATCGAGAACCTGGTCAACCTGGAGGCCATTTTGCCGCAGCGCCAGTTCACCATGTACGCCTTGCCGGTCAAGCTGCGCGAGAACGGCGGCATGGCGCGAGTCATCGCGCAGCTAGATTGAGAGACGAGGCGAGCGATGCTGCCACTGCCATTGCCATTGCAAGGAATACGAGTGCTGGATTTGTCGAGAGTGCTGAGCGGGCCGTTCTGCACAACGACGCTGGCCGACCTGGGCGCGGAAGTGATCAAGATCGAGCGACCCGAAGGCGACGACACGCGGCATTTCGCGCCGCTGGTCAACGGCGAAAGCGCGTATTTCCTGAGCGTCAACCGGAACAAGCGGAGTGTTGTCGTCGATATGAAAAGCGACGAGGGCAAAGCCACGATCTGGGAATTAATCGCGCGCTCCGATGTCGTAGTTGAGAATTTTCGCCCTGGCGCGCTGGAGCGGCTGGGTTTCGGCTGGGAAGAGTTGCACCGGCGCTATCCATCCGTGATCCTGGTCTCGATCTCCGGCTACGGGCAGAGCGGGCCATTGGCTCATCGCCCCGGCTACGATCTGATCGCTCAGGGCGAGGGCGGATTGATGGCTGTGACCGGCGAGATGGATGGGCCGCCGGTCAAGGCCGGCTTTTCGGTGGCCGATGTCGGCGCGGGCATGTGGGCCGTCATTGGCACGTTGAGCGCGCTGATGGCACGCGGCCAGAGCGGGCAGGGCGATCATGTGGACGTGTCACTGCTCGAAACGGTTGTTTCCTGGCAAACCTACTTCGCGGGCGCGGCGCTAATTGCCGGTAGCACACCGCAGCGACTCGGCAGCGCCCATCAGAACGTTGCGCCGTACCAGTCATTTGAGGCCAGCGACGGCTATTTTAACCTCGCCGTCGGCAACGATGCCCTGTGGCCGAAATTCTGCGCTCTCCTGGACGGTGTGAGCGACGGAGAGCGCTGGTATCGCGCGCCTGAGTATGCGACCAACAACCTGCGGATGCAGATGAGAGAGCGGCTGGTTGAGCAGTTGAACCGGATATTTCGCGCGAAGCCGCGCAGCTACTGGCTTGAGCTGTTCCAGAACGCGGGGATTCCGGCTGGCAGTGTGGACTCCATCGCAGAGGTGGCGCGCAACCCGCAGGTACTCGCCCGCGAGATGATCGCCTATGTTGAACATCCCATTGTGGGGAAGATGCCCGTTGTACGCACGCCGATTACTTTTTCGGAACTGCGCCTCGCTCAGCCGGAAGCGCCACCACTGCTGGGGGCGGACACTGAGCGTGTGCTGAGCGAACTCCAACAACGTCGATCGTCTCCTGAAGCGCAAAGCGATGCTGCGGAACAAGAGGGAAAGGAGGGAGACAGAGAGCCGAGGATATGATGGGCCGGGCTTGATCTTCATCCCATGAAGCTCGGCACGCGCCCCTACGGATTACGGCGACGAAAAACATAGTCGTCGATTACATGAAGGAGGAATCATATGGCAAACAGCGACCTGACAAATGAACAACCTGATTCGGGTGTGGAATATCGAGAGCAAGTGCTGACCGTCGAGCCGCATGGCATCGAGCAAGTACACGAAACCGAGCGGCATGGCGGCGTGCGCTCGCTTTTCACGCTCTGGCTTTCTGCCAACATGGGGCTGCCTGTCTGGCTGGTCGGCGCGCTCGCGGTCATCTTCGGCCTGGGTTTTGCCGATGGCGTGGCGGCGATTGTCGTCGGCAATATTATCGGCTGCGGCCTGCTGGCAATCACCGCCAGCATGGGGCCGGAAATCGCGATGCCGCAACTGCCGTTTACCCGCCATAGCTTTGGCTCGCGCGGCACTTACCTGCCCGCGCTGCTCAACTGGGTCAGTACCAGCGGGTGGTATGCCGTCAATAGTATCGTTGGCACATTAGCCCTTTCTCGCCTGACTACACTGCCGATCTGGCTCTCGCTGGTAATCATTTCGGTAGCGCAGATTCTGGTCGGCATTTACGGCTACAACTTCATTCACCGCATTGAGGCCATCAGCGCGGTGCTGTTGGCGATCATCTTTGTGATCATGTCGGTTGTTGGTCTCCCGAAGGCCAACTATGGATTAACCTCGACGCTCTCACCAGCCGATCACGCCGGACTATTCGTATTGATGGTAACGGCAGTGGCATCCTATGCCTTTAGCTGGTCGCCCTACGCGTCTGATTACGCTCGTTACCTGCCCGCGAGTACGTCGAAGAGGCGCGTTTTCGGGGCTGTTTTCGGCGGCTCTTTCATCGGCTGCTTCTGGTTACAGTTCCTGGGCGTCGCTGTCGCAACCATCGGGCTGAACCTGTCGCCAATTGATCTGGTGGTCAAGGTCATGGGACCGGTCTGGATCATTGCCCTGATCGCCGTCATTATTGGCACGATAGCCGCCGACGCCCTTAACATTTATACCGGCGCGCTCTCGCTGCTGACGCTGGACGTGCCGATCAAACGCTGGATCTCGGTGATCGCCACCGGCATCCTCGGTGGCGCGCTGGCCCTGTACGGCGCGAACGGTTTGTCGGACAAGTACGAGAACTTCCTGCTGTTGATCTCATACTGGATCGGCCCCTGGCTGGCAATTGTCTTCGTGGATTTCTTTTTGCATCCAGGACAGGCAGAGAGAACCGCGCGCTATCTGCGTATGGTGGGTGCGGTGGTCGAATGGCCGGGCCTGGTGGCATTCCTGATCGGGTTGGGCGTGTCTATCCCGTTCATGGACTCCACGATTTACGAGGGACCGATAGCGGTCGCTTTACATGGCGCAGATATCGCTTACTACGTAGGTTTTGTGGTGGCCGGTATTCTCTTTTACGTCTTCCGGCTCATCGCCAGCAGGAATTCGCAAGTCAGCGCGGATATGTCCGGCTAAGGTCGCCAGGGCAATCCCTGGCCGATCTCATATTCTTACCCACTGTTGCCAGGCTGGCGGGATGCGGAAGCCGAGTTCGGCGGAGATTTCCAGGCCAGCCTGGCGCAGGGCCGCGCCGAGTTCATCAATACGCGGCACGAGTTCTTGCGTAAACCAGACCAGTGAGATGGTGGACTGCACCTGCCCCTGGATATCGAAGATCGGCGCGGCAATCGCGGTCGAACCAAGCGCTGCCTGGTTGCAGGCAGAGCCATAAAGGCGCTCGCGGATGACGGCAAGCTCCGCGCGCAAGGCTACTGGATCGGTGAGCGTCTCAGGCGTCAGCGCGTAGACCTCAGTTGTCTGGAAATAGTGATCGAGTTCGTCAGGCGGCAGGAAAGCGAGGAAGACCCGTCCCTGCGCTGTGGCATACGCCGGGCTGTGGAAGCCGATGTGGATGGCAACGCTCAGGCTCCGGGCGGGCATGAAGGTGCGAATCGCTACAAATTCGTTATCGGCCCAGATTCCGACAACCGCGGTATAGCCAAAATGCTCGGAAAACTCCTGCGCCTTGATACTGACCCGTTCGAGGGAACTGGCTCCATTGACGGCCAGCATCCCTAATCCATAGAGCCGCATGCCGAGCGAATAGCGATCGGTTGCCGTGTCTCGCCGGATGTAGCCAATCTGCTCCATTGTGCTGAGGAAACGATGGACGCGCGCCTTCGGCACGCCGAGTATGTGCGCGATCTGGGTGACACCCAATACCGGCGCGTCTACCGAGAAACAGTTGAGTATCTGATCGGCGAACATGATCGACTCCACTTTTGGTGTCCTGCTCAATGGTCGGTGCCTGGAGGAAGCCGCCGTCACCTCTGCCATGTCTGTCTCCTTTTTCTGGAAGCTGATCTCTCGTGCCATGTATTATAGCAGAATCTCGCCATAACAGGAAACCTGTGATGCACGAGGATGAATAGAGCAGTCGTCAATGCCCTGCTCCCATCAATAAGTTGCCAGTGGAACTCAACCATGTTAGAATAAGGCCGGGCGTAGGGCGCGATAGAGCGTGCTTCATACGTATTGCTCTACGCTTACAACGCCACATAACGGGGTTCGTATTATATAATGAAACGTGCTGTAGACAATCTTGTGGGACACGGCGGAGATAGGCCAAAGGCGGCTCGCCAGGGGTTGGGCAGAACGGGCGAGCGGCTGGCTGCTGAGGAGCTGGTTCGCCGCGGCTATCGTATCGTGGAACGCAACTACCGTTGCGCGTATGGCGAGATCGACGTGGTGGCCGAAGACGGGCCGGACCTGGTCTTTGTCGAGGTCAAAACGCGCAGAGGCACTGCGTATGGGCTGCCAGAAGAGGCGATCAACGCGCGCAAACGGCAAAAGCTGGTGCAAGTTGCTTCCTGCTATCTCGATGTCCACGCCTGCGCGGATCGCTCGTGGCGCATCGACGCCGTTGCGGTGCAGATGAGCCAGCAGGGTAGACTGCAAGAAATCCGCGTTTACCCGCACGCCGTCAGTGAAGAATCGTAAAATTTCATATAGACATTAACGATCGGGGAGACAAAAAAATGGCTGATTTTGTAGAGTCCGCAAAAAACTTTGTAAGCGCTGCCGTGAGTCGCACGAGTTGGGAAGCTCAGAAGCAGGGCCGCGTGCGCGGCAAGCAGAGCGAAATTGATAAGCTGGTCGATCAGCGCCGCAAGCTGCTCGATGACCTCGGCCAGCAGGCGATGAATCTGTACCAGCAGGGAATGCTGAGCGACGCGCAGCTTTCGCGCATCTGCGCCAATATCCTGAGCCTGGATCAGGACTTGAGAACGCATGAGGAGCAGATGAAGGAAATCAAGAAAGAATCCTACCAGAGCGAGCAACCCGCTCCGTTCCCACCGGCGAACAACGACTTCGCCCAACCAACATTCACGCCGCCAGTGCAGCCGCGTCCGGGCGCGGGCTCGCCGCCGCAGGGGCAAGCGACCGTTTGTCCGACGTGTGGTAGCCCGGTGCGCCCCAACGCGCTCTATTGCCGCAGTTGCGGAGCCAAATTGCGCTAGCATGGACATGCCGTGTTATAATAAAAATCGTTCTCTTCCTGCGATATCACCAGTCCTATCGTATTGGGAAGAGCGGCGGCGTGTCCTCTTTGAACGCAGTTGGGATAGGGTGAAGGAAAGAGCGTGACCAGGCAAACGCAGGAAACCACAACGTGTACGCTGGATATTATCAGCCATAGCATGGCGCAGACGCAGCGGCTTGGAATGCGCCTGGGCGAGATTTTCCGTGGCGGCGAGCTGATCTTGCTCGAAGGGCAGTTGGGGACGGGAAAAACCACCTTCACGCAGGGCATCGCCAGGGGATTGGGCATAGATGAGGTGGTCAACAGCCCGACGTTTACCTTATTAAAGGAATACGCAGGTCGGCCTGTTCCCCTGTTGCAGGAGGAAGCGGGCAGCAATCATGCCTCTGAACAGGCGCTGCGGCTGCCGAGACCCCCTCAAATTGGCCCTCCGCTCTATCATTTCGACCTGTACCGGCTGGACGATCCCGAAGAAATTCTTGAGCTGGGCTTCGAGGATTATTTCTTCGGTTCCGGCGTGTGCGTAGTGGAGTGGGCCGACAAGGCGAGGCTCATCTGGCCGCGCGAGCATTTGGCTATTCGCGCCAGGATGTTGAGTGAAACCAAACGCGGCCTCCTGTTTACTGCTATAGGCGCGCGCTATTGTACAATTTTAGAACAGTTCCAGAAAAATACCTATGCTGCTCTTAGCTCTTGATACTTCTACCCGCCAGGCAAGCATCGCGCTTTGTAGCGAAGAGACGCTGCTTGGCGAATATAGCTGGGACGTGGGCAATAACCACAGTGTCGAGTTATTGCGTCAAATACAATACCTGGTGGAAGCATGTAAAAAAACCATGCTGGATATTGATGGGCTGGCGGTGGCAACCGGCCCCGGCTCGTTTAACGGGACACGGGTCGCGGTAGCCTCTGCGAAAGCCCTGGCTTTCGCCCTGCGCAAACCCCTGGTGGGCGCCAGTACCCTCGATATCATAGCCGCTCAACAGCAGCACTGGAGCGGCCCGATCTGTGCAATCCTGGAGGCTGGCCGCTCCGAGTTGTACGCTGCCAGCTATCTCCATAAGCAGGCATATGCTGAGAGTGGTGAGATTTCCTTTCATCTGCAACGGCTCAGCGATTACCTGCTTTTACCGCCGCCGCAATTGTGCGGCTTTCTGCAAGAACGCGTTGGCGATTGGGTGGGAGTGCCGGGCGAGCGTATATTGCCGCCCATCCTTTTTTGTGGTGAAATTACTATGGACTCTCAGCAGGGCCTGCGGACGCATTTACCGGAGATGAGCGTTTTTCTCAGCCCTTTACAAGCGACGCGACATGCATCCACGCTAGCAATGCTGGCCTTTCAGCGTTTGCGCGAAGGCAAAGCCGACGATCCATTGTTGCTCGAACCAATGTATATGCGGCGTCCTTCGATCACAACCAGTACTCGCAAACAGCCGCTGCTGGGCGTATAGAGTGCAGACGCTGCGCCCACTGGATGAACGGGTTCAGAAAGGAAATACGATGCGGTACGTCATAGAGCGCATGACCATGTCGGACGTGCCTCGCGTCATAGAGATAGAACGCCTGGCATATCCGTCAACCTGGCCTCCCAGCGCCTATCGCAAGGAATTGCAGGATAATCACTGGGCGCACTATATCGTGCTGCGCGATAAACAGATGAGCGAAGAGCGCGTGGCTGTCCCCATGCAGGAACCTGAGCGAACGCGCCGTATTTTCCCGCTCTCATTATTGCCGTCACGTCACACCGCGACGATATCTTCGCCTGACCTGGCCTCGATCATTGGCTTCGCCGGCTTATGGTTGATGGTCGATGAGGCGCATATTACTACCATTGCGATGCATCCGCAGTTTCGACGATTGGGATTGGGCGAATTCATGCTTGTCAGCCTCATCGATATCGCCTATTCTATCAACGCGAAATGGGTCACGCTTGAAGTGCGCGTCTCCAACTTCAAAGCACAAAATCTCTACCGCAAGTACGGCTTTCGCGAGGCTGGTTTGCGTCACCGCTATTATAGCGATAATCAAGAAGACGCGCTGATCATGTGGACCGACGAGATCAATGCTCCGGTCTATAAACAGAAATATCTGGACTTGAGGGCAAGGCTGATGAGGAAGCTGGAAGCTCAGTAGGATGTGGCAACATGCTGGTACTTGGTATTGAAAGCTCATGTGATGAGACGGGCGCGGCCATTGTGCAGGATGGTCGTTACTTGCTCTCGAATATCGTGGCCTCGCAGGTAGAGATTCATAACCGCTACGGCGGCGTTGTGCCGGAGGTCGCGTCGCGCCAGCAGCTCGTGACGATTATTCCGGTGCTTGAGACGGCGCTGGACAAGGCAGGCTGTGGCTGGAGCGATATCGATGCCATTGCCGCCACATATGGCCCAGGGCTGGCCGGTTCGCTGCTGGTTGGCCTCACCGTGGGCAAGGCTCTGGCCCTGGCGCGGAACTTACCCTTCATCGGCATCAATCACCTGGAGGCGCATATCTACGCCAACTGGCTGCGTAAAAGCGGGTCTGCACCACCTGACACGGAAGCCTCTGCCGCCGACTGGGCTTACGTGGAAGGCGATCCCATCTTCCCGCTGATCTGTCTGGTCATTTCTGGCGCGCACAGCGAGTTGGTTTTGCTGCGCGATTACGGCCAGTACGAGTTGTTGGGTCACACGCGCGACGATGCCGCCGGGGAAGCGTTTGACAAGGTGGCGCGTATCCTGGGCCTGGCCTATCCAGGTGGGCCATCTATCCAGCAAGCGGCTCAGCGCGCGGAAGAAGAGTTGTTGCAACAGAAAAAGCCGGTCGCGCTTGCCCGCTCGGCCTACCGCTTGCCGCGCGCCTGGCTGCGCGGCACGTATGATTTCAGCTTTAGCGGCCTGAAAACGGCCATGCTGCACCTGGCTGAAGGAGCGGTGAATCCGCAGCAGGACGCTGGCTCCGCGAAAAAAGGCGAGGGCAAGCAGATCAGCCAGTACACGCGCATGGGAGTCCAGGCCGCCCAGCAAGGCGCGCCGAATGTCGATCTACTCGCGGCCAGCTTTCAAGAGGCGATTGTCGATGTGCTGGCCGTCAAAACGCGCCTGGCCGCTCAGGAGTATCATGTAAAGCAGGTGTTGCTGGCTGGGGGCGTGGCCGCCAATCTTAGCCTGCGCGCTCGCCTCGAACAAGAATTACTGCCCTTGCGCATTCATCTGCGCTACCCGCCCATTGAATTTTGTACCGATAACGCCGCTATGATCGCCGGTGCAGCCTTTTTCCATTTGTGCCGGGGAGAACAGAGCGGCCTCGACCTGGACGTGCATCCGGGATTAAGCCTTCCGTTTAGAAAGTGAGCCATCTATGCCGAAACAAAAAGCCTACGCCCTGGGCGTTGACCTGGGAGGGACCAAAACGCTGGCCGCCGTTATCGATATTACGTCAGGCGAAGTGATCGCTTCAGCCCGCAAACGCACCCGCGCCGAGCGCGGGCAGGACTTTATGCAGCAGCGCACTATCGAACTGGCGACTGCCGCCCTGGAGAGCGCGAAACTTGCCAATGGGGATGCTATCGTGGCGATAGGCGTGGGCGCCGCCGGCCAGATCAACCGCAAGGATGGCGTTATTGTGGACGCCCCCAATCTGGGCGTGCAAAATATGCGCCTCGGCGACATACTCGGCAAACAGTTTGGCAAGCCGGTCGCTGTCGGCAATGATGTCGAGGTGGCCGCTCTGGGCGAGTATCTTTACGGGTCTGGTCAAGGCTTCGATAATTTTGTCTGTGTCTTTGTGGGGACAGGTATCGGCTCGGGTATTGTGCAGAATGGGCGTGTTTACACCGGCTTCACAGGTACTGCCGGCGAGGTCGGCCATATGACCATCGACGCGGGTGGCCGCGTCTGTCCCTGCGGGTCGCGCGGCTGTCTGGAGGCATACGCTTCCCGTACCGCCATTACAAAGGCCATCATGGCGGAGATTCATCATGGCCGTTCCTCGGTGCTGGCCGAAGATGCCGCCTTGCAGTTGAAACAGGGTGAGACCATCATCCGGTCGGGTCTGCTGGCGCGCGCTATCGCCGAGAAAGATGGGCTGGTGATCGAGATTGTCACCGAGGCGGCGGACTATCTCGGCTATGGCCTGGCATCGGTCATGAATTTCTATAACCCGCAGGCGATTATTCTCGGCGGCGGAGTCATCGAGGCCATTGACCTGCTTTTTGAGCGTGCCGTCACACGCGCTCATAACACGGCGCTCTCCGCTCCGGCGCAAAAAACGAAAATCCTGCGGGCGAAACTGGGCGACTTTTCCGGCGTCGTCGGCGCGGCCTGCCTGGGCGCTCAGGCTGCCGGGTATCATTTCCCTTTGTAGGGGCGCAATGATGAACAAAGATCTCCTCTCAATTGAGGTGCGAGCGATGCAGCTAGAGGACGCGCGGGCCATTCACGAACTCGACTACAGCTTCGAGACGGACCGCCTCTACGCGCTGCACGTACTGGATCGCATGATCACGAGTGACGAGACGGGACACCTTTCATCCCTGTCGTTTGAGCTGCGCGAAACGCCGGTTGACCGCCCGCTCTATAAAAATTATCATGCTTTCGCAGACTCGCTCGCCGATGTCGAAAAAATACTTCGCAGCGTTGATGGTGGCTATACGGCCCTGGCTGGAGGCCAGGTAGCAGGCGCGATCTTGCTGAATGTCGAAGAGTGGCGCTCGGTCGCCTCCATCGAACATATCATCGTGGGTCGCCAGTTCCGCCGCTATGGCATTGGCTCGCTGCTGCTCAATTGCGCCGACGACTGGGCGCGCAATCGTGGCTGCTGGGCCATCGTGCTGGAAACGCAAAATATCAACTATCCGGCCATCCAGTTCTACCTGCGCAACGGCCTCGAAGTGTGGAGCATCAGTCACCATTTCTATCCACCCGGCCCGGTCGAGCATGAGGTGGCAGTTTTTATGGGCAAGAAACTGCGGTGAGAAGTAAACTCTGCTTGCCACCTTTCCCACGCGGCTTGACTGTCACTGAACTGGCATCCCTTCGTTGATCAAGCACGGATTGGCTGAATTTGTGGGTCACACCGCTGCCAGTTCTTCCAGCTTTGGGAAGAGCGGCGCGGGTGAGGGCAGCGCGCGCCCTGCGGGAACCTCGTATATGTGCCAGCGACCGGCGCTGACTTCGCCCTCGAAGCCCAGGTATTGGTGGAGCGTCTGCGCCGAGAACGGCAGGTAGGGGCTGAGCATCACGTGCAGGCCGCTGAGGATTTGCAGCATCACATAGATGGTTGTCGCCGCTCCCTCGCGATCCGTCTTGATCTGTTTCCACGGAGCCTGCTCGTCGAAGTAGCGATTGGCGGCGCGGGCCACGCCCATCGCGGCGTTCAGGCCATCCTTGAAGTGGCAATTGGCGATATTGTGGCCGACCACCGAGAAGCTGCCATCCACTTCGGCCAGAATCTCGCGGTCGGCCTCGCGCAGCTTTTGCGGCTGCGGCACAACGCCCCCGAACTTGCTCTGCACAAAAGTCAGCGTGCGATGAACCACGTTCCCATAGGCTGCTACTAGTTCGTCGTTGTTGCGGCGGATCAATTCCTCGAAGGTGAAATTCGTGTCGCGCCCTTCGGGAGCCGTCGCCGAGAGGTAGTAGCGCAAGGCATCCGCGCCGAAGCGATCCAGCACATCGCGCGTCCAGATTACGTTGCCGCGGCTGCTCGACGCCTTCGAGCCGCTCATCGTCATGAATTCGTTGGCGGGTACATCATGCGGCAGGACGCGGTCGCCATAGCCAATGAGCATGGCCGGCCAGATGATGGCATGGAAGGGAATGTTATCTTTGCCGATGAAGTAGTAGGATTTCACGGGCGGATCGGCCTTGCCCGGCTCCCACCACAGCTTCCAGGCGTCTGGCGTACCGCGTCGCTCGGCCCACTCCACCGTCGCCGAGAGGTAGCCGATGACCGCGTCGAACCAGACATAGATGCGTTTATCGTCGTATCCCTCCAGAGGGATCGGCACGCCCCAATCCAGGTCGCGTGTGATGGCGCGGGGGCGCAGCCCTTCTTTGAGCCAGCTCAGCGCGAAATCCAGCGTGTTTGGCCGCCAATACTCTTTGCCGTCGGAAAGCCAGGCCAGCAGCGGCTCCTGCAATTTCGGCAGGTCCAGGAAAAAGTGGTCGGTCGGGCGAATCTCCAATGCGCTTTCTTTGCTGCCGCACAGGCGACAGCGCGGATTGATCAGATCGACCGGGTCGAGCGTGTGGCCGCAGTTGTCGCACTGGTCGCCGCGCGCGCCGGTATAGCCGCAATTGGGACACGTCCCCTCGATGTAGCGATCTGGCAGGAAGCGGCGATCCGTCGGGCAATAGGGAGACTGCATAGTGTCTTTGAAGATGTAGCCTTTTTCGTAGAGTTTCAGAAAGAAATCTTGCGTAATGCGGTAGTGGTTTGCGGTGCCGGTTTCCGTGTAGAGGTCCCAGGAGATGCCCAGGCGATCCCAGACTTCACAAATCTGGCGATGGTAGCGCGCCACAAATTCGCGCGGGTTGATTCCCTCGCGTTCGGCATCGACGAGAATGGGCGTGCCGTGTTCGTCGCTGCCGGACACCATCAACACGTGGTTGCCGGCCAGGCGATGGTAGCGAGCGAACGTATCGGCAGGCAGGTAGGCGCCGACGATCTGTCCGACGTGCGTGGAACTTTTGGCATACGGCCACGCGACGCAGACATGGATATATTCATTCATGCTATGCCCTCACATCCCAATATAACGTGCATAGACGGCGCGCGCGACCTGTTCATCACCAGTACCCTTGATAATCGCCCGCGCATCTGGAAAAACCGTTAACTCATACTGATCAATGCTAGCTCGTAGCAGGAACTCATTATAGCGTACTTCCCCGATGGCGCGCAACCGTTCCGCCAATTCGGCTAGCGGCAGCGCGAGACCGCGCTGGGCGGGCCGCACCTGTACAGCGTTGCGCCCGCACAGGCTGGTAGTGCCTCCGCCGCTGGGCGCGTCGAGAAACTCGTAGGAATGCTGCCCGCAGGAGGGGCAATCGGGCTGGCGCGCCAGCTCGATGCGCTCGCTCGTGTTTTCCCACACGTCCAGCCAGAACATGGCCCGGCTGACCTGCTCGCTGTGCAGCAAGATCTTCAACGCCTCCGTCGCGGCAATGCCGGTGATTACGCCCACGATGCCATTCAGTACGCCCGCCGTATCGCAGGTTGGCGTTGTTCCCGGCAAGGGCATCTCTGGGAACACGCAGCGCAAGCAGGGCGTCTCACCGGGGATGATGTTCATCGTGACGCCATAGGATGCGATCACGCCGCTATAAATCCAGGGGCGGCCATACTTGATGCAGGCATCATTGAGCAGATAGCGCGTCTCGAAGTTGTCCGTGGCATCCAGCACCAGATCGGTATCCTGAACCAGCGCTGCGATGTTGTCGGCGTTGATGTCTTCAGTCAGGCTCTCGATAGTGATCTCGCTGTTGATGCGGCGTAACTTCTCTGCCGCCGCCACGGCTTTGGGCAGCCCACGAGCGATGTCTTCTTCGTCGAAGAGGATCTGGCGCTGCAGGTTATTCAATTCAATGTAGTCGCGGTCGGCAATGACGACGCGACCGATTCCGGCGCGTCCGAGGTTATTGGCAAGCCCGGTCCCCAGCGCGCCGCAGCCGAGGATGGCGACAGAAGAAGCGCGCAGCCGCTCCTGCCCCTCTTTGCCAAGAGGCGCGAAGAGCGTTTGTCGTGCGTAGCGGTCAGTCGTATTCATGTGTGTACTTTCTTATGCGATAGGTGAACATCCTGCTGGTTCTATTTTAGCACATACGGTCCGATTTCTTGCGTAAGGATGCAATGACGCAGCGGCGCAATGATGAACTTTCATAAAATAGTTTGGATAGCGGAAACGCCGAGCGCAGCGATGGCGAGGGGCGTATCGGCTATGCACCTATTGGGCAAGGAGTACAATAGATAGAGGGTGGTTCAGAAGTACGCGGTGCTGGCCGATGTTTATATGTAGAGAGGGAGACTCTCAAGAGTGAAGCATAGTACTGGCGATAGTAGCAGTTGGCAGTAGCGTAGAACTGTGTTACAATGCGGAAGGAAAAATTTTCGCGAATGAGTAACCAGTACGGCGTACAATAATGCTAATGAATGATGAGAACGCAATGAAAAAGGTATTGGTTATTGACGATAATCCAACGATTGTTGAGCTGATCAAGTACGCGGTGAATTTACAAGGCTCGTACAATGTGGTTGTCGCCTATGACGGTGTGCAGGGGTTGGAGCGTGTTCACGCCGAACATCCCGATTGTGTCATTATTGATGTCAAGATGCCGCGCATGGATGGGTATCACCTGGTGCGCTTTTTGCGGGGTGACGCTCGTACCGCGGACATTCCTCTCATCATTTTGAGCGCTATGACTCGTGAAGAAGACCAGTTGATGGGCTTACTGTCAGGGGTCGATGAGTATCTCACCAAGCCGTTTAAGCCCACGGTTTTGAACGCCGCGATTGAACGGGTATTGCGCCTGACGCCGGCGGACCGCCAGCGCCGCATGGACGATTTAGTCCAGGCCCAGGCTGATCGGGAATAAGACTGCTGAAAGCGTGTATCGGTTGAGGATTCCGTGCCAGGTAAGTTAGCAGATAATGGACAACGGCCTCTCAGGAGGCTCCAGGTTCTTGTCGTCGAGAGCGATGTGGGCAGCCGTGAGAGGATACAGCAGACATTGGTTAGGGATTATCTCGTCCAATGCGCTACAACGTTGTCAGAAGCCTGGATACAACTTGAGACGCACCCTCCGGATATCCTCATCTCTGAACTGGTGGTCGGAAAAGAAAGTGGCCTGGATCTCTGCCGCGCTATCCGAGAACTTCCCTCACTGCAACATCTGCCGATTATGCTGCTCACTTCTCTTGCCACGATCCATGATAAAGTATCGGGCTTCGAGGCTGGCGCCGATGATTATGTCGTAAAACCATACGATACGCGCCAATTACTGGCGCGTATCCGTTTGTTGGCTCGTATGAAGCGTCTAGAAGAGCGTGATAATTAGCCGGGGAAATGGCAGGCGGCATAGTGATTGCTCTGCTTTTCCTCCAGCGGCGGAATCACTTCCCGGCAAATGGCCTGCGCTTTCCAGCAGCGCGGGTGGAAAACGCAGCCACTGGGAGGATTGACCGGGCTGGGTACGTCGCCTTCCAGGATGATACGCTGCCGTTTGGCTTCAATGTCCGGGTCAGGAACTGGAATAGCGGAGAGCAGTGCCTGGGTGTATGGATGAAGCGGCAATTCATACATATCTTCGCTGTCCGCCAGCTCCATGATGTGTCCAAGATACATTACCGCCACGCGGTCGCTGATGTGTTTCACTACCGAGAGATTGTGGGCCACGAAGATGTAGGTCAGACCGAATTTTCCCTGCAAATCCTGCATCAAATTGAGGACTTGCGCCTGGATCGACACGTCAAGCGCCGATACCGGCTCGTCTGCGACAATAAACGATGGGTGCAGGGCCAGGGCGCGGGCGATACCAATACGCTGTCTTTGCCCACCACTGAACTCGTGAGGGAAACGATTGAAATAGTACGGATTCAGACCAACGGTCTGGAGCAGATCTTTTACTTGTTCCTCAATTCCCCTGGCGTTGCCTCGTTGGAAGTTCTGCAACGGCTCGCTAATGCTTTGACCAACCGTATAGCGGGGATCGAGCGAACCAAAGGGGTCCTGGAACACCATCTGCATCTCTGAGCGCATTTTGCGTATCCCGGACGAAGAGAGTGTCGTCAGCTCAACGCCATTGAAGTTGACGCTTCCTGCCGTAGGCTTAATCAACTGGAGAATGGCGCGCCCCGTCGTTGACTTGCCGCAGCCGCTTTCACCGACCAGACCCAGCGTTTCGCCGCGCCGCACAAACATATCAACCCCGTCAACCGCTTTGACGCGCGCCACCGTGCGTCCCAGCAGCCCCCCCTTGATAGGGAAGTGGACTTTTAAGCCCTTGATGTCAATTAACGTTGTGCCTATTTCTTTTGCTGAAGTAGCTATTTCCTGTGCCATGACATCCGTCCCTTCTCTCTTAATACGGGTAGAAGCAAGCCGCTAGCTGGTTGCCGCGCCCGACAGGTTGCAATGTTGGGCGCTCTTCGCGGCAGCGCGCTTGAACTCTTGGGCAGCGCGGCGCGTATGGACAGCCGATGATTTCTTTAGAGAGATCGGGTGGTTGTCCGCTGATTGGCGTCAGCTTCTCGCCGCGAGTTCTATCCATGCGCGGAATAGATCCGAGCAGCCCGACGGTATACGGATGTGCTGGCGACTCGAAAATCTGCTTGACTGGCGCCGATTCTACAATATGCCCGGCGTACATCACGTTTACATACTGACACGTACCGGCAACCACGCCCAGATCATGAGTAATCAACATGACCGCTGTGCCGAACTCTTTGGAGAGTCCGTTCATCAGCTCAAGTACCTGGGCCTGAATCGTCACGTCGAGGGCGGTCGTCGGCTCGTCAGCAATCAGCAACTGCGGATTACAGGCTAAGGCGATGGCAATCATCACGCGCTGGCGCATGCCGCCGCTAAATTCGTGGGGGAAGTTCTTGGCGCGCCTCTTGGCGTCAGGAATACGCACCAGGTCAAGCATCTCTACCGCGCGCTTCCATGCCTGGTCGCTGCTGATGCCCTTGCGGTGTCGCTTGACCGTCTCGGCGATTTGAAAACCAATGTTAAATACAGGATTCAGCGAACTCATTGGATCCTGGAAGATCATCGACATCTTGCTGCCGCGAATGTCCGTCATTTCATCCTTGCCCTTTTCCAGGATGTTTTCCCCGCTCAGGACAATTTCTCCCCCGATAATCTTGCCGGGAGGTGATGTGACCAGGCGCATGACAGAAAGCGCCGTGACACTTTTCCCGCAGCCGCTTTCTCCAACAACGCCAAGTGTCTGGCCGGGCTTCATCACGAAAGAGACATCATCAACCGCTTTGACGACCCCGCCGCGCGTGAAGAAGTAGGTCTTCAGATTGTTTACTTCAAGCAGGTTCTCTGCCATAGTTATCACTCCGCTCACTAATCTTTTGATCGAGGGTTAAAGGCATCGTTCAGGCCGTCACCGAGGAACGAGAACGACAGCACAATAATCGTCAGCACGAGGGTAGGCAAGATGATTTCCCAGGGGAAGCTGGTGATGGTGTTTTCGCCCTGAGCGATCATGAGGCCGATGCTGGAGCCGGGCGGCTGTACGCCGAGGCCCAGTAAGCTGAGGCCGGCCTCTCCAATAATGGTATTGGAGATGTTCAATGTGGATGCCACAATCACGATGCTGAAGAGGTTGGGGATGATGTGCCGCAGGATGATCCTGGTGTTACTGGTGCCTGAGGTACGCGCCGCTTCGACAAATTGCTGCTCCTTCAATTGCAGCGTCTGGCCGCGCACGAAACGCGCCATCAGGGGCCAGACGGTGATAGCCAGGGCAAGCGAAACCAGGATCAGGCGGGCATCTCCGTTGGCTCCAATTAGCGGAATGGGGGCGAAGGCGACATCCGCTTGCGTACCAAAAATACCGGTGAGCATGATCGCGAACAACAGGCCGGGGAAGGCGAAAATGATGTCGGTGACGCGCGCCAGCAGTTGGTCGATCCATCCTCCATAGTAGCCCGCCAGCACGCCGATCATCACGCCCAGACTCACATCGACGATCTCAACCAGCAGCGCTACGGTGAGCGAGATCAGAATACCTTGCATCAGGCGGGCCAGCAGATCGCGACCGAGATCGTCCGTGCCAAGCCAGTACATGGCTGAAAAGCTCTGATCCTGATTGAGCAGTTCCTGGTGGAATGGGTTGTGGTACACTCCGGGGCCGATCGTGCCGTTGATAGGGCTTTGATAGGTGCCGCCGATATGCGTGTAAATGAGCGGACCAAAGATGGCGAGCAAGATGAAGAAGATGATCACGCCCAGACTTGCCATCGCGCGCTTGTCTCGCCGTAACCGGCGTAATGACTCTTGAAGAGGCGTTGGCGACTTTTGCCCCGGTGCGACTTTTTCTTCGCCAGGTTCTATACCAGGTTCCGATGGTGGTATCACCTCCAGCATACCGTTGCCAGGTTTCATCAGTTCAGCGGCTTCTAACGGCGTGGCAGAGGTTTCTGGGAACATCACACCCGGAGAGAAAATCTCAGGATTCTTATCCTTTGTATCCATCTCTGTTCTGACCTCCTCTATTGAATCTTGATGCGCGGATCGGCCAGGGAGTAGAAAATGTCGGCAAGCAAGTTGCCGATTACCACTCCGACTGCTAGCACGACGACGGTTGCCTGGATCACCGGGTAATCGCGGGTCCCAATGGAGATGATGGTTTCATAGGCAATGCCCGGAATGTTGAAAATGTTCTCGATGAAAAACGCGCCCGTTACCAGCGTGCCAAGCAAAACGCCAATGACCGTCAGCAGTGGAATCAATCCGTTACGCAGAGCATGCCGGTAGATAACAGCACGCTCGCTCAAGCCCTTAGCGCGCGCTGTGCGCACAAAATCTTGCCGCAAGACCTCGAGCATACTGGCGCGAGTGATGCGGGCAATGAAGGCAACAAGGCCGGCGGCGAACACCAGGATTGGCACAAGTTTGAAGGAGATATCCGATGGCGTGTATTGCCAGGGGTTGCCCCAGCCTGATACCGGCCAGGAGCCTCCAGTGTGCAGGTCAATCGTGACAATGAGGACCTGGGCAAAGACGGCGAGTACGAAAGAAGGCAGGGCATAGAATACCAACATGGTTCCCATGTTGACGGTATCCAGCCAGGTATTGGCGCGCAGCGCCGAGAGGATACCCAGAGGAACTCCTACGCCCACGGCGATCACCAGCGCCCAGAAGCCCAGTTCAGCGGAGACCGGCACGCCTTCAGCCAGAATACTTGCAACTGAACGATTCTGGTACTGGAACGAGTACCCGAAGCGGAGACGGAACAGGTTCCCCAGGAAGTTGAGATATTGTTGATACCAGGGGAGGTCGAGACCGTAGGCATGTTTGAGCGCCAGGTAGGTAGTCTCGTTAAAGTGCGTCCCTAATAGGTCCCGGATGGGATCACCAGGGGCAAAATACCCCAGGATGAAGGTGATGAAGGTAACACCGACGACCACGAAAATCAGGCCGATGAACCTCTTAATCAAAAATTGGACCATGGTATGCGCCCCCTATAGTTTGCAAGGCCTTGCCAGTCAACCTGGCGCCATTTTGGATGATTGATAGTCAACCTGGACAACGAGCGTTACATAAGCTGATTTCTCTTAATTGTAAGAGACACTTCTCCTATTGTCAAGTAGAATAGCACGGCTTACAACAATTGCAGAGTATCCGAACCTCCTTTCGCCGGTAAAGCGTCCATAAAATACGCTTTATCCTGTTTTCGCTTCCCTACTCACACCAATTGAGTTGCCATAGCAATTTGCTATAACCAGCGGCGCACAAAAAAATTAGCTCACGTCGCTCTTTTCTATTACTACGTCGCAAGTCTACGTAATCTCACATGAGGGCGAAGCAATTTTTTACGCGCATGCGCAGGGATGATGGTTGGCTGCTTCTGTTCTTGATCAGCCAACAGGACAAAGAAAGCGCGGGTGATTGCCCGCGCCCCCTTTGCGTGCGACAGACACGGAACGGTTCAGTGTTCCGCCGCTGCCTGTTCGTGTCTGAACCTAGTGCGTTGCGATGTAGACGTTGCCCCAGTCATTGGGCGGCGTCAGATCCTGCGCGTTGAAGACCATGCCCTTCACGTAGGGTTTGAGAACGAGCGGGTTCTGCACCTGCTCCATCGGCAGCCAGGCCACATCGTTGATCAACTGCTGCTCAGCCTGGTTGTACTGCTGGTAGCGACTCGGGCCATTGGGCAGCGAGTCAGCGGCAACGAGCTGATTCTGAATCTGCTGCTGCGTGGCCGCGTCGGCGCTGTGGTTTTGCCCGTAGTTCATGTTGTTGTTCTGGCAGCCGTTGCAGAACTGAAGGGTCGTCCAGTCTTGCGGATCGGGATAGTCGGCGATCCAGGCAATACCCCAGAACTGCAAGCCGTGGGCATTGTTGGTGGCCGCTTCAATCTGGCTGAGGAGCTTGTTGAAGTCGGTTGGAGCGGACTTCACGCTGATCCCCAGGTTGGTCTGCCACTCTTGCTGGAGGGCGGCTACTTCTTCATCACCCTCGGTCGATCCGCTCGGATAGGTCAGCGTGATCGAAGGAATCTGCGAGACGCTGGTCCAGCCTTCCTGTGCCATACCCGCTGCCAGCAGCGCTTTGGCTTTGGTGATGTCCCCGCTGGTACTCGTGCTGCCATCGGGGGCAGTCAGGTTCGGGTCGTAGCCCGGCATGCCTTTCGGTACGATGTGGTTAGTCGGTAAGTAGACTTTCCACACGGATTGGGCGATCAGCGTTTTGTTGATCGCCAGGTCAAATGCCTGGCGGATGTCGATGTTGTCGAACGGCTTCACCAGGTAGTTCATGGTGTAGTAGTTGATCCACAACTGCGGCACTAACTGGTACTGGTGGTTCGGCAATGCCGCGGCAGCGCTGAGGTCAGTGGTAGGAACGCTGGAAAGATCGACCTGGCCGACCTGGTAGGCGCGGTATGTGGTGTCGCTTTGCTTGTAGAAGGGGAAGATGACCTTCTGCAACTGCGGCTTCGCCCCGTAGTAGTAGGGATTGGGGACGAAGTCGATTTCTTTGCCGTGGACGTACGACGAGACTTTGAAGGGGCCATCGCCGCCGCCCTGGTTCAGGTGATCGGTGAAGCTGGTGCCATACTTCTGAATGAGGCTCTTCTCCACCACATAGGAGCAGGAGTAGGTGAGAGCATCGAGGAAGTAGCTGGCCTTCTTGTTGGCGATGATCACGATGGTGTTCTTATCAGGCGTCAGCAAGCTGTCGCCGATGATGGTCTTGATCTTGCCCGCGAGCAGCAAGTTGGAGTCCTTGACGAGAGCCAGGTAGGCTGGCGCGACGGGGGACTTGGTGGCAGGCTGCAAGGCGCGGTCGATACTGTAGGCCACATCGGCGGAGGTGAGCTGCGTGCCATCGCTGAAGTGCAGGTTGGGGCGCAGGTGGAACGTCCAGGTCAGGCCGTCGGGTGAGACGCTCCAGGACGAGGCCAGTTGTGGTGTGACCTGCAACTGGTCGTTGAGCTGCACCAGGCCGGTGAAGACCATGTCTATTGCCGCAATCGATGGCAGGTCGGTAGAGAGGCCGGGGTCGAAGGTGGCAATATCCGCTACGCCTTCTTCTGGATCAACGAAGACCTGCTGCGAGGCAGGCGCTTTCGTGACTCCCGAATTGCTTGTTGTGCCGCCTCCGCCGCAGGCGGCAAAAAGCATGGCAACTAATGCCAAAAATACTGGCAGAAGCTTGGTGGTTAACCTCTTGCGAGATTGCATGAATTACATCTCCTTGTCGTTGTCTGACAAATATCCTTATCCTAAATCGACGCAAAGTTTCTGTTTGATGGTCGGATTCGTATTATGTTGTACCTGGCAGTGTTTCCTCCTTTCGCCACGTTGGTGGCCTGGTCTGTCGCTATAGTGTACTACGCTCGCATTTTTTTGAATCTCACAAAGAATAGCCATGCTTTGGAAAACAGGACAGGGGCAGGGTCTGGGAGAATTCACAGACCCTGCCCCTGTCCTGTTTTTGTACGAGAGCGGAATGAGACTCTTCTGCTCTCCTCACGCAGCTAGTGCGTCGAGATGTAGATGCTGCCCCAGTCGTTGGGCGGCGTCAAAAGCTGCGAGTTGAAGATGAAACCCTGAACCCACGGTTTCAGCACGACAGTGGCCGTAGCCTGGTACATAGGCAGCCAGGCGACGTCGTTGACGAGCTGCTGCTCGGGGGCGTTGTATGCCGCGAAGCGCGCGCTGCCTGGGGGCATCACGTCAGCCGCTTCGAGCTGCGCCTGCACTTGCTGCTGCGTAGTCGCGTCGGACGTGTGATTCTGCCCGTAGTTCATGGCGTTCTGCGCGCAGCCGTTGCAGAACTGCAAGGTCGTCCAGTCCTGCGGATCGGGATAGTCGGCGATCCAGCCGATCGCCCACATCTGCACGCCCTTCGGGTTGTTGATCGCGGCGTTGATCTCGTTCAACATCTTGCCGAAATCGGTGGGAGCGAGCGTTACCTTGATGCCCAGGTTATTTTGCCACTCTTGCTGGACGACAGCCATCTCGTTGTCTATATCAGTCGTCCCACTCGGATAGGTAAAGACGATCGACGGTATCTGCGAGACACTGGTCCAGCCTTCCTGGGCCATACCCGCTGCCAGCAGCGCTTTGGCTTTGGTGACGTCACCGCTTGTACCCTGAACGCCATCGGGGCCGGTCAGGTTCGGATTGTAGCCCGGCATGCCCTTCGGCACGATGTGGTTTGAGGGGATCACCGAACCTTTCCACACGTTGGTCGCGATCAGATTTTTATTGATCGCCAACTCGAATGCCTGGCGGATGTCGATGTTATCGAAAGGCTTCACCAGGTAGTTCATCGCGTAATACCAGATATTCAACGTTGGTACCTGTTGGAACTGGTGGTTTGGCAGCGCTTTCGCGGCAGCGAGGCTAGAGGTAGGCACACCGGCGGTATCGAGTTCGTTGACCTGGTACGCGCGGTACTCGGTGTCGCTTTGCTTGTAGAAGGGGTAGATGACCTTCTGCAATTGCGGCTTCGGCCCGTAGTAGAAGGGGTTGGGGACGAAGTCGATTTCCTTGCTGTGGATGTACGACGAGACCTTGAAGGGGCCATCGCCGCCGCCCTGAGTCAGAAAGTCGGTCCAGTTCTTAGGATGCGCAGCGATCAGGCTCGGCTCTACCACATACGAGGTCGGGTAGGAAAGGGCATCCAGGAAGTAGGCTGCCGGTTTGCTGATCTTAATGACGACCGTGCTGTTATCGGGCGCCAGCAGGCTGTCGCCGATGAGGGTCTTGATCTTATTGGTGGTGAGCAAATTGATGTCTTTGAGCAGGGACAGGTAATAGGGGCCAACGGTCGAGGCGGTGGCTGGCTCCACTGCGCGGTTGATGCTATAAATCACATCTTGCGAAGTGAGCGTCGAGCCGTCACTGAAGTGCAGGTTGGGTCGCAGGTGGAACGTCCAGGTCAGGCCGTCAGAAGACGTCGTCCAGGACGAGGCCAGTTGTCCCTGGATTTGCAACTGGTCATTGAGCTGCACCAGGCCGGTGAAGACCATGTCAATGGATTGCCCAGAGTACAGGTCACTAGCGAGGGCCGGATCGAACGTCGAGATATCGGCCACGGGTAGTGGAAACCTGAAGATCTGCTGCGAAGCCGGGGCTTTCGTGACTCCCGAATTGCTTGTTGTGCCGCCTCCGCCGCAGGCCGCGAACAGCATGGCAATCAATGCCAAAAATGCTGGCAGGACCATGGTAGTCGTCTTTTTGCGAGATCGCATGAACAATTCTCCTTACTGTTTTGTTACAAATATCCGAATCAACGGAAGATTTCTATGTAATGGGCAGTTTTGTAGCGCGCTGTGTGTACTCGCTAGCGATTCTCCTTTCGCCACATTGGCCGCGTGGCTTATCTCCTCTCCTGGATACAACATGCGCCTGGCATATTGTTCAATGCTGTTTTGCGTACCTATGTTGTAGTAGACTCTGAAAATATGGTAGCGTGTACGAGATCGGGCAGTAGCCTACGCACCTTGTCACTTGTAATACGCTGGTTTTTCCCCGAATCTCACACATCCGGCAAATTGGTTCGGTTCTGTTGCAAGAACAGACACAGTAGGGGCGGGGGAAGATGTGGATGTGGGGATGGGGCGCTTGCGCCGCCCGTTCTTGCAACGCTGCCACGGGCTGCATTATCTACGTGGGGATGGGGCGCTTGCGCCGCCCGTTCTTGTAACAGCCCGGCAAATTTGGTTACACGTATTGCCCGATGTAGATTTTGCCCCAGTCATTTGGAGGAATGAACCCCAGCGGATTGTCTACTATCCCGATAACGGTAGGCTCGCGGAGAAAGACGGCAGTTTCTTGTGTCACAGGGAGCCACGCCACGTCATTGATCAGTTGTTGCTCGGCTTGCTGGTAAAGCCTCACGCGGGTGCTGGGATCGCTGGCGCTGTCAGCCTTTTCCAGTTGTTGCTGGAGAAGCTGTTGTTGCGCCGCGTCGGTACTGGTATTTTGCCCGTAGTTTATGTTGTTGTTCGGAACGCCGCGATCAAACTGCCGCGTTAGCCAGTCCTGCGGGTCTGGATATTCTGCCACCCAGGATAATCCCCAGAACTGCAGACCACTGGCGTTGCCCGTGGCCGTTGTGACCTGCGAAAGCAGCGTATTGTAATCAACGGCACTGGCCGTAACAGTCACGCCCAATACTTTCTGCCACTCCTGGATCATCATCGTCACTTCCTGCGCGGTCATGGCCTGCCCTGTCGCATACGTCAACTGGATCGGCGGCATCTGCTTGATGCTGCTCCATCGCTCTTGTTTCAGCCCCTGTTGCAGGAGCGCGCGCGCCTCGGCAGCATTCCCTTTCAGATTTTGCGTGCCGTCGGGGCCGGTCAGGTTGGGGTTATAGCCCGGCATTCCCTGCGGGACGATGTGGTTGGTCGCCAGCGCGGTGCCTTTCCAGGCGCTGCTGGCGATGGCGGTCTTGTCGATAGCCAGGGCGAAGGCACGGCGGATAGCGATATTGTCGAAGGGTTTTGTCAGGTAGTTCATCGTATAGTAGTTGATCCACAGTTGCGGCACCTGGTGGAAATCGTCGCGCTTCTTAGCGGCTGCGAATTGCGAAAGAGGCACGCCGGTCGTATCGACTTGCCCGACGAGATAGGCGTGATACGCGCTGTCCGGCTGCTGGAAGAAAGGAAAAGCCACTTTCTGCAACTGCGGTTTTGGCCCGTAGTAGTGAGGATTGGGGACAAAATCGATTTCTTGTCCAGGTGTATACCGCGATACCTTGAACGGACCCGTTGTGCCGCCCTGCGTGAGGTAATTGGTAAAGTTTGACTGGTAGGTAGCGATCAGGCTCTTTTCTACAACAAACGAGCAAGGATAGGCCAGCATAGCGAGAAAATAGGGCGCTTTTTCTTTGAGCGTGATCACAACTGTGCTGCTATTGGGCGTCTGTATACTGTCATTGATCAGCGTTGAGATATAGCCGCCCAGCAGCTTGTCAGAGTCTTTGATCAAACCCAGGTAGATCGGGGCCACGGGAGATTTGGTGGCTGGCTGCAGGGCGCGATCGATGCTGTAGGCTACGTCGGCTGAGGTAAGCGGCGTTCCGTCGCTAAACTTCAGGTTGGGACGCAAGGTAAAAGTGTAGCGCAAGCCATCGGAAGAGACCTGCCACGACTGCGCCAGTTGCGGTTCCACTTGCAAGTTGTCGTTGAACTGTACCAGCCCCGTGTAGATCATCTCAATGGCATTGAGCGACGCCTGGTCGCCGGGTAATAGTTGCGCCGGGTCAAGCGTTAATTGCGTGACGCCAACCTGCGGGACGGTATATACTTGTTTGCTGGCAGGCGCTTTCACCAGTTTCTTTGGCGGCGGTCCGCCGCCAAAGATACAGCCGGACAGAAGAAAAGTGAGTAGAAACAGAAAGAATATCGTATTTTTGCCGCGCAGAGCATGACTGTTCCATACCATCTTGACAACCCCTTCATCACATCAGATCAGAATCGGCTCGCCTGGATATCCGCCGCCAGATCGTTGCGTTTCGCGAAGGCGACGGCACGCAGCGCGATGTGCAGAAACGCATCAATGCCGGTCGCGGTCAGGCTGGCAGGCCATGCCATGAACTCTTCTCCGGCAGCCTGGACAATTTGCAGTGTGTGTCCCTGGTCGGCTGCCGCGTCGGTCTGCGCGGCGACCAGGCCAATCGTGGCGAAGAGTGCGCGCGGATCGTTGCTGAGGCGCAGGTAGCGGCGAGCCGCGGCGAACGCCCCGTCCAGGTCTTGCGCGAGAAGCTGTTCCGCGAGCGAGTCAAGCATCGCTGAGGCGATCAGGCCGGAGCCGAAAGGCGTCGTAGGGATGATGCCCATGTCCTGCTTGCCTGCTTGCTGGTCGAGCGTCTTTTGCAGCGCGTTCACGTAAGCCGCCGCGGTAAACAGCATCGGCAGCGCCTCCACATCCTGCACTCGCTTGAAGACCAGCCGCGTGGCTGCCGCGAAGAGCAGCCCATGTGATGCCTGCACAAAGGAGTCGCGATCACTATCGGAGACACTTTCCACGAGATCGGCGGCAGCGAGTGCAATCACCGAGCCGACGCCGCGCGGGGACGCCCCGCCCTTCATCAGCGCGTCATACACTCCCTGGCAGACCTGGGGCGTGTCAGCATTACTGAGGATGAGGCGGCGCAATGGGAGTGCGCTCTCATCGTTGGGGGCTGCTAAGCGCGTGCGCAAGCTCGCGAGACTGTGAGCAGGCTCGCCGCTGTACGCGCGCACAATGCTGACCCATGCTGGTTCCTCGCTATGCAGGGGCAGGTGCGGCGCGAGCCAATGCAAAATATCGGGGGTCAGCTTCGACCATTGCACGGCATCGAGCATCTGGAAGCCGCGCACGGCGAACAACTGGGGGTGTCCTTCATGCTGGAAGATGGTCGCGATGCCCTCATACGCGCGCACTTCGATGGTGCGGTAGTCCGCGCCAGTTCCATGAAGGCCGAGCAGGAATTGCTCGGCGCGCGTCGGATTGTTGCTGTCAATGGCGTCGCGTATCTCGTCGTTGACCGTTCTACCCTCCGGCAACTCGCTGGGGAAAATTGCCTGTGGGTACGTGTTGGTCACGTTTTTACCGGCCTGTAAGGCAGGTCGGGCGGCAACCAATCCCTGCACGAGTAATGGCAGCTCGCGCTCGTGGTTCGGCGGCTCCTGGCTCGTGAGCGGTGGAAAACTCAGGAACCAGCGGCTGAGAACGGTCAGCGCGTCAAGCGTCAGGATCGTATGCCCGCCGGGATCAGCGTGGGCGGCGGTGATTCCCGCTCGCCCAAGCAGTTCGCCGGCGGGCGCACCTCGCTGCAACAATCCGCGTCCAATCTCGATCACCTGGCCGGTATCGCCGGCGCTCGCTGCTTCAATAAGCGTCGAAATATCGACGAACATTCCTACTGTTGGCATGTGAATCTAGCTCCTTATCCGGTCAGAGCGCCGGATATTACGAATGTTGATCGCGTAGTTCGCGAATTTCTTGCTCAATATGCGGAATCTCGGCATATTGCTCGTCAAGGAGTTTGAAGCCGCGCTCCAGGTACAATTGCGCCAGGCGGCTCCCGCGAGCGCTGGCGTCTACAGCGGCGTCAATCAAATCCTGGCTTTTGTATTTGTCGGCCAGGGACCTGGCGATGCGCTGCATTTTGCGCCTGGTTTCATCAAGCTCATGCTCATCGTGTCCATCGAGCGCGTAGCGTGCTCCCCCAATGAGTTTGCCGAGTTCGGCCAGCCTTTGCCGATCGCTCATCGTCTCAATGAACAAATCCTCGGCATCCAGGTCGTCAAGCGGGACAAAATCTGTTTCAGCGGCTGATATTCCGGATGTTTCCGCAAAAGTCGAAGCATATGTGAAGTACATCTGCCCGTATTCCTGGCAGGCATCAACCACACGCTGCATACGCGCCGCTTCGTCCTGCGGGTTGATTGAGCCAATCTCGCACAGGTCATCGTCGCGGTGTTCTGCCAGCGTCTCCAGGTGTTCCAGGCTTTTCCCTTCTTCGAGCATCGGCGGGATCGGCACCACGTTCATGCTCGTTGCATCTTGCAAATCTTCGGGGGGAAGCTGCGCCGCCAGGAAGGAAGGAAGATACTTTGCCAACGATAAAGGAATAGGGGGTACGATACAATACGTGCAGTAGACCACACGCGGATTCTGCGTACTCCGTGCGAAAAGAATGGCATGGCCTTTCGGCGCTTGCGCATTGCCGCGTAAAAATTGCAACATCATAACAAAGGAATCCTCCCAGCGCTATTTTGTCCTACAGGGGACAACTGTCCCCTGTATGATAAGCCGTTTTGTCGTTTCTGGCAAGTGTCCGCGTGTTACCTGATGCCCACCAGGGGCATCACTACACGTTATATCCAGCGAACGTGTGAAATGTAGTGACCTCCCTTGTGGGGGTCAGGCAGTGTTACCTGATGCCCACCAGGGGCATCACTACACGTTATATCCAGCGAACGTGTGAAATGTAGTGACCTCCCTTGTGGGGGTCAGGTAATCGGCAGTAATTGTTCCAGTCTCTTGATCAGGTCGTTATTAGAACGGATTCGTTCTTCCGTCAAATCTTCACTGCTGGCTGGAATGGCACTTACATACGCTTTGATGTGCTGCTTCAGGTCGTTGGTCCCGGCGATACGCGCGAAGGATCGGGCCAGAGCGAGCGCCGCGTCATCTTCGGATTGCCGTACATTTGTAATGGCCCCTTGAGCATACAGTTCAGTATATTGACGCAGGAAAAGGCTCCATTGCTCAGGAGTTTGCAATGTTTTCATTACGCGCTCGACCAGCTCAATAGCCGCGGCGAATTCTCCCGCCGCCTCGGCCAGGTTATCTTGCGCCAGGAAGAGTCCCGCGCGCTCGTAGTGGGCATCAGCTTCACCAAGCGGCTGCTGTTGTTGCCGGTAGAGCGCCAGCGCCTGCTCAAAGCCAGTGGAGGCTTCTTCAAGCTCGCCATTGCCCTCGTGGGCCATGCCGAGTGCAAGCATCGTGTCGGCTTGCCCGATCAGATCATCGCTCTGGTTAAAGTGCGTCAGCGCCTCCTCGCAGCGTTGAATCGCCTCTTGCCATAGCTCGCGACCGACGAGTGTTTGTCCGATGCCGAGAACGGCGGCTCCTTCGCCATCGATACTTTCCACCAACTGGAATTGGCGGCTGGCCTCCATGAATGCCGCCGCGGCGTTCAGATCTCCGCGTGAGAGCCGCGCGCGTCCTAGCCCTAACAACGCTTCGGCGGCGAGCAATGGCTCTTGTTGCGCTTCTGCCTGGTTCTGAGCGCTGCCAAAACTCGCCTCGGCTTGCCCAAAATTCCCTTGCGTCAGCAGAAGTTGCCCCTGCACGAGCAGGAGCAACGGGCCGATCGACTTTTCTTGCGGCTGCGATTGCAGGGTGGCCGCGGCTCCGGCAAGGTTTGTCGCGGCCTCGTCCAGGCGACCGGAGAAGACGGCCAGGCGCGCCAGTCGTAATGTCGCACCGGCAGTGCCTGCCGCGTCGCCGATTTGCTCAAAACGTTGCCGTGCCTCGCGGTAGAACAGCCCGGCCTGAGCCGTGCGGCCTTGCTGCCGGTATACATCGCCGATGCCGAGCAGAGCCAGCCCTTCCACCTGTTCGTTTTGTACCCGGCTTGCTAATTTGCGAGCTTCGCCATAGGTTTGCACCGCCGTAGAGAGCAGCCCGCGTCGCCGTTGAATTTCCGCCAGGCCCACCGTCGCTTCGGCCTGCCCCAGGCGCTGTGTGACGGCTTTATAGTGCCGGATGGCTCGCTCCATCATCGAACTGGCATAGGCAAGTTGGCCGCGCCGCGTATTAATTTCACTCAACACGCGGCTCGCGTTAGCGACGCCAGGCGTATTTTGCTTGTTGGTGTAGACTTGTAAGGCAACCTGCGCGCTGCTCAATGCCTGGTCGATGCGCCCCTGCGCTTGTGAGACTTCCGCCAATCCCAACGTGGCGTCGGCCTCGCCCAGTTCATACTCGATGGTGCGAGACAGCTTGATCGCCTGCCCAAAGGTGTCCGCCGCCGCGTCGAGGTGATACTCTTCCAGGGCAATGTGGCCTGATCCCAGCAGCGCATCGACCGCGCCGAAGCGATCCTGGTTGGTTTCGTAGACGTCCAGCGCGTTCTGGTACAGAGCGCGCGCTTCCTCGTAGCGGCGCGCGAGGCGCAGGATGTCGGCCAGACTGCGGCACGCGTCGGCCTCGCTAATCTTGTCTCCGGCCTGGACAAAGGAGGCTATGGCCTGCTCGTACCGTGTGGATGCCGCCGCGATGTTGCCGCGCTGCAGTTCGATGTGGCCGAGCGCCAGCGCGACATTGCCCAACCCTTGCGCGTTTTGCTCGCTCGTATAGAGGCGTTGGGCGTCCTGGTACGCATCTTGCGCGCGATCCAGGTGCGTCTCCTGTCGTTCGAGGTGGCCGATGGCGAGTTCCATGTGTCCCTCGTTCAGGGAACGTCCGGCTTCACGATAGAGCTTCAGGGCGCGCTGGTAACTGTTGATGGCTTGCTCGTTCAGGTTGCGTTCGCGCTGCACATCTCCCAGCAGCGCGCGAGCGTCCCCAGCACGCTTCAAATCACCCGCTTGTCTGAACAGTTTCTCCGCCTCAATAAACGCGTCGGCGGCCTTTTCTGCTTTCCCCTCGCTATAGGCTTGCAGGCCGTTTTGAATGCGCATCTCGGCGCTGGCGGTATTTTGTATGGTCATGGGAGTCTATTCCTTATACTTATACATATTCATTTTTATGGTACGGTTGGTGAGAGATGCTTTCCTGCATTTCATTGTAATGTGTTCCGCCGCGAAAGTCAAAAAAACACTTGAAAGAAGGTTGCAAGTGGAGGCCAGGGCGATGGCAAGCATCGCCCCTACCCTCATCCATCGCCCCTACCCTCCACGCGCTTTGATCTCGCCCGTGTGTTTTTGCAAAAACTGGGGGGACGCCACAGGCTTGACCGGCGTATTATGTGTGGTACAATACTCGTGGTAATGTCGCGAATTCATCCCATCGACATTCTTTGGATAAAGGAGCTTGTATGTACGAAGATGTCCTCGCCAAGGTAGAACTTTTTTCTGGACTGAACAAGAAAGAGTTGCAGGCATTGGCTCGTATCTGCCAGGAGCGTAAGTACAAGGCAGGAACGACCTTAGTATCGCAGGGCGATACTGGTGTTGGCCTCTATATAATCACCAGCGGCAACGTGCGCATCACACAGGCGCTCGATCCCGACAAGGCCGAAGAGGTTCTGGCCGAGGAGGGGGCAGGCAGCGTCCTGGGCGAGATGGCCCTGCTGGATGATTTACCCCGTTCAGCCTCGATGGTAGCGATTGATGATGTGACTGCCCTCTTGCTGCCTATCTGGGAGTTCCGCACGACTCTGCAACAGCATCCTGATATCGCAGTCAAACTGCTGTCCGTACTCAGCCGCCGTTTGCGCAAAGCTGAGCAGCGCACCTATCATCATTAGATTTTGATGCGGTGCGGCAGCCGGTAAATGAGGCTGCCGCACCACATTACAGGCTGTCTCTGGTCGTAAATGGTGTATCCGTCTCATCAGGGAGGGGTTTTTCGCGATTCAGCAGCTTCTGGATTTCTTCAAACATGGTTTCCACGTCGCCAAAAGAGCGGTAGACGCTGGCAAAGCGAATATACGCGATCTTATCCAGGCGCCGCAGATGTTCCATCACCAGTTCGCCGATCTCGCTGCTGTGGACTTCTTTTCGCCCAAGCCGATAGAGTTCCTGTTCGATCTCCTCCACCGCGCTTTCGATCTCCCCCACCGGCAATGGACGCTTTTCGCAGGCTTTACGGATTCCGACATATACCTTCTGGCGATCGAAATCCTCGCGGCGTTGATCGCGCTTAATGACCACCAGATGGAATTTTTCTACCCGTTCGTAGGTACTGAATCGCCCTTTGCATTGCTCGCATTCGCGCCGCCGGTGAATGGCATCACCCACATCGCGAGAGTCTTTGACGCGCGATTCTGTGCCTCCGCAAAAAGGACACTTCATAGCTACCCCGCCTCAAGAATGGGACAATTATTCAACCATTGTACCATACGCCTCAAGGCGTGAGATGCCTTACACGCGGTAAGAACCTGTCGCGCTCATTGCTTCCTCTACGTTTTCGGGGCGTACTTTCCCGATATAGCCGGAATGTAAGCGCGTTCCTTCGCGCCAGTATGCATACCAGTATGGGCCATGTCCTTGCCCTTCGCGACACGTGCTGCATGTCGCCTTCCCGCATTTGCGGTATTGCAGTTGATAGGTTACGCGGTGATTACTTGGCAGCTGAATCATCTGCATGCTCTCCCTCAATACACATGTAATAACTTCGTTGATCAGCAACTGCACTAGCATACCACTATTTTGTAAACATTGCATGAAAATGTGCTGTTCAAGGATGAAGCAAAGTTCATCTTGTAGCACGTCTACCAGTAGAGACGTATATATATCGCTAACATTAATGTCATCCTGGCTGGAATGCCATCCTGGCTAGCCCTGGAACCTACTATCGGCAGAGCATGGTATAATAATAATATACCCAATATCCCCCAGGTTTTCCGGTAATGTGAGGATACATCGCCTCAGTTGGTTCCATTTGCGAGTTGTTGGATTGAAAAGAGAGGTTGTCGAATGGACGTTATCATCAAAGGGAAACAAATGGATGTGAACTCCCGCTTGCAGCAAATCATCGAGCGAAAGGTACAGAAACTTTCCCGCTTTGCCGGTGATGCCGCGCGTCTGGAGGTCGTAGTCAGCGAGGAAAAGACGCGCAGCGCCCGCGATCGCTTTTCGGTGCAACTGCTGCTGGCTGGAAATATGCATGTTGTACGCAGTGAGATGAGCGCCGCCAATGCTAATATAGCGCTCGACCTGGCTCTGAATAAGATTATGACCCAACTTGGCCGCCAGAAAGATCGCCAAACCACCACCAGGCGTCACCATACGCCGCCGGCAAAAGTGCTTTCTCTATCGCGCGCCGGTCTTCTCACTCCTGTGGCAGACGAAGCAGAGGTGGATTTTGCGGATGAGGTGCCGGAAGAGCAACTCACCGACGCCCAGGACGGCTCAAGCATTAACCACGAGCGGAACGAAGAGATCTGGACCAGGATTCTAGAGATTCGCCGCCTACCGGCAAGACCAATGGATGATCAGGCAGTCATTGCGCAAATGGAGTTGCTGGGTTTGTCGTTCTTGCCTTTCTTTAATGAGGCTACGAGCAGCGTGAACGTCATGTATCGCCTTGATACCGGGGGATATGGCCTGCTTGTGCCGGAAGCCGAGGAGATGGCATAGATGGGATATGGGATCACAGCAGAGACAGCGTGATCTCGAATTCCCACGGCTTTAATGGGGGATGCTCAAATTGTCCAAGAGGGTCGGCGGCGCGGATGTGCAGCGTGTGCGTCTCGGTATCTATGGCCGGGCGAAAGCGCGCGCTGCCTTCGTACACGGCTTGTTGCGGATCGCCGGCAAGTTCTGGCCGCGCCATCAAGATGCCGCCGCGATCCCCCATCCATTGCTTCCCGCCGTCGTCCTGCGCCATGAAGATCAGCCGCGGCACGAAGGCAAAACCACTCGTCAATGGCGGCCTGATCCAGAGATAGTGCAGCTCGAAGTGTTCCGCGAACAATTGCAGCTCGCGCAGCATCAGCACCATGCCCTGCTGTTTTTGTTCCAACTCGACCGTGATCGTCCGGCGCGGTTCGCGGCGTAATGCTGCTGCGCCGGCCTCCACCTGCGGCGGAATGGCTATGACCACGGGGGGGCGCGAAGCCAGTTCTAACACCTGCGCCGAAAATGGCGCATCGTCATTGAGAATATTTTCACAGAGTACCAGGCACTCGTCACAGATATACGCCGCGCCCGGCCCGGCTACCATCCGGCGCACTTCCGACGCGCGGCGACCGCAGAACGAGCAGCGTCCTTGTGATCGGTCAAAACTCATATCATCCTCGCCGTGCTAAAGATCATTCTCCTGATCATGTGGTCTGTAAAGCCGCGCTTGCCGCGCTATGCAGTCCCATACGTTCTAACAATGTCGCGTGCGCTTCCCATTCCAATCTGTCATCGAGCGGAGAAAGAGCGGGCAAAGGCTCTGCGTCGTGAGTTTCGCTTTCACCTTGGGAAATCTCTGCTTGTATCCCATGGGTACGCCGCAGAGCCAGTGTGATCAGGTGGTCGGCAAAGTGCGGATTTTTAGGCAGCAATGATCCATGCATGTACGTGCCGTAGGTGTTGCGATAGACTGCCCCTTCGGTATGATCTTCCGCGTTATTGCCGTAGCCTTGCAGCACTTTCCCTAGCGGCCGCGCCGTACCCAGATACGTGCGTCCTCCGTGATTCTCGAAGCCGACTAGCGTGCCGCCATTCCAGCTAATGGCAATATCGCCGACGCAGCGCGGCGCCCGCATGCCTCCTTTATGAATCGTCCAGGCGTCGAACACGCCTAGCCCGCGCATATCCCGCCCCTGCGCCGGGCGATAATAATGCGCCAGCAATTGATAGCCGCCGCACACGGCCAGTACTGGCATGTCGTCTTCGATAGCCGCCCACAAACCGATCCCTTTGACCTCGTACAAGTCCCTTGCCACCGGTTCTTGTTCCCGATCCTGCCCTCCGCCGATAAAGAGTATGTCATATTCATCGGGTGCGAGCGCATCACCGATACCCAGGCTGACGACGCGCAGTTCGATGCCGCGCTGCTGGCAGCGCCGCCGCAGCGTCAGGATGTTACCTCGATCCCCGTACAGGTTCAACTGATCTGGGTACAGGTGTCCCAGTTTCAGCGTCAAACGAGGCGCGGTTTCACGTTTCATCGATCCTGTCCTTCCCAGTAATGGGGCGTCAAACCCCGGCGTTCAAGCTCGCGGTGAATCTCCAATAATCCCGTATACGTTGGAATCACGAACAATGTTTCACCGACCGGCGTCATACCGATGGCCGCGTCGAGCGCCGCCGCGATGCCATGCTGCGACGATTCTTCCGCGGGCAAGTATCCTACGGCGCTTGCCGCGGCGTCCGCTGCATGTTTGTTTTTTCTTCTACTGATATTACGGTTCGGGCGCAGCATTTGTCGTTTCAGCGCGCGCAAGGGCATTGGCGGCACGATCACCATCTTATCTTGCGCCATGCCCGCGTACTTAAAGCGCAGGGCAAGGTCCAGAGAGCGCGTTCCGGCCAGTACCAGCGTGTTGATGTGACCAACAGCCTGTTCGGCATCGACGTCCCATATCCACGAAACGTCTCGCCCATCGGCGCTGTGGTCGTTCAGAATACATAGGACATGGCGAGACGCGCCCTCGCTAAACAACGTGCGCAGCACTTCATTGAAACCCGTTGGATTCTTTGCCAGGAGCAGGCGCAATGTTCGCCCCTCGATCTGCACTCGCTCGCCGCGGCCAAACGCTGGCTTGAACTGTTCGAGGCCAATGATCGTTGGCTCCCAGCCGATATCCAAGGCTTGCGCCGCCGTCATCGCCGCCAGCGCATTGTAGACGTTATAGAGGCCGGGCAGCGGGAGGACGATTTCCCGCGTTTTTATCTCCATATCGCCAGTAGTCACACTGATACGCATCCTATCAAAATCGTCGGCATGGATGCGCGTGGCTCGCACATCCGGTTGGGGGCGGATGTTTCCGCAGGAGGGACAAAAGTAATGGCCCAGGTGGCTATAAAAGCGCAGCGTGTATTCGTAGTTGTGGCCGCATTGCGGGCAGGTGCGCGTATCTATCACCTGGTGTCGCGCGGCTGCATCAAGATCAAGCGCCGGATCATCGATGCCAAAATAGAGAACCTGCCCCTCAAACGTGCGTCCGAGGTTTGCCGTCGCCGGATCATCGGCATTCAGCACCAGGATGCTGTTCGGAGAGAGCATGTTGATCGTCTGTTGCCAGCGTGCCGCCACGCTATCGACTTCACCGTAGCGGTCGAGTTGATCGCGGAATAGATTCGTGAAGACCAGCACGCGCGGTGAGATGGCCTGCGCCGCTTTCCTGATCACTGCCTCGTCTACCTCGAAGACGGCGATAGCGCGTCCTTTACGCCGTAAATGTCCGTGCGGCATTGCCCTCATGACGAGCGCGTTCGCAATCCCGCCCATCAGGTTTGAGCCTTCGCGATTGCGCCACACGCGCAGGCCGGACTCGCGCAGCGCCGCCGCGATAAAGCCGCTGGTGGTTGTTTTGCCGTTTGTCCCTGTCACCATTACGCTGCCGTACTCAAGTTCGGATGCCAGGTGTTTTACAATGTTGGGATAGACGCGCTGAGCGGCCAATCCGGCAATGCTCGTGCCTCCGCCGAAGCCCAGACGGCGACTCAACGCGCCGACCATCCGTCCGGCCAGCACGGCTATGCTGGCTCCCGGCGAGATGCCCCGCCGCCGGGTCTTGCCCGCGGATCCGCTCACTGCTTTTTCCCGCGATCTCTTGCCCGGCGCGTTGCGTCTTGCTCTCCAGCCACGTCTATGCGCGGCGGAAGAATCCGCGAGCGGCTTTTCTTCCAGCGATCTCTGTTTTTTCATTCTGTTCCTCCAAAAACAGCGCGTCTATCGGTTCGTCACATGCAGAATAGCATGAGTGGGCAAACAGGTCAAGCGTGCCTTGCGTCTTGGGAACGCCCTCATTAAGCGCGGATTTAAGCCAAGCAACCGTCTCCTCAGGGCCAGGGCAACCGCGAGGAATTGCCCCTTGATCTTGCCCCCGGCAAGCTCGCCCTATACGACACCTCTCCACAGGCCGATCCGCGTATGGTAGGGGCAATCCCTCGCGGTTGCCCTGGTCGCTCCGGGAATATTTGCAAGTACAGGCGTTACAATAGGCAGGGCCTTTCAAAAGTCGTAGGGAGAGGAAGAAGGCAGAGAACAGAAAAAGAGAGACCGAGGCGAGAGGGAAAGAAAAGGCAAAGAGCAGTTCGCTAGACGCAAGAGGGAAAAGCTGGTGAAGAAG